>Ga0210077_1000044_pt1 | contig 76801 bp, 69 predicted proteins | sample RushMan_CattailN_5_FD_185556 | JGI IMG/M metagenome (GOLD analysis project Ga0210077, IMG submission 185556) | Wetland microbial communities from San Francisco Bay, California, USA, that impact long-term carbon sequestration -... | ecosystem: Environmental > Aquatic > Marine > Wetlands ...
CAAGCCCAGCTCAACGCCGTGGCGAGACGCTTGAATGAGCGGCCCAGGAAGACCCTAAACTACGAGTCACCCGCTGAACGATTTCACCAATCCGTTGCGTTGACCGGTTGAATCCGCAACCTGAAGCGGCCATTCAGAGTGTCGTGCATTCGAATCCTGCCCGGCGCGCACTCAGCCAGGCTCGATGTTGCGGTGGGTCCGGACCACGTTGCGGGGATCCCATTTTCGACGTGCGACGATCATGGGCTCAATCCAATGTCGCGACGTCGCCGCCGTGAATCTCGCCGGCTTGCAGCACCTGAGCGTAGACGCCGACGCAGGGGTAGCTGGTACCCGTGGATAGCGCGTCGATTGCATTGCTTGCGGTGATCGTTCGGAGAACGTTGGGATCGTGAGGCAAGTCGCCCTGGGCCAGCGTGGTCAGCACGCAGCGCGGGACGGCAATCGTCACCCCGAACACGGCGGACCCGATTCGGAGCGTGCGCCCTCGCCATCCGGTCTCGACGAATTCCGATCCGGGGATGTCGATGACAACGTTGGGCCGAAAACGCTGAGACTCGAAGCGGCTGCTCGGAGCTGCTTGCGCCAGCGCGCGCAGAGTACTCGTCGTGACTATATGGACAGGGCTGTGATTGAAGAAGTTGCCCTGTTTGCCCATTAATCCTCCCCCGGCAACGATTTCATCTCCGTCCTCGAAGCGCGAAGGCCTTCCAAAGTAGGGCGCGGCGCCGTTCTTGAGATCTCGTACCCAGGCCTCGTCGAAGTACGCATCGGGCGGAGGCGACGACGAAACGGACACTGCGCGCCCGAAGAACGCGCGCAGCAGCACCGTTAACGACGCATCGTCCACGCTGCGCGCGATACCGTCCGGAAACCGAACCCGCACGGCCCCATCGGTAAAGGCGCGCAACTCGAACATACGCGACCAGCGCTTCGGCCGTTTGACGCTGACGACTCTGCCCGTCTCGTCGTCGATGAGCGCATGGACCCTGTCGCCTGCGACGCCTCCGGCCTCGACCCGGGCGGCGTTCAGCTCCTCGCCCAACATGGATTTCACCGGATAGCGGTAGATCGCAGCGACGACTCCTGCCGCACTCGTGTTCGAGCTCACGCGCTCCTCCTTCGCCAGCTAACAGCCTGGCTCGATGTTGCGGTTGGTCCGGAACACGTTGCCGGGATCCCATTTCGCCTTGATCTCGCCGAGCCGCCCGAGCCCCTTGCCGAGCGCGGCCTGGGTGCGTTCGGCGCCTTCGTCCTCGGTGAGGAAGTTGATGTACGTGCCGCCGGTGGAGAATCGCTTCATGTCGTTCCAGGCCTCGCGCGTCCAATCGATGTTCGCCTTGTCCGCATCCGCTTTTTCCCACGCGCTCGTAACGTTGAGCACGTAGCGCGCGTCGCGGTTGCCGACGGGAGAGTGGCCCGCCTCCAACTGGTTCAGCGCGCCTTCGATCTGGAACAGAATGAGTGCCGAGTGCGGCGACCGGATCCCTGCCGCGTGCGCGATGAACTTCTCGCACAGGGCCGGTTCGATGCGGGGGAGGTACTCGCTCTTCCAGTAGTAGCGTCGGCCCTTCGGTTGAGTCGCGTCGAGAAGCGACTGCATCTGCGCGTACGGCCGCCGCACGAGCACGTCACCGATGGGCTTGCCGAACGACTTGATGGGGGCGACCAGCTTCTCGCCGTCCTCGGGCCGGCCGCTGTGGCAGGCCAGCAGAGCGACGATCGGCTTGCCGTGCCAGTCCTTCGGCAGCCATGGCGCGGGGGGCGCCGGCCGCATGAGCGCGACGAGCGTGAGCTCGGGCGGGGCCTTGGCGGCAAGCGTGCGGTACAACTCGAGCACCCCGGGCGCCTCGCTCGCCGGCCAAGCAACGAGGCCGCCGACGACCTCCGGACCGACCGGGTGGAGCGCGTAATCGATGCCCGTCACGACGCCGAAATTCCCGCCGCCGCCTCGCATTCCCCAGAAAAGGTCGGCGTTCTCGTCGCTGCTCGCGCGTACCAGCCGCGCGTCGGCGGTCACGACATCCATCCCGGCGACGTTGTCCGAGGTCCATCCCCAGCGCCTCGTCAGGTAGCCGAATCCCCCGCCGAGAGTGAGTCCTGCGACGCCCGTGGCCGAAACGAAACCGAGCACGCCGGCGAGCCCGTGCACTTGCGTCTCGCGATCCACGTCGCCGAGCAGGCAGCCGCCCTGCGCGTGGGCGATCCTGCTCCGGCCATCCACCCATACGCCGCGCATGAGCGACAGGTCGAGCATCAACGCGCCGTCGGCCACGGCCAGCCCCGCAATGTTGTGTCCGCCACCCTTGATGCAGAGCAGGATGTCGTTGTCGCGCGCGAACTGCACGCACGTGATCACGTCGGCGGCACCGCGGCAGCGCACGGCCACGGCGGGTTTTCGGTCGATCATGGCGTTCCAGACGGCTCGCGAATCTTCGTAGCCGACATCGCCGGGCACCGACAGCGGTCCCCGGAGACGCAGCCTCAAACCGTCGAGCGCCTCCTGCTTCAAATCGATCTCCCGGCCTTGCGTGGTTCTTATCCTCATGTCCGCATCTCCATCTTTCGCGCAACGATGCGGTCCTGGGAGCGCACGGCAGAAGCCGAATCGCCGTCCTCTGCGCATGCGTGATTGATTCGCAGGTCGAACACGTCCGGGCGGCTGTAGTGACCAGCGATGTCGACAACGCTCTTCACCGCCCGGACCAGATCGAGCTGTCCTTCGGCAATGAGTATGGTTTCCTCCCCCGTGACCGGACCGGCGATGATCTCGCCCCTGGGATCGACGATGCACGAGCCCCCGTCGTGCTCGAACAGGACGGCGTCGCGGAGCTCGGCCGGAAAGTCGGCCTTGCGGTTGATCGCCGATACCGCGATCACATAGGCGCCGGCCTGGGACGCGAAAGCGCGCGACAGCAGCGTTTGCCGGGGCCACAGGGCCTCCGGAGGCGCCGGCACCGGATCGGGTTCGCGTCCCGGCCAGGCGGCCACGTGTATTTGCGTTCCCTGCATTGCCAGCGCATATCCCGGCAGCATCATCTGGTGCTCCCAGCAATTCAGGCCGCTGATCCTGCCGTACGGACGCTGGTAGACCCGTAGTCCCGAGCCGTCGCCGTCGCCCCAGACCGTGCGCTCGTGAAAGGTCGGCTTGAGCTTGCGGTGCTTGCCGATGATCTCGCCGTCGCGACCGATGAAGAGCAGCGTGCAATACACCGTGCTCCGGGTGCGCGGATCCAGCTCGGCCACGCCGATCGCCACGTCGATCTTCGCCCGTCGCGCCGCGGCGCACAGGCGCGCCACTTCGGGGCCGGGGATCTCGACCGCGGCGGCGATATGCGCCGCGCCGGAGCGCCAGCGAACCGCGGTCGGCGGCGCAAAAGCGAACGTGGGGTATCCGGGCAGCCAGGCCTCGCCGAACGCGGCGAAGGTGGCCCCCTTGGCGCCCGCCTCGGCGATCAGCCGGCAGGCCTTTTCGGTCGAGGCTTCGCGATCGAAATGAACCGGAGCCGCCTGAATGGCGGCCAATACGAAGTCGGTCATGTGCGCTCCCCCCCTTGCCTTGCGGCGGTTGGCTCGAGCAGGTCGTCGCCCGCGCTGGAAGCAGATTGCTACCACGACCGCCGCGCCACAAGTCCAGAAAGTGGAGCGGCGCTCGGCGGCAGGTCTATACTGGCCCATGCCGGACTACGGACAGTTCTGCACGGTCGCGCGGGGCGCGGAGGTTTTCGGGGAGATCTGGACCCCGCTGGTGGTACGCGAGCTGCTTTGCGGCAGCCGGCGCTTCAACGAGATCCGGCGCGGCGTGCCGAGAATGTCGCAGACGCTTCTCGCCAAGCGGCTGCGAAAGCTGGAGCAGGTCGGCGTGGTCGAACGAAAGCGCGGCGCCGACGGCTGGGAGTACCACCTCACGCAGGCAGGCGAGGAGCTTCGCCCCATCGTCGTCGGCATGGGCCACTGGGGCGCGCGCTGGATCGGCAGCCGCCTGAAGAAAGAGCAGCTCGACGCCGGTTTTCTGATGTGGGACATTCGGCGCTTCGCGCGCCTGGAGGAGTTCCCGAAATCGCGGCGCACCGTCGTTCAGTTCCGCTTCAACGACGCGCGCGCCGGCGAGCGAGCGTGGTGGCTCGTGGTGGAGAAGGGATCAGCCGACCTGTGCCGAGACGATCCGGGCCACGAGCTGGATGCCATCGTCGAGTCGAGCATGCGTGCGCTCACCGAGATCTGGACCGGCGCCAGCGATCCGAAGACCGAAATTTCGGCCGGTCGCCTGCGCGTGACCGGCGGCGGGCGAGGCGGCGAATCGCTTTGGCGTTGGCTCGGCCGCAGCATGTTTGCGCCGAGCGCGAAGACCGCGCCATCGCGCTAGAGGCCGCGAGCGAAGCGCGCGGCGAAGACGCCGCGCTGAGCCGGGCCTAGACGACGCCCTTCTTTTCGAGCGCGGCGATCTCCTCGGCCGACAATCCGAGCAGGCGCGCGAGGACTTCCCCGGTGTCCGCGCCCGGAACCGGCGCGGGCCGCGCGTGCCCCGCGTCGGAGCGGCTGAAGCGCAGCGGCAGGCCCGCCGCGAGCGCCGCGGTCGGCGCGCCGTCGGGCGCGCGCAGCGGCTGCACCATGCCGCGGCTGCGCAGGTGCGGCCACTCGATCGCCTCGATCGGCCGCCGCACCGGGCTGCACGGCACGTCGGCCGCGCGCAGCGTCGCGACGATCTCGTCGACGGCGTGCTCTCGAGTCCAGGTCGAGACCAGGCGATCGACCTCGGCGTTGTGGACGATGCGCCAGGAGACGCGCGAGAAGTCCCGGTGCTCGGCGAGGTCGGCGCGCCCGATCGCGGCGGCGATGGCGCACCAGTCCTCCGGCGTCACCGCGCCGAGCGCCACCCAGCCGTCGCGCGCGGGATACGAGTTGAACGGCGAGAAGCGCATGATGCGGTTGCCCTGACGCTCGGCCAGGCCGAGCCGCGCGTAGCAGTCGAGCGGCTCGTCCATCATCATCGCGAACAGGCAGTCGACCATCGACACGTCGATCTCCTGGCCGGTCCCCGAGCGCTCGCGCTCTTGCACCGCGGCGACGACGCCGAGCGCGGCGAAGGTTCCGGCGATCATGTCCGAGAGCGCGCCCGCGGTCTTGAGCGGCGGGCCCCCCGGCTCGCCGGTGATCCCCATCAGCCCGGAAGCCGCCTGCGCCATCAGGTCGTAGGCCTTCAACTCCCGGTCGGGGCCGGTCGCGCCGTAGCCGCTGATCGCGCAGTACACCAGGCGCGGGTTGCGCGCGGCGAGCGCGGCGTAATCGATGCCCAGGCGCGCGGCGACGCCGGGGCGGAAATTCTCGACCACGACGTCGGCGCGCTCGGCGAGGCGAAAAAAGAGTTCCCGCCCCTCCGGGCTCTTGAGATCGAGCGTCGTCGAGGACTTGCCGCGCGCGCGCTTGAGGTAGGCGATGCCGTAGTCCGCCTCGCTGCCGCGCTCGATACCGACCCCGCCGGGACCGACGAACGGAGGCGCGCCCGCGGTCGGGTCGCCGCCGCGCGGCTCGTCGATCTTGATCACCTCGGCGCCGAGGCCGGAGAGCAGCAGCGTGCAGTACGGCCCCGAGAGGAAGCGCGTGAGGTCGAGGACGACGAGGCCCTGCAGCGCTCCGCTCACGCGGCGCTCAGGCGGCCGGGGCGCACAGCAGCGCGGCGCACTCCGCCGCCGCCCTGCGCGCCCGGTCGGCGAGGTCCTCCGCGGACGCGCTCGAGATCGGGTGCTCGATGACGACGAAGCGGTAGCCCTCGGCGCCGAGCGCGCGCGCCATGAGCTCGGCGGCGCCGACGAACTTCGACGTCATGATCCCTGCCGAGGGCAGGCCCAGGCGCTCGCCGATGATGGAGTCGTGCAAACTGCACGACGAGCAGCTCCCTCAGTCGCCGATGCCCGAGACGAGCGCCTGCCAGCGCTCGGCCTCGGTCATGATCTCGGCCTCGGCCGGCGCGCTGTAGTTGGACTTCGTCGTGCGCACGATCCTGGCCACGCCGTAGCGCTCCTTCAGCTCGCGCTCGAAGGCGTCGAAGAACGGCTTGGTGCCCTTCTTGCCGTTGGAGACGATGCCCACCGTCGCCCCCTTCAGGGTGGCGAGGCGCTTGGCCGGCGCGAATGCCGCGGCGCCGGACTCGTGAGTGGGGTCGAGGAACTCGATCGCCATGGCGAGCGCCTCAGGCCTCGCAGTCGACGCAGGCGCCGATCGCCATCGTCACCGCGCGGCTCTTGTTGCCGTACCAGGGCGGGATCACCGCGCCGAAGCCGCCCGCCGGGCCGCCCGCGGCGACGACGAGCACCTCGTCCGGCGACTCGAAGGCCGCGTACTCGCGCTCGCCGCGATCGCCGACCACCGATCCTTTGCCGCAGTCGGCCCACTCGCTGCGGCGCACGCGCGCCTTGCGGTGGAGGTACTCGCGCACGTCGGCCTTCGACCAGCCGGCGCGCTCGAAGTGCGCGCGCAGCTGCGGCGGAACGACGATCGCGTAGTTGCCCGGCCAGATCGAGTAGTGGCGCATGCTGGCGCGGATCTCCGAGGCGTAGGTGTCGAGGATCTCCTCGGGCGCGGTGGTCCACTCGTTCATGAGCTGGCGCGGCGCGCCGGCGGCGAGCACGGTCACGGCGGAGGCTCCCGGCGGCACGTCGCGCTCCTCGGCGAGCGGCAGCCAGGGCGAACCCTCCTCGTCCTCGGCGACGCAGTAGCTGATCTTGCCCGGGTGGCCGAGCGTCGAGCGGTCGATCTCGCCCGGGCGCGCGTCGAGCAGGTTGAGCAGGACAAGACGGATCGCGCGCCCGATCACGGTCGTCGCGCGGTCGCTCGGCCCCAGCGCGTTGAAGCTGCCGCACATGCCGAGCTCGGCGCGGATCGGGCCGTTGACGACGATGAGGATCGCGCTGCCGCCCGTGCTCGCCGTTGCACCGTGCAGCAGGAACGGCTCTTGCAGCATCGCCGTGAACGCGGCGACCACCACCGGGAAGTGCATCGGCAGGCAGCCCGCCATGACCGCGTTGACGGCGAGCTTCTCGGCGGTGATCGGGCGCTGGCGCACCGGCTCGATGCCGACCAGCTGCTCGGGCGGCATCAGCGCCCACTCGAGGCAGGCGCTCACCAGTGGCGGCGTCGGCGGAACCACCGGCAGGCCGTCGGTCCAGCCGCGGCTGTGAAAGAGCTCTTGCGCCGCGGCGAAGTCGTCGCCGCGGTGGCGCTTCGAGCGCAGGCCGGCGGCGAGCTTTGTCACGGGTTGGGCGATGCTCATGCCAGATTCGTTGATTAGTGTCAGCCCGGCCGAGCTTACCACTCGGCGTAGAGAAGTCCGCCTTCGATCTTGCTCGAGTAGCGCTTGAGCGGCCGGTCGCCCTTCGCGGTGCATTCGCCGGTCGCGATATCGAAGGTCCAGCCGTGCTTCGGGCAGCGTAGCGCGCCGCCGTCGAGCGCTTCGAGGGGAATCGGCGTGCGCTGGTGCGGACAGTGGTTGTCGTAGACGGTACAGGCGCCGTCGGCGCGGTACACCAGCAGCGTGCGGCCCTCGCATTCGACGCGCGCCATCGGCGCGGCGAAAGCGTCGAGCTTTCCGACCTCGTGCCAGGCCGCCGGTTCGGCCGCGTCCGGGCGGAACTCGGGCAGGCCGGAGGCGAGCAGCACGTCGACCGCCCACACGATCTTGGCCAGCCCCAGCGCGGGAAACGCCATCAGCAGCGCGTCGAGGATCTCCTCCGCGCTCGCGCCGTCGCCGAGCGCGCGCTTCGTGTACTGCAGCAGCCCGCGCTCGGTCTGCGAGTGCACCTTGGTGATGACCGAGATGAGCGACCGGGTCTTGGGATCGAGCCGGCTGCCCGCGTCCTTGAGGAAGCGGAAGTAGTGGCCCATCGCCTCGGGCCGAGCCTTGAGGAGGTAGTTCAGCGCGTCGCTCATGGCTCAGCCGCTGCTCCAGGCGCGCGGCCGGCGCATGCCCGCGATCTTGCAGGCCTGGCGCACGTAGCCGTAGGGGAAGAGCTCGAACAACAGCTTGCGCGCGCGCTCGCCCAGGCCGAGGTCCTCGGCAAGATGGCGGATGACGTAGCGCGCATCAGCCGCGACCTGGCGCGACTCGAGGTGCTCGCGCATGAATTCGATTACCCGCCAGTGCAGCGGCTCGAGGCGCAGGTCCTCCCGCCGCGCGAGCGCCTCGGCCACCGCCTCGCTCCAGTCCGCGGGGTCGACGAGATATCCCTCGTCGTCGATGTCGATCGTTCGATTGTCGACCTGAAGTTGCACTGTTGTGGCTCCTCTCGCGCAGGCGCAAGGTATATCACATCGCGAAAAATCCCGGCGGTGCCGAAAAACTGATCAGGATCAAATAGCGCGCGGAAAAGCGCGGCACACTGGTCGTCGGCTGGGCGCACCAGATATCCCATGAGCCTGATTCCGAAAGACCTCACCCCGGTGCTGCAGGCGACCGCGTTGCGCGGCGCAGGCGCGATCCGCTGGCAGCGGCCGGTGTACCGCGATCTGATGCCGCCGTGCAATCAGGCCTGTCCGGCGGGCGAGAACATCCAGGCCTGGCTCGCTGAGGCGCAGGCCGGACGCTACCGCGAGGCCTGGCTGAAATACATGGACGAGAATCCGCTGCCCGCCACCCACGGGCGCGCCTGCTACCACCCCTGCGAGACGGCCTGCAACCGCGCCCAGCTCGACGCCCCGGTGGCGATCCACGCCATCGACCGGTTTCTCGGCGACCTCGCCTCGAGCGAGGGCTGGAGCGTTCCCGCCGGCGCACCCACCGGCCGGCGCGTGCTGGTGATCGGCGCCGGGCCGGCAGGGCTCGCCTGCGCCTATCACCTGCGTCGGTTCGGCCACGAGGTCGAGATCCGCGACGCGATGCCCAAGCCCGGCGGCATGATGCACTACGGCATCCCGGCCTACCGCCTGCCGCGCGACGGGCTGATCAAGGAGATCGAGCGCATCGCGGCGATGGGGGTGACGATCACCTGCAACCACCGCGTGACCGACGTGGCGGCGGAGAAAGCCGCCGGCGGCTTCGACGCCGTGTTCCTCGGCCTCGGCGCGAGTGTCAGCAACCATGTCGACGTGCCGTCGATGGACGCCGGCAAGATGATCGATGCGATCAGCCTGCTCGAGAACGTCGAAAAGGGCCATCGCCCGCTGCTCGGACGCGTGGTCGCGGTCTACGGCGGCGGCAACACCGCGATGGACGCCGCGCGCGTGGCCAAGCGCCTCGGCGCGGAGGAGGCGGTGCTGGTCTACCGCCGCGACCGCGAGCACATGCCGGCCCATCCCTACGAGGCCGACGAGGCCTTCGCCGAAGGCGTCAAGGTGAACTGGCTCTCCACGGTGAAGAACTTCGGCCGCGAGCAGATCACGATCGAGCGCATGGAGCTCACGCCAGACGGCAAGGGCGTGGTCGGCACCGGCAAGCTCGACACCATCCAGGCCGACGCGCTGGTGCTCGCGGTCGGCCAGCACGCGGAGGTCGGCTTTCTCAACGCCTTGGCCGGACTGCGCGTGCTGCGCGGCGACGTGGTCGAGGTCGGCGCCGACCTGCAGACCGGGCACCCGGGCGTGTTCGCCGGCGGCGACGTGATCGGCGGGCCGCGCACCATGACCGCGGCGGTCGGTCACGGCAAGAAGGCCGCGCGCGCGATCGACGCCTGGCTGAAAGGCAAGGCGCCGCGCGCGAGCGCCCGACCCCCGGTGGTCGAGTTCGGCATGCTCAACCTGCCCGTGTACCTCGATGCCGACCGGCGCGAGGAAGCGGCGCTGCCGCTCGCCGATCGCACCGGCTTCGACGAGGTGATCAAGGGCCTGCCCGAGGCCGAGGTGCGCTACGAGGCGCAGCGCTGCCTGTCGTGCGGCAACTGCTTCGAGTGCGACAACTGTTACGCGGCCTGCCCCGAGCAGGCGATCATCAAGCTCGGCAAGGGGCGCCTCTACCGCTTCGACTACGACCTGTGCACCGGCTGCGCGACGTGCTACGAGCAGTGCCCCTGCCACGCGATCGAGATGGAGCCCGAAGGCGAGGCCGCCCGGGCCGGCGAGGGGCTGCTGCACGAGCCGACGCTGCCGTCTCACTTCAGGGTGCGGCCATGAGCAAGGGGGCGAGCTGGACCACGATGGACGGCAACACCGCGGCGGCGCACGTCGCCTACCGCACCAACGAGGTATGCGCGATCTTCCCGATCACCCCCGCCTCGCCGATGGCCGAGCTGGCCGACGCCTGGACCACGCAGGGCCTGCGCAACATCTGGAACGAGGTGCCGCAGGTGCAGCAGATGCAGTCCGAGGGCGGCGCCGCCGGCGCGCTGCACGGCGCGCTGCAGTCGGGCGCGGTGAGCGCGACCTTCACCGCCTCGCAGGGGCTGCTGCTGATGCTGCCCAACATGTACAAGATCGCCGGCGAGCTGACGCCTTCGGTGTTCTACGTCGCGGCGCGCTCGGTCGCGACCCAGGCCTTGTCGATCTTCGGCGACCATTCGGATGTGATGGGCGTGCGCAGCACCGGATTCGGGCTGCTCGCCGCCGCCTCGGTGCAGGAGGCGCACGACCTCGCGCTGGTGGCGCAGGCCGCCACTCTCGAAGGGCGCGTGCCGCTGGTGTTCTTCTTCGACGGCTTCCGCACCTCGCACGAGGAGAACAAGATCAGCGTCATCCCGGACGCGCAGATCCGGGCCATGATCGACGACAAGCTGGTGCTGGCGCACCGCGCCCGAGCGCTGTCGCCCGAGCATCCGGTGGTGCGCGGCACCGCGCACAACCCGGACACCTTCTTCCAGGCGCGCGAGACCGTGAGCCCCTACTACGCGCGCATGCCCGAGGTGGTCGAGCGCGCGATGGACCGCTTCGCCGAGCTGACCGGGCGGCGCTACGCGCCGTTCCGCTACCACGGCCATCCCGAGGCTGAGCGCATCGCGATCTGCATGGGCTCGGGTTTCGAGGTGCTGGACGAAACCGCAGCCTGGCTCAACCGGCAAGGCGAGCGCGTCGGCGTACTGCAGGTGACGCTCTACCGCCCCTGGTCGGCCGAGCGCTTCCTCGCTGCGCTGCCGGCTTCGGTCAAGTCGATCGCCGTGCTCGACCGCGACAAGGAGCCCGGCGCCACGGGCGAGCCGCTTTACGTCGACGTGCTGAGCACGCTCGCCCGCGCGCTCGCCGACGGCGCGCGCAAGACGATGCCGAAGATCATCGGCGGGCGCTACGGCCTGTCGTCGAAGGACTTCAACCCGGCGATGGCCAAGGCGGTGTTCGACGAGCTGAAGAAACCGGAGCCGCGCAACGGCTTCACGGTCGGCATCACCGACGACGTCTCGCACACCAGCCTCGAGGTCGACTCCGGCTTCGACATCGAGCCGCCCGAGGTGGTGCGCGCGCTGTTCTACGGCCTGGGCGCGGACGGCACCGTGGGCGCGAACAAGAACTCGGTCAAGATCCTGGCCGCCGACAAGGACCGCTACGCACAGGGCTACTTCGTCTACGACTCGAAGAAATCCGGCTCCTACACCATTTCGCACCTGCGCTTCGGCCCGACGCGCATCCGCGCCCCCTACCTGCTCGAAACCGCGAACTTCATCGGCGTGCACAAGTTCGATTTCCTGTTCCGCTACGACGTGCTCGCCTCCGCGGCGCCGGGCGCGACCGTGCTGCTCAACAGCCCCTACGGCGCCGACGCGGTGTGGGACCGGCTGCCCGAGCGCGCTCAAGCGCAGATCCGCGAGCGCGGGCTGAAGCTCTACGTGATCGACGCGACCCGCGTCGCGCAGGGGCTCGGCCTCGGCAACCGCATCAATACCCTCCTGCAGACCTGCTTCTTCGCGCTCTCGGGGGTGCTGCCGCGCGAGGAGGCGATCGCGCGCATCAAGGCCGAGACCGAGAAAACCTACGCGCGCAAGGGCGCCGGAGTGGTGGAGAAGAACTTCCAGGCGATCGACACCGCGCTCGCGAACCTGGTCGAAGTCACAGTGCCCAAGCGCGGCAAGCGCGGCCTGGAGCTTCCGCCCGCGGTGCCGGCCGACGCGCCCGAGTTCGTGCGTACCGTCACCGCGCCGATGCTGCTCGGGCGCGGCGACAGCCTGCCGGTAAGCCTGCTGCCGGCCGACGGCACCTATCCCAGCGGCACCACCAAGTTCGAAAAGCGCAACGTCGCCGAGGAAGTGCCGGTGTGGGAGCCGCAGCTTTGCATCCAGTGCGGCCAGTGCGCGGTGGTCTGCCCGCACAGCGTGATCCGCGCCAAGACCTACGACCGGGCACGGCTCGAGGGCGCACCGCCGGGCTTCAAGGCGGTCGAGACCAACGCGCGCGGCTACCCCGATGCGCGCTACACGCTGCAGGTCTACGTCGAGGACTGCACCGGCTGCGGCGTGTGCGTGGAGAACTGCCCCGCGCGCGAGCCCGGCGCCGAGCGGCGCGCGATCAACATGCGGCCGCGGCTCGAGGTGCTCGAGGACGAGCGGCGCGCGGTCGGCTTCTTCGAGACCCTGCCCTGGGTCGACCGCACGCGGGTGAATTTCTCCAACGTGCGCGGGGTGCAGTTCCTCGAGCCGCTGTTCGAGTTTCCCGGCGCCTGCGCCGGCTGCGGCGAGACACCCTATTTGAAGCTGATTTCGCAGCTGTTCGGCGACCGCGCGCAGATCGCAAACGCCACCGGCTGCTCGTCGATCTACGGCGGCAACCTGCCGACCACGCCCTGGACCCACGACGCGGCGGGCCGCGGCCCGGCGTGGTCGAACTCGCTGTTCGAGGACAACGCCGAGTTCGGCCTCGGCTACCGCATCGCGATCGACGCCCAATGCACGGCGGCGCATGCGCTGGCGCGCAAGCTCGCGTCGCGCATCGGTGCGGACCTGGTCGCCGCGCTGATCGAGGCGCCGCAGCTGACCGAGTCCGATTTCCGCCTGCAGCGCGAGCGCCTGGCGGCGCTCAAGGCGGTGCTGGCCGGGATGCAGGACGACCCCGAAGCGCGCAACCTGCTCGCGCTGGCGGACTTCTTCGTGCGCCGCTCGGTCTGGATCGTGGGCGGCGACGGCTGGGCCTACGACATCGGCTACGGCGGCCTCGACCACGTGCTCGCCTCGGGGCGCAACGTGAACATCCTGGTGCTCGACACCGAGGTCTACTCCAATACCGGCGGCCAGGCCTCGAAGTCGACCCCGCTCGGCGCCTCGGCCAAGTTCGCCGCCGCCGGCAAGACCTCCGGGCGCAAGGACCTCGGCATGATGGCGATCGCCTACGGCAACGTGTTCGTGGCGCAGATCGCGATGGGCGCCAACAGCGAGCAGGCCCTGCTCGCGCTGCGGGAGGCCGAGGCCTACGAGGGTCCGTCGCTGGTGCTCGCCTACTCGCAGTGCATCGCGCACGGCACCGACATGCGCTACGGCATGAAACAGGCCGCACGCGCGGTCGCCGCCGCGCACTGGCCACTGTACCGCTACGACCCGACCATGCGCCGCCACGGCATGAATCCGTTCCGGCTCGACTCGCCGCGGCCGCGCCTGCCGCTCGAGGACTACCGCTACCGCGAAGTGCGCTTCAAGGTGGTCGAGCAAACTCGCCCCGCCGCGGCGCACCGCATGCTCGAGCAGGCGCGCGCCGCCGTCATGGAGCGCTACCGGCTGTACGAAGACCTGGCGGCGCGCGACGGCAGCCGCTTCCAGCAGGCGCACCCGCGACGCTAGGAGCGAACATGGACCTTACCAGCCGTTACCTGGGACTCACGCTCAAGCATCCCGTGGTGGCCTCTGCCTCGCCGCTCACCTCGACTTTGGACGGCATCCGCCGGCTCGAGGACGCGGGCGCGGCCGCGGTCGTGATGAGCTCGGTCTACGAGGAGCAGATCCGCGCCGAGGACACCGCCTACGCGCTGTACACCGACCACGGCTCGCACTCGCACCCCGAGACGTCGAGCTACTTTCCCGAACTGCCGGACTACGAGCACGGGCTCTCGGGCCGGCTCGAGACGCTGCGGCGCGCGGCCGAGGCGGTCGATATCCCGGTCATCGCGAGCCTCAACGGCGCCTCCGCCGCGGGCTGGGTCGACTATGCGGCACGCCTGGAGCAGGCCGGCGCCGCGGCGCTCGAGCTCAACGTCTGGTTCGTGCCCACCGACCCCGAGCAGAGCGGCGCCGAGGTGGAGCGGCGCTACCTCGAGGTGGTGCGCGCGGTGAGGAAGACGGTGCGCATCCCGCTATCGGTCAAGCTCTCGCCCTTCTTCAGCGCCACCGCGCACATGGCGCGCGGGCTGGTCGACGCCGGTGCCGACGGGCTGGTGCTGTTCAACCGCTTCTACGAGCCGGACGTCGACCTGGAAACGCTCGCCCCGCGGCGCGACCTCGAGCTCAGCTCGCGCTATGAGATCCGCCTGCCGATGATGTGGATCGCCCTGCTTCGCGGCCGAGTCAAGGCCTCTCTCGCGGCCACGCGCGGCGTCGAGAGCGCCACGGAGGTGGTCAAGTACCTGCTGGCGGGCGCCGACGCGGTGATGACGACCTCGGCGCTGCTGCGCCACGGTCCTCAGTATCTGCGAACGCTGGTCGCGGGCCTCGAGCACTGGCTGCAGGCGCACGGCCACGTCTCGGCGGACGAGGTGCGGGGCGCGCTCGGCTCGCAGCGCGCCGACGCCGCGGCCGAGATGCTGCGCAACCAGTACATGCGGCTGCTGAGCGAGTACGTCCCGAGCCGACTCGCGCTCTGAACAAAACAAAACGGGGGCCGCAGCCCCCGTTCCGGGATTCAGTCCGCCCTGCTTAGTCGGACTTCTTCTCGCTGTCCTGCTTTTCTTCGCTCTGCTTCTCTTCGTCCGTCGCGTTCTGCTTGTCGCTGTCGGCCGGGTGCGAGCCCTGCTCGTCGTTGGTTTCGGTCGCTGCGGCCTGGTCGCTGTAGGCCTTGACCGCGCTGGTTGCAAACGAGGCGGAGAAAGCGATGGTGAAAAGCGCCGCAAACGCGGCAATGATCAGCTTTTTCATAATGGCTCCTTAGTAAGAATGCCCGGGCCGGGAAAGGGAGAGGGGCTCCCGGCCCGGGCGGGTTACTCAGTCCTTCTTGTCGCTGTCCTTTTCTTCAGTCTGCTTCTCTTCGTCCTGCGCGTCCTTCTTGTCGCTGTCGGCGGGCGATTTCGCTTCTTCGCCCTTGTTTTCGTCGTCGGCGGCGACCTGGCCGATCTGCGCCTTGACCGTGCTGGTGGCGTAGGCGGTGGAGAACGCGAGCGCGAACATCGCGGCGAATACGGCGGCTAGCAGTTTGTTCATGATGGCTCCTGTTGAAAGTGGGGTGTGCGGATCGGACTGGATTGCTTACTTCTTGTCCTTCTCTTCTTCCTGCTCGGTCGGGTCCTTGCCTTCTTCCTTGGCCCCTTCCTTGGCTTCTTCCTTGGCTTCTTCCTTCGCCGCGGGGGCCGCGGCTCCGGCAGCCGCCTTGGCGTCGGCGAGCTTCTGCTGGTCCTGCTCGGTCGGCGCGGCGGCCTCGGCCGGCTGCGCGGGTTGCGCCGGCGCCGTGCTGACGGCCGGGGTCTTGGAATCGGTGGCGTTCTCGGCGCCGCAGGCGGCAAGGCCGACTGCTGCGAGCGCGACGAGCATGAGTTTCAGTTTCATTGCTATGCTCCTGGTGGGTTTCGGGGTCCGTTCGACTCGCGGCTCATGCCGCGTCGTCGGGAGACATTTGAACGCGGCCCCGTAACCGGGGGATTACCCAGTGAGAGCAATTGGTTACGGCAATGGGCGTTTTCGTTGCGCACTGTGTCGCCGCCCCGGGGTTGTTACACGGCGTCACATCCGGGCCACCGCGCCGGGTACCATAACGCCGCCATGGAACATCAGGACCACGCGCTGGTCGTCGACGACGACGCCGAGCTGCGCAGCCTGCTCGCCGAGTACCTCGGGCGGCAGGGCTTTCGCGTCTCGCTAGCGCGCGACGGGCGCGAGATGCGCCAGGCGCTGGAAAAGAGCCGGCCCGACATCGTGGTGCTCGACGTCATGCTCCCGGGAGAGGACGGGCTGGCGCTGTGCCGCGACCTGCGCGCGCGCTCGAACATACCGGTCATCATGCTCACCGCGCGCGGCGAGGAGCTCGACCGCATCATCGGCATCGAGATGGGCGCCGACGATTACCTCGCCAAGCCGTTCAACCCGCGCGAGCTGCTGGCGCGCATGAAGAGCATCCTGCGGCGCTCGCGCGCGCTGCCGGCGTCGCGCGGCGAAAGCCAGCGCGTGCGCTTCGCCGGCTGGACGCTCGACACGACGGCGCGGCACCTGATCGCGCCCGACGGCGTGGTGGTAGCGCTGAGCGGATCGGAGTTTCGCCTGCTGAGCGTCTTCGTCGAACGCCCGAACCGGGTGCTCGACCGCAATCAGTTGATGGACCTCACGCTCGGGCGGGAGGCGACGCCGCTCGACCGCAGCATCGACGTGCAGGTGAGCCGCCTGCGCCAGCGCCTAAGGGACGACGCGCGCGAGCCGCGCATCATCAAGACCGTGCGCAACGGCGGTTACGTGCTCGCGGCGAGCGTCGAGCGACTCGATTGATCCGCCTGCTGCCCCGTTCGCTGTTCGGCCGCACCCTGGTCGTGCTCGCCGCGGGCCTGCTGCTCGCCCAGGCCGCGAGCTTCGCGGTCAACCTGTTCGACCGCGGCGCCGCGGTCTACCGGCTCGCGTCGCAGCAGATGGCCGCGCGCATCGCATCCACCGCGCGGGTGCTCAACCGCCTCAAGCCGGCCGAGCGGGCCTTGGTCATCGACGCGATGAGCGGGCGAGACCTGAGCGTGTCGCTCAGCGTCGCGCCCTTGAGCGTGCTCCAGGGCTACGGCGAGCTGGACCGCTACGAGCAGGCCTTCGCGGCGGCGATCCAGCGCGACCTCGACACCCCACTGCCGACCACGGTCGAGATCACCGCCCGCAAGCGCATGCCCGGCGAAGTCGCCGAGCCCGCCGGCGCCTTCGCGCAATGGTTCGCGCGCCACTTCTACTTCCTGCTTCCCGGCACCTTCGCGCTGGTGGCGCAGGTCAGGCTCGACGACGGCAGCGTGGCCGTGTTCTTCGCGCGCGTGCCGCAGGAGCCGCTCAGCCGCTACGAGAGCCTGGTGCCGAGGCTGCTGCTCGCGCTGGCGATCTTCTTCGCGCTCGTCGCACTGGTGGTGCGCATGATGACGCGCCCGCTGGAGAGGCTGTCACGCGCAGCGCGCGCGCTGGGCGAGGACTTCGAGGGACCGCCGCTCGAGCCGAGCGGGCCGCGCGAAGTGTCGAACGTGATCGACGCCTTCAACCGCATGCAGGCGCAGGTGCGCGGCTACGTGCACGAGCGCGCTCGGATGCTGGGTGCGGTCTCGCACGACCTCAAGACGCCGATCACGCGCATGCGCCTTCGCACCGAGATGCTGCCCGACGGCGCGGTGAAGGACAAATTCATGCGCGACCTGGACGAGATGGAGGCGATGGTGGGTTCGACCTTGGAGCTCTTCAAAAGCCTCGGCAAGGAGCCGCAGCGCCAGCCGGTGGACGTGGTCGCGTTGATCGACAGCCTGTGCGAAGACTGGCGCGAGAGCGGGTACCAGACCAGCGTCAGCGGCGCCCCGCGCGGGCCCTACAGCGCCCACCCGCAGGCGCTGCGCCGCTGCCTCAACAACCTGATCGAAAACGCGCTTCGCTACGGCGAAAGAGCGGACCTGAGCATAAGCGACGACGAGCACGAGCTACGTATCGAGGTTCGCGACCGCGGCCCTGGCATCCCCGAGGACCAGCTCGAGGCGGTGTTCGAGCCGTTCTTCCGGCTCGAAGGCTCGCGCAGCCGCGACGGCGGCGGCTTCGGCCTCGGGCTGAGCATCGCGCGCAACATCGCGCGCTGGCACGGCGGCGACGTCACGCTGCGCAACGCGCCCGAGCGCGGCGGCCTGATCGCCATCCTGACGCTGCCGCGCAGCCCCGCCGCGGCGGCATCTACCTTGTCCGGCTGCTGAACGCCGATCGTGACTTCGACCTGCATCGAGCTCGAATCGATATGCAGTCGCCGCCGTGCAGGTCGTTGCCGCTGCCGATTTCAAGGAAAAGGACAGACCTCGCCGGAGCGAGGTCTGCGCAATATCGAACCAATCGGCTTGGGTAGAACGCGCTTCGCCAAATTACGAAGCGCTCCCGGAAACCTGCCAACGATCGTGAGATGGTTCCCTGTTTACTTTGCGTTATGGAAGACGTCGACTGCAACCAAGACCACGGGCTCCTTTCCGTCATTCCGGTGCCAATGGGTCGTGCCCTTGTTTGCGGACGAAGTATCTCCAGGTCGAAGAACTCTTGCGGTGCCGTCCTCAAGCGTCACCGTGTCCGCCCCCTGGAGGCAATAGACTACGGCGGGGCGGTCCTTGTGACTATGTATACCTACGTGTCCGCCCGGTTCTATCGTAAGCAGCCGCATCCGCAATTGGTGACCTTGCATGCCCTCGTACTCAGGGCCCAGGTCAACCGTTTGCATTAACTTCGATTTGAAACCTACATTGCCCTTGGGAGCCGTTTGCTGCGAATAGGCAACCTGTGGTCCTATCAGCAACAAAGCCACCACAACTGAGTAAAACATCCCATGTCGTTTCATAACCCCCCCTCCTCTGTTGACCGCGTGTGAAACAAGTCTGCAGTCAGGCAACTCTCTACCGAAGCCTGGGTGCAGCGTTCGACTCGTGTGCGATCGCAGTGAACGTGAAGGGAATGCTAGCTACTCGCTGACGCCAATCGACTGGAGGAAGAAGAAGGGGGGAATCACAAGATTTCTCTCGAATCCCGCTTCGCGGCCGGTCATGTTCGTCTGCAAGACTAGTATTGGCGGTCAGGCTCTACTACGGTACCGTGCATAGCTTACAGACGCGCAAGCTACTCGTGGGGTGGAGGAAAAGCAATGCTGGGGTGCAGCACGGCGATATCCGCTCAGCGCCCGGCATATGCGGCTCGCTCACGGCCTCGCCAGTGAACAGATCTAATGGTCAGCCGAACAGATCCGTCACCTCGGCCGCCTGCACCAGCGCGCCGACGCGCACCCCGAGCAGCCGCAACCTGCGCTCGAGCGGCGCGCGCCTGAGGCACTCGCCGGCAGCGCGCCGGATCGCGCCCGCGTCGTCGGTATGCGACTCCAGCGTGCGATCGCGCGTCAGGATGCGGAAGTTGTCGTAGCGCAGCTTGATGCCGACGCTGCGGCCGCGGTAGCCCTTGCGGCGCAGGTCCTCGGCGAGCTTTTCGCAAAGCCGGGTGAAGGCCGCCGACAGCGTCTCCCGGTCGTGGCGCGGGTGCAGGTCGCGCTCGAAGGTGGTCTCGCGGCTGAGCGATTTCGGCTCGCGCTCGGTGACGATCGGGCGCTCGTCGCGCCCGTGCGCGGCCTCGTGCAGCCAGGCGCCGTAGTTGCGGCTGAAGCGCTCCATCAGCCACGCCGGCTCGGCCGCGGCGAGCTCGCCGATAGTGCGGATGCCGAGCGCGGCGAGCTTCTCGCCCGCCTTCGGCCCGATGCCGTTGATGCGGGTGGCGGGCAGCGGCCAGATCCGCGCCGCGAGGTCCTCCGGCTCGAGCACGGTCAGGCCGTCGGGCTTGTCCAGCTCGGAGGCGATCTTCGCCAGCAGCTTGTTCGGCGCCACGCCGATCGAGCACGACAGGCTGGTCTCCTCGCGCACCGCCGCCTTGATCGCGAGCGCGGCCTCGCGCACGGCGCCGCCCGCCGCCATGAGGTCGATGAAGATCTCATCGATGCCGCGGTCCTCGATCAACGGCGCGATGCGCGCCACCGCCGCTTTGAACAGGCGCGAGACCCTGCGGTATTCGTCGAAGTCGGCTGGCAGCAGCACCGCCTGCGGGCACAGCGCCGCGGCGCGCGCGAGGCTCATGCCGGAGCGCAGGCCGAAGGCGCGCGCCTCGTAGGTCGCGGTAGTGATCACGCCGCGGCCGGAATAATCGGCCAGGCGCGCAAGCCCGCGTGCGCCGCCGATCACCAGCGGCGCGCCGCGCAGCTCCGGGTGGCGCAGCAGCTCGACCGACGCGTAGTACGCGTCCATGTCGAGGTGGGCGATGCGGCGCGGGACGCTCACGCGGTGAGCCGCCGGTACAGCTCGGCCAGCTTGGTCGGCAGCCGCGCGACGTCGGCGACCACCGTGTAGTTCACCGCGCCGTACATGTGCGGCAGGTACCCGCTCGCCTCGCGGTCGATGGTGATGCAGAAGGGGTGGATGCCGGCGCGCTTGGCCTCGATCAGCGCCTGGCGCGTGTCCTCGATGCCATATTCGCCGCGGTAGGCGTCGGAGAAATCGTCGGGCTTGCCGTCCGACAGCGTCAGCAGCAGCCGCGTGCGCGCCGGCTGCTGCGCGAGGATCCCCGACAAGTGCCGGATCGCCGCGCCCATGCGAGTGTAGTCCAGCGCCTGGATGCCGGCGATGCGCTCGCGCACCGTGTCGTCGTAGGTTTCGTCGAAGCGCTTGACGCGGTAGACCTCGCAGCGCTTACGCGTCAGGCCCGAGAAGCCGTAGATCGCGTAGCGGTCGCCCAGCACCTCGAGCGCCTCGCACAGCAGCACCAGCGCCTCGCGCTCGCAGTCGTTGACCCAGCCCTTGGTCGAGCCCGACATGTCGACCATGAAAAGCGCCACCATGTCGCGCTCGCGGCGCGCGCGGCGCACGAACAGGCGCTCGCCCAGCTCGCCGCCGGCGGCGAGCTCGGCCCGGCCGCGCACCAGCGCGTCGAGGTCGATGTCGTCGCCGTAGGGCTCGCCGCGCAGCAGCTTGTCTTCGCCGCGCAGCGCCTCGAACGAGCGCTTGAGCTGGCGGATCTGCGGCCGGTAGCGCTCGAGCGCGGCGGCGACGAAGCCCGGATCGCCGGGGCGCACGTCGCGCTCGCGCAGAAGGCACCAGTCCTTGCGGTAGTGCCCGCGCCGGTGGTCCCATTCGTCGTAGCGCAGCGCGCCGTCGTCCTCGCCGCCGTCGGTCTGCTGCGCTGCGGCGGGACGCTGTGCCGGCGCCGGCCGAGGATCCCCCGGCCCGGCCGGCACCAGGCAATCCTCAGGCAGCTCGCCCAGGTCCTGCAGCAGGGACTCGACGAGGCGCTTCACGTCCTCGGGGGGCGCAGCAGCGCCGCTTTCGAGACTCTCGCCGTCCAGCGGCGCCAGCCCTTCGTCGCCGCGCTCCTCGCTCCAGCGCTGCAGCGCGGCGCGCAGGGCCTGCTTGTCGCGCGCGACCCGCTCCTCGCGCAGCGCGAGCGCTCGGGCCGGATCGAGCAGGCCCAGAAAGGGCCAGTCCGGTGCCTCGGCCGAAGGCGGCAGCTCACGCAGCGCGGCCAGGCTGTCGGCCGCGCTCGCGCCGGGCGCGCGCAGCCGCGCCTGTGCGGCGGCGAACTCGGCGCCGAGCGCGGGCAAGGACAGCGCCTCGAGGTCGCGGTACAGGCCCGGCAGCGTGTGCTCGATGCGCGCCGCGAGCCGCAGCGCCTCGAGCAGGTTGAGCAGCGCCAGCTCGCGCGGCGCCTGCGGGTAGTCGCCGGGCGCGAGAGCGAAGCTGCCGAAGCGCGTCTGCGCCCACAACAGGGCCGCGCTCACCTTGTAGACGCGGAAGTTCTCCGCGCGCGAGGGGAACAACGTGATCCGCTGCGGCAGGTAGAGAGTGGCGGTGTCGGTCCAGGCGGCCTCGGCGGACGCGAGCTTCAGACGCCGACCGGATAGGCCCGCGATGAAGGTCTCCAGCACGCCCGCCACCTCGCCGAAGGCCGCGCCCCAGGCGCTCTCGCGCGCGCGGCCGACGAAGGCTTCGAGGTCCTTCAGCTCGGCGCTGGCGCGGTACAGGCCTTCGCGGTCGTAGACGTCGATCGCCGACAGCAGCCAGCGCTCGGCCCCCGCGTAACCCAGCTCGCCGACCGCGTGCACGGCGAGTCCGGCGAACTGGAACGCGAGCTCGGGACTCGACTTCGCGGTCACTCCGGCCCAGCGCAGGACGAAGTCCTGCAGCGACCGCGACTGTCCCGCGAGCTCCCGCGCCAGCCCGGCCGCGGTCCGGCGCGACGACAGCACCGCGCCGACCAGCTCTTCGAGGCGCTGCTCGAGTTCGCCGGCGCCGAGAGGCGGCTCAGAAGACGGCGCTGACGAGCTCATTCAGCGCGGCGAGCATCTCGCGCTCGTCGCTCAGCGCGAGCGAGACCCCCGCGGCGCAGGCCGCGCGCGGCGCCACGCCCTGCGCGATCAGCTTGCCGGCGTGCACCAGCAGGCGGGTCGAGGCGCCCTCGTCAAGGCCATTGCCCTTGAGGTTGCGCGTCATGTGCGCCAGGCGTACCAGCGCCTGCGCGGTGGCTTCGTCGATCCCGCTCTCGCGCGCGACGATCGCGGCCTCGATCCCGGCCGCGGGGTAGTCGAAGTCGATCGCGACGAAGCGCTGGCGGGTCGACTGCTTGAGCTCCTTCAGCACGCTCTGGTAGCCAGGGTTGTAGGAGATCGCCAGCATGAACTCGGACGGAGCGTGCAGCACCTCGCCGCGCTTTTCGAGGAAAAGCGCGCGGCGCTCGTCCGCAAGCGAATGGATTACGACCGTGGTGTCCTTGCGCGCCTCGACGATCTCGTCCAGATACAGGATCGCGCCCAGGCGCACCGCGCGGGTCATCGGGCCGTCCACCCACACCGTTTCGCCCGCGGTCACCAGGTAGCGGCCCGCGAGGTCGGATGCGGTCAGGTCGTCGTGGCAGGAAACGGTCACCAGCGGCCGGCCGAGCCGCCACGCCATGTGCTCGACGAAGCGCGTTTTGCCGCAACCGGTCGGTCCCTTGAGCAGCACCGGCACCCGGTTGCGCCAGGCCGCCTCGAACAGCTCGAGCTCGCCGTGCACCGGGCGGTAATAGGGCTCACGCTCGAGCCTGAAATCGCCCTCTTCCCCCATCGACCACCCAACGCCCGGAAAGGAATTGATTTTAACCCGGGCGGCTCGGCTAGACTATGAAGACGACCTTCCCCAGGAGGATCGCGCCATGGCCGAAGAGCAGCCGCAGAAGACCCCGCCCGAGAAGCTCAAGATCATCGTTTCGCAACTCAAGGAAATGGAGCATTACGCGCGCAGCAACCTCGAAAAGCTGTCCGAGATCTGGCTGCTGCTCGAGGAGGATTTCAAGAAGAACAAGAAACTCGCCGAGCGCGCCAACGACCTGCTGACGGCCGAAGGCGCGATGGAGGACCTGCTTAAGATCGTCATTCAGGAATTCGACAAAGAATGCGCGGAGCTCGAGAAGAAGCCCTGATTCCGGCGGCCCGCCGATGCACGATATTGCAGCCCCCTCTACGCGAGCGGGCTGGGATACAATTCCGCGTCACCAATAATAATTAGACATCCAAAACAGATTCATCGAGAGGAGGGAATCATCATGAACAAGCACCATCGCGTCCTGCTGGGCGTGGTAGCGGGCGCCGTCATGGCGGCGCTATCGTCCGGCGCCGGGGCGCAGCAGATCACGCTCAAGCTGCACCATTTCCTGCCGCCGAAATCGCCGGCGCAAGTGAAGATGCTCGCGCCCTGGGCCAAGCGGGTCGAGAAATCGTCCGGCGGCAAGGTCAAGATCGAGATCTACCCGTCCATGTCGCTCGGCGGCAAGCCGCCGCAGCTGATCAACCAGGTCCGCGACGGGGTGGTCGACATCGTCTGGACCGTGAACGGCTACACCGCCAACCTGTTTCCGCGCACGGAGGTGTTCGAGCTGCCGTTCGTGTACACGAACAACCCGTCCGCGACCAACCTCGCGATGCGCGCGATGTTCAACAAGTATCTCAAGGTGGAGTACAAGGGCGTGCACGTCCTGTTCCTGCACGTGCACCAGGGCCAGGGCATCCAGACGGTCGACAAGCCGGTCCACTCGCCCGACGACCTGAAGGGCCTCAAGATGCGCATCCCGAGCCGCACCGGCGCCTGGGTGATCGAGGCGCTCGGCGCTTCGCCGGTTGGCATGCCGGTTCCGGCGCTGCCGCAGGCGCTGTCCACGAAAGTGGTCGACGGGGCCTTGATTCCCTGGGAGATCGTCCCGCCGCTCAAGCTGCAGGAGCTGATGAAGTACTACGTCGAGGGTCCGAACATGACCCGCTTCGGCAACACCACCTTCCAGGTGTCGATGAACGAGGCGCGCTGGAAATCGCTGCCACCCGACGTCAAGAAGGCGTTCAATGAGAACTCGGGCGCGGCCTGGGTGCGCGAGGTCGGCAAGATCTGGCAGGAGGACGACGAGCACGCCATGACGGTGATCGAGAAGGCGGGCGACACCCATATCGTCCTGACGCCGGCCGAGCTCGCGGCGTTCAAGGCGAAGCTGGAGCCCGTGGTCAAGCGCTGGGAAGACGAGGTCAAGTCGAAGGGCATCGACGGCGTGAAGCTGGTCAGAATCGCCCGCAAAGAGATCGCTAAGTACTCGAAGTAACGGCGTGGAGGTCGGCGCAGCACAGGCGGCGGCGGAGCCCTCGGGCTTCGTCGCCCGCGTCATCGAAGTCTGGGCGCTGCTGGGCGGGTTCGTTCTGCTCGGCATCGTCCTGATGGTCGCCTGGAGCGCGACGCGCGGGTTCTTCTTCGACCGGCCCTTGCAGGGCGACGTGGAGATGACCGAGATGTGGGTCGCCGTCGCGGCCTTCATGTTCCTGCCCTACTGCCAGCTGACCGGCGCCAATGTCACGGCCGACATCTTCACCGCCCGCGCCGGGCCGCGCACGGTCGCGTTGCTGGAGCTCGTGTCGGCGGTGGTCGCGCTCGGCTTCAGCGTGCTGCTGCTGTGGCGCATGTACTACGGCCTGCTCGACTACCGCGAGTACGTCGAAACCACCACCACGCTGCACGTGCCGATCTGGTACGCCTACGTTCCGGCGCTGATCTCGCTCGCCCTGCTGGCGCTCGCGTCGCTGGTCACGGTCCGGAACGCGCTGCGCGCGTGGAAGATCGCGCGCTAGGGGAGAAATAGATTGGACCACGGCCTGCTGCTGGGGCTGCTGGGGCTGGTCGCCCTGGTGGGGCTCATCGCGATCCGCATCCCGATCGCCTACTCGATGATCCTGGTCGGCGCGGGCGGGATGATGGTCCTGGGCGATCCGCGGATCTTCCTCGCCCAGCTGAAAAACCTGGCGTATTCGCAGTTCTCGATCTATGACCTGTCGGTGCTGCCGATGTTCGTGCTGATGGGCAATATCTCGACCCGGGCGGGGCTCAGCCGGGACCTGTTCCGCGCCGCCAACGCCTGGTTCGGCTGGATGCGCGGCGGCATCGCGATGTCGGCCATCGCCGCCTGCGCCGGCTTCGGCGCGGTGTGCGGCTCGTCGCTGGCGACCGCTTCGACCATGACCCAGGTGGCGTTGCCCGAACTGCGCCGCTACCGCTACAGCCCGACGCTCGCGACCGGGACGCTCGCCGCGGGCGGCGTGCTGGGCATCCTGATCCCGCCCTCGGTGGTGCTGGTCGTGTACGCGATAGTGGTCGAGGCGAGCATCGTGCAGATGTTCATGGCCGCGTTCATTCCCGGCCTGATCGCGGTGGTGTTCTTCCTCGTCACCATCGCGATCATGGTCCGCCTCAATCCCGAGGCCGGCCCGCCGGGGCAGCGGGTCACGCGCAAGGAGTTCATCGAGGCCACCCTGAACGTTGCTCCCGTGGCGGTCATCTTCGGCATGGTGATGGGAGGCATCTACTTCGGCCTGTTCACCCCGACGCCGGCCGCCGCGGTCGGTGTGTTCCTGGTCGCCGTCTACGGCATCGTGCGCGGCTCGATCCGCTGGGTCGGAATGAAAGCGGCTCTGCTCGACACCGCCAAGACGACCGGGATGATCTACCTGATCCTGCTCGGCGCCCAGATCCTCAACATCTTCATGGCGCGCGGCGGCGTGCCCCAGGCCGCCGCGTACATGATGGAGCACTCGGGCCTGTCGCCCATGATGATCGTGATCCTGCTCCTGATCGCGCTGATCTTCCTCGGCTGCCTGATGGACAGCCTGTCGATGATCCTGCTCACGATCCCGTTCTTCTGGCCAGTGGTCTCGGGGCTGGACTTCGGCATGAGCCAGGATCACCTCAAGATCTGGTTCGGCATCCTCGCGCTGATCGTCGTAGAGCTGGGTCTGATCACGCCACCAGTGGGCATGAACGTGTTCGTGATCAACGCGCTGGCGAAGGACGTCCCGATGAGCCAGACCTTCCGCGGTGTGATGCCGTTCTTCGTTGCCGAGCTGTTTAGGGTAGCGCTGATTCTCGCCTTCCCCGCGCTGTCGCTGTGGCTGCCGAAGGTACTGCTCGGCGGCTGATCCCCGACTTGCGCGGGCGCGCCATGCCCGCCATCACCTTGAACACGTCGGTCTCGGTGATCATGCCGACCAGGGCCTTGCGCGAGTCGACCACCGGCAGGCTGCCGATGTGCCGCAGCACCAGCATGCGCGCCGCGCTGCGCAGGCTCGCACGCTGCGAGATGCAGGTCACCGGCGCGCGCATGATCTCGCCTACCGGAACCAGGGCGGGGCCGAAGTTCGCCGCCGCCAGCAGCAGGTCCCGCTCGGCGACGATGCCCACCACGCGGCCCGCCTCGACCACCGGCAGATGGTGGATGTTGTGGTGACGCATCAGATCGAAGGCCGCGTGGAACTCCGTGTCGCGCCCGATCGCGATCACTGGCCGAGTCATGTAGTCGCGAACGAGCATCTCAGCGCGCGGAGTGTCCCGTCAGCTTGACCTCGACTTTGTCGCTCGCGTCGAGCGAGGCGTAGTACTTGCGCAGCACCTCGAGCACCTCGGGACGGCTGAACTCCGCCGGCACCTCCGAGCCCTCGGAGAGCCACTTGCGCAGCTTGGTGCCCGAGACAAGCAGACGGTCCGCATCCCCGTGCGGGCAGGTGCGCGCCGAAGCCATGCCGCCGCACTGGTAGCACCAGAACGTCCAGTCGATCTTGAGCGCCTGGGTCTCGAGCGCGTCGCCGGGGATCTGGTCGAAGATGTGGTGGGCGTCGAACGGCCCGTAGTAGCTCCCCACCCCGGCGTGGTCGCGCCCGACGATCTGGTGCGAGCAGCCGTAGTTCTGGCGGAACAGCGCGTGCAGCAGCGCCTCGCGCGGCCCCGCGTAGCGCATGTCGAGAGGGTAGCCCGCCTGGACCACCGTGCTTGCGCGGAAGTACTTGTCGACCAGCACCGAGATCGCCTCGGTGCGAACGTCGGCGGGAATGTCGCCCGGCTTGAGGTTGCCTAGCAGCGAGTGCACCAGCACGCCGTCGCAGACTTCGATCGCCACCTTGGCCAGGTACTCGTGCGAGCGATGCATCGGGTTGCGCGTCTGGAAAGCCGCCACCCGCGACCAGCCCAGGCGCTCGAATTCGGCGCGCGTCTCGGCCGGCGTCATGAACAGCGCGCCGTAGCGCGCCTTGAAGCCACCGTCGGACAGCACTTTCACCTGCCCGGCCAGGTTCACCGCTCCCTGCTCCATCACCATTTTCACGCCGGGGTGCTCCGCATCGACGGTGCGGAACACGGACATGCACTCGTGGGCCTTGTCGATCGAGTATTTCTCGCTCAGCGTCATGATCGCGAGCGCCTCGCCGTCGTCCGGATCGGTCAGCGCGATCTCGGCGCCCACCTTGAGCGGGGCCGCGGTCTTCTCGTCGACCGAAAGCGTGATCGGGATCGGCCAGAAGAGTCCGTTGGCCATGCGCATGCCGTCGCACACCCCTTCCCAGTCGGCGCGAGACATGAACCCCTCGAGCGGCGTGAACCCGCCGATGCCGAGCATGATCAGGTCGCCCTTCTCGCGCGAGCTCACGCGCACGGCAGGCAGAGTCTTGGCGCGGGCGCGCTCGGCCGCGAGCGTCTCGCCCGAAAGCATCAACGGGTTGAGCGATCCTCCTCCGTGAGGCCTTACGAGGCCCGGCATAGCTGTGTCCTCGGGATGGGGCGCCGCAAATGGCGCCAAGAACGGATTTCTATGTCCCTGCGGCTCTATCTGCCCGCAGCGTAAGACTATTTTCGGCACCGTCCCGCTCAGCGGCAAGTCCGATGTTTTGATTTTGCGATAAGCGACTCTGATTCGACGCGCTAGTTCGACTTCGCGTCGCGGGTTTCCTGCTTCAGCCTCGCGCGCAGCTCGCGCAACCGCGCGTCGGCGATCGATAGTTGATAGAAATCGCCGTCGCCGGCGGACCGGGCGAGCTCGAGCTGCTCGATCGCCGCCGGCAGGCTGCCCTGCAGCACGTAGACCTCGGCCTGTGCCTGATGCTGCAGAAAGCGCTTGCCGAGGGCAGCGTAAGTCTTGGCCTGGAGCATGTGCAGATGTTCATCGCGCGGATGACGACGGAGCGGCTTTGCGAGCGCCTCCAGCGCGTCCTGGCTCCGGCCCGCGTCCTGCAGCGAGGCGACGTAGTCGTAGACCAGCGGCCGGTAGTCCGGGTAGCGCGCGAGCGCCGAGCGCAGGAGCGCCAAAGCACCGGCGCCGTCGCCGGCGGCCCGGCGCAGGCGCGCGGCGAGCGCCTCGATCATCGGGTCCTCTTCGTGGAGCTCCCGCAGGCGCGTCAGCTGCTTTTGCGCGTCGGCGGTGCGGTGGGCGCGCAGCAGCGCGACCGCCAGGCCGTAGCGCGCCGCCGCGTCGTTCGCATGGCGGCCGTCCCTCACCACGCCCTCGAAATACTCCACCGCGTCGTTCGGATCGCCGGTCTCCGCGCGCAGCCTCGCACGCACCAGGCCGAACTCGACGCTGTCCGGATGCGGGTGGTAGGCCACGTGCGCGGCGCGGTTCTCGGCGTCGGCGATGCGCTCCGTGGTCACCGGGTGGTCGCGCAGATACGCCGGCACGCTGCTGTCGTCGCTGACGCGCGTGTAGCGCTGCATCTTCTCGAAGAACTCCGGCATCCCGCGCGGATCGAAGCCTGCGGCGACCAAGCGCTGGAAGCCGATGCGATCGGCTTCTTTTTCATAGCCGCGCGTGTAGTTGATGTTTGCCTGCACCATGCCAGCCTGCGCCGCGGTCGCCGCGCCGGCGGCGAGGTCGGGGCTCGAATTGCCCAGCAGGATCGCCGCCACCATGGCTGCCATCGCAGGCAGCTGCAACTGCTGCTGCTGGGCGAGCAGGCGCGCGATGTGATGCTGGGTGACGTGGGTGATCTCGTGCGCCAGCACCGAGGCGAGCTCGGACTCGTTGTCCGCGATGTTGATCAGCCCGGTGTTGACGCCGACGAAGCCTCCCGGCAGCGCGAAGGCGTTGATCGTCGGGTCGCGCATGGCGAAAAACTGGAAGCGCCACTCGGCCCCCGGCACCGCGTTGACGAGCTTGTCGCCCAGCGTGTCGAGGTAGCTGGTGACCTCGGCGTCCTCGATGTAGCTGGGATCGCGGCGAAGGTCGCGCATGACGCTCTCGCCGAGGCGGCGCTCGGCCCGCGGCGACATCACGCTCTCGGCGACGCTACCCAGATCCGGCAGATCCTGGCTCTGCGCGTACACGCGCGCCGGAACGAGCAAGGCGAGGAAGGCCGCGACCATCAGCGGCGCCGGACGAAGCATGCGATTATGATACCCGCTGACGAGGCAAGTTCCCCGCCTGGAGGCCGCTCTGACACGCAAACCGTCTAGCAAGCTGACGCACTTCGACGCGCAGGGTCGCGCGCACATGGTCGACGTGGGCGCCAAGGCCCGCACTCACCGCGTTGCGGTCGCCTCGGGCCGCATCACGATGCGCCCGGCAAGCTTGCGCAAAGTCCTCGAAGGCAGCGCACGCAAGGGCGACGTACTCGGGGTCGCGCGCATCGCCGCGATTCAGGCCGCCAAGCGCACTGCCGAGCTGATCCCCCTCGCCCACCCGATCGCGCTGACGCGGGTTGCGGTCGAGCTCGAACCCGACGTCGCAAGCTCGTCGATTACGGTGCTCGCCACGGTCGAATGCCGCGGCCCGACGGGTGTCGAGATGGAGGCGCTTACCGCCGTCGCCGCCGGCCTGCTCACCGTCTACGACATGCTCAAGGCCGTCGACCGCGGAATGACGATGCACGACCTGCGCCTGGAGGAAAAGCGCGGCGGAAAATCCGGAACCTACCGCCGCGCCCGGAATCGGCGCGACGCATAAGCGGATAAGTATAAGTGATTTTACAGGGCTTTCCATCCCGAAACCGAGACCGTACGATAGGATCGTTGTCAAACCCGCGTGATTGAAGCCTGGGCGTCAGATCCGGGCGTCATACCTGAAGGAGGAGCAAATGGACGAAGGCCGTAGGGTAGTTTTGCGCAGCGCAGGCGCCACCGGCGCGCTGGCAGCGGCGCTCGCGGCGGGCCTGCTCAGGCCCGAGCGCGTACTCGCCGCGAACTGGGACAAGAGCGCGTTCAGGCAGAAGTCCACCGCTGAGGCGCTCACGAGCATCGGCGCGCAAGACGCCGAGACGAGCAAGAACGTGCTTCTCGACGTGCCGGAGATCGCCGAGAACGGCGCCGTTGTGCCGGTAGAGATCACCAGCCACGTTCCCGGCACCACCTCGATCTCGGTGGTGATCGACAAGAATCCGTTCCCGCTCACCAGCAGGTTCACTTTCATGGAAGGCGCGCTGCCGTACGTGAAACTGAACGTGAAGATGGGGCAGTCCTCCAACATCCGCGCCATCGCGGAGGCGAACGGGAAGCATTACGTCGCCATGAAGGGGGTCAAGGTAACGATCGGCGGCTGCGGCGGCTGAGAGGGAGGACGACATGGCAAGACCAATGAAGATCCGCGCCAGGCTCGTGGGCGACTACACCGATATCCGGGTCCTGATGGCCCACCCGATGGAAACCGGCCAGCGCAAGGTGAAAGGCAAGGTAGTGCCGGCGCATTTCATCGAGAACGTGACCATCAAGGTGAACGGCAAGACGGTCATCGACGGCCAGACCAGCCAGGCAGTCTCGCGCAACCCCGTTTTCGCGTTCCGCGTCAAGGGTGGAGCCAAGGGCGACAAGGTCGAGATCGGCTGGGTCGACAACGAAGGGGAGACCAACAGCATCGAATCAGCCGTTGCCTGACCATTAGAAGAAGGAGGAGGAACCAATGCTCACAATCAGAGGAGCTACCGTGCTCGGGGCGGCCGTGCTGGCCCTGGCGACGGCGTCTGCGTTCGGCGAGAACGTCAGACAGGAAATCAAGAAATACCAGCGCATGACCGCCGAGAACAGCCCGGTCGAACTGTGGGTGCTTCAAGGTGAGGACCTCTGGAGGCAAAAGAGAGGGCCGAACCACGTCTCGCTCGAGCGCTGCGACCTTGGCATGGGCCCGGGCGTGACAAAGGGCGCCTATGCCCACCTGCCGCGCTATTTCAAGGACACGGATCGCGTCCAGGACCTGGAGTCCCGGCTCGTCACCTGCATGACGACGCTGCAGGGGTTCAGCGAGAAGGAGGCAACCAAGCGGGTGTTCGGCAACGCGGACAAGCCCTCTGACATGGAGTATCTGGCGGCCTACGTAGCGTCACGGTCGCGTGGCGTCAGGATGCAGGTCAGCACGAAGAACCCGAAGGAAAAGGCATCCTACGAGCTGGGCAGGGCGCTGTTCCATTACCGCGCCGGGTCATGGGACTTTTCCTGCGCCTCCTGCCATGGCACGCCGGGCAAGCGCATCCGGATGCAGGCGCTGCCGGTGCTCTCCAGCAAGGCCGGCGCGCGCGGCACCTACACGACCTGGCCGGGCTACAGGGTCTCCAATTCGCAGCTGAAGACCATGCAGTGGCGGATCAACGACTGCTTCCGCCAGCAGCGGTTCCCCGAGCCCAACTACGGCTCGGACGCGACCGTCGCGCTGACGATGTACATGGCAGTGAACGCCAACGGGGCGATCTATCGCGGCCCCGGCACCAAGCGCTGAGGAGGAGAACATGAACAGCAAAAGCATTCGCCTTTCGCTCGGCAGCCTGGCCGCGGCGCTGCTCGCCGTCCAGCTCGCGCACGCCGACCCGACCCCGCTCGAAGTTCGCGCGGTCCTGCACCGCGATTTCCACAGCCGCGGGCAGGCGAACCTGAGCCGGGTCGACCAGGACGACGTGCAGTGGCTGTGCACGGTGAGCCATAACAAACCTTCCGCCAAGCGAGCGAAAGAAATGGAAGCCGAGCAGCTCGCGACGATCCGGTATCCCGCCGACGGCAAATTCATGGGGAACTGGAAAAAGGGCGAGAAGCTCGCATCGACCGGCAAGGGCATGACGTGGAAGGACAAGCCCGGCGGGACGCACGGCGGAGGGTGCTACAACTGCCACCAGCTCGCGCCTTCGCAGCCCTCGTACGGCACGATCGGGCCGAGCCTGGCGCACTTCGCCAAGTTGCGCGGCACCGGCCACGACGCGCAAAAGTACGTGTACGGCAAGCTCTACAATGCGAAGGCCTACAACCTGTGCTCCGAGATGCCGCGCTTCGGTACCTCGGGCAGCCTGACCGAGCAGGACATCAAGGACCTGGTGGCCTATCTGCTCGATCCGACCTCACCGGTAAACAAATGAGCCGGGTGCTATCCGCGCAGCGCGGATAGCACGATGTGATCGGATGGGAGCGCCGCGTCGCGGCGCTCCCACATTTTTTTGTAGGAGACGTGCGACTTGCTTCGTCGCGAATTTCTGAGACTTCTCGCGCTGGCCGCCGCGGCAGGGGCGACGCTGCGCCCCGGCGCGAGCGACGCCGAGGCTGCAGGCGAGCTCTACGACCTGCCCGCTTTCGGCAATGTCTCGATGCTGCACGTCACCGACACCCACGCGCAACTGCTGCCGACCTATTTTCGCGAGCCAAGCTTCAACATCGGTGTGGGCGTTGCCTCGGACCAGCCGCCGCACCTCGTCGGCGAGGCGTTCCTGAAGCACTTCGGCATCGCTCCCGGTGGCCAGCTGGCGCACGCCTTTACCTGCCTCGAGTTCACCGCCGCGGCGCGGCGCTACGGCAAGATCGGCGGCTTCGCGCACATCGCCACCCTGATCAAGCGCCTGCGGGCGGCGCGGCCGCATTCGCTGCTGCTCGACGGCGGCGACAGCTGGCAGGGCTCGGCCACTTCACTGTGGAGCCAGGGCGCCGACATGATCGGCGCGCAGAAGCTGCTCGGGGTCGACCTGATGACCGCGCACTGGGAATTCACCTATGGCATGGCCCGCATGAAACAGGCGGTCGACAAGGAGCTGGCACCCATCGAGTTCATCGCGCACAACGTGAAGACGGTGGATTTCGAGGATCCGGTATTCACGCCCTACTCGCTGCGCAGCCTGAACGGGGTGCCGCTCGCGGTCATCGGCCAGGCCTTTCCCTATACGCCGATCGCCAACCCGCGCTACATGATGGACCAGTGGAGCTTCGGCATCCAGGAACGGCATCTGCAGAAGATGGTCGACGAGGTGCGGGCGAAGGGCGCGAAGGTGGTGGTCCTGCTGTCGCACAACGGAATGGACGTCGACCTCAAGCTCGCCACCCGCGTGCGCGGAATCGACGTCATCATGGGCGGGCATACGCATGACGGCGTGCCCGCACCCACGGTGGTGAAGAACCCGGCCGGCCGTACGCTGGTCGCCAACGCCGGCTCGAACGGCAAGTTCGTCGCGGTGATGGACCTCGACGTCAAGGGTGGAACGATTGCGGACTACCGCTACCGTCTGCTGCCGGTATTCGCCAACCTTCTGCCGGCCGATGCCGAGATGGCGGCCCATATCGACTCGGCGCGCGCGCCCCATCGCGCCAAGCTGGAGCAGAAGCTCGCGCTCACCGAGGGCCTGCTCTACCGTCGCGGCAATTTCAACGGCAGCTTCGACCAGCTGATCCTGGACGCAATGATGGAGGTCAAGGGCGCCGACCTCGCCTTCTCGCCGGGCTTCCGCTGGGGCACCACGCTGCTGCCGGGCGACGCGATCACGTTCGACCACGTCATGGATCAGACCGCGATCACCTACCCCTACAGCACCCTCACCGAAATGACCGGAGAGCAGATCAAGTCGATCCTCGAGGACGTGTGCGACAACCTGTTCAACCCCGATCCTTACCGGCAGCAGGGCGGCGACATGGTGCGCGTGGGCGGCATGACCTACGCCTGCGCGCCGAACGAGAAGATCGGCTCGCGCATCTCCGACATGCGCCTCGCGGGCAAGCCGATCGAGGCCGGCAAGAAATACAAGGTCGCCGGCTGGGCCCCGGTCGCCCAGGGCGCGAGCGGCGAGCCGATCTGGGACGTTGTCACCCGCTACCTGCGCGACCGCGGGACGGTGCCGCCGCCCAAGCTCAACCTGCCGCGCCTGATCGGAGTCGAGGGCAACGCCGGCATCGCGTAAAGCGCACGCCGGAGTCCCGCTTCAGAAAGACGGGCTCCCGGTCTTGCTGTGGCGCGGCGGCTCCATCACGCGCTTCTCGATAACCACGACGCTGCCGTAGAAGTGCATGGAATGCGCCGTTAGGGTGAAATCATCGGGCGCAAACCCCGCTTCGCGCGTGTGCCACGCGTTCAGCTGGTCGATGAGGCGCTTGGCATACTCCATGTAGGAGCCCGGCTTGCGCAGCCCGCCGCCGTACTCCGCCCGGTAGCTCGTATGGGTGTCCTCGCAGAGGTAGACGCCGTCGTCCGAAATCTCGTCGAACAATTCCTCGAACGTGGCGATCTGCTGCGCCATCGTGTGACCGCCATCGTCGATCAGGACGTCGATGCTCGGCAACGCGCGTCGCAGGGAACGGAGGAATTCGCGGTCGCCCTGGTCGCCGATGTGAATTTCGATTCCCTCTTCCTCGAGCGATTTGCAGGCGGGGTTGATGTCCACGCCGTAGATCCTGGCGCGCGGACCGAAGTAGTCTTTCCACATCTGCAGCGATCCGCCGTGAGACACGCCGAACTCCAGCACGTTGACCTCGCGGCCGCGGAAGCGCCCGAAGTGCCGCTCGTAGATCTCGAAGTAGTGGTGCCATTTGTGGATCAGGCGCCCGGTATTGTTGCGAAAGTACTGTTCCAGAGTGTCCATGCGTCTTCCTAAGCCGGCTCGCGGCCTGCGGCCGCCATCTGAGGCACACGCAATACGTCCGCCCAGCGGCGCCCGACGGCCTCGGGCGAAAAGCGCCCCTCGACGTAACGCTGGCCCTCGGCAACGCGGTGCGCGGCCTCGCGTGGGTTGCCGAGCGCCCAATCGAGCCCCTGCGCAAGGTCTTCGCCCACCCAGGCGTAGGCCGCGAGTTCCTGATAGGCGGGAATCGGCGAGGCCAGCGCGAGCCGCCCTCCGCGAATCGCGGCTACCAGTCGGTTGTGCGACTTGACGCGGCCCCACGCCGAACGGAAATCCTGCGGCAGCCAGACGTAATCGCAACGCGAGATCGCGGCCTCGGTCGCGGCGATCGACCAGGCCGTGAACGAAAGCTGGAAATCCCGGTGTACGCGCCGCAGCTGTTGCGCAATAACCTCCACCGTCTGGCGCGCCTCGGGTTGCGCGACGATCTCAAGGGCGAGCGGCCTGTCGCGCGCGCGCTCCGCAAGCCATAGCAGCTCCTTTTCGCAGATCGCGCGGTTCACTTCGCCCAACCGGCCGAACCATGCCAGTCTGGGTCGCTCTCCCGTGCCAGTCTTCGCCGGTTGCGCGCTGGTCGATTCGTACGGATCCTCGACCACGTGCAGCCCGAGGCGGGCATCCCTGCGCACCGCGTCCGCGAGCGCCCGAGTCGGAACCGTGAACTCGCACGCCGTGCCGAGCAGCCGCTGGTACTGTTTCAAGAACGGCTCTTTCATCGCCTTGCCGAGCGCCGCATAATCGTCGGACAAGTCGGCGTATAGCGGCCAGTCTTGCGATACCCTGCGGGCCGCGCCGATCAGCTTGCGCAAGAGCGGCTCGCGCGCGATTACCTCATCGCTCGACAGCTTGCCGATGACGACTGCCAAGGGGCGGCCCAGATGGGACAGGTCCGGCCGCGCGACGAACTCCTCGAGAGGAACCAGCCAGACGGGGATGCGACGCGCGAGCTCGCGCGCCGGAATCAGCAGCCGCAAGCGCGTGCTCGCGAGCCCAGAATAGTAGGTCTCGTCGCAGCGCACCCGCAACGCCTTGGGCAGCTCTGCCACGAAAGCGACCATCCCTCCCTCTCTCGGCCCTCGATCGGAGGGACGGCGCGGTCGTGACCAAAGCCCGAACATCGTTCGCCTACCTCTCAGACCGGCTTCCCGAGGACTGCGGCCACCTCATTCAAGCACCCGCCGACAAGGTTCAGCAGCTCGTCTTTTCGTGGCGCGAAGGAAGCGTAGTCGACGGCGAGCAATTCCTGCGCGATCTCGTCGAACCGGTCCGCCAGGACGCAGGACGCGGGATCCATTCCGCGCACCAGCGCCAAGCCCGTCGGCGGGCAGGCAAGCGTGCGCACGTCCAGGTCCGGACGGTGCCTTCGCAGCGCCAGCACCAACCGCCATATATCGCCGCTCCAGAACAAGGTTCGGCGCTGCCGTTCCGCCGTCGCTTCGTCGAGCGGGTAGACGTCGTGTATCAGGATCAACGCGTGCGGCGCGCAGTATCTTTCGATGTTGATGAAATCTCTGAGCGCGAATTCGAATTGATGCATGCCGTCGATGAACGCGAGGTCGACGTCGCGACCGCCGAGCTCCTCGCGCAGATCGTGGCGCTCGAAGAACGCATCGCTGGTCTCGGCGAAGATGCGAACCCCGGGCGCGAGCTCCCCCTCCACCCTCGGCTCGGGGTCGACGCCGACTGCCGCGGTTCCGGGCAGCACGGCCTTGAGCGCTCGCCCCGCAGCCACGCCGATCTCGACATAGGCAGCGGGACGCAGCAGCCGATGCAAGTGCGACAGGACTTCGAGATAGTAGCTTCCGCGTAGCGCGACTCCCGCGAGTACCGAGTGCGCCAAATAGGTGTCGGGGGCGAGCTCAAGCGCCGCGCGCGCAAACCGCGCCGCACCCTCCAGATCGTTCCGCGCGCTGCGCAACCACGCCAGGCGCGCGACCACCTCCGCATCGCGCGGCGCAATTCGCCAGGCCTCGCGCAGCCCCTCCTCTGCGGCGTCGAAGCGCCCGTCGCGGCACGCGTCGAGCGCGTCCGCGACGAGGGACCGTACGGATGCCGCAGCGCGCGAGTCGGAACCGGCCTCGGTACGCGAAGCGAACAGGCTTTTCAGCAATTGCGCGAGCATGGTACCGATTCTGATCCGGGTAAGCGCGAATTCTACCTTCGCCGCTAGCAGCCGATGTCCAGCGCGGCACGAATGCGGCGCACGTAGCGGTCGCGACTCTCCCCGAGTCCGCGAATGACACGCATGGACGGGTACCATGGAACGCGCTCGCCCGTCCACATATAGCGCCAGGTTGCGATTGCGGGGACCAGGACCCATACCGGGCGCCCCAGCGCGCCGGCAAAATGCGCCGTCGCCGTTGGCACGCTGATCACGAGGTCGAGGTTGGACACGACGGCGGCCGTTTGTTCGAGATTCGAGACCGCTTCCGGCCACCAGGCAATATGTTCTTTCCCTGCGGCGTTGAACGCGGCAACCTCTTCCGCACAATCGGGGAACTCCAGGGCAACAAAGGTGTCGGTGGTGCCCAGCAGGGGACGCAGGGCTTCGAGCGGCACCGAGCGCGCGGCACGCAGAGTTCCGGGCAGGCCGCCGGTCCATGCCAGGCCGATCTTGCGGCGGCCGCCGCGTGCGGCGAGGCGCTCGGACCACTGCCCCTGCAGCGCCGGATCCGGCCGCAGATAACCGGCATGATGCGGAAATGCCTGAGGCGACCGGCGCAGAAAGCGCGGGACGCTTCCCGCCGGCGTGTAGTAGTCGATCCGCGATTGCCGCTCGGGTTGCGGTGAGCGATCAAGACTTCGCAGCACGATCTCCGCTTCCGGGAAGGATCGCTCGAACAACGAAGCAAGGCGTTTGCTCACCTCGAACAGGCAGCGCTGCGCGGCACCCAGCAGATCGCCGAAGCACGATGCGAACATGATCTCGTCGCCGATACCCTGCTCGGAGGTCACGAGCAGCGTTCGCCCCTGGAGCGGCTCGCCAAGCCAGCGCCGATACGGCACCGCCCTTGAGTTCGCCGCATCGGGCAGCCGCAGCCGCCACTCGTACTCGTCCCAACCGCGGTCGAACTTACCGCTCCCAAGAAGAGCAAGCGCAAGCTCGCCGTGCAGCGCCGGGTCCTCGGGTGCGCGGCTCAGCGCGTCCTCGAGCACCTCGACGGCGCGCTGCACGTCGCCCAATACGCAGAGCGTCGCCGCGTAGTCGGCCGCCATGCGCGCGTCGCGTGACCCGAGACGGATGGCCGCAGCGAAGCTCTCGCGTGCGGCTTTCAGCTCGCCCAGCTCGCGCAGCGCATAGCCGCACATGCGAATTGCCTGGGCGCTTTGCGGGCGCAGGCGCATGGCCGTTCGAAAATGCTCGAGCGCTTCGCCAAACAGGGCCCTCGCTGCCTCGTCGGCCCGTCGTCTCTGCGAAAGGGCATGCAACGCCACGGCGCGCGCCTCATCCATCAACAACGTGCCGATTCGGCCGTGCGCGTCCGGGTCGCCCGGATTCTCAAGCAACGCGCTGCGCAGCGCGTCGATCGCGCTTGCGCGCTCGCCGTCAGCGCTCACCTGCTCCCCGCGATGACATCAGCCGTCAAAGGCAAAAAAAAAGAGCCTCCCGAAGGAGGCTCTTTTTCGACACAGAACTACGATCAGTCGGTACGGCAGGTCGACGGACCGTACTTGGTCGGCGCTACGTCGCACGACCAGATGACGGTGTTGGCGGTCGCGTTCCAGCTCGGCGCCAGGGTCACGGTAATGCCCGAAGTTCCCATGATGCCGGCGCTCTCGCCGGTGATCGCGATCGTGCCGCTCACACTGATCGAGGCCGAGCCGACCTTGCCGCCGGCCTGGATCGTGATGCCAGTTCCGGCACCCGACAGCTTGTTCTTGTTCTGCGCCTGCTCGGTCACGGCGGTGCGCGCCGCGCTCGCCGCCAGGATCAGTTCCGACACCTTCGCGCGGATGGTGTAGTCCTGATACGCCGGCAGAGCCACCGCGGCCAGAATGCCGATGATCGCGACCACGATCATCAACTCGATCAACGTAAAGCCTCGCTGTAAGCGTCTCTTCATATTCCGTGCTCCTGTATGGAACGGGAACTCCCCGTGGAGCTTGATAAAGCACCTTCCATGCCAGGAATCCGAAGGGATCTGAACTCGACGTCAGAACAGGGGGTTGCGCACCGATAGCCGTGCCGCCAGCCAGAAAGTGCAACAAATTCCACATGTATTTTGCCCCGTGCGACGGATGCAAACTGACAATATTGCTCTGCATCATGACCATTTTTGTCGCTCAGCTTACATTCGTCACTGGCGCAAGGCAAAAACACGAACGCCTCCCGCAGGAGGCGTTCGGTTACTGCGGACGGAGTTCGCTCAGTCGGTACGGCAGGTCGACGGACCGTACTTGGTCGGCGCCACATCGCACGACCAGATGACGGTGTTGGCGGTCGCGTTCCAGCTCGGCGCCAGGGTCACGGTAATGCCCGAAGTTCCCATGATGCCCGCGCTCTCGCCGGTGATCGCGATCGCACCGCTCACACTGATCGAGGCCGAGAGGACCTTGCCGCCGGCCTGGATCGTGATGCCAGTTCCGGCACCCGACAGCTTGTTCTTGTTCTGCGCCTGCTCGGTCACGGCGGTGCGCGCCGCGCTCGCCGCCAGGATCAGTTCCGACACCTTCGCGCGGATGGTGTAGTCCTGATACGCCGGCAGAGCGATTGCAGCCAGAATGCCGATGATCGCGACCACGATCATCAACTCGATCAGCGTAAAGCCTCGCTGTAAGCCTTTCTTCATGTCGCTCACTCCTGTATGGAACGGGACTGCCCCGTCGAGTACGTCGTCGCAACATCCGTGCCACACGGGCGCAACGTCGACGCTGGCGTCAAGCTGACCACGGCTTCGCGCGCAAGAGCCTGCTTCGGATGAAGTTCATTTTCGGGCCAGGTTGCTGTCGCGCGCCTGGCGCCGCGCCCGTGATCTTCAGATTGCGTCACTCGTGACGCGAATCGTCACGCGTTCGCGCGGACGGCGAGGGCTCGCGCCACGTCGCCGAACACGTCGTCCCAGTCGGTGCGCGAACGCTGCCTGAACAGGCGCACCGACGGATACCACGGCATGCTCTCGCCGTCGCGCCCGTAGCGCCACTCGGGCACCGAGGGAACCATCACCCACACCGGACGGCCGAGTGCGCCGTTGAGGTGGATCACCGCCGTGCAGACGCTGACGGTGAGATCGAGTGCCATGCACAGCGCAGCGGTCTCGTCGTAGTCGTCGATCGCCTCCTGCCAGTGCTCGAGCGCGAGGCCCTCGCCGCCCGCTCGCGCGATCTCGTCGGCGCACTCGCCGTACTGCAGACTGACGAAGCGGCAGCCCGGGACCCGCAGGATCGGCGCCAGGTCGCGCAAGGCGATGCTGCGCAACGCGCGCCGCGTATCGGTGGTACCGCCGCGCCAGGAAAGACCGACCTTCAATCCCGGGCCGAGCTTGGCGAGCTCGGTGCGCCAGCGCTCGGCCTTCTGCGGGTCGGCCGCAAGGTAACCGTGGTGCCTGGGAAAATCCTCCAGCTTGCGACGGAAGAAGCTCGGCAGGCTGCAGATCGAGACCTGGTAATCGACTTCGCCCACGGCCTTGAGCCAGGGCGGCTCGAGCTCGTGGTTGCTGCCGATCACCTGCACGTCGGGGAACGAGCGCTGCATCAGCGGCGCGAGCCGGTGCTCGCACTCGAGGGTCACGCGCCGCGCCTGCGCCGCCAGCGGCGGCAGGCAGGACGAGAACATGATCTGGTCGCCCAGGCCCTGCTCCGCCGTCACCACGATCGACTTGCCCGCCAGCGGCTCGCCTTGCCACGGCGCGAACGGAATCAGCCGCGGACGCCAGATACCCTCGACCTGGAAGCGGTATTCGTATTCGCTCCAGCCGCGCTCGAAGTCTTGGCGCGAAAGCAGGTTATGGGCGCGGTTCCAGTGCGCCGAGAAGTTGTTCGGCTCGTGCAGCAGGATCTCGTCGCAGATCTTCTCCGACTTGTCGAACTGCCCCGTGTGCTCGTAGGCGTTGCCGAGGTTGATTTTGGGCCACAGCATGTTGCGCGGCATCCTGCTGCTCAGGTCGGTGAACAGCCGCATCGCCCTCTCGTACTGCTCGGTCTTGACATAGGCGAAGCCGAGGTTGTTCTGGCCGACCAGGCTGTCGGGGTCGAGCTCGATCGTCTTCTCCAGCATTTCGATCGCCTCGTGATAGCGCTCGCGCGTGAGGTAGATCCAGCCCAGCTCGGTGTACGCCTTTCCCAGCGCCGGGTCCTTCTCGACCGCATTCCGGAAGAAGCTCTCCGCGCCGTACATGTCACCCTGCAGGCGATGAACGTTGCCGAGCTCGAAGTAGGCCTGGGCGTTGTCCGGGTCGTGATAGAGCGCGATGCCGAGCTCGTCCAGGCAGCTGTCGAACTCGCGCCCCCGCCGCAGCAGCGCCGCGAGCTCGAGGTGCGTTTCGACATGGGCGGGGTCGAGCGCCGCCGCCTGGCGCAGCAGCTTCAGCGCCGAGTCGGCGTGACCCGCCAGGCGCTCGATGCGGCCGGCAAGGTAGTACGCGCGGGGCGCCTCCGGGTGCTGTTGCAGCACGGCGGCAACCTCGAGCTGCGCCGCCGCGGCCTCGCCGTCCGCAAGCAGCCGCTCGACGTGCGCGAGGCGGGCCGCGACGTCCGCGGCGGTCTCGCTTCCGGCAAGCGCGCTCATTGGACCGCCCGCTGCGGCGGCTGCACCGCCGCCAGCCCCTGCAGCTGCTGCTCGATCTGCGCCAGCACGCCGGTCCAGTCGCCGTGCCGCTGCTGCCGGAACAACCGCGCCGAGGGGTACCAGGGCATCCTCTCGCCCTCGGCCAGATAGCGCCAGGCCGGGGCGCTCGGAGTGAGCACCCAGACCGGCCGCCCGAGCGCACCGGCAAGGTGCACCACGGTCGAGCACACGGTGACCACCAGGTCGAGCCCCTCCATCAGGGCGGCGGTCTGATCGAGATCGGCAAGCATCTCCGGCCAAGCGGCGATGCTCAACCCGCGCGGCCGGCAGAAGCTCGCGATCTCTTCGGAACCGGCGTCGTGCTGCAGGCTCACCCAGCGCACGCCGGCGTGCCGCAGCAGCGGCTCGAGATCCTCCAGCCCCATCGAGCGCTGCGCGCGGCCGGTCTTCGCCAGCCCTCCACGCCACGCCAGGCCGATCCTCGGGCCCGATCCCGCGAGCACCGCGAGCCGTTCCCGCCAGGCGCCGGCCTGCGCCGGGTCGGCGCGTAGATAGGCCTGGCGCGCCGGGAACGCCTCCTCGCTGCGGCGGTACACCCGCGCGAGCGAGCCGATGGGCAGGCAGGCGTCGATCGCGTCGCGCCATTCCGGCGCGTAGGTCTCCTCGACGTCGTCCAGCACCCGCACCTCCGGAAAGGAACGGCGAAACAGCTTACCCAGCCGCGCATCGCAGGCGAGCAGAACGCGCGCCCCGGCCGCCACAAGGTCGGGCAAGCAGGAAGCGAACATGATTTCATCGCCGAGGCCCTGTTCGCCAAACACGAGCAGCGTCCTGCCGCCGACGGAATCGCCGCGCCAGGGCGGGAACGGCAGCTTGCGCACCGGCGAGGCGTTGCTGAGCGCCCGCGCCTCGTAGTGGTCCCAGCCCAGTTCGAAGCGGCGCTGGGCAAGCTGCACGTGCGCGAGCGCGAGACGCGCGTCGGCGTCCGACGCATCGCAGGAGAGCGCGCGCTCTGCCGCCTGCTGCGCCGCCGCGAGCTCGCCGCGGCGGAACTGCAGGCCGCTGAGGGCGGTCCAGGCGTCGACGTCGGACGGTCCCGCGGCGCAAGCCGACTCGAGCGTCGCCAGCGCCTCGTCCAGGCGTCCGCGGTCCTGCAGCAGGGCGCCGAGATTGGTGAGGGCGCGGACCCCTTTCGGATCGATCGCCAGGGCGGCGCGCAGCGCGGCGTCGGCCTCGTCGAAGCGCTCCATGTCGCGGCATGCCAGGCCGAGGTTGCATTGGGCCATGTAGTACTCCGGCCGGAGAAAGATGGCGCGCAGGAAGTGGCGCCGTGCATTCGCCAGGTCGCCGCGCTTGCCGTGCATCAGGCCCAGGTTGTTCCACGCCTCGGGGTGCTCGGGGTTGCGGTTGACCGCGTTGTCGAACGATTGCTCGGCCTGCTCCATGTTGCCGAGCGCGAGCTCGACCACGCCGAGCTCGTTCCAGACGTCGGCGTTGTCCGGGTCGAGCGAGTTCGCGAAGCGGTAGAACACCCGCGCCCAGAAGGGATCGCCCTTGAGGTAGTGGCACACGCCCAAGTCGAGCCAGGCAATGACGTGGCGCGGGTGGATAACCAGCGCGCGTCGGTACGACGCCATCGCCTCGTCGGTCCTGCCGCTGCGGCGCAGGAGCGCCGCCATCAGCACCAGCGCCTCGACGTTCTCGGGCGCCGCCTCAAGAAGCTTTGCGACGCCGGCCTCGGCATCCGCGAAACGGCGCTCGCGGTACGCGCTGCGGGCGGCCTCGAGCTGGAGCGCGTGCGCGTCGGGGGGCGGCGATGGCGGCCGGGCTTGCCGCCTGGGCCGGAACAGCTGGGAAAGAAGCCTGCCTAACATGCGGCGAGGCAGCGCGTTGCGTCGCGCGGCACGTTGTCGATCAAGCGGCCTGAGCGACGTTGCCGAGCCTGCGCTCGGCAACCTTCTTCTGTTCCCCCGCGCCGGTCTCGTACCCCACCCAGGCCTCCCACGTCACGCCGGGAAACCGCTTGGCGACGCGCTCGAAGATTGCCTCCCACCATTCCGGCGGCTTGATCGTGCAATGCGCGTTCTCCCCGCTCGGCAGGCGCTTGCGCGCGGGGTAGCACGCGATGGTAGCGAACACGAAGCGCGTGGCACGGGAGAACATCTCGCCTACCAGCCACTCGATATCCTCTTCCGGGCAGTGCTCGAGGACGTCGGTCGAGATCACGCCGTCGAATTTCCTTTCGGGCAGCTTGCTGAACGGCGGGTAGGCAGGGTCGTAGCAGGTCACCTCGTCGACGCCCCAGTAGTCGATGATGCTGTCCCACGCCCCCTCGCCCTTGATCGCCGTCGGCCGCGGCTCGTACTGCTGCCCTTTGCCGCTGCCGTAGTCGAGAATGCTCTCGGCCGCAGTGCGCTCAATTGCGCGCTTGATCCGGGTCGCCTGCGGCGGCAGGCTGCGCCCGTCGAAAGTCTTGTGCGGCGGAACGCCGAGAAACTTCTCGCCGTTGGCGTGCATGTCGCGGTACATCTCCACCAGGGCGAGGTAACGAGGGCTGGGGTTCTGGCGGCTATATTCCATCGGGCAGACTATGCGCGCTTCGGCAGCGCTGGCAAAGTGACTTTTTCCACGCGAACAGATTCTGGCAGTTTCCGCGGGGACGCGCCACAGTGCGATTCGCCCCGATGGTATGATTGCGCGGCAACATGACCAGTATACCTTCGGTGCCCGAAAGCGACGCTTCCACGCCTCTACCCGACGCGCGCATGGAGATCGAGCATGGCGGGGCGCAGATGCGTTTCTTTACCCCCAACAAGACGACGCGCTGGCGGGTCGAAACCCTGCTGACCAAGGAACCGGACACCATCGAGTGGATCGCCGGATTCGAGCGCGGCGATGTGCTGTTCGACGTGGGCGCCAACGTGGGCATGTACTCGATCCTCTCCGCGGCCACCCGCGGCGCCAGGGTCTACGCCTTCGAGCCCGAGGCGCAGAATTACGCGATCCTGAACACCAACATCCTGATCAACTCCCTGCACGAATCGGTCAGCGCCTACTGCCTGGCGGTCGCCGACGATTTCCTCGTCGACTACCTGAACCTGAGCTACTTCGATCCCGGCGGGTCGTTGCACAACTTCGGCGAGGAGAGGGACTACCAGGACCGGCCGCGGCAATCGATGTTCCGCCAGGGCAGCATCGGCGTGTCGCTCGACCGGCTGGTCGGCGCGTGGGGCCTGCAGCCCCCCAATCACCTGAAGATCGACGTCGACGGCATCGAGCCCAAGATCATTCTCGGGGCCAAGGAGCTGCTCAAGGACAAGCGGCTGCGTTCGGTGCTCATCGAGATCAACACCAATCTCGACGAGCACTGGGGAATCATCGACACCATGCTCGAATCGGGCTTCGACTACTCGCAGGATCAGGTAACCCGGGCGCAGCGCCAGGACGGCCCCTTCAAGGGGGTCGGCAACTATGTCTTTCGACGTTGAGCAGTTCGTCCGCTACCAGATCTCGAACTCGCAGCTGCGCGCGTATCCGTTCCCGCATTTCTACGTCCATCCGATCTTTCCGCCGGACTTCTACGACCAGCTGCAGGCGAACCTGCCGCCCACCGAGGTCCTGTCCCGCATCGGCGAAGGCGGAACCGTCGGCAAGCTCGACGCCGACGGAAACATGATCGCGGGCGTGGACCAGCCGCGCTACATCGGCGACCTGGCGGTCCTCGAAGAGCACGAGCAGGCGACCAGCGGCGGCGACTTCTGGGCCGGAATCTCGCATTGGCTGCTCGGCGACGAGTTCCGCGATCTGATCGTCGGGCGCTTCGAGCAGGGCGTGCACGAGCGCTTCGGCAGCGACGCCAGGCTGCGCACCGCGGTGGACGGCCGCTACGTGAGGGACTTCACCAAGTACTCGATCGGCCCCCACACCGACACGCCGCGCAAGCTAGTATCGCTCCTGTTCTACCTGCCGCGCGACGAGTCGATGCGGCACTTGGGCACCTCGATCTACGTGCCGATCGACCCGGAATTCCGCTGCGAGGGCAACCGCTGGCACGATTTCGGAAAATTCCGCAAGATCGCCACCATGGAATTCCTCCCCAATTCCCTGCTCGGATTCTTCAAGACCGATCGCTCGTTCCACGGCGTCGAGGTGATCGACGACGCCGACATCGAGCGCAACGTCCTGCTGTATAACGTCTACGTCAACAAGGTAATCACGCGCGGCCCCGCGAAGGCCACTGCGGCCCCGACCAGGCGCTGGTGGCCGTGGGCGCGCGGTGCTCAACACTGACCGGGCGCCAGGGAGGAGGCAGGCAAAGATGAGCATTCTCGACAAGCTACTCGGACGCGACATGGACGCGTTCGCCAAAGAACTGGCAACCATGATCGCGAAGCGCTATCCGCCCGCGCTGGACAAGGCGCCGGAGCGACGCGTGTCGCCGAATCGGATCAGCAAGGTGCTCGAGGACGCGCTGGACAAGGCAAGCGAGTTCGCCGGCCAGCGCCACCTGGGCGTGTACAAGAAGGCGAAGCTCGCCAACAGCTTCAAGTGGGAGCTCAAGGAGCTCGGCTACAGCGACAAGTTCATCGAGGTCGCGACCGAGGGCGTGATCGTGTACGTGACCCGCGGCTCCAAGGCCGGCACCGCCAAGCAGGACTGACCCCGCCGCGGCGCGGATAGGGCGCAATGCTGCTCCGCCTGCTCAAATCCGTCCGCCTTCGCTGGCGCGCAACCCCGCCTCCCGCTCCACCCGCCAGCCCGCCGGCACCCGGTTCGCGCCTGCACATGCTGTCGCGTCTGGCGTCGTTCGCGAGCGGATCGGATCTGACAATTTTCGGCAAGGAAGCGGCCCTCGATGCGGCGCCGAGCCAGGCGGAGCTGCCAATCATGGAGATCGTGGCCCACGCCGCGGCGCTCGAAGCAGGTGGCGACGCGCTGGCCGACGCCACGCGCGTGCGAGTCGCTGCCTACGCCGAGCGCTTCTCGGCGGCCGCGCGACCGGTCCAGGGGATCAACGTGTTCGTCTACCACGTGGACTTGCCCGCCGACGCGAGGATCGACTACATTGACGCCAAGCTGTCGCCTGGGGAGTTCGACTACCTGGACATCGTGGCGCGCTTCGTCGCGCGCGTGCGCGCGCACTGCCGGCAGGCCATGATCTACCTCGTCACGTCCCCTGGCGCGCGCTACCGGGAGCTCGCCGCGCCGGACGTCTCCGTGGTCGAGCTGCCGGCGGACCCTGCACAGCCGATGTACGAGCGCGCGTGCGCCCTGCTCGCCTACGCCGAGTCGCGGGCCTTCAGCCGCGACACGGTTTTCCTCGACAGCGACGCCTTCGTCAACCGCTCTCTGGAGCCGGTGTTCTCGCTCGGCTTCGACGTGGCGCTCACCTACCGCGAGGGGCCGCGCCTGATGCCGGTGAACGAAGGCGCGATGTTCCTGGCGGCGAGCCGACCGGAGGCCGTACGAGCCTTCCTGCGCCGGCGCACGCAGATCTACGACCTGCTGCTCGACGATCCCTTCGTCACGCGCTACTACGGCGACGTTCGGCGCTGGCGCGGCGGGCAGCTCTCGCTCAACGCGCTCGCCTATCCGCTCTTCCCATGCTCCCCGTACAGGGCGTGGGAGGCGGCGGGCGCCCGGGTGCGCCTGCTGCCCTGCGACACCTACAACTTCACCGCCGGCGAAGGCGAGGCACCGTCCTCGCTCGACCGCCTCGACGAGCGCCACGTGGTCCACTTCAAGGGCCAGCGCAAGTACGCGCTGGCGCTTGCGGCGAGGGCCGAACGCGGCGCCGCAGCGGCGCGCTGAGATGTGCGGCATCGCCGCTGCGCTGTCGATCGCCGGAGCGGCCCGGGTGGAGAGCCTGCGCGAGCTCGCCGGCCGCATGGCGCGCGCCCAGGCGCACCGCGGCCCGGACGGGGCGGGTGAATGGGACGACGGCCGCGCCTGCGCCCTCGCGCACCGGCGGCTCGCCGTGATCGACCTCTCGCCGGGGGGCCGGCAGCCGATGCAGGACGCGGGACAGCGCTACACCATCGTGTACAACGGCGAGCTCTACAACTTCGAGGCGTTGCGCGCGGAGCTCGCGGCGCTCGGGCACCGCTTCACCTCGCGCTCCGACACCGAGGTGCTGCTCGCCGCCTGGGGACAATGGGGGCTCGACTGCTTTCGCCGCTTCGACGGCATGTTCGCCCTGGCGATCTACGATCGCCTGGACCGCAAACTCGTGCTGGCGCGCGACTGCGCGGGCGAGAAACCCCTCTATTACGCGCGGCGAAACGGCATGTTGCTCGCGGCCTCGGAGCTGCGCGCGCTCGCCTCCTGCCTGCCGGGCGGCAGCCCCGAGCTCGACGCGCGCGGCGTGTTCGACTACCTCGCGCTGCGCTACGTGCCGCCGCCGCGCACCATTCTGCGCGACATCCATTCGCTCGAGCCCGCGACAGTGCTCGTCGTGAGCGAGGGCGGCGGCGAGGAGCGCCGCGGATTCCACGCCTTCGACCGGGTCGTCGACCCGCCCGCGACGAGCCTCGACGAAGCCGCTGACGCGCTGGAGAGCGCGCTCACCTCCTCACTCGAGCGGCGCCTGATCGCCGATGTCCCGGTCGGCGTGTTTCTGTCGAGCGGCGTCGACTCGAGCCTGGTGTGCGCGCTCGCCGCGCGCAAGCTCGGCCGCGGGATGCGCAGCTTCTGCGCCGGGTTCGCGGGCGGCGACGAGGACGAGACCATCGCTGCCCGGCGCATCGCGCAAGCGCTCGGCCTCGAGCACCGCGAGTACTCGGTATCCAGCGCCGACCTCCTTTCGCTGGCGGCGGACTTTGGCGCCTGCCTCGACGAGCCCAACGGCGACCGCAGCTGCGTGCCGGTCTATCTGCTCGCGCGCGAGATGCGGCGCGAAGTCACCGTCGCGATTTCGGGCGACGGCGCCGATGAGCTGTTCTGCGGCTACACGCGCTACCTCGGTTTCGACGAAGCGCTGCGCCGCGCACCGGCGCCGGATCCGCGCGATGCGCTGGAGCTCTACTACGAGCGCGCGCTGCCGGTGTTCCCGCCCTCGACGCTCAAGCCGCTCTTTGCGGAGGAGTGCGCCGCGTGGCGCGACGACTTCCTGTCGCTCTACGCCCCGGTCGTTGCGCGCCCCGGATGGAGCGGCCCGCAGCGACTGAGCGTGCTCGACTACCACAGCTACCTGCCGGGCGCGGTGCTGGCCAAAGTCGACCGCATGTGCATGCGCCACGCGCTGGAGGTGCGCACACCCTATCTCGAGGCCTCGGTGCTCAAGCTCGCGGCCGGGCTGCCGCCCGACCTTTGCGCCGATGGCCGGACACTCAAGCCGGTGCTGCGCCGGCTGCTCGAGCGCCACCTGCCCGCGGGCCTCGTCGCCGCGCGCAAGATCGGCTTCGGCATGCCGCAGGACTTCATGCAGGCGCACCGCGCGCAGTTCGCGTCGATGTTCGCGGTCGCCTGCGAAGCGCTTCGCGCGACGCCCTTCTTCAGCGCTCGTACGGAAGCATTCGAGCGCCTCGTCGCGCTCGCGCCGGGCAACGTCAACAGCCTCTGGGCGTTCACGGCACTCGGCCTGTGGGCTCAGTCCTGCGGGCTGGCGCGATAGCCATGCTCCGACGCCTGCTCTCCAGCCTGCGCGCACGCGCGGCACAGACGCCAACGTCGCCGGCGCCGCGCCCCGCGCGAAGCGGCCACGTCGAGCCGCTGTTCACGACGATCAACAAGATGTACCGCGAGCCGCCGTTCGATCGCCCGGAACGACTCGAAGCGCTTTCCGCGGCGCTGCACGCGATGGGCAAAGCGCTCCAGCCGAACGTCCGCGGCAGCCACGCGTTTTTCGCAGACGATCTCGCGGTATGGTTCCGCACTCTCGGCTTTCTCGGCGAGCCCGAATTCGTCGCCGCCTGTGGCGAGCACGCGGCCGACCCGGTCATCCGTGCGCGCATCTGGCGGGTGTACACGCTGTGCTGGGCGGCGCGCTCCTGCCTCGGCGTCGAAGGGGACTATGTGGACCTTGGCTGCTACGACGGAAAGACGGTCGAGATCATCGCACGCTACGTCGGGTTCGCAACGCAACGGCGGCGCTACTTCGTCTACGACCTTTTCGAGAATGCGCCTGCCGAAGCGCGAAAGGCCGGGCACGGGCCCCAGCTGTACAGCGAGGTGTGTGCGCGCCTCGCACCGCTGGGCGCCTTCCGGGTGGTGCGCGGGCGCCTGCCCGACAGTCTCGCGGACGACGCACCGCGACGCATCGCCTTCGCCCAGCTCGACCTCAATGTGGCGGAGGCGGAGATCGGCTGCCTCGAGCGCATCTTTGGCCTGATCTCACCCGGCGGCATGCTGGTGCTCGATGACTACGGCTTCGTGCGCTACCGGGAGAGCCACGAGCGCGAGCGCGCCTTCTTCGCCGAACAAGGAGTTCCCGTGCTCGAGCTGCCGACCGGTCAGGGGCTGGTCGTCAAGCGCTGAGCGCGTCGCCTCGGTTCAGGACAGTCCGGGGTTGCGCAGATACTTGGACTGCACCGGGTAAGCCGGCGTATCCGCGCTGTCGCGCCGGGCGATGCAGTACAGGGTGGTCTCGAATGGAACCGTGAAGCGCGCGGTGAGGGGGATCTCGAAGCTGGCGCCCTTCCTCATGCCGACCAGCAGCTCGATCTTCCAGCCGTTCTGCGTGTAGAAGTCGTGCAGCAGGGTCGGGCTGAAGTTGTAGAAGCCGTGATTGAGCATCGTCATCGGCGGCGCGTGGAAGATTTGGCCACCGACGGCGACCGCGCTCGCGGCGTTGACCAGTGCCTGTCCCACGTTGAAGCAGTGCTCGGTGGTGCCCGCGTCGATTACCAGCTCGAAGCTTCCGAGCGCGCAAGGCCGGTTCAGGTCGACCACGCGCTCGACGCCGCGGCTGGCGACGATGTCCACGCAGTCCAGCCGCGACCCGATGGCGCCGAAGAACTCCATCGTCTCGGGCAACGCGAAGTCAACGCCGTGCCAGCGCCCGAAGTCGGTAAAGCGCGTGGGCCTGAAGCCGAACAGGCGCTCGATGTCCTCGGGGCGGGCGACGATGTCCGGATAGCCCAGCGACAGCACGTTCCGGCCCGGCAGGAAGCGGGCCAGCGCGGTCAGTGCCGGGAGGGTCAACGCCAATTCGACTCCGGTGGCGCCGCGCCGCTCAGGGCGTATAGCCCGGGATTCTGCTCTCGTCCACGACGTCGATCTGCTCGCGGTCGAGGAAGGCCTCGGCATAGCGCTGATAGACCTTCTTGCGCACGAAGATATCGAACAGGTCGGGATCGATGTGGCCGCCCAGCTTGAAGCGGCCAAGAATCTCGAGCGACTCGGACAGCGTCTTGCCCCGCTTGTAGGGGCGATCCTTGGCGGTCAGGGCCTCGAAGATGTCGGCGATGCCCATTACCCGCGCCTGGATCGACATCTGCTCGCGGGTCAGGCCCTTCGGGTAGCCCTTGCCGTCCATGCGCTCATGATGGCCGCCCGCGTATTCCGGCACGTTCTTGAGGTGCTTCGGCCACGGCAGCGATTCGAGCATCCGGATCGTCGCCACGATGTGGTGATTGATCACCTCGCGCTCTTCCCTGGTGAGCGTACCTGACCGGATGGTCAGGTTCTTCAGCTCGTCCTCGGTGAGAAAGTTCGCCTCGTGGCCGGCGCTGTCGGTCCAGCGGTAGCGCGCGATCATGCGTACGCGCTCCGCATCCTCCTCCCGCATCGATTCGACGCCGATATTGCAGGCGCGAAGGAACGAACGATCCTCATTCAGCTGGCGCACGCGATCGCGATAACGGAGTTCGGCCGCTTCCCGCTCGACCTGGGGCGCCGAGCGCCCGGCCAGCTCCGCCCTGGCCTTAAGCAGCTCGATCTCGGCATCGCGCTTGAGCACCTCGATGCGCGTCTCGAGGAGGTGGATGCGGTCGAATATGGTCTCGAGCTTGGTCGCCTTGTCGACCACGTGCACCGGGGTCGTCACCTTGCCGCAGTCGTGCAGCAGGCCGGCGATCTTCAGCTCGTAGCGGTCTTTCTCGCTCATTTCGAACTCGGCGAGCGGACCTTCCTTCGAGGCCGTGGCCGCCTCCGCGAGCATCATGGTCAGCATCGGCACCCGCTGGCAATGCCCGCCGGTGTATGGCGACTTCTCGTCGATCGCCGAGTTGATCAGGTTGATGAAAGACTCGAACAGCCCTTCGAGCTGATTGATCAGCATCCGGTTGCTGAGCGCGATCGCGGCCTGGGAAGCGAGCGATTCCGTCAGTCGCTGGTCCGACGAGGAGAAAGGGATGATCTCCCCGGTGTCGGCATCGTGCGCGTTGATCAACTGCAGCACGCCGATGATCTCGTTCTCATGGTTCCGCATCGGCACCGTGAGAAACGACTTCGAGCGGTAGCCGGTCTTGCTGTCGAATGCCCGGGTGCCCGAAAAGTCGAAGCCTTCGGCGGCGTAGGCGTCCGGTATGTTCACCGTCTCGCCGGTGAGCGCCACGTGCGCGGCGATCATGCTGTGGTTCGGCTTGCCGTCCATGTAGAGCTGGATCGGGTAGAAGGGCACCGCGTTGCCGGTGGTCCCGCCCAGGTAATACTTGAGCGACGAGGTACGCATGATCTCGAAGCGAAGCGTCCGGTCGTCTGCAACGCGGTAGAGCGTTCCGCCGTCCGCGCGCGTGATCGATTTCGCCGCGGTCAGTATCGTTTCCAGCAGCCGATTGATGTCCCGCTCGGCTGACAGCGACGCCCCGATAGCGTTCAGCTGCTCGAGTCTCTGGACGACGTCGTCCGCGGGCGTAATGCCCTCCCCGGTGAAGCTGAGAGACTGCGTGTTGTCTAGCGCGTCGTTCATCGCCGGAAGCGCCGCGTCACTTGATGCAGACAGTGCGCACTTCCTTGATGTGCGTGAGGCCCATCAGGACTTTTTCGATGCCATCCTGCTTCAGAGTACGCATCCCCTCTTCGAGGCCGATCGATAGCATTTCAGCCACGCGCGCATGTTCCTGGATCGCCTTCTTCAGGCGGTCCGACGCCGTCAGCAGCTCGTGCAGGCCGAGCCGCCCTTTCAGGCCCGAGCCGCCGCAGGCGTCGCAGCCTACCGCCCGGTAGAGCGTGAGCTGCCCCTTTTCGTTGCCGTAGTGCTTGACCCACTCCTTGTATACGGCCTCCACGGAGGTCTTCGCGTCCTTCTTGAAAGCCGAGGTATTCATCAGCTCTTCGCAGTACTCGTTAAGGAGCGACTTGATCTCCGCGGGCTCGGGGGTGTAGGGCTGCTTGCATTTCACGCACAGGCGCCTGGCGAGACGCTGCGCAAGCACCCCGAGCAGGGCGTCCGCGAAGTTGAAAGGATCCATGCCCATGTCGAGCAGCCGGATGATCGACTCCGGCGCCGAGTTCGTGTGCAGGGTGGCGAAGACCAGGTGGCCCGTGAGCGAGGCCTCGATGCCGGTCGCGGTGGTCTCCTTGTCGCGCATCTCGCCGACCATGATGATGTCCGGGTCGGCGCGCAGGAATGCCTTCATCACCGTCGCGAAGTCCATCCCCGCCTTCTTGTTCACCTGCACCTGGCGCAGGCCCTTTTGCGTGATCTCGACCGGATCCTCTGCAGTCCAGATCTTGGTATCGGGGGTGTTGAGGTAGCCGAGCACGGAATGCAGCGTCGTCGTCTTGCCCGAACCGGTGGGGCCGCAGACAAAGAACAGGCCGTACGGCTTCTCGACCGTCTTCTTCATGTTCACCAGGTTCTTCTGCGTAAGCCCCAGCTTGTCGATCGGGATAGGCTCGCCCGCGGCAAGGATACGCATGACGATGTCCTCGACCCCGCCAGCGGTCGGAATCGTCGCCACCCGCAGCTCAATGTCGAGCGGACCGAATTTCCTGAACTTGATCTTTCCGTCCTGGGGCCGCCTCTTCTCCGAAATGTCCAGGTCGCACATGATCTTCAGGCGCGCCACGATCGCATTTCGGTAGCTTGCCGGCACCTCGATGTACGGCCCCAGAGCGCCGTCCTTGCGGAACCTGATCTCGGTCTTCGACTTTCCCGGGTAGGGTTCGATGTGGATGTCCGAGGCTCCCTGGTGGTACGCGTCGATGATGACCTTGTTGACCAGCTTGACCAGCTCGTTGTCGGCGGCTGCCGAAGCCTCGTCGCTGCCGGACTCTGTGTCGATCGCCTCGTCCTCCATGCCCGAGAGGAGGTCGTCGATGTCTCCCGAATCTACGGACTCCTGTCCGTAGAACTGGTTGACCGTTTCCTTGAATTCCTTCTGGGTGGTCACCTTGTAGACGATGCGCGCCTTCGGAAACACGTTCGAGGCGATACGCGAGTTGCGCACCCGCTCCGGGTCGAGGCACAACACCGCCAGCCCTTCCTTGCTATCGTCCACCGGCAGCCACTGGTTGGCGTCGACGTACTCCCGCTTGAGGTTTCTCAGCAGCTCCATCGGCTTGATTCGGTCCGCCTTGAACGGCTCGTACGGAACACCGAAGAACTTCGACAATGCCTGCCCGATGGCGGGCAGCTTGACCTGGAACTCGTCGACCAGCACCGTCTCCACGTCGATCGCCTTCTTGCGCGCCTGGCGCGACGCCAGGTCGAACTCGCCAGCGGACAGTACCGCGTCGGAGATCAGGTAGTCGTACTTGGTGTTGACCAGCTGCGGCTTCTGGCGCTGGCGGAATGCGATAGCCAGCGTTTGCGTCAGCTCGACAACGCCGTCCTCAGCCAGCGCGCCGAAGGGAACGCCCGCCTTGTTGTTGATGATCTGGATGACGCCGATCAGCTCGCCGCTACCCTGCTCCAGGATCGGCGCTACCAGCACCTGCTTGGTACGGTAGCCGGTCCGTTTGTCGACCTCCTGCAGGAATCGCAGGTTCGGATTGATGCCCCTGAGCTCGCTTTCGTCGTAGACGTCCTTGATGTTGATCGTCTTCTTGGCCAGCGCGACGTAACCCGCGATCGAATGTTCTGCAATCGGAAGCTTCAGGTCCTTGAACGAGTTCAGGCCCGTCTTGACCTTGGACACGATCGCCTGCTTGTCCTCGCCGACGATGTAGATAGTCAGGCGGTCGGCGTTGAACAGGACGCAGATGTCCGCGCTCACCTCCAGAATGATCTCGTCCACATTGCTCGTGGCGTGGATCTTGTTGGTGACCGCTTGCAGCTGCTTTTGAAATGCGAGACGCGCGTTGACGTCCGACTGCGACGCAGCTTGTTGGCTGAGTACAGCGCTCATCCAGAACCTCCGATCAGGGCTAATCCTAGTCCCTCGACATCAAACATTCAACACCAATCCCCATGATTTTTAACAAAGTTTTGTGCGTTTAGTCTCGCTTTGCGGCTGCCCACAGCCCGCCCTCGAGGAGCCACGCCCTGAATCCCTGCTGCGCGAAAAGAAATGCCGCCGCCGCGCTGCGTCGTCCGCTCTGGCAATAGACCACATAATCCCTCGAGCGATCCAGCACGGCGAACATATTGCGTACCTCCGACAGCGGCACATTGATCGCGCCTGGCAGCTTGTCGTACTGGTACTCGGACGGATAGCGCACGTCGAGCCACACCGCTCCGTCGCGCACCCGCGCGCTCGCCTCCTTGAATCGCACGCGATGCAGCAAGGGCTCGCGCAGCAACTGGTCGAAATCGGCCTTGCCGAGCTTGAGCAGGTCGCCGTCCGTGATCGCCACCACGGTGGCGTTGCGCTTGGCTTCCGACACCAGCGCCTCCTCTCCGAACGCCTCCAGGGCCTTCAGCTCCGCGAGCAGCACGTTGACTCCGCCGATCATGCGCTCGACCTGGAACCGCCCAGACTCAATCACGTAGTAACTGTCGCCCTCCTCGCCCTCGCGAATCATCACGTCGCCGCGGCGCACCTTTACCCGCGCAAACCGCTGCATCAGCTCGTCGATGTGCTCCGGCGGCAGCTGCGCCAGCACCCCGCCGCGCAGCGCCGCGCTGGCGATCGCCGGTTCCGGCCCTCCAGTCACCGCCGCCGCGGCAACCCCGTCCCAGGTTGCGAGGACGTCCAGCATGTCGCTGTCGATGACGAGCAGCTCGACATCGGTGATCGCCTTGGAGCGCACCAGCGGTGCATCACGCCGGTTGAGCGCGTGGCGCGCGTCGTCGGTTCCCCCGACGATCACCATCGTTCCGCCTTTCTCGTACACCAGCAAGATTTCCCCCTGCAGCAGGTACACCGACCGCGCGCCCCCTTTGAGCGCCGCGAGCGGGTCGGTACCCCGCGCGCCGCGCTCGACCACCGCTGATGCCGAAACCTCCTCAAGCCTGCCGGGCGACAGCGTGTCGAGCGGTACCAGCCGGGCTAGCTGCTCCACTGCGGGTCTGGGGAGCCGTGAACCGGCGCTGCTCATCGGGGGCGTCAGAACTCGAACACCTGGTTATTCTGCAGCATGCGCGGATGGAGCTTGCCAGCGCATTCCTCCACCTCCTGCATCGTCAGCTCGATCTCCCCCGGTTTCAGGTGCGTGATGTAGACCTCCGGGGTGCGCTCGAGTTTGGCGAGCTCGTCGGCCAGCGTCTGCGGACAAAGATGCTTGGACACCTCGGCCAGCCGCCGCTCCTTGTTGGAGAACGCGGTCTCGACGATCAGGTATCTGAGGTTTTGAATGCGGTTGACGAGCTTCCACAGCGCGTCGTTCGGACCGGTATCGCCCGTGAACACGAGGCTCCCGACACCGCTGTCGAGATGGTAGCCGACCGCCGGCACGGTGTGATTTGCCGGCAGCGGCGTAATCGTGCGCCCTGCGATCGCTATCGCCTGGCCGAGCTCGATCTCCTCGTATCGCATGAACGGTGCCTCGGGGCTCGGAATCTCGGCGAAATCTGGCCAGATTGCCCAATTGAACAGGTGACTGCGCATGATCTCGATCGTGGCGCGCGTCGCGTATACCGAGATCGGCCGCGCCCGCATCCCGCCAACGGTGTCGACGACGAACGGGATGCTGGTGACGTGATCGAGGTGCGAGTGCGTGATGAAGATATGGTCGATCAGCGACAGCTCGGCGAGCGACAGGTCGCCCACCCCCGTGCCGGCGTCCACCAGGATGTCGCTATCGACGAGAAACGAGGTAGTGCGCAGATGCCGCCCGCCGATACCGCCGGAACAGCCGAGTACGCGCAGCCTCATCGCACGTTCCCCTATTTCGTCTCGAACCTGGTGACGCCGTCCCAGTCCGGCCCGGGCGGGTCGCGGCGGAAACCGCCGATGCGATCCACGTAGACCTGGTACAGCTGGCAGCCGGGCCGCATGCGCTGCAAATTGAGCAGCGCGACTTCGGCCTGGCCCCAGTCCTGGGCGCGGTAGTACCGCAGGCACTGACTCCAGAGCCTTATCTCGTCGTATACGCCCTCACCGACTTCGCTCTCCAGCCCGAGCGGCTCGAAAATCGCCACCGCACCGTCCTTGCCCTTGACCTGCACCCGGTCGACCTCCCGGAAGACGATGTCGTCGATCGCCTTGCGCGTGTCCTCGCCGACCAGAATGCCCACGCCGTACCGCTTCGTGATTCCCTCCAGGCGCGCACCAAGGTTGACCGGGTCGCCCATCACCGTATAGGCCTTGCGCAGCCTGGAGCCCATGTCTCCCACTCGCATGCGGCCCGAGTTGACGCCGATTCCGATGTGGAATTCCGGCCATCCATTGCTACGGAACTCCTCGTTGAGCGTCACGGCGCGCCGCTGCATCTCCAGCGCCGTGAGAACGCCGTTGCGGGCGTGCGCGGAATCCTCGACCGGCGCACCCCAGAACGCCATGATCGCATCTCCGACGTACTTGTCCAGGGTGCCGCGGTTGGCTCGGATCACCAATGACATGGAAGTGAGGTAGTCGTTGATGTACGCCGACAAATCCTTCGCGCTCAGGCTCTCGGAAATTGTGGTGAATCCTCTCACGTCCGAGAATAGCACCGTCAATACGTCCTCCTTGCCCTCCATGCTGTACTTCCCGGGGTCGCGCGCCATCTTGTCGACCAGCTCGGGCGGCACGTACTGCCCGAACAGCTCGGTGAACTGGCGCTTGGAGCGCGACTCGACGAAATAGCCGTACGCCATGTTCACAGTGTAGAGCGTTACGATCATCAGCAGCGTACTGGCAAGCGGCAGCACCATGTTGGCCTGCGTCCAGATCGTGAAATCGAGCGCGACGATGAGCGAGGCCGCGACCAGGGACACGCTGGTCGCCCAGACTGCAGAGAGCATCGGAATCAGCACCGCCAGCAACACTCCGGCAAGCATCAGGAGCAGGACCTCGGCCCCGAGCATGTACGGCGGCTTCTGCTTGAGCGCGCCGTCGATCATGCCGGCGATCAGGTTGGCCTGGATCTCGACGCCGGGATAGACGCTGTCAACCGGCGTCGAGCGCAGATCCAGCAATCCCGGTGCGGTGGCACCCACCAGGACGATCTTGCCGCGCAGACGCTGGGGCTCGACGTGGCCGGACAGCACGTCGGCCAGCGAGACGTAGGGAAAGCTGAATTTGGCGCCACGGAAGGGAATCAGCGCGCTGGCCGTGTCGTCGACCGGGATTCGCAGCGGCCCCACCTGCAGCCATTCCAGCCCGGAATAGCCCTCGTTGAACATCGAGTCCGGCGCGAATCCGGGCTCCACCCCGGGAAACTTTCCGCCGTCTCCCAGTGCGATCAGCGTGCGCACCATCGCGAGCGACAACGACTCGTAGTAGCCCCCGTCGAGCTCGGCCAGCATCGGTACCCTGCGCACCACGCCGTCGTCGTCGACCACCGGGTTGAAGTGCCCGCCGGCGGCGGCGTTCCGCTGGAACTGCGGCAGATTGCCGCCGTAGCCGCGCCAACTGGTGAACCCGATGCTGCGCCCGGCGAATGTTCCCTTGGGCAGCACCGGCGCCGGAATCGCCCCCGTGCGCCGAGCGTCCTTTTCGCTGTTGAAGTAGTAGCCGAGCACTACCGGACGGCCCTTGATCGCTTGCGCAAAAAGCTCGTCGTTGTCGAGCTCCGGGCGCATGCGCGCGTACAGCTCCTGAAACTGCGGCACGTCCTTGAGCTGGTGCTGAGCCAGCTTGTCCAGCGCGCGAATTCCCGACGAGTAATCGGCCTCGGCGAACACCACGTCGAAGCCGACCAGTGCCACGTGGTACTTCTCGAACAGCTCATCGATCAGGCGCGCCATGATGTCGCGCGACCACGGCCAGCGCCCGACCCGTTGAAGGCTCTTCTCGTCGATGTCGAGTATCACGATGCGCGGATCGAGCGTACCCGGCATGGTGAGGCGCATGCGCGCGTCGTAGATGATGTCGTCGAGCCGGTTGATGAAGCCGATGTGGTAGAAGCGCGCGGCGTGGCCGACAAAGAAGAGCATGATCGCCAGCCCGATGGCGATGCGAACGATATGCTGTTTCAAACGGCGCCCGGCGAACGCGATGTGGCCGTTGCGGGGCCGGGCGAAGGGAGCGGACCCCGGCGCGGGTCAGCTCTTGAGGAAGTACTCCATCTTCACGCCAGCGATCTCGATCACGTCGTGGTCCTTGAGCATGTGCGGTGCCGCACCGATCGACTGCCCGTTTACGGTGGGCTGCCTCACACCCTCGACGTGCGTGATGAAGTAGCCTTGCGGCCGGCGGGTCAGCACTGCCACCTGAACGCCGGGTTTGCCCAGCGTCGTCAGCGGCTTGGCGAGCTCGAGTTCCTTGCCGGCGTTGCCGCCCGACAGAATCTGGATCGCACCGAGGATCTGGGCCGGCTTGGCAGTCGCCGGGGCCGTCCCCGCACGAGGCCCCGCGTCGCCGGGAGAAGCGGTTGCGGCGTGAGCCGCAGACTCGGCGGGCCGCGCAGACTCGGCCGCTTGCGCGGGTGCCCCGCCGACAGCGGCGGGGGAAGTCTTGTCGGCCGCACCGGCGCCGCCCGCGAAGGGGACGCTCGCGGTATCTGCCGATGCCGCGCTTGCAGCCGCATGCTGGGGCGCGCTCGCGCGCGCGGTTTCGGCCGCCGGGGGCAGCGAGCCGGTGCTGGTGGGGTTCATCGTGCGGGCCTGCTCCGTCATCGCCCTCATCGACGACGGACGCAGCACCATGGTCTTCTCGAAATCGGCCGCCGAGGCCGCCGGTTGGTGGCCCGCTTCGGCGAGGTACTTCAGCTTGTACTTACCGAGCTCGACGATATCGTTGTTCTGCAGGAAATGCTTCTTGACCGCATTGCCGTTGACCAGCGTACCGTTCGTGCTGCCCAGATCCTCGAGGAACGAGTCGTTCAGGATCGTGACGATCACCGCGTGCTCGCCGCTGACCGCCAGATTGTCGATCTGGATGTCGTTGTGCGGTTTGCGGCCGATGGTGGTGCGCTCCTTCACCAAGGGAATTTCCTTGAGCACCAACCCGTCCATGCTGAGTATCAGTTTAGCCATAGCTGACCCCTGGGGGTTATTTTAACCATGCAAAGAACCTGGCCATAACTCCGCGGGCGGCGGGGTACTCCCGCAGGACGCGTACGAGTATAACCGAAACGTTGTCGCGCCCCCCGTTGTCGTTGGCCATCTGAACCAGCTGATCGGCCGCCAGTTCGAGGTTCGCGCCAAGGGCCTCCAGCGCCATGGCGATATCCTCGTCGCTCACCATGTCGCACAGACCGTCCGAGCACAGCAGATAGATGTCGCCGGGAGCCGTGCGGTATTCACGGATTTCGGGCTCGACGGTGGGATCGATGCCGAGCGCCTTGGTGACCAGGTTCTTGTGCTGCGCCGTCTTCGCCTGCTCGGGCGTGAGCAGTCCCGAGTCGATCTGCTCCTGCAGCAGCGAGTGGTCGCGAGTCACCTGGGTCAAGGCGCCGTCACGCATGCGGTAAAGGCGCGAGTCGCCCAGGTGCGCGACCATCATCCGGTTGTCGTAGAACAGGCAGGTCACCAGAGTCGTGCCCATTCCGGCGTACTGCGGCTGGCTCTGCGCAGCCTGGTAGATCGACGTGTTTGCCTTCAGGATCTGCTCGCGAATCAGCCGCTCGGCGTTCGGCCCGCGCGACTGCGGATCGAACTCCTGAGGCCGCACGCTCTCCAGCGCGCGTGCCATTTCCGTCGTAATGACGGCGGTCGCCATTCCGCTGGCGACCTCACCGGCGTTGTAGCCACCCATGCCGTCGGCGAGCACGACCAACCCGTGCACCGCATCCGAGGCAACCGCATCCTCGTTGTGCGCGCGCACGATCCCGGGATCGGTGCGGCTTACGATCTGCAGTGTCTGGCTCAGGTCCATTCGCCGCTCACCGCTCGATGTTGGCGATGCCCGCATCGTCGATCGCGATGACCGCGATCTGATCCGTGGGCGTGCGCGATGACGCCTGCACGCCCATGTCGCAGGCTTTGCGCTCGAGGCTCTGCAGCAGGCCGCTGCCGCTGGCGAAGAAGACGAGCAGCGCCACCGCCAGGCCAAGAAACCAGTCTGACTTCCAGAAACCCGACTTCATGCGCGGGCGGTCCCCAAACAACCCCCATAAAACAAAAGCCTAATGCGCATTGTTGCAGTCGGATGTGAGCTGCGTCAAATGCCAAACCGCGGCAAATGCCAAATATGGACGCAGCCGCTGCACGCCGGCGCGGGTGGGCGGGCCCGGATGAGGGGGTGTTTAGCCCCCGAGCAGCATGCCGGCCTTGATCTGGCCGCTGCCCAAAAGGTCCGCGGCGGCCACCTTCTTGCCGTCGCCGAGCTTGGCACGCAACACCTCGATCCGGCCGCCCTGGGCAGCGACCTGGAAGCTCGCGGCGCTCACCTCGACCACCTCGCCGATCTTGCCCTTGACCGCCCCGAAGGTGCGCACGGGGTGCTTTTTGGCGTCAAAAATCTGCAATTTCTGGCCGTTCAGCGTGGTCCATGCGCCGGGCGCGGGGTTACAGCCGCGGATCACGTTATGGACGAAATCGACATGGTTGTGCCAGTTGATGCGGGCCTCTGCCTCGCGGCACCACCCTTCGTAGGTCGCCTGCGCTTCGTCCTGAACGGTCTCGCGATGCTTGCCGGCGACCACCAGATCGGCCGCCTCGAGCATCGCCGCCACCCCCATGGGGAACAGGCGGTCGAAGTAGACCGTACCGAGCGTGTCGTCGGGGCTGACCGGGGTCTCCTTCTGCAGGATCACGGGCCCCTCGTCCAGGCCATCGTTGGGGCGGAAGATGGTCAGCCCGGTCTTCGCATCGCCTCGGATCAGCGGCCAGTTGATCGAGCTCGGGCCGCGGTACTTCGGCAGCAGCGACGGGTGATACTGAATCGTGCCGTGCTTCGGGATGGTGACGAAATCCTGCGGCGCGAACTGCAGCACATAGGCCATGATGCCGATCTCGGGAGCGAGCTCCTTGAGCGCTTTCTTCGCTTCCTCCGACTTGAGCGACGGGAACTGGAAGACCTGAACGCCCTTTTCCTGCGCCGCGACCTTTAGCACGTCCGGCCGTGCGCCGGGCTTTTCGGGTGCGCAGAACACCCCCGCCACCTCGTCGCCGCGCGCGAGGAAGGCCTCGAGCACCGCCTTGCCGAAATCCTGCTGTCCGATGATCGCGATTTTCATTTGGCCGCCTTTTTGGGAGGAGCCGTGAACGCCCCGGCGCCCTTCAGTGCGCCGACTTTGGCGTCGTCGTAGCCCAGCACGTCCTTGAGCACCTCCTCGGTGTGCTCGCCCAGCAGCGGCGAGCGCTTGATGACCGCGGGCGACTCCGAGAGCTTGATCGGCATGCCGACGTTGAACCACTTGCCGCGCTGCGGGTGGTCGAGCTCGACCCACATCTCGCGCCCGCGCACATGCTCGTCGTTGGCCAGGTCCTCGGTCGACATGATCGGCCCGCAAGGCACGTTGAGCGGGTTGAGGATCGCCATCAGCTCGCGCTTGGTGAACTTCTCGGCGAACTTGTTGATCAGCGTCCACATCAACTGCTGGTTCTTGCGCCGCTCGCCGATCTTGGCGAAATGCGGGTCGCTCGCGAGCTCGGGCATGCCGATATCGGGACCGATGCGCTTGGCAAGCGCATCCCACACCGCTTCCTGCACCACGATGTAGAGCCAGTCGTTGGCCCCGTGCGGCTTGCAGTGGATCGCGTTGCCGAGCTGGCCGCCGCCGGAGTCGTTGCCGGCGCGCGGCGTTTCGCCCATGCCCTTGTAGGTCGGCACCGAGAATTCCGACAGCTCGCCGCGCGTCAGGCGCTGGTGGTCGCGGAACTTGACCCGGCACAGGTTCATCACGCCGTCCATCATGGCCACCTCCACGTACTGGCCCTTGCCGGTGCGGCGCGCCTGGTGCAGCGCGCCGAGCAGGCCGATCGCCAGGTGCAGGCCGGTGCCCGAGTCGCCGATCTGCGCGCCGGTGACGAACGGCGGGCCGTCGGGCACCCCGGTGGTGCTCATCGAGCCGCCCATCGCCTGCGCCACGTTCTCGTAGGCCTTGAAGTCGGAGTAGGGGCCGGTCGAGCCGAAGCCCTTGATCGAACCCATGACGATCTTCGGATTGACCTCGCGGATCTTGTCCCAGCCGAAGCCGAAGCGCTCCAGCACGCCCGGGCCGAAATTCTCCATGATGATGTCGCACTTCTTCAGCAGGTCGGCAAACACCGCCTTGCCTTCGGCGGTCTTCATGTTCACGGTAATCGACCGCTTGTTGCAGTTGAGCATCGTGAAGTAAAGGCTGTCGGCGTTCGGCACGTCGCGCAGCTGGCCGCGCGTCGCGTCGCCCTGCGGATTCTCGAACTTGATCACGTCGGCGCCCATCCAGGCGAGCAGCTGCGAGCAGGTCGGCCCTGCCTGCACGTGGGTCATGTCGAGGATGCGAACGTCTTTCAAGGCTTCCATGCTGATCTCCAGATTCTCACTTTTTCTTTGCGCTCGGGTTCAGGTTCGTGATGCGGCCGCTCTCGGTGCCGGCGCCCTCGTCGATGACAGCGTTGATGAGGGTCGGCTTGCGCGAGCGGATCGCTTCTTCCATCGCCTTGCGCAGCTCGTCCGGGGTGCTCGCGTGCACGCCGACGCCGCCGAAAGCCTCCATCAGCTTCTCGTAGCGCGCGTCCTTGACGAACACCAGCGGCGCCGGATCCCGGCCGCCGGTCGGGTTCTTCTCGTCGCCCCGGTAGACGCCGTTGTTGTTCAGGATCACCACGCACACCGGCAGGTTGTAGCGGCAGATGGTCTCGACTTCCATGCCGGAGAAGCCGAAAGCGCTGTCGCCCTCGATCGCGATCACCTGCTGCTTGCCGACCGCGGCGGCCGCCACCGCGAAGCCCATGCCGATGCCCATCACGCCCCAGGTGCCGACGTCGAGGCGCTTCCTCGGCTTGTACATGTCCACGATGCTGCGCGTGAAGTCGAGCGCGTTGGCGCCCTCGTTGACGAGGAAGGCGTCCGGGTTGGCCTTGACGATGTCGCGCACCACGTTCAGCGCGCTGTGGAAATTCATCGGCGAGGGACTCTTCGCCAGCGTCTCGGCCATCTTGGCGACGTTCTTGTTCTTGCGCTCGGCGATCGCGTCGAGCCATTCTGCCGGCGGCTTCGGCCAGCCGCTGCCGACGCCGGAGAGCAGGGCCGACACGCAGGAACCGATGTCGCCCACCAGCGGAGCGTCGATGCGCACGTTGCTGTCGGCCTCCTGCGGCGAGATGTCGACCTGGACGAACTTCTGGCCGCCCCAGTCCTTCGCGCTCTTGCCGCCCCAGGTCTTGCCCTTGCCGTGCGAGAGCAGCCAGTTCAGCCGCGCGCCGATCAGCATCACCACGTCCGCGCCGGGCAGCACGTAGGAGCGCGCCGCGGAAGCCGACTGCTCGTGCGTGTCGGGCAGCAGGCCCTTCGCCATCGACATCGGCAAATAGGGAATCCCCGTTTTTTCGATCAAATTCTTTATTTCAGAATCCGCTTGCGCATACGCGGCGCCCTTGCCGAGGATGATCAGCGGGCGCCTGGCGCCCTTGAGCAGATCGAGCGCGCGCTGCACGGCCTCCGGGGCCGGGATCTGGCGCGGCGCCGGATCGACGACCTTGATCAACGAGCGGCGGCCGGCCTCCGCGTCGACGGACTGCGGGAACAACCTCGCCGGCAGGTCGAGGTAGACCCCGCCCGGACGGCCCGACACCGCGGCGCGGACGGCGCGCGCGATGCCCACGCCGATGTCCTCGGCATGCAGCACGCGGAAGGCCGCCTTGGCGAGCGGCTTGGCGATCGCCAGCTGGTCCATCTCCTCGTAGTCGCCCTGCTGCAGGTCGACGACCTCGCGCTCGGAGGAGCCTGAGATGAGGATCATCGGGAAGCAGTTGGTCGTGGCGTTGGCGAGCGCGGTCAGGCCATTCAGAAACCCGGGCGCGGATACGGTAAGGCAGATGCCCGGCTTTTGCGTCATGAAGCCCGCGATGGAGGCGGCGTAGCCGGCGTTCTGCTCGTGGCGGAACGAGATCACCCGCACGCCCGCGGCCTGCGCCTTGCGGGTCAGATCGGTGATCGGAATGCCCGGCAGGCCGAAGATCGTGTCGATGCCGTTCAGCTTGAGAGCATCGATGACCAGGTGAAAGCCGTCGGTGACTTCCTGACTTACGTCCGCGGTGACTTTCGGCTCGCTGACGGTTACGCCCATGATGGTCTCCTGTGCCTTGAATGCGCGTCTTGAGGTGCGCCTTGCTGAGGGTCGTTATGGTAGTGACTGGAGCGCGAAAACGCCCTTGACTGAGGTCAAGGTTTCAATCGTCTAAAATGGTCGTTTTGCGGCGGCGCCGCGACGCAGCTTTCCGAATGGCCTCTCTCGCCACCCACCCGCAGCGCAACACGATCCGGCTGCAGCTGCGCCAGAGCCTGATCCTGCAGGAGATGAGCGCGGCGCAGTGGGACGAGCTCGAGCCGCTGCTGTCGGTGGCGGAGTACCGCAAGGGCGACCTGCTGGTGCGCCAGGGCGACACCGAGATGGAGCAGTTCTTCATCCTCGACGGCATGCTGAAGCGGGTCGTCTCCAACGCCGAGGGACGCGAGATGATCCTGCGCTTCGCCGGCGAGGCCGAAATGGACACGTCGTACGCGGCCTGGCGGCTCGGCACGCCGATGCCCTACAGCATCGTCGCGGTCACCAAGGTGCGCACCGTCGAGCTCGGCCTGCCGCAGTGGGTCGAGTTCATCGAGCGCCATCCCGACGTCATGTCGCGCTTCGAGTACGACGTCATGAAGCTGATGTCCGAAGTGATGGCGCACACGATCACCCTGCACCTGCTCGACGCGCCGGGGCGCCTGTCGCGCTTCCAGCGCAAGCACCCCGAGCTGGCCGGCCGCATCCCGAAGAAGGAGCTCGCGGCCTACCTCAACCTCACGCCCGAGACGCTGTCGCGCCTCAAGCAGAAGCTCGGCCGCCGGGCCTAGCGCCCTAGCGCAGCCTGCGGTACAGCCACGAGATCGCCGGCCAGAACAGCATCACCATGCTGAGCGCGGTGATGCTGCCGACCAGCCCGTTCGACCAGAAGACGGACAGGTCGCCCTGCGAGCCGAGCATCGCCTGGCGGAACGAGTTCTCGGTCCGGCCGCCGAGCACGATCGCCAGCACCATCGGCGCCAGCGGATAGTCCAGCTTCTTGAACAGGTAGCCGATGACGCCGAACATCACCATGAAGACGAGGTCGGCCGGCGCGTTCGAGAGCGTGTAGGAGCCGATGCCGCAGATCACGATGATGATCGGGGCGATGATCGCGAACGGGATCTTCATGATGCTCGCCCACAACGGCACGGTCGACAGCACGACGAACAGGCCGACCACGTTGCCGAGGTAGATCGAGGCGATCAGGCCCCAGACGAAGTCCTTGTGCTCGACGAACAGCAGCGGCCCCGGGTCCAGGCCCCAGATCAGCAGGCCGCCGAGCAGCACCGCCGCGGTGGGCGAGCCGGGAATCCCGAGCGTGAGCATCGGCAGCAGCGCGCTGGTGCCGGCGGCGTGCGCCGCGGTCTCCGGCGCCACGACGCCCTCCAGCTGCCCGGTGCCGAACTTGTCGCCGTTGCGCGAGAAACGCTTCGCCAGGCCGTAGCTCATGAACGAGGCCGGCGTCGCGCCGCCCGGCGTGATGCCGAGCCAGACGCCGACCGCGGTGCCGCGGATGATGGTGACCCAGTACTGCGGCAGCTTCTTCCAGGTCTGCCAGACGATGAACGGATTGATCTTGGAGGTCTGGCCCTCGAAGTGCAGCCCCTTCTCGATCGTCACCAGGATCTCGCCGATGCCGAACAGTCCGATCACCGCGATCAGGAAGTGAAAGCCGGTCAGCAGCACCTCGGTGCCGAAAGTCAGGCGCAGGCCGCCGGTGATCTCGTCGGTGCCGACCGAGGCGAAGGCGAAGCCCAGCATCATGGCCGAGATGACCTTGAACGGCGACTGCCGCCCCATGCCGACGAAGCTGCAGAACGTCAGCAGGTAGACCGAGAAGAATTCGGGCGGGCCGAATCTGAGCGCGAACTTCGCCACGATCGGCGCCAGGAACGTGAGCACGATCGTCGCGATCAGCGCGCCGATGAAGGACGAGCTGAGCGAGGCGGTGAGCGCCTCGCCGGCGCGGCCCTGCTTGGCGAGCGGATGGCCGTCGAAAGTCGTCGCCACCGACCACGGCTCGCCCGGAATGTTGAACAGGATGGCGCTGATGCAGCCGCCGAACAGCGCGCCCCAGTAGATCGCCGCCAGCATGATGATGGCGGTGGTGGGCGGCATCGAGAACGTCAGCGGCAGCAGGATGGCGATGCCGTTGGCGCCGCCGACCCCGGGCAGGAAGCCGAGCAGGACCCCGAACAGGATCCCGAGCACCATGTACCCGAGATTGGATACCGTGAGCAGCACGTCGAAGCCGTGCATCAGTGAAAGAAACGCGTCCAACTAGACCTCCTCCCCCCGGCCGGCGCGGTGCGCCGGCTTCAATAGCCGAGCCATGCCTCGAACGGGCCTTTCGGCAGCGGCACCAGGAACCAGATTTCGAACACGATGAACAGCACGACCGGCACCGCGACCGCGAGCGGCACCGCCTTGTACCAGCGATAGCGCCCGTGCCACATCATGAAGAAGCAGATGAACAGGGCCATGGAAATGTAGATCCCGATGTAGATCGACAGCACGACGAAGATCAGGGTCGGGATCAGCACCTGCAGCACCATCATCAGCTCCCGGTGATGCAGGAAGACGCGCTCGCCCTCGCGGTGGCGCTGCAGCAGATGCTGAAGCAGGGTGACGCCGCTGGTGATGAACATGAACAGCGAGACATAGAACGGGAAGTAGCCGGAATCCGGCCCCACGTCCTTGGCCCAGCCGGCGCCGAGGCGGTAGCTCGCGATCATCACTATCGTCGCGACGACCATCAGCGTCAGCGACACCGCGATGTTCATGGTGCGATACGAAACGACGGCTTTGCCGTGTTCGCCTTGGGCTTCTTTGTCGTGACCTTCACTCATTGCGCGAAACGCTCATATCAGGACGATGCCGTCCCTCGGCGAGGAACGCATTCAAAACCGTAGATGGGTGCCAAGTTGCAGGGGGCGCCGGTGTCACGACGCCCCCTGCCATTACGCTGCGCAGGATTACTTGTGCAGGAAGCCTGCGTTCTTCATCAGGTCGTAATGGATCTTGGCCGCATTGGCGATCCAGTCCTTGAACTTTTCGCCGGTCATGAAGCTCTGGTTGAATGCGCCCTTTTCCATGAACGCCTTCCACTCCGGCTCCGAGCGGACCTTCTCGAGCAGCTTGACGTAGTAGTCGACCGCATCCTGGGACACGCCCGGCGCCGTCATGATGCCGCGCAGCATCAGGTATTCGACGTCGAGCCCCTGCGACTTGCAGGTCGGGATGTCATGCCACGACAGGTTCCCGGCGAGCTTGGCGGTATAGGGCATGCGCTCGGCGTCGAACACGCACAGTGCGCGCGTGTTGCCGGCGCGCCAGTGGGCCACCTGCTCGATCGGGTTGTTGACCGTCGAGTCGATGTGTTTGCCGACCAGCTGGGTAGCGACCGTGCCGCCGCCGTGGTACGGCACATAGGTGAACTTCACACCCATCTGCTGTTCGATCGCGGCAGTGATGATCTGGTCTTCCTGCTTCGAGCCCGTGCCACCCATCTTGAACTTGCCCGGCTGCTTCTTGACCGCGGCCAGGTACTGGACCGGGGTCGTATAGGGCGTCGCGGAGTTGACCCAGAACACGAATTCGTCCAGCGCCATCATCGCGATCGGCGTGAAGTCCTTGTAGCTGAAGGGCGAGCCGGTCGCGAGCGGCGTGGTGAACAGGTTGGACAGCGTGATGATGATCTTGTGCGGATCACCGCGGTGGTTCTTCACGTAGAGGAAGCCTTCCGCGCCGGAGCCACCCTTCTTGCTGATGACCACCATCGAGGTCGGCATCAGCTTGTGCTTCTGGATGATGCCCTGGATCAGCTGCGCCATCTGCCCCGCGCCGCCGCCGATGCCGGCCGGAACGATGAACTCGACGGTCTTGGTGGGCTTCCAGGCTTGCGCGGTCGCCGGCCACACCGTCACCACTGCCGCGGTGAGCGCGGCGCCCAATGCTCGGGTGAATGCTTTCTTCATGTTCCCCTCCTCCTTCTATGTTGGACTGCCAAGCTTCTCGATTTTCGATACAGCGCCCATGCTTGCGCCTTGACTGCGGTCAAGAGTTTCGGGGCCTGGCTTCAATCGAGTGCCCTGCCCCGGCTTCGGAGCGGCGCGCGAGCCACAGGCCCAGCCCGACCACCAGTGCCGCGCCGGCTGCGCCGGCCGCCCGGTAGTCCACCAGCCACGAAGCATGCGTTCCGACCCAGTCATGGATCGCCGGATCGTTCGCCATCAGGTCGCCTGCGATGTAACCCAGCAACCCACCTCCTAGAATAATGATAACCCGGAAGCGCTCCATCAGCCTGAGCATCATGGTGCTGCCGAAGATCACGATCGGAATCGAGATCGCCAGACCCAGCACCAGCAGCGTGATCCTTGCGTGCGGCGGCCCTTCCTCGGCGGCCGCCGCCACCGCGATCACATTGTCCAGACTCATCACCAGATCCGCAACGAGTATCGTCTTGATTGCTTGCAGCAGGCTTTCCCCGCCGTCGATCGAATCCTCGCCGTCCTCGGGCACCAGCAGCTTGACGCCGATCCACAGCAGCAGCACGCCGCCGACGAGCTTGAGCCACGGCAGCTGAAGCAGCGCCACCGCGAAGATCGTCAGAAGCACCCGCATCACGATCGCCGCCGCGCTGCCCAGGAACACCGCGGTGCCCTGCTGGCGCTGCGGCAGCGAGCGCGCGGCGAGCGCGATCACCACCGCGTTGTCGCCCGACAGCAGCAGGTTGACCCATATGATCGCGCCGAGCGCCCTCCAGAAGCCGAGATCCGCGAACGATTCGGCCATTGCCCCCCTTATGCAGCGTTCAGAACAACCCGACGACCTTGCCGTCGACGATGTCGATCTTGCTCGCGGAAGGCACCTTGGGCAAGCCTGGCATGGTCATGATGTCGCCGCAGACCATGACGATGAACTCGGCGCCCGCGGCAAGGCGAACCTCGCGCACGTTGATCACGTGGTTCGAGGGCGCGCCGCGCTTCTGCGCATCGGTGGAGAAGGAGTACTGCGTCTTGGCCACGCACACCGGGTAGCCGCCGTAGCCGGCGTCCTGCAGCTTCTTGATCTGGTTGCGCACCTTGCTGTCGGCGGTGACTTCGGATGCGCGGTAGACCTTCTTCGCGATCTTGCCGATCTTGTCCCACAGGCTGTCGGCGTCGTCGTAGACGAAGGTCGCCTTGGCGGGCTTGTCGCACATGTCGACCACCAGCTTCGCCAGCTCGGCCGCGCCCTTGCCGCCGTCGGACCAGTGCGTCGCCAGCACGACCGGCACGCCGAGCTTGGCCATCTTCGACTTCAGCAGCTCGATCTCGGCCGGCGTATCGAAGGTGAAGCGGTTGATCGACACCACGCAGGGAATGCCGTACACGTTCTGCACGTTGTCGACGTGCCGCTCCAGGTTGACCAGGCCCTTCTCGAGCGCCTCGACGTTCTCCTTGTTGACCTCCTTGACGTCGACCCCGCCGTGGTACTTGAGCGCGCGGATGGTCGCCACGATCACCGCCGCGCTCGGCCGCAGGCCGGACTTGCGGCACTTGATGTCGAGGAACTTCTCGGCCCCCAGGTCGGCGCCGAAGCCCGCCTCGGTCACCACGTAGTCGACCAGCTTGAGCGCCGTCTGGGTGGCGATCACCGAGTTGCAGCCGTGCGCGATGTTCGCGAACGGCCCGCCGTGGATGAACGCCGGGTTGTTCTCCAGCGTCTGCACCAGGTTGGGCTTCAACGCGTCCTTGAGCAGCACCGTCATCGCGCCGTGGACGTTCAGGTCGCGCGCGTAAATCGGCTTTTGCTCCCGCGTATAGGCGACCACGATGTTGCCGAGGCGCTTTTTCAGGTCCTCGACCGAGGTCGCGAGGCAGAAGATCGCCATCACCTCCGAGGCCACGACGATGTCAAAGCCGTCCTGGCGCGGGTAGCCGTTGCCGGGGCCACCGAGCGCAACGGTGATGTCGCGCAGCGCGCGGTCGTTCATGTCGACCACCCGCCTCCAGGCGATCCGGCGCACGTCGATGCCGAGCTCGTTGCCGTGGTGGATGTGGTTGTCGAGCGCCGCCGCGAGCAGGTTGTTGGCCAGGCCGATCGCATTGAAGTCGCCGGTGAAGTGCAGGTTGATGTCCTCCATCGGCACCACCTGGGCGTGGCCGCCGCCGGCCGCGCCGCCCTTCATGCCGAACACGGGCCCGAGCGAGGGCTCGCGCAGGCAGATCATCGCCTTCTTGCCGATGTGGTTGAGCGCGTCGCCCAGGCCCACCGTGGTGGTGGTCTTGCCCTCGCCCGCGGGCGTCGGCGTCATCGCCGTCACCAGGATCAGCTTGCCGTCCTTCTTGCCCTTGAGCGACTCGACGTATTCGAGCGAGATCTTGGCCTTGGTGTGACCGTAGGGCTCGAGGTGATCCTCCGCGATGCCGAGCTTGTCGAGCGCGACCTTGGAGATGCGTTGCAATTTCGCGGCCTGCGCGATTTCGATATCAGACGCCATGAAACGATGACTCCCTGTTGGACAAGATTCTTGTTGCGCCCGGCCGTGCGAATCAGCCGTACATGAGTTGCAGCGTGCCGCCTTTGCCGTAGCCCGGATTGCCGGGCCGCTCGCCGCCCTTGCTCACCTTGACCGCGCAGTACTTGAACTCGGGGATCTTGCCGAAGGGGTCGAGCACCGGGTTGGTGAGCAGGTTCGCCGCCGCCTCGTAGAAGGCGAACGGGATGAACACCGCGCCGCGCGGCGTGCCTTCGTCGGCGCGCGCGTAGAGCGAGATCGAGCCGCGGCGCGAGGCGACCGTCACCACGTCGCCGGGCGCCGCCTTCAGCCCCTCGAGGTCGAGCGGGTGCATCGAGGCGACCGGCTCCGGCTCGATCGCGTCGAGCACGCCCGAGCGGCGCGTCATCGCGCCGGTGTGCCAGTGCTCGAGCTGGCGGCCGGTGATCAGCACCATCGGGTAGCTGCGGTCGGGGCGCTCGTCGGCCGGGATCAGGTCGGCGGGAACGAACTTCGCCCGCCCGGTGGCGGTCGGGAAGTGGGTGCGGAACACCACCGGCTCGCCCGGGTCGCCCTCGTTCTCGCAGGGATAGACCACGCAGGAGTCGCGCTCCAGGCGCTCCCAGGTGATGCCCGCGATCGAGTTCATGCCCTTGCGCATTTCCTCGAATACCTCGCGCGGCCCTTCATATGACCACTGCAAACCCAGTCTCTTTGCCAATTCCACAATGATCCAGAGGTCCTCGCGCGCCTCGCCCGGGGGCTCGATCGCCTTGCGCGCCAGCTGCACCATGCGATCGGTGTTGGTGAAGCTGCCGTTCTTCTCCGGGAACGCGGTCGCCGGCAGCACCACGTCGGCCATGTAGGCGGTCTCGGTCAGGAAGATGTCCTGCACCACCAGGTGCTCGAGACTGGCCATCGCCTCGCGCGCATGGCCGACGTCCGGGTCCGACATGGCCGGGTTCTCGCCCATGATGTACATGCCGCGGATCTTGCCCGCCTTGGCGGCGTTCATGATCTCGACCACGGTCAGGCCGGGTTTCAGGTCGAGCTGGGCGCCCCACAGCGCCTGGAAGCGCTTCTGCGCCTCGGGATTGTCGACCCGCTGGTAGTCCGGATACATCATCGGGATCAGCCCGGAGTCCGACGCGCCCTGCACGTTGTTCTGCCCGCGCAGCGGGTGCAGCCCGGTGCCCGGGCGCCCGACCTGGCCCGTCATCAGGGTGAGCGCGATCAGGCAGCGCGCGTTGTCGGTGCCGTGCACGTGCTGCGAGATGCCCATGCCCCACAGGATCATCGAGCCTTTCGAGGTCGCGAACATGCGCGCCACCTCGCGGATGGTCTCGGCGGGAATGCCGCACACCGGCGCCATCTTCTCGGGCGAGTAGTCCTTCGCGTTCTGCTTCAGCGCCTCGAAGCCGCTGGTGCGTTCCTTGATGAACTTCCGGTTCACCAGCCCCTCGTCGATGATGGTGTGGATCATCGCGTTGAGCAGCGCGACGTCGGTGTCGGGGTTGAACTGCAGGAAGTGCGTCGCGTGGCGCGCCAGCTCGGTGCGGCGCGGGTCGGCGATGATCAGCTTGGTGCCGCGCTGGGCGGCGTTCTTCATCCACGTCGCGGCGACCGGGTGGTTCACGGTCGGGTTGGAGCCGATGATGAACACGACTTCCGCGCGCAGCACGTCGTTGACCTGGTTCGACACCGCACCCGAACCGACCCCTTCGAGCAGCGCCGCCACCGACGAAGCGTGGCACAGGCGCGTGCAGTGATCGACGTTGTTGGTGCCGAAGCCGGCGCGCACCAGCTTCTGGAACAGGTAGGCCTCCTCGTTGGACCCCTTGGCCGAGCCGAAGCCTGCCAATGCGTAGCGATCCTGATTTCTTATCTCAATTAATTTCTTTGAAGCAATATCGAGTGCTTCGTCCCACGTCGCCTCGCGGAAGACCTCGGACCAGTTGGCCGGGTCGACCACGAAGTCGGCGCCCTTGGCGACGCCCTCCTTGCGGATCAGCGGCCTGGTCAGGCGGTGCGGGTGGTGCGCGTAGTCGAAGCCGTAGCGCCCCTTGACGCACAGGCGGCCGTGGTTGGCCGGGCCGTCGCGGCCGCTGACGAAGCGGATCGTGTTGTCGCCCACGTGGTAGGTGAGCTGGCAGCCGACGCCGCAGAACGGGCACAGCGACTCGACCGTCTTGTCGATCTTGGCGAGGCCCGCCTCGCGCGCCGGCATCAGCGCCCCGGTCGGACAGGCCTGCACGCACTCGCCGCAGGCGACGCAGGTCGATTCGCCCATCGGGTCGTCGAAGTCGAACACGATCTTCGAGTGCTCGCCGCGGAAGGCGTAGCCGATGACGTCGTTGACCTGCTCCTCGCGGCAGGCGCGCACGCAGCGCGTGCACTGGATGCAGGCATCCAGGTTGACCGCGATCGCCGGGTGCGAGACGTCCGCGGCGGGCTGGCGCCTGGCGGGGAACCTGGGCAGGCCGAGGTCCAGCTTGCGCGCCCACTGATCGAGCTCCGAGTCGAGCCGGTAGTCGGTCTCCGGCATGTCGGACAGCAGCAGCTCGAGCACCATCTTCTGCGACGCGCGCGCGCGCGCCGAGTCGGTGGTGACCTCCATCCCGGCCGCCGGGTAGCGGCAGCACGAGGGCGCGAGCACGCGCTCGCCCTTGATCTCGACCATGCAGGCGCGGCAGTTGCCGTCGGGTCTCAGCCCCGGCGTGTAGCACAGGTGCGGGATCTCGACGCCGTGCCGCTTGGCGGTCTCGATGATCGTCTCGTCGGGGCGGCCGACGACCGTCTTGCCGTCGAGCTTGAACTCGATCGGCATGGTTGCAATCTGCCCGTCGCTCGCACGTTCCATCAGTTCACCTCGTGCGGAAAGAATTTCATCACGCTCAGCGCAGGGTTGGGCGCCGCCTGACCCAGGCCGCAGATCGAGGCGTCCATCATCGCCTGCGAGAGCTCGTTGAGAAGCGGCTGGTCCCACTTGCGCTCGCCCATCAGCGCGAGCGCCTTGGCGGTGCCGACCCGGCAGGGGGTGCACTGGCCGCAGGACTCGTCGCGGAAAAAGCGCATCAGGTTCTGCGCCGCGTCGCTCGCCTTGTCGCGGTCCGACAGCACCACGATCGCCGCCGAGCCGATGAAGCAGCCGTGCGGCTGCAGCGTGTCGAAATCGAGCGGCACGTCGGCCAGCGACGCGGGCAGGATCCCGCCCGAAGCGCCGCCCGGCAGGTAGCCGTAGAGCTCGTGTCCGCCCAGCATGCCGCCGCAGTACTCATCGACGAGCTCGCGCAGCGTGATCCCGGCCGGCGCGAGGTGCACGCCGGGGCTGTTGACGCGGCCCGAGACGGAGAACGAGCGCAGGCCCTTCCTGCCGTGGCGGCCGTGGCCGGCGAACCACGCCGCGCCCTGCTGGACGATCTGGCGCACCCAGAACACCGTTTCCATGTTGTGCTCGAGCGTCGGGTAGCCGAACACGCCGACCTGGGCGACGTAGGGCGGGCGCAGGCGCGGCATGCCGCGCTTGCCCTCGATCGACTCGATCATCGCCGACTCCTCGCCGCAAATGTAGGCCCCCGCGCCGCGGCGCAGGTGAATCGGCGGCAGGGCGCAGGGCGGTTTCGCTTTCAGTTTCTGAATTTCTTTTTCAAGGATCTTTCTGCAGCCGGCGTATTCGTCGCGCAGGTAGACGTAGATCTCGCCCACCCCCGCGCACCAGGCCGCCACCAGCATGCCCTCCAGGAAGCGGTGCGGGTCGCGCTCCAGGTACCAGCGGTCCTTGAAGGTGCCCGGCTCGCCCTCGTCGATGTTCACCGCCATCAGGCGCGGCGCGGCCTCGGCCGCGACCAGGCGCCACTTGCGCCCGGCCGGGAAGCCGGCGCCGCCCAGGCCGCGCAGCCCCGAGTCCTCCATGACCTTGGTGATCGCCTCGCGCGTGTGCTTGCCCGCCAGGCAGTCGGCGATCAGCTTGTAGCCGCCGGCCCGCTTGTATTTCTCGTAGTCGACGTAGTCGGAGGCCGGACACTCGGTCGCGCCCTGCTCGACCGCCTTGCGCACCTTGTCTGCGGTGGCGAAGCCGACCGGGTTCTGCCCCACCACCGCGACCGGCGCGCTCTCGCAGCGCCCGACGCAGGGCGCGTGCAGCACCCGCACCTCTTTTCCGAGCAGCGCGGGCAGCCGCTCCAGCAGCGCCTGCGCGCCGGCCAGCTCGCAGGCGATCGAGTCGCACACGCGCACCGTCAGCGCCGCGGGCTTCGTTCCGTCCTTGACCACGTCGAAGTGGTGATAGAAGGTCGCCACCTCGTACACCTCGGCCAGCGCCATGCGCAGCTCCTGCGCCAGCGCCGCGAGGTGCGCCGCCGACAGCTGGCCGTAAGCGTCCTGGATCAAATGCAGGTGCTCGATCAGCAGATCGCGCCGCCGCGGCGCCTTGCCGAGCAGCTTTTTCACCTCCGCCAGGGCCTGCGGGTCGACCGTGCGGCCCTTGAGCGTGGACCGGAATCTGGCTTTTCCTTTTCCTTTCACGGCTGCTCCGCCTCCTGAGTTCGCGGCCATTATCAGGCAAGGGGTCGCCGCGAACGATTGACTGCGGTCAAGCCGACGGAGTCGTCGTTGCCTATACTGGCGCGCAAAAGGACCTGCTTATATGACACCCGCCGCAAAGAAAATTCCCGCCACCCTCATTCCCGGCGACGGCATCGGCCCCGAGATCGTCGCTGCAGTTGTCGAGATCCTGAAAGCCGCCGGCGCCCCCTTCGCCTGGGAGCGACATGACGGCGGCATGACAGCAATCAAGAAGCACGGCGACCCCCTGCCGCCCGGCCTGCTCGCCTCGATCCGCCGCACCGGCCTCGCGCTCAAAGGCCCCCTGACGACACCTGTCGGCGGGGGCTTCCGCTCCGTCAACGTGCGCCTGCGCGAAGAGTTCGGCCTGTTCGCCAACGTGCGCCCGGTGAAGACCACCGTCCCCGGCGGCCGCTTCGAGAACATCGACCTCGTCCTCATCCGCGAAAACGTCGAAGGCCTCTACCTCGCCTGGGAACATTACTTAAGAGTCGGCGACGACCCGCAAGCGGTCGCCATCTCCTCCGGCGTCAACACCCGCGCCGGCGGCG
>Ga0210077_1000045_pt1 | contig 74748 bp, 75 predicted proteins | sample RushMan_CattailN_5_FD_185556 | JGI IMG/M metagenome (GOLD analysis project Ga0210077, IMG submission 185556) | Wetland microbial communities from San Francisco Bay, California, USA, that impact long-term carbon sequestration -... | ecosystem: Environmental > Aquatic > Marine > Wetlands ...
GCGGGCGCATCTACGAGGGCACCGAGCGCGAGATCGTGACCCAGCAGGCGGTGTTCAGCCGCAAGGGCGTCGACCGCATCATGAAGTACGCCTTCGAGCTGGCTAAGAAGCGCAAGAAGCACGTCACCTCGTGCACCAAGTCGAACGGCATCTCGATCACCATGCCCTACTGGGACGAGCGCTTCGCCGAGATGAAAAAGCACTATCCCGACGTCAGGGCCGACCAGTACCACGTCGACGGCCTCAGCATCCAGGCCGTGCTCAACCCGGATCGCTTCGACGTCATCGTCGCGAGCAACCTGTTCGGCGACATCCTGTCCGATCTCGGCCCCGCCACCGCCGGCACGATCGGCATCGCGCCCTCGGGCAACATCAACCCGGAGAAGACCTTCCCGTCGATCTTCGAGCCGGTGCACGGCTCGGCACCCGACATCGCGGGCAAGAAGATCTCCAACCCGATCGCCGCGATCTGGTCCGGCGCGCTGATGCTCGAGCACCTGGGCCATCCGGACGCCGCCGCGGCGGTGCTGCGCGCGATCGAGAGCGTGATCGTGAGCGGCCCTCACACCCCCGACATGAAAGGCAAGGCCGGCACCGCGGACGTAGGCGCCGCGGTCGCCGAAGCCGCGCGCAGCGAGGCGAAGAAGCAGGCGGCGTGAGCAGAACCAACTACTCCTCCGGCACGCCCTGGGAGCCGGTGGTCGGGTATTCGCGCGCGGTGAAGACGGGCGATTACGTGCACGTCTCGGGCACCACCGCGACCGCCCCCTCCGGCGCGGTGGTCGGCCTGAGCGACCCCTACGCGCAAACCCAGCAGTGCCTGCGCAACATCGAGGCCGCGCTGGCGAAGGCCGGGGCCACGATGTCGCAGGTGGTGCGCACCCGCATCTACGTGATCGACATCCGGCACTGGGAGCAGGTCGGCAAGGCGCACGGCGAGGTGTTCGGCTCGATCCGCCCCGCCACCACCCTGGTGCAGGTGGCGCGCCTGATCGCGCCCGAGATGCTGGTCGAGATCGAGGCCGACGCCTGGCTAGGCGGCTAGGCGGTCTCAGCGGTACATGTTGCCGAAGAACGCCCCGACTTCCTGCCCGTCCTGGGTGGTGACGCTGCGGAAGGACATGTGCTTGCCGTCTCTGAAGCGGAAGACGGCGTTCTCGCTCATCTGCTTGCCGTTCTGCCCCCATTCGTAGTGCGCGTTCATCGTCGCCGCGTCGGGCCATTGCGCGATGTGGTCGTGGGTCTCGCCCTGGTTGTTGACCGCGTACCAGTGCCCCACGCCGGTCACCGGATCCACCGCCATCAGATCCGCTTCAACGAACGTCATCGTGTCGCTGCGCCCGACCAGGTCGCAGCGCACCGCGAAGCCGGCGACCGCCTTGCGGCAAGAAAGCGACAGCTTGAGCAACTCCGGATCCTTGCCCGGCACGCTGAGCTGGCCGTTGCCCTTCCAGTAGCCGAGAAACGGATAGAACTGTGACGACGCCGGCGTGTTCATGGCCTGCGCTGTCGCGTCGGCGGCCGCAACGGCAGCCGCGGCGGCCGCCAGCACGAGCAAGGCGATGCGGAAATACTTCTTCGGCTTGAGCTTGTGCAAGGCTTCAAATTGCATGGTATTCGTTCCCCGGCTGCTGCAACGGCCGCTATTCTGCACCGGTGTACGCGAGCGCGCGACCGCTTCTTCTGCGCAGGCAAAGGCAGCGCAATGCTGAGAACTGTGCGCCGACCCCGCTAACGCCACGGAGTCAGGTCCGCGGCCACGACTGCCGGTACCGCACCAACGCCTTGGCTAAGAGAACTCCGGCCGCCGCGCCCGCCACAAGCACCAGCGCGAAGACCACCGCCACCCCCAGCGCCAGACCGATCGGCGCGCCGGAGGAAAATCCGAGCTGAGCAAAAGCGCGCTCTCCCCAGGCGCCGCCCAGCGTGCCGCCGACCACGAGCGACAGAAGGAGCGCGGGCAGCAGGGCGACAACGGTTCCGGCGAAGGCCATGCGCACGAGAAGCGAGATGTGCTCCGACTTCTCGACCCAGCGCGGCAGGACGGCCTTTCCCAGCGCGTAGGCGAGCACCAGGCCTCCGGCGAGACCGAGGGCTGTTGCTATCCAGATTGGACTGACCATCGAGATCTTTGGCAATGCGACTTAGCGTCGCGCTCTGCGGCAGGCCGCAGCAGGCGATTGACAAGGCGGCGCGCCGACGGCACGTACGCAGCAACCGGGAGTCAGACACTGTGCGCTCAACGCGGTCGCCCCTGGATCAACCCGCCGATGGCACCAGCGCCGGCCATGACAAGTACAAGTTCTATAAGACCCGCGCGGGAAAATTCCTCCGGAACGAACAGCGCCGCAATTCCTCCCGTCAACGCACCGAATACCGCTCCGACAACCAGACCGGCCAGAGTCCCAAGCCCAAGCCGTACCAGTACTGCCCGGTCGATACCTGGCACCAGCATGCTGTAGCGGCGCCTGCCGTTCAGGCTAAGCGGGCGACAGCGGTTGGACGTGCTTGTCCCAGAACGAAATGAGGGCCAAGCATGGCAAGCCGTTCGCGCTCCGCTTGAGCGACGGGTCAGGCATCGACTTCTCGCTCAGTGAGCGAGTAGTCCATTCGATAGACAGCATCTAGAACCTCAGTTGCACCGTGCAGCTCCATGCGTGGATGCGAAAGTTCCTCCTGCAACAAGCTATCGTACGCCTCTTGACTGTACCCCGTGACCAGTACGGCCCAGTCAACAGCGGCGTCGGCGCCGCGGATGCTCTGCTCCTTAGTCATCGAAGGCGTCACCGCACCTTCGAGCAGGTGCGCGCTGCCGAGCCCTGGCCTGGATGGCAATCGGGGCAAGACCTCCCGGAGCAACCACTCCCGAAGTCGTCGCTCTCCGCCCGTCTCAGGTTTGAAGCGAAGCAAGAGGCTTGCATGGCCGATGCCAGACCCGAAGCTGCCAGACACCGAACAGAAGCCTCGGGACATGCCCCGATAGTTGGGCATGATCTTCGACGTCCGCGGACTCGGGTTGTTCAGGCGTTGCAAGTACGCCGCAGAGGTGAGCACAGTAATCTGCTCCACCTCGTACAGGACGAAATACCTCGGTTGCCCGCGAAGCGACACCCACCTCGTTCCACGGACAAAGCCCGGAATCGAAAGTCGCTCCGGTAGGTGTTCGTGCGTGTGCCAGTCATCGTGCTCCTGGATAGCCTCGGCGGCCACATCGAACGACAAGAGCATCGCGGCTCGTCCGAGTAGAGGCATTCAGATCGCTCTACGAAGGCTGTCCAATCCAGCCGTAGCAGGTTGGTTGCAGGGAATAGTCAGGCGTCGCGATGCCGAAGATGACGCCTGAAACGAGCGTGTACTTGTTTTGCACTGTGCGTCTCCCTGTTTGGAAATGAGTTGCGCCGCCTAACTAGTGACTAGCCTGCATGCGGATGATGCTAGGAGCATCTATATGTAGACGCAACCATATGCAGGCGTTCGGAGGCATCTGCCGGCATCGATATGGCGATAGATGGGACGGCGGAACAAGGAGGTGGGTCAGGTTGAGACGACGCGGGAGGTGAGGCGCAGGGTGAAGCGGGTCTCCATGCCGCCTGAACGGTCATTCGGCGCGGAGGTGTGCCGCGTGATCGTTCATAATTACGCCTGCAACAATCTTCTTCCCGGGATTCGAATTGCTCCACGCAGACAGCGCCCGCAACCGGCTGGTCGGGATCGGGTTCGTTTCGCTCACTTACGTCTGCTTCACCCTGCTCGACGGCAACGCGAAGTGGCTGATCCGGGCGGTGCCGGTGATCGAGGTGGTGTGGATCCGCTTCGTGTCGCACGCGCTGCTGTCGGCCGGGCTGCTGCTGCCGATCCACGGCCGCGCGCTGCTGGGCAGCAAGCGCATGAAGCTGCAGGTGGTGCGCGGGCTGCTGATGGTCTCGATGACCGCCATCAATTTCACCGCGCTGCAGTACCTGCAGCTGACGGTGACCTCTTCGATCTTCTTCTCGGTGCCGATCATCATCGCGCTGCTGAGCGTGCCGCTGCTTGGCGAGCGGATGGACGCGCGGCGCTGGGCCGCGATCGTGGTCGGCTTCTGCGGCGTGCTGGTGATCGTGCGGCCGTTCGGGGCGGGCTTTCATCCGGCGATGATCCTGGCGGTGATCAACGCCTTCATCTACGCGGTCTTCAATATGATGACGCGACGGCTGGCGGCCTACGACCGGCCCGAGACGACGCAGTTCCTGTCGGCGCTCGTGCCGGCGATCGGCCTTGCGCCATTCGCGCTCGCGATATGGCAGGCGCCGCCCGACGCGCTGCACTGGACGCTGATGCTGATGCTGGGGGTGTTCGGCGGCGTCGGGCACTACTTCCTCGCCCTCGCCCACCGCTACGCCTCGGCCTCGACACTGGCCCCGTTCATGTACCCGCAGGTGCTCTACATGGCGATTTTCGGCTACCTGGTGTTCGGCGACGTGCCGGGCTGGCCGGTCGCGGCGGGCGCGGCGATCGTGATCGGCAGCGGCCTTTACCTGCTCCAGCGCGAACGCGCCCGGCGATAAACCCACCGGACTGAAAGGACGGCAAGCAAGCGATGAAGAAGACGGATCTGGAGAAGCTCAAGGGCCTGCGCATTGCAGGCCAGATGAAGCGCACCGGCGCACCGGCGCGCTATGGCAGCGAGTCGGCGCTCGAGAGCCGGCGCGACCGGCGACGGCGCGAGCAGGCGCAGGGCCTGGTGCCGTTCGCGGTCAAGCTCGACGCGCGCCTGGCGCAGCGCCTGCACGAGCGCGCGCGCGAGCGCGGCGAGACAATCGACCAGCTGGTGGCCGGGCTGCTGAACGAGACGCTCGACGCAGCCTGAAGGCGGCCTGGCTGGACGCTGGGATAAACCTCCGGTAGATTTGCCCCCAACAAGAAAGGGGAGAGCGATCATGGGCGGCAACGTCCGGCCCTTGACCCGCGGGACGGCAGACGTGCGCTTCGAATGCATGCTCCGGCTGTCCGGCGATTTCTACTGGGAGACCGACGCCGAGCACCGGCTCGTCGAATGGGTCCACGGCCCGAGCTACCACAGCATGGCGCCGCGCGCCGCATATCTCGGCATGCGGCGCTGGGAGGTGCCCTCCGCCACGCCCGATGCGGCCGGCTGGGCGAAGCACAGGGCGACGCTCGATGCGCACCTGCCGTTCCGCGACTTCGAATTCGCGCGCCTCGCCCCTGACGGCAGCGAGCGGCGCTTCATGATCCACGGCGAGCCGGTGTTCGATGTCGGCGGGCGCTTTGCGGGCTACCGCGGCGTCGGGCGCGACATCACCGAGCTGGTCCAGGCCAGGGTGCGCATCGCGGCGCTCGCGTACAACGACTCGCTCACCGGGCTGACCAACCGCACCGGCCTCGCCCCGGCGCTCGAGCACGCGGTGCAGCTCGCGCTGCGCTACGGACGCAGGCTGGCACTGGTGTTCCTCGACCTGGACGGCTTCAAGCAGATCAACGATGCGCAGGGCCACCACGCCGGCGACCAGGTTTTGGCCGAGATAGGCGGCCGGCTGCGCAGCTGCCTGCGCGCGAGCGACCTGGTGGCGCGCCTCGGCGGCGACGAATTCGTGGTGCTGCTGGAGGAGCTGCACGAATCCGGCCAGGCGGCGGCGGTCGCGCGCAAGCTGCTGGCGGAGATCGCGCGCCCCTGCACGCTGCCGGACGGCGCGCCCGCGAAGGTCACGGTCAGCATCGGCGTGAGCCTGCTGCCCGACGACGCGGGCGACGCGCGCGACCTGATGCGGCATGCCGACGCGGCGATGTACGTCGCCAAGCAGGCGGGCAGGAACTGCTACCGCATGTTCACCGGCCGCGCCGGTTAGCGCGGCGGCGCTCGAGGTCGCGGTTCACGTCCTGGATGTCGCGCCGCAGGCGCTCGCGCTGTGCCGGGGTCAGGCGCTCCGCCTGCCCGCGTTCCTCGCGCGGACGCCGGTAGACGTCGCGCCGGGCAGACTCGACCTGCCGGCGCAGCTGCTCGCGCGCGGCGGGGCTCAAGGCCTCCTCTCGCTCGCCGCGCCGCTGCGCGAACGCGCCGCCGCTGGCGGCCGCCAAGGCGGCAGCAAGGGCGAGAACGAGCGAAGCCCGGCGCGTCAGCATCATGACGGTATCGATGGTACGAGCCTCGCCGCGCGCAGGGATGCCCGCGCAGCGGAATTTTGTAACAATGTGTTTCTGCGCCGCCGGTCGGTAACGCCTTGTTGCCTGTGCCGAGAGCGGAGCCGCCAGACTTCCGCCATGACCGAGCTGAAAACAAGAATTCTCGTTGTGGACGATGATCTTCGCCTGCGCGACCTGCTGGTGCGCTACCTCGGCGAGCAGGGCTTCGAGGTGCGCGCAGTCCCCGACGCGCAGGCGATGGACAAGATGCTTTCGCGCGAGCGCTACGACCTGATGGTGCTGGACCTGATGCTGCCCGGCGAGGACGGCCTCGCGATCTGCCGCCGCCTGCGCGCGGGCAGCCCCGGCCTCGCGATCGTGATGCTGACTGCGAAGGGCGACGACGTCGACCGCATCGTCGGGCTCGAGATGGGTGCCGACGACTACCTGCCCAAACCGTTCAATCCACGCGAGCTGGTCGCACGCATCAACGCAGTGCTGCGGCGGCGCGCGCCGGCCGGGCCGCCGGGCGCGCCGGCAACCGGCAGAGCGCTGCACCGCTTCGGCGACTTCGAGCTCAACCTCGCCACGCGCTCGCTTTCGCGCGACGGCAAGCCGGTGCAGCTCACGACGGGCGAGTTCTCGGTACTGAAGGTGCTGATCGAGCACGCGCGCACGCCGCTTTCGCGCGACAAGCTGATGGAACTCGCGCGCGGGCGCGAGTACGAGGTGTTCGACCGCTCGATCGACGTTCAGATTTCGCGCCTGCGCAAGATCGTCGAGGAAGATCCCGCGCATCCGCGCCACATCCAGACCGTGTGGGGCTTCGGCTACGTGTTCGTCCCGGACGGCGAGCACACGTGATCCCGCGCCGGATCGCCGCGCCGGACTCGCTGCTGGCGCGCTCGTTCCTGCTGATTGCGCTGCTGCTGGTGGTGTCCGTGTTGTCCGCGTTCCAGCTCTACCGCCTCTACGAGCGCGAACCGCTCTCGCGCGAGCTTGCCCAGCAGGCCGTAAGCGTGGTCAACCTGACGCGCGCGGCGCTGATCAATGCCGACCCCGCGCTTCGCCGCCAGCTCCTGATCGATCTCAACGAGCGGGAGGGCATCCGCGTCTACCCGGTGACCCCGGGCGAGAAGCTCGAACCGCTGCCCGACGACCCGCTGTTCAACATGGTCGCCGCGCGGGTGCGCGCCGCGCTCGGAGAAGGCACCCGCTTCGCCTTCGCCCGCAACGGCCTGGACGGCTTCTGGGTCAGCTTCATGATCGACGTCGACCAGTTCTGGGTCATGCTGCCGCGCGGGCGCTTCGAGCCGCGCTTCGGCATCGAATGGCTCGCCTGGGGCGCGGCGCTGTTGTCCCTTGCGCTGCTCGGCGCGGGGCTCATCGCCTCGCGCATCGCACGCCCGCTCGCCGCCCTGAGACGCGCCGCCGAGCGGCTCGGCCGCGGCGAGACGCCCGCGCCGCTGCCGGTGGAGGGGCCGCGCGAGCTGCGCACCGTGTCGGCCGCCTTCAACCGCATGGCGAGCGACCTCGCTTCGATGGAGCGCGAGCGCGCGATGGTGTTGGCCGGCATCAGCCACGACATCCGCACGCCACTCGCCAGGCTGCGGCTGGGGCTCGAAATGCTCGGCGGCGATCCCGCCGCCGTCGAAGCGATGGCGCTCGACATCGACGAGATCGACGCCGTGATCGGGCAGTTCCTCGCCTTCGCGCGCGGCGAGAGCGAGGATCAGTCGGAGGGTGACCTCGACGCGATGGTCGCCGAGCTGGCCGAACAGTACGCGCGCCGCGGCAAGCGCGTGTCCTTCGCCGCCGGCGGCCTTACGCCGCTGCGCTTCGCGCGGCCCACCCTGCGCCGCGCGATCGCCAACCTGGTGGACAATGCGCTGCGCTACGCGGGCGAGCCGGTCGAGCTTCGCACGCGCGCCGCCAGGGGCGCCGCGATCGTCGAGGTGCTCGACCGCGGCCCGGGCGTGCCGGCCGCCGAGGCCGAGCGCCTTAAGCGGCCGTTCACCCGGCTCGATCCCTCGCGCGGCGGCCCCGGCGGCTCCGGGCTCGGCCTGGCGATCGTCGAGCGCGTGGCGCGCGCGCACCGCGGCACGCTCGATCTGCTGCCGCGCGAAGGCGGCGGCCTGATCGCCAGGATCACGCTTGGACTTGCGTCCTGAGCGCATCTCGCGCCGCGGGCTTTCCGCCCTGGTGTTCGGCGTCATCGCGCTGGTCTGGGGCTACAACTGGGTCGTGCTCAAGCTGGCGATGCGCGAGGCCGGCCCGTTCGAGTTCCTTGCCTGGCGCTTCGCGATCGCGAGCGCCTGCCTGTTCGGCGCGCTGGCGGCGCTGCGGCGGCCGCTGCGCCTGACGCACGCGCCGCAGGTGCTGCTGATCGGACTGCTGCAGACCACCGCCACCTTCGCCCTGGTGACCTGGGCGCTGGTAGCGGGCGCGGCTGGCAAGAGCGCGGTGCTCAACTACACGATGCCGTTCTGGGTCGTGCTGTTCGCCTGGCCGGTGCTCGGCGAGCGCCCGCCGCCGGCGCACTGGGCGGCGATCGCGCTCGCCCTGGCCGGGCTGCTGCTGCTGATCCACCCCGGCGCGAACGCCGGCATACCCGAGCTGCTCGCACTCGCCTCGGGCGTGGCCTGGGCGCTCGGGGTGGTGGTCACCAAGCGGTTTCAGATGCGTCACCGCGTCGACACCCTGTCGCTTTCCGCCTGGCAGACCCTGCTCGGCGGCGCCGGGCTGGTCGCGCTCGCGATTGCCTTCCCCTCGCGCCCCATGCACTGGTCGCCGCAGCTCGTGTTCGCCGTCGTCTACAACGGAGTGCTGGTCGGCGCGGCATGCTGGTTTATGTGGTTCTGGGCGCTGCAGAACCTCGACGCGGGCCTCGCGAGCCTCGGCATCCTGTCGGTGCCGGTGCTCGGCGCGGCCTTCGGCGTCACCCTGCTCGGCGAGCGGTTGACGCCGATGGAGTGGAGCGGGATGGCGTTGATCGTCGCTGCGCTGGGCCTCATCGCCGTCGCGACGCGCGCCCGATGATCGGTGAGACGACCGCGGTATTCCTCGCCTTCCTCAAGCAGGGCTTCATCTCGTTCGGCGGGCCGATCGCGCACCTGGGCTATTTCCGGGAAGAGTTCGTCGGACGCCGCAAATGGCTCGACGACGAAGCGTACGCGGACCTGGTCGCGCTGTGCCAGTTCCTGCCCGGCCCCGCGAGCAGCCAGGTCGGCATCGGGCTGGGAACCCTGCGCGCCGGCGTGCCCGGCGCGCTTGCTGCCTGGATCGGCTTCACGCTGCCCTCCGCCGCACTCATGATCTCGGCCGCGTACGGCATGCAGGCGCTGCACGTTTCCGCCGGTGCGGGTTGGCTGCACGGACTCAAGCTCGCCGCGGTCACAGTGGTCGCGCAGGCGGTATGGAGCATGTGGCCGCGGCTTTGCCCCGACCGCGCGCGCATCGCGCTCGCGCTGAGCAGCGCGCTCGCGGTCCTCGCCTGGAGCGGCGCGGCGGCTCAGCTCGTCGCCATCGCGGCCGCCGGCACGATCGGCTGGCGCTGGTTGCCGCGCCGCTCCGCGCCTGCCGTGAGCCACGGGCCGTTCCGGCTCGGCCGCAGGCTGTCCCTGACCTGCGCCGTGCTGTTCTTCGCGCTGCTCGCCGCGCTGCCGTTGCTTGCGCGCGCGAACCACGCTCTGGCGCTGCTCGACAGCTTCTACCGCAGCGGATCGCTCGTTTTCGGCGGCGGCCACGTGGTGCTTCCGCTGCTGCGCGCCGAGGTCGTCCCGCGCTGGATCGGCGACGACGCCTTTCTCGCCGGCTACGGCCTGGCGCAGGCGCTGCCCGGGCCGCTGTTCAGCTTCGCCGCCTACCTCGGCGCAGCGATGCGCGTTGCGCCGACAGGATGGGGCGGCGGCCTGCTCGCGCTGGGCGCCATCTACCTGCCCGCCTTCCTGCTCGTGTTCGCGGCGCTGCCGCACTGGAACGGGTTGTGCCGCATGGCGGGCATGCGAGCGGCGCTGAACGGCGTCAACGCGGGGGTGGTCGGTGTCCTGCTGGCGGCGCTGTATCGGCCGGTCTTCACCAGCGCGGTGCACGGAGCCGCCGATTTCGCGCTCGCCTTGGCGGGGTTCGCGCTGCTCGCATGGTGGAAACTTCCCCCGGTATGGGTGGTGCTCCTGTGCGCGATCGGCGGCGCGGCAATCTCATAGCCGCGACAACGCAGCTCCTTTGACCTAAATCAATAGCCCGCTATTGACCCCGGCTCGGGCCTAATCGATAATAATTCTCATCTTTACCGAGCCGAAGCGAGTCCCACGGTGTACCTCTCCCCCGCCCAGACCCTAGCCGCCCTTGCCCCCGGCGAATGCGCGACCATCCTCGCGCTGCACGCGGGGGACGCGCTCCACCACCGGCTGTCCGCGCTCGGCCTGCGCGCGGGCAAGACCGTGCGCCTGATCCGGCGCGCCCGCTTCGGCGGCCCGTTCCACATCCGGGTCGGCACCACCGACCTCATGCTGCGCATCCCGGACGCCCGCCGCATCCAGGTCAGGAAGGCGTGAAACGCGTCGCCCTGGTCGGCATGCCCAACACGGGCAAGTCGACCCTGTTCAACCGCCTGACCGGCGCCCAGGCCAAGGTCGGCAACTGGCCGGGCATCACGGTCGATCTGCTCAGCGCGAAGCTGCTGCTCGGCGACCAGATGGTGCAGCTGGTCGACCTGCCCGGAATCTACGATCTGCGCGGCTTTTCCGAGGACGAGCAGGTCGTCACGACCTTCCTGAGCGAGCAGAGCGTTGACGCCGTGCTGGTCGTGCTCAACGCCTCCCAGCTTGAGCGCCAGATGCAGCTGTTCGCGCAGCTCGCGCAGTTCGGCATCCCGCTCGTGCTGGTGCTGAACATGGCGGACGAGGCCGCTGCGCTCGGCATCACGATCGAGCGCGAAACCCTCGCCGGCTGGCTCGGCGTGCCGGTCTGCCTCGTATCGGCCAAGCACGGCCAGGGCCTGGAGCAGCTGCGCGGCCTGATCGTGCACGCCCTGCGCGCCCCGGCGCAGGCGGCGCCGTCCGACGAGGGGGTGATCGAAGCGGCGCTCAGGTCCACGGTCCACGTCCCGGCCCAGGCCTCGCACCGGCTGACCGAGAAAATCGATCGCGTGCTGCTCGACCCCTGGCTCGGCCTGCCGCTCTTCTTCGGCGTCATGCTCGTGCTGTTCGAGGCGGTGTTCTGGCTCGGCACGCCGGTGCAGAACGCGCTCGCCGAGGGGTTCTCGGCGCTGCGCGCAGCGGCGCTCGAGCCGGCGCTCGCCGCGGCGCCGCCCGTGGTGTCCGGCCTGCTGCTCGACGGCGTCTACAACGGCCTGTCCACGGTGGCGAGCTTCGTGCCCCTGATCATCCTGTTCTTCCTCGCCATGGCGATCGTCGAGGACACCGGCTACCTGTCGCGCGCGGCGTTCCTGATCGACGCCCTGATGGCGCGCTTCGGGCTGGACGGACGCAGCTTCGTCATGATCCTGATGGGCTTCGGCTGCAACGTGCCGGCGCTGATGGGCACGCGCGTGATGCGCTCGCGCGGGCTGCGCCTGCTCACCATGCTGGTGATCCCGTTCTCCCTCTGCTCGGCGCGGCTGCAGGTGTTCCTGTTCTTCATCGCCGCGCTGTTCCCGCCGCGCATCGCGCCGCTGGTGCTGTTCTCGCTCTACGTCATGAGCATCGGCGCGGCGATGCTCACCTCGCTCCTGTTCAAGCGCCGCTTCGAGAACAGCGACCCGTTCGTGCTCGAGATCCCGCCTTACCGCTTCCCAACCCTGCGCCAGGTCGTGCTGCGCGGCTGGCACGAAGTCGGTCACTTCCTGCGCCGCGCGACCCGCTTCATCGTCGCCGGAGTGGTCCTGGTCTGGCTGCTGACGAACTTCCCGGCCGCGGCGGCGCCCGGCAGCGCCGAGACCTGGGCCGGGCACGTGGGCGCTTGGCTGAGCCCGGTGCTGAGCCCGCTCGGCATCGACCCCAAGCTCACCATCGCGCTGATCTTCGGCTTCGTCGCGAAGGAGATCGTGATCGGCTCGCTGGCGGTGATCTACGCCAGGGAGGGCGGCGCGCTGGTGAGCGCGATCGCGCACGACGTCACCTGGGTGCAGGCCTACAGCTTCATGCTGTTCACCCTGATCTACACCCCCTGCCTGTCGACCATCGCGACGATCCGCAGCGAGGCGAAGAATCGCGCGTTCAGCGCGCTGGCGGTGGCCTGGCCGCTCGCCCTGGCGTGGACGGTGAGCTTCGTTTTCTACCAGGCGGCGAGCTACTTCTGATCGAGCGCGAAGCGCTCAATCACCTCGTAGCCCGAGCCCACTCGCGACGGCACCGAGCGCACCAGGACGAACTCCGCCGCCGGCCAGTCGATCGCCGGCAGCGGCGGCAGCCCGCGCGGCTCGCCCGCCTTGCGGATCAGGGTCACGTGCGCGGCAAAAAGGCGGGTTTCGAGCTCGAAACCCGCTTCCAGGAGATTTTTTTTCAATTCAACCGCAAGCGAGGCAAGCGGCGCGGGCGTTTCGTTCGGCCCCGCCCAGACGATGCGGTTGTGCTTCCACCAGCGCGCCTGCTCGATCGGAAGGCGATGGGCCCTGCCGGCGGTGCCGCGCCCGGCTCCGATCGCGACGGGAAGCCTCTCCTCGCCGACCTCGCCGAGAAACGCCAGCGTCAGATGGATGGTCTCGGCGCGCGTCACGCGCCCGCGCGCCTCGCGCGACGCCTCGTTCGCCCACGCGTGCAGCGCGGCCGCGGCCCGTCGCGGCGGCCACAGGGCGAAGAACAGCCGCACGGCTCAAACCAAGTGTTTGCGCGTGAGCTCGGCCAGTGCGCGCGCGTCCGTGCCGGCGGAGGCCTCCAGCGCGGCGGCGATCAGCTCCTGCTCGCGCCGGCCGCGGTTCTGCGACAGTTTCCAGCGCGTCTCGAGCCGCCCCACTTCGATCTCGAAATTGACTATGCCGTCGAGCATCCGGTCGACGTAGTCCTGTTCCAGGGCGTCGAACGCCGCCAGCCACTGCGGGTCGAGCGCCGCGACCAGGCGCCGCTGCGAGGCGTGCTTCGCCTCGCGCGCCTCGAGCACGACCGGCTTGCCGTAGGCGTGCACCGCGGCGTAGTTCCAGGTCGGCACCGCGGGCGCGCGCTCGTACCAGCGCGGCGAGACGTAGGCGTGCGGCCCCTGGAACACGACCAGCACGTCGTCGTCGAAGAACGATTGCCACTGCGGATTGGCGCGCGCCATGTGCATCAACAGCGCGAGCCGCTCGCCGCGCTCCTCGACCAGGCACGGCAGGTGCGAGGCTGCGAGCTCGCCGCCCCCCCCCGTCACCAGCAGGCAGAACGAGTTCGCGCGCATGAATGCGAGCAGCTCGGCGTGGTCCTCGATTCGGTTGTAGGGGGGCGAATACATTACGCCGCCTCGAGCAACGCCACCGCCAGCGCAGCGATGCCCTCGCCTCGCCCGATGAAACCGAGCTGCTCGGTGGTGGTTGCCTTCACGCTGATGCGTGCAGGCGCCACGCCCAGGTCGGCCGCGATGTTGCCGATCATGCGCGGGATGTGCGGTGCGAGCCGCGGCGCCTCTGCCACCACAGTCGCGTCGACATTGCCCACGCGCAGCTCGCGCGCAACGAGCTTGCGCGCCACCTCGCGCAGCAGCATGCGGCTGTCGATGTCCGCGTACTGCTTGTCGCTATCCGGAAAATGTTCTCCGATGTCGCCCAGGCCCGCCGCGCCGAGCAGCGCGTCGCAGATCGCATGCAGCAGCACGTCCGCGTCGGAATGGCCGGCGAGCCCCTTGTCGTGCGGAATGTTCACGCCGCCGATCACCAGCTTGCGCCCGAGCACCAGTGCGTGCACGTCTAACCCTTGCCCTATTCTCATTTGCGCCCCGCCATGATCGCCTCGGCGATGCCGAGGTCTTCCGGAAAAGTGACCTTGAGGTTCTCCCGGCTGCCGGTCACCAGCCGCGGCCTGAGCCCCATCGCCTCGACCGCGCTCGCTTCGTCGGTGAGCGTGCCGCGGGCGTCCTTGAGCGCCTGCGCGAGCAGCCCGGCGCGGAACATCTGCGGCGTCTGCGCGAGCCACAGCTGCCGTCTGTCTTCGCTCCCCGCCACCCGCATGGCGCCAGCCTCGTCCTTCGCTGCGCGCTTCACCGTGTCCGCCACCGGCAGCGCCAGAATGCCGCCGACCGCGTCGCCGCTGCAATCGGCGATCAGGCGCTCGAGGTCGGCGCGCGGCAGGCAGGGGCGCGCCGCGTCGTGCACCAGAATCCAGTCGTCGGCGTCGACCGCCGCCATCGCCGCCACCAGCCCGTTGTAGACCGAATCGCGGCGCGCCGCGCCGCCGCAGTAGAGCGGCTCGATCCTGCCCCCCAGCGACCTCCAGTTGATGCGCTCGAACAGCTCGTCGCCCGGCGCAAGTACGACGAACACCGCCTCCACCGGCGGCACGCACAGGGCATGCGCCGCGTGCCACAGCATCGGCTTGCCGTCGATGGGGAGGTACTGCTTGGGCTGTGCGCCCGCCATTCGCGTTCCGGCACCGGCGGCGGGGATCAGGGCGTAAAGACTCACCGCAAAACCTTCGAAAATTCAGGCCGGTATAATTGCACGCCGGGCCTCGCCGAACAAGCCGCTGCCCGCCTGCATGCATCGAGAAGACTTTCCCCATCCCCGCTCCCACCGCCGCTACGCCCGGCTCGCCGGCTCGGCCGACGCACTTGCGCTCGCGCGGCTCGCCGCCGCCGAGCGCCCGGTGGCGGTGGTCTCGGCCACCGCGCTCGACGCGCAGCGCCTGGCCGAGGAGCTGGCGTGGCTCGCGCCCGGGCTGCGCGTGTGCCTGCTGCCCGACTGGGAGACCCTGCCCTACGACCAGTTCTCGCCGCACCAGGACCTGGTCTCCGAGCGCCTCGCCACCCTGTACCGGATCCAGCGCGGCGAATTCGACGTCGCGGTGGTACCTGCGCCGACCGCGCTGGTGCGCCTGTGCCCGCCGTCGTATCTCGCCGCGCACACCTTCTTCCTCGCTACCGGCGAAAAGCTCGACGCTGGCGCGCTGCGCCAGCAGCTGCTGGTCGCCGGCTACCAGCACGTGACGCAGGTGGTGGCGCCGGGCGAGTACTGCATCCGCGGCGGCATCATCGATCTGTATCCGATGGGCAGCGCGCTGCCACTGCGGCTGGACCTCGACGACGACGTCATCGACACCATCCGCAGCTTCGACGTCGACACCCAGCGCACGCTCTACCCGGTGCCGCAGCTGCGGTTGCTGCCGGCGCGCGAATTCCCGCTCGACGAAGCGGGCCGCACGCGCTTTCGCAGCCGCTTCCGCGAGCTGTTCGAGGGTGACCCGTCCAGAAAAGCGCTCTACCGCGACGTCTCCAACGGCGTCGCCGCGGCAGGCGTCGAGTACTACCTGCCGCTCTTCTTCGACCAGGTGGCGACGCTGTTCGACTACCTGCCGCAGGGCGCGACGCTCGCGCTGCACCACGACGTCGCGGCGGCGATCGAGGATTTCTGGCGCGACGCTCAGTCGCGCTTCAGGCTGCTCGGCGGCGACCCCGACCGGCCGCTGCTGCCGCCGGAGCAGCTGTTCATGCCGGCCGAGGAGTTCTACCTGCGCTCGCGCGAGCTTGTCCGCGTCGACCTGCTGCGCGAAGGCGGGGACGGCACGCCCGACCAGCCGCTCGCGTCGGCACCGCTGCCCGCGCTCGCGGTCGACCGCCGCGCCGCCGATCCGCTGCAGGCCCTAAAAGCCTGGCTCGGCAGCTGCGGGCTGCGCGTGCTGCTCGCGGCCGAGTCCGCAGGCCGGCGCGAGACCATGTCCTCGTATCTGGCGGAGTACGGAGTTCACGCCAAACCCTGCGGAAGTTTCGAAGAGTTTCTAGATTCAAAAGCAAATCTTTCTCTCACCATAGCGCCGCTCGCTCACGGCTTCGCGCTGCCGGACGAAGGCTGGGCGGTGGTCACCGAGGCCGAGCTCTACGCCGGCACGGTACGGCGGCGCGGACGCGGCAAGGACAAGGCCACCTCGGTCGAGGGCGTGCTGCGCGACCTCTCGGAGCTCAAGATCGGCGACCCGGTGGTGCACGCGCAGCACGGCATCGGCCGCTACCAGGGTCTGGTCGAGCTTGACCTGGGCGAGGGCCGCAACGAATTCCTGCTGCTCGAGTACGAAGGCGGCGACAAGCTCTACGTCCCGGTCTCGCAGCTCGAGGTGATCAGCCGCTACTCGGGCGCGCAGGCCGAAGCCGCGCCGCTGCACAAGCTCGGCAGCGGCCAGTGGGACAGGGCTCGCGCGCGCGCCGCCAGGCAGGTGCGCGATACCGCGGCCGAGCTGCTCGCGCTGTACGCCAGGCGCGCCGCGCGGCAGGGACATGCGTTCGGCATCAGCCAGCACGACCTGGAGGCCTTCGCCGACGGCTTCGGCTTTGAGGAGACGGCCGACCAGGGCGCGGCGATCGAGGCGGTAGTCAAGGACATGGCCGCGGGCAGGCCGATGGACCGCCTGATCTGCGGCGACGTCGGCTTCGGCAAGACCGAGGTCGCTCTGCGCGCGGCCTTCCTCGCGGTCGCCGACCGCCGGCAGGTGGCGGTCCTGTGCCCCACCACCCTGCTCGCCGAGCAGCACTACCAGACCTTTTCCGACCGATTCGCAGATTGGCCGATGCGGATCGAGGAGCTCTCGAGATTCAAGACTACGAAACAGGCAAGCGAGATCCTGAAGAAAGTCGAGTCAGGAGAAATCGACATCGTCATCGGCACTCACAAGCTGCTCTCGAAGGGCGTCAAGTTCGCGCGCCTGGGGCTGGTGATCATCGACGAGGAACACCGCTTCGGCGTGCGCCAGAAGGAGGCGCTTAAAGCGCTGCGCGCGGAGGTCGACGTGCTCACGCTCACCGCGACGCCGATCCCGAGGACCCTCGCGCTGTCGCTCGAGGGCATCCGTGATTTCTCGGTGATCGCCACCGCGCCGCAGAGGCGGCTCGCGATCAAGACCTTCGTCGCGCCCTGGTCGGAGGGCCGCATCCGCGAGGCCGTGTTGAGGGAGCTCAAGCGCGGCGGCCAGGTCTACTTCCTGCACAACGAGGTCGAGTCGATCGAGCGCATGCACGAGCGGCTGGCGCGACTGCTGCCGGAGGCGCGCATCGCGGTGGCGCACGGCCAGATGCGAGAACGCGAACTCGAGCGGGTGATGCGTGACTTCACCGCCCAGCGCCACAACCTCCTGCTGTGCACCACCATCATCGAGACCGGGATCGACATCCCGACTGCCAACACGATTGTGATCAACCGCGCCGACAAGTTCGGGCTCGCGCAGCTGCACCAGCTGCGCGGCCGGGTCGGGCGCTCGCACCACCAGGCATACGCCTACCTGCTGACGCCAGACGAAGAGGCGCTGGGCGCCCAGGCCAAGAAGCGGCTCGAGGCGATCCAGATGATGGAGGAGCTTGGCTCCGGCTTCTACCTCGCCATGCACGACCTCGAGATCCGAGGCGCCGGCGAGGTGCTGGGCGAGTCGCAGTCGGGCGAGATCCAGGAGATCGGCTTCTCCCTCTACGCCCGCATGCTCGAAAGAGCGGTGCGCAGCCTGAAGGCTGGCAAAGGCTCCGAGCTCGAAGACGCCCTCGACGTCTCCGCCGAGGTCAACCTGCACCTGCCGGCGCTGCTGCCGGCCGACTACTGCAGCGACGTGCACGAGCGCCTGACGCTGTATAAGCGGCTTTCGAACTGCGACTCGGCCGAGGAGCTCGAGGCGATGCGCGAGGAGCTCGTCGACCGCTTCGGCGAGCTGCCCGAGCCCGCGCGTGCGCTGCTCGAATGCCATGCACTGCGCCTCGCCGCGCGCTCGGTCGGCGTGGCGCGCATCGACGCGACCCATGAGGCTCTGCAGCTGCAGTTCGTCGAGCGCCCGCCGATCGAGGCGCAGAAGATCATCGACTTCGTCCAACGCCGCCGCGGCGCGCGCCTCGCCGGCCAGGACCGGTTGCGGCTGGAGGCGAAGATGCCCGGCTGGCGCGAGCGCGCCCAGGCCGTGAAGGACGTTCTGCGCGAGCTCGCGGGATGATCCTGGTTGCGCAGGGCCCGGGCGCAACGCCCGAAAACGCCCGCGAGATTCTGCAGCGCTCCGCGGCCGACTCGCTCGAGCCGATCGGCGAGACTGCATACCGCCTGCGCAACGCCTCCCATCGCGCCGAGGTCGGCCCCTGGTGCGCTGCACATGCGATGGACTGCGCCTGGATGCCGGGCGAGCTGCGCCTCGCCGACCTTCGGCTGGTGGCGATCGACATGGACTCGACCCTGATCACGATCGAGTGCATCGACGAGCTGGGCGAGGCGGCCGGCCGCAGGGCCGAGATCGCCGCGATCACCGAGTCGGCGATGCGCGGCGAGATCGACTTCAGCGAGAGCCTGCGCCGGCGCGTGCGGCTGCTCGGCGGGGTCGAGAAACCGGCGCTCGAGCGCGTCTACGACGAGAAGCTGCGCCTCTCGCCCGGCGCCGAGCGGCTGGTCGCCGGCTGCAAGGCGGCCGAGATCCGCCTGCTGCTGGTCTCGGGCGGCTTTTCCTTCTTCACCGAGCGGCTGCGCGCGCGGCTCGGGCTCGACTACACCCTTTCGAACACGCTTGAGATCCGCGCCGGCAGGCTCACCGGCGGGCTCGTCGGCGAAGTGGTGAACGCGCGCGCCAAGGCTGAGTGCCTGCGCAAGATCGCGCGCGAGATCGGCGCGCGCCGCGAGCAGACGCTCGCCATCGGCGACGGCGCCAACGACCTGCCGCTGATGGCCGAGGCCGGCATGTCGGTCGCCTTCCGCGGCAAGCCGGTGGCGCGCGATTTCGCCGATTTCGCGCTCGACCATGCCGGGCTCGACGGAGTGCTGAACTTTTTTCTTTAGGCTAGGATTGCTGCTGACAAGGAGACCTTACATGAGCGACAGCATCAAATACGTGCTCGACGAGACTCGGATTCCGAAGCACTGGTACAACATCATGGCGGACCTGCCGTCGCCGCCGCCGCCGGTGCTGCACCCCGGCACCAAGCAGCCGGTCGGCCCCGACGACCTCTCGCCTCTGTTCCCTATGGCGCTGATCGCCCAGGAAGTGAGCACCGAGCGCGAGATCGAGATCCCGGGCCCGGTGCGCGAAATCTACAGGCAGTGGCGCCCCTCGCCCCTGTTCCGCGCGCGCAGGCTGGAAAAGGCCCTCGGCACGCCGGCCAAGATCTACTACAAGTACGAGGGCGTCTCGCCCGCGGGCAGCCACAAGCCCAACACCGCGGTGGCGCAGGCGTTCTACAACAAGGAAGCCGGCATCAGCAAGATCACCACCGAGACCGGCGCCGGCCAGTGGGGCTCCTCGCTCGCCTTCGCCGGCGCGCTGTTCGGCATCGAGGTCAAGGTCTTCATGGTGCGGGTGTCGTACAACCAGAAGCCCTACCGCCGCGCGCTGATGGAAACCTACGGCGCGAGCTGCGTGCCCTCGCCCTCGGCCGAGACCCACGCCGGGCGCGCGATCCTGGAGAAGGCCAAGGACCACCCCGGCAGCCTGGGCATCGCGATCTCGGAAGCGGTCGAAGTCGCGGCCACCCACGACGACACCAAGTACGCGCTCGGCTCGGTACTGAACCACGTCCTGACCCACCAGACAGTGGTCGGGCAGGAAGCCATGGCGCAGCTCGAGATGGCCGGCGACGACCCCGACGTGCTGGTCGGCTGCACCGGCGGCGGCTCGAACTTCGCCGGCCTGGTGTTCCCCTTCCTCGGCGCGCAGTTGCGCGGCGGCAGGAAGCGCCGCATCGTCGCGATCGAACCGGCGGCCTGCCCCAGCCTGACGCGCGGCCAGTACGCCTATGACTTCGGCGACACCGGCCACCTCACGCCGCTGGTCAAGATGCACACGCTCGGGTCGACCTTCACCCCGCCGGGGTTCCACGCGGGCGGCCTGCGCTACCACGGCATGGCGCCGCTGGTGTCGCACTGCAAGGAGCTCGGCCTGCTCGAGGCGAGGGCCTACCAGCAGAAGGAGGTGTTCGCCGCGGGGGTGCAGTTCGCCCGCACCGAGGGTATCCTGCCCGCGCCCGAGGCGAACCACGCGGTCAAGGGCGCGATCGACGAGGCGCTGCGCTGCAAGGCCGAGGGCAAGTCGGAGACGATCCTGTTCAACCTGTGCGGCCACGGCCACTTCGACATGCAGGCCTACATGGATTACTTCTCGGGCAGGCTGGTCGACCAGAAGTACGACGAAGGCGAGCTGGCGATGGCGCTCGCCGGATTGCCGTCGGTGGCGCAGGCCGCCTGAGCGCGGTCAGCCCGGGGCGTCGATCCGGCGCAGCACCCGGCGCTGCGGCTCGGGCTGCAGGGTGACGTGCTCGATGCGGAAGCGCTCCGCGGCCAGGTGCTGTAGCGCGCGCAGGGTGTCCTCCCAGCGCGTCAGGTCCTCGAGCACCACGTGCGCGGAGAGTGACACGCGCTCGCCCGAGAGCATCCAGATGTGCAGGTCGTGCACCGACACCACTCCGGGCACGGCCGCCATCGCCGTGCCCACTTCAGGCAGCGAGAGCTCGGGCGGCACGCCCTCCATCAGCGCGTGCACCGCGTCGCGCAGCAAGCGCAGGCTCGAGACCACCAGCAGCGCGGCGATGAACAGCGACAGCAGGGGATCGATCGGCATCCAGCCGGTCGTCGCGATTACGAGGCCCGAAATCAGTGCCGCGACCGAGCCCAGCACATCGCCCAGCACGTGCAACAGCGCGCCGCGCGTGTTCATGTTGTGCGAACCGCCCGAAAGCAAGCGTGCCACCAGCAGGTTGATCGCGAGGCCGGCCGCCGCGACCGCGCTCACCGCACCGCCTCGCACTGCGACCGGTTGCTCGAGCCGGGCGAAAGCCTCGTACGCGAGCAACGCCACCACGGCCAGCATCACCAGGCTGTTGGCGAGTGCGGCGAACATTTCCGCGCGCCCGAGCCCGAACGAGTGCCGCTCCGAGGCCGGCCGCCGCGCGGCCCAGGCCGCGAGCGCGGCGAGCCCCAGCGCCGCGCCGTCGGTCGCCATGTGGCCCGCGTCGGCGAGCAGCGCGAGCGAGCCGCTCCACCAGCCGCCGACGCCCTCGACCACCGCGTAGCCGAGCGTGAGCGCCACCGCCGCGCCCAGGTGCGAAGGTGAATGCGAGTGAGCCTGAGCGTGAGACTGAGAATGCGCGTGCGCGTGAACGTGATCGTGCGCCATGCAAGCTAGTATACGTTCCTGACTTCGCGGATCGCCGGGAAGCGCCGGCGCAGGAGCGCTTCCACCACCCCCTTCAGGTCGAGCGCCGCGCGCGGGCAGCCCGCGCAAGCGCCCTTCAGCCGCACCACCACGGTATCGCCCTCCAGCGCAACAAAGTCGAGATCGCCCCCGTCGCGCATGAGAATGCGCCTGGCTTCTTGAAGAGCTTCTTTGATTTCGTCCTCTGCCGGCAACTTCGCTCCGGCCGGAACGGCATTCTCCAGCTGCTTCTTGAGCATCGCCTGCTCGCGCGCGATGCGCAGCGCCTCGCGCGGGTTCTCGCGCTCGAGGGCGTCGAGCTCTTCCTCGGTGTAGAGCGGCGCGTCGAGCTTCATCCAACCCGGCGCCTGGCATTGCGGAACATGCGCATCCAGGGCGAGTCCTCCGGCGCGCCGTCCGGCGCCCACGACATCTGCACGCTGCGGAACACGCGCTCCGGGTGCGGCATCACGATCGTGAAGCGCCCGTCCGCGGTGGTGAGGCCGGTGATGCCCTGCGGCGAGCCGTTCGGGTTGGCCGGATAGCGCTCGGTGGCGTTTCCCCGCCCGTCGACGTAGCGCATGGCAACGATCGCCTGATCGAGCTCGGCGGCGGACTCGAAGCGCGCCCGCCCTTCCCCGTGCGCGGTCGCCACCGGCAGGCGGCTGCCCGCCATGCCGTCGAACAGGATCGACGGGCTTTCGAGGACCTCGACCATCACAAAGCGCGCTTCGAACTGCTCCGAGCGGTTGCGCACGAACGCGGGCCAGTGCGCCGCGCCCGGGATCAGCTCCTTCAGCGCCGCCATCATCTGGCAGCCGTTGCAGATGCCGACCGCGAAGCTGTCGGGGCGCGCGAAGAAGGCCTCGAACTCGGCGCGCGCGCGGGCATGGAACAGAATCGACTTGGCCCAGCCCTGTCCGCCGCCGAGCACGTCGCCGTAGGAAAAGCCGCCGCCGGCGGCGACGCCCTTGAAGTCCGCCAGGGCGGTTCGGTCGTCGAGGATGTCCGACATGTGCACGTCGACCGCCTCGAAGCCGGCGCGGTCGAAGGCCGCGGCGAGCTCGACCTGGCCGTTGACTCCCTGCTCGCGCAGGATCGCGACGCGAGGCCGCGCCCCGGCGGCAACGAACACCTCCTTCGGGTCGAAGGCGGGCGCGACCGACAGGCCGGGGTCTTCTGCGTCGAGCAGCGAGTCGAACTCCTCCTGCGCGCACTCGGGATTGTCGCGCAGCGCCTGCATGCGCCAGGTCGTCTCGCTCCAGACGCGCTGCAGCTCAGCGCGCTTGCGCGCGAAAAGCGTCTTCGCGTTGCGCGTCAGGCGCACCTCGTCGCGCTGGTTCGGAAAGCCGATCACATAGGCGCACTCGTGGACGCCTTCGGCGCGCAGCACGTCCATCACGCGCTTGCGTTCGGCGGCGCGGATCTGCAGCACCGCGCCCAGCTCCTCGGCGAACAGCGCGCCGAGCAGGCGATCGTTGAAGCGCCCCGCAAGCAGCTCGGGCCGGCGCTCGAGGCCGTCGACGTCGCCCATCCATTCGTCGTAACAGATTTCATCCAGGTTCAGCGTCACGCCGCAGCGGCCCGCGAACGCCATCTCGCACAAGGTCGCGAACAGACCGCCGTCGGAGCGGTCGTGATAGGCAAGCACGAGGCCTTCGCGCGCCAGGCGCTGCACTGCCGAGAACAGCCCGGCGAGAAGCTTCGGCTCGTCCAGGTCGGGACAGCGCTCGCCCAGGCGCGAGTGCACCTGCGCCAGAATCGAGCCGCCGAGGCGGTTCTGTCGCCGGCCCAGGTCGATCAGCAGCAGCTCGGTCTCGCCCGCATCGGTGCGCAGCTGCGGGGTGAGCGTGCCGCGCGCGTCCGACACCGGCCCGAACGCCGACACCACCAGCGACAGCGGCGCGACGACCTCCTTGCCGTCCCAGGCGGTGCGCATCGAGAGCGAATCCTTCCCCACCGGGATCGAGACGCCGAGCGCCGGACACAGTTCCATCGCCACCGCGCGCACCGTGTCGTACAGCGCCGCGTCCTCGCCCGGGTAGCCCGCGGCAGCCATCCAGTTGGCCGACAGCTTGACGCTTCCGAGGCGCTCGATGCGCGCCGCGGCGAGGTTGCTGACCGCCTCGCCGACAGCCATGCGGCCCGAAGCCGGCGCGTCGATCAGCGCGAGGGGGGCGCGCTCGCCGATCGCGAACGCCTCCCCGGCGTAGCCCTCGTAGTCGAGCAGCGTGACCGCGCAATCCGCCACCGGCACCTGCCAGGGGCCCACGAAGGGGTCGCGCGAGCACAGCCCGCCCACGGTACGATCGCCAATCGAGATCAGGAAAGTCTTGCTCGCCACCGACGGATGTCGGAGCACGCGCATGGCCGCCGCTTCGAGGTCGACGCCGTCGAGCGGGAAAGGCTCGGTCTGAGGCACGACGCGCGCGACATCGCGCAGCATCCTCGGCGGCTTGCCGAAAATGACGTCGAGGTCGACGTCGACCGCGTCCGCCTTCAGCAGCGGGTCGGCCACGCGTAGCTTGCCGTCGGCGGTCGCGGCGCCGAGCACCGCGAAGGGGCAGCGCTCGCGCTCGGCGATGGCGCGGAAGCGCTCGAGCGACGCCGGCGCGATGGCGAGCACGTAGCGTTCCTGCGCCTCGTTGCACCAGATCTCGCGCGGCGACATGCCGGAGTCCTCCGACGGCGCGGCGCGCAGGTCGAGCCGCGCGCCGCGGCCCGCGGAGTGCACGATCTCGGGCAACGCGTTGGACAATCCGCCTGCCCCGACGTCGTGGATCGACAGGATGGGGTTGTCGCCGCCAAGCTGCCAGCAACGGTCGATCACCTCCTGCGCGCGGCGCTCGATCTCGGCGTTGCCGCGCTGCACCGAGTCGAAGTCGAGGTCGGCCGTGTTGGCGCCCGCGCCCATCGACGAGGCGGCGCCGCCTCCCATGCCGATGAGCATTCCCGGGCCGCCGAGCTGCAGCAGCAGGCTGCCCTCGGGCAGGGCTTTCTTCTCGGTGTGCGCATCCGCAATGTTACCGATGCCGCCCGCCAGCATGATCGGCTTATGGTAGCCGCGCCACACGCCAGCGGCCTTCATCTCGAAGCTCCGGAAGTAGCCCGCGAGGTTCGGGCGGCCGAATTCGTTGTTGAACGACGCCGCGCCGATCGGCCCCTCGAGCATGATCTCGAGCGCCGAGACGATGCGCCCGGGCTTGCCCGGATCTTCGTGCTCCCATGGCTGGAGCGCGCCCGGGATGCGCAGGTTCGAGACCGAGTAGCCGACCAGCCCCGCCTTGGGTCGTGCGCCGCGCCCGGTCGCGCCCTCGTCGCGGATTTCCCCGCCCGCGCCGGTCGCCGCCCCCGGGAAAGGCGAAATCGCCGTGGGGTGGTTGTGCGTCTCGCACTTGGCGACGAAATGGGTCACCTCCCGCTTGCTTGCGTAGACGTTCCTTACGGGATAGAACCGCTGCGCCTCGCGGCCTTCGATCACGGCGGCGTTGTCGGCGTAGGCCACGATCGTACCCTGCGGGTTCGCGGCGTGCGTGTGCCGGATCATGGCGAACAGCGAGCGCTCCTGCTTCTCGCCGTCGATGATCCAGCCGGCGTTGAAGATCTTGTGCCGGCAGTGCTCGGAGTTGGCCTGCGCGAACATCGTCAGCTCGGCATCGGTCGGGTCGCGCCCGAGCGCCTCAAAGGCCGCGGCGAAGTAGTCGATCTCGTCCGCCGACAGCGCGAGGCCCATCCTCAGGTTGGCATCGCGCAGCGAGCTGCGGGCGACGCGCTCGAGCGGCCGCGGCGCGACGTGCCGGAAGAGCTGCTCGGTTTCGTCCAGCGACGCCAGCACGGTTTCGGTCATGCGGTCGTGCAGCAGCGCGGCGAGCGACTCGCGCTCCGCCCGGCCCTCCATTTCGAGGCTGTAGGCGATGCCGCGCTCCAGGCGCATCACCTCCGCCAGGCCGCAGTTGCGGGCGATGTCGGTCGCCTTGGAAGACCAGGGCGAGATGGTGCCCGGCCGCGGCACTGCGAGGAACAGCGCGCCGTGCCCCGGCTCGGCCGGTGCGGCTTCGCCGTAGCGCAGCAGGCGTTCGAGCAGCGCGTGCCCGGCGGCGTCCGGCTCGGCCGCGACCTCAGCAAAATGCCAGTATTCGGCGTGCACCCGGCGCACCCCGGAATGGGCCTGCTGCAATGAGGCGAGTAGCTTCGCGAGTCGGAACTCCGACAGCGCGCGCGCGCCGCGGAGCTTGAGGATCGTGGCCATCCGCTACTTCTTGACCTCCGGCTGCTTCACCGTCCCCGCCAGATTGATCGTCGAGCGCAGCACGTGGCCGGCCGTCTTGACGTCGGCCACGATGCGTCCGGAAAGCTTTCCGCCCGGCGCGATATCCACGATCGCGCCGGCGTTCAGCGCGCCGGCGGCGACGTTCACGTCGCGCAGCGCGACCGCGCCCCTGTCGTAGACGCCCTTGCCGGTGAGCTCGGCAAACTGGGTCCGTCCCGCGACCTCCTTGCCGGAAGTCTGGATCGCGCGCGACAGGTCGAAGCTGCCGAGCACGCCCTTGCCGACCGTAAAGCTACCCTGAATCCGCGCGTCGGCGCCGAGCCTCGCCGGAACCGCTCCCTGCATCGCGAAGCTGCCGCTCCCAGCGGCGACGCCTTCCGACAGCAGCGCCGGCGCGAACACCGCCGCGTTGACGTTCTTGAACTTGAGCGCGCCATCGACGCTCCAAGAGCGGCCCCAGGCGATGCGCGCGGTCCCGGTCAACGTGCCCTCGAGCAGCGCGCCGTCCCATTCGTTCAGCGTCATTTCGTCGCGCGTCGCGCTGCCCTTGAAGGCGAAGTCCGTGAGCGACACGCCCGGCGCGAACGGCGGAGAGAAGGCACCCGCGGTGCCTTCAAACGTCACGCGTCCGTCCCTGGGCACCAGCTTCATCTTCAGCTTGTCCCTTCCGCTCAGGCTGACGGACGCAACCGAGCCTCTACGGGTGAGCAGGGCGTCGACATCCAGCTGCGGCAACGCAACCGGCCCTGTCAGCAATAGCTGCTTCGCCACCACCCGCGTGACGCTGAACCCGCCGATCTTGAGCCCACCGAGCAGAAGGTTGCCGAGCTCGGCCTGCGGCACCACGGCACCGACCAGCTCGATACGCCTGAAGGCCCTCCTGTCGCCCAAGAGCGAGCTCAGCTCGGGGAACGCCCGCGCCGTGGCGATCCTGATCTTGCCGATGTTCACACCCTCGAACTGGAGCTCCAGCCCGCTCAGCACCGAATAGTGGGCCGCGCGGATGACGACCGGGCGCCCGAGGGCGGCGCTGGCGGCCTGCGCGTATTCGGCCGTCGGGACCGGCATCACCTGGACCGCGCCCACCGCCGCCACCAGCGCCAGCACCAGCGTGATCGCCACCGGCTTGCCCCACTTGCGCGGGCGCCGGATCTTGATCGGTTTCTCGATCTGCTGCTTCTTCTTCTGCTGCTTCCTCGCCTCGCGTACACGCGTGCGTTCAGCCTTGCGTGACTCCTTGGTCAGCACCTGCTGGTCGCGTCTGACCTCGTCCAAGTCGAGATCCTCGTCGCTTACCACGACCTCGTCGTCCGCCGTCGGGGCGAGATCCCTGACGGCCGGATGCGGCAGGCTGCCGGGCTCGACCGCGCGGCGCAGCTTGGTCGTCTGCCAGTCGCCTTTGATTTTGTAGGCGCGTACCGGACGGTGGATGTTCTTCAGCTTCTGTTCGCCGAGCGCCTCGATGGTATAGGCCACCTTATCCCGGATCTGATCGAAGACCACTCCGGCAATGCAGATCCCGCCCTTGTCGGCAAGCGCCTCGAGGCGCGCGGCAACGTTTACGCCGTCGCCGTAGACGTCGTTGTCTTCGCCGATAATGTCGCCGAGGTTGACGCCCATGCGGAACGCGATCTGGCGCGACTGCGCAACGTCGGCCTCTTCGTTCGCCACCGAGGTCTGCACCTGCACCGCGAAGCGCACCGCGTCGACCACACTCGGAAATTCGATCAGCAGGCCATCGCCCGCGGTCTTGACGATCCGCCCACTGTGTTCGTCGACCTTGGGCTGGATGATCTCACGCATCATGCGCTTGAAGCGCGTGAGCGTCCCTTCCTCGTCGATCCCCATCAGGCGGCTGTAGCCGGCAATATCGGCGGCGACGATCGCGGCCAGCCTGCGCCTGGCACGGCCCTCTGAGGTCGATTCCGGCGCCTTGCGCGCTTCGGCCTCCTCCGCGCGCTGCCTGCGTCCCTCCTCCTCGCGCTTCTCGCGCGCATCCCGCTCGGCCTGCTCCTTGACCTTGCGCTCGGCCGCCTCGCGCGCCCTGCGCTCGGACTCCTCGTGCGCCTTGCGCTCGGACTCGTCGTGCGCCTTGCGTTCCTTTTCCCCGCGCTGCGAGAACGAGTCGAGGTCGGCGAGCAGCGAATCGGCGAACGAGTCGCCGGCCGGCGCCGCCGCGGCTTCCTCTTCCTCCTTGCGCCTTTGGGCCTCTTCTTCCTCCCTGCGCCTGCGGGCTTCCTCTTCCTCGCGCCGCCTGCGATCCTCCTCTTCCTTGCGCCGGCGCCCCTCTTCCTCTTCCCGGCGCCTGCGAGCCTGTTCCTCCTCCTTGAGTCGGCGTGCCTCTTCCTCCTCGCGCCGCTTGCGCTCCTCCTCTTCCTTGCGCTTGCGCGCTTCCTCTTCTTCCTTGCGCTTACGCGCTTCTTCTTCCTCGCGCCGCTTGCGCTCCTCCTCTTCCTTGCGCTTGCGGGCGTCCTCCTCCTTGCGCTTGCGTTCTTCCTCTTCCTTGCGCTTGCGTTCTTCCTCTTCCTTGCGCTTGCGCGCTTCCTCTTCTTCCTTGCGTTTGCGCGCTTCCTCTTCTTCCTTGCGTTTGCGCGCCTCTTCTTCCTCGCGCCGCCTGCGCTCCTCCTCTTCCTTGCGCTTGCGTTCTTCCTCTTCCTTGCGCTTGCGCGCTTCCTCTTCTTCCTTGCGTTTGCGCGCCTCTTCTTCCTCGCGCCGCCTGCGCTCCTCCTCTTCCTTGCGCTTGCGGGCTTCGTCCTCCTTGCGCTTGCGTTCTTCCTCTTCCTTGCGCTTACGCTGCTCCTCCTCCGCCTTCGCTTTCGCTTCGGCTTCCGCCCTCGCCTTTTCCGCCTTCGCTTTTTCTTCCGCCGCGATGCGCAAAGCCATCTCTTGCGCGGCCTTCAGCTTTTGCTCGGCTTCGGCGCGGATCCGGGAATCGGTCTCGGCCTTTGACGATGCCGACGAGGCCTCGCGCGCGCGCGCCTCGGCCTCCGCCTTGGCCTTCGCTTCGGCCGCCTGCCGCGCCTTGTAGCCCAGCGACTCTTCCTGCGCGCGCCGCTCGGCCCCGGCGCGCGCCTTCGCCGCGAAGTCGATCGGCGGCGGCTTGGGCACCGACGGCGGCGAGGACTTCACCGGTGCGAACACGCCGGTGAAGTCCAGGTCGGACACGGCGTCCATCGGTTTGGCCGCGGGAGGCGCTGCCGGCCGCGACGACGGCTGGGTAACGACCCCGGGCGAAGCCTCGCGGATGTAGCCTTCGCGGTCGAGCCGCTCGAGCAACTGGTGGAACCTCGGTTCCGGGGTCTTTTCGAATTTCTTGTATAGGGCGGCAACGTTCGTCTTGCCATCGATGGCCGACAGCACCGCGCGGTCGGCGCGCGACAGATTGCTCGTCTTGCCGGTGGCCTCCTGCACGCCTTTTCCGGTCTTCGAGTAGATCGCTGTCCGGTTCATGTGCTGTTTGTTATACGCCCGGTCCGTATTATAAGCAGATGCCCCGGCTAATCCCCGTACCCGCCGCCGCCGGGCGTTTCGATCACGAAGACGTCTCCCGCCCCCATCTCGACCTGGTCGAAGGGGCCCAGCTCGAGGCGCGAGCCGTCGGCCCGCTCGACGCCGTTGCGACCCGGCTGTCCGGGCTCGCCGCCAGCCATGCCGTGCGGGCGCACCAGGCGGTGCCCGGACAGGATGGCCGCCGTCATCGGCTCGAGGAAGCGCACCCGGCGCACCGCGCCGTCGCCGCCGCGCCAGCGCCCTCGCCCGCCCGAGCCGCGCCGGATCTCGAAGCTCTCCAGCCGCACCGGAAAGCGCCATTCGAGCACCTCCGGATCGGTCAGGCGCGAGTTGGTCATGTGGGTCTGCACCACGTCCGCACCGTCGAAATCCGGGCCCGCGCCCGACCCGCCACCCACGGTCTCGTAGTACTGGTAGCGCGCGTTGCCAAACGTGAAATTGTTCATGGTTCCCTGCGCCGCGGCCATCACGCCGAGCGCGCCGTACAGCGCGTCGGTGATGCACTGCGAGGTCTCGACGTTGCCCGCCACCACCGCCGCCGGGTAGCGCGGCCTGAGCATCGAGCCTTCCGGCAGCACCACCTCGAGCGGCTTGAGGCAGCCGGCATTGAGCGGAATGTCGTCGTCCACCAGAGTGCGGAACACGTACAGCACCGCCGCCATGCACACCGCCGAGGGCGCGTTGAAGTTGTTCGGCAGCTGGGTGGAGGTGCCGCCGAAGTCGATCCGCGCGCTGCGCCGGTCGGCGCCGATGGCGACGCTCACGCGGATGACGGAACCGTTGTCGAGCGGATACTCGAACCGCCCGTCCCTCAACACGCCGATCACGCGCCGCACCGACTCCTCGGCGTTGTCCTGCACGTGGCGCATGTAGGCGCGCACCACATCGAGGCCGAACTGCGCCACCATCTCGCCCAGCGCCTGCACGCCCTTCTCGTTGGCCGCGATCTGCGCGCGCAGGTCGGCGACGTTCTGCGCCGGGTTGCGCGCCGGCCAGGGCCCGGCGGTAAGCAGCGCGACGGTCTCGGCCTCGCGCAGCCGCCCCTGCTCGACCAGCAGGAAGTTGTCGATCAGCACGCCCTCCTCCTCGACCGTGGTCGAGCCGGGCGGCATCGATCCCGGCGTGATGCCGCCGACGTCGGCGTGGTGGCCGCGCGAGCCCACGTAGAACAGGATCTGCTCCTGCGCGGCGTCGAACACCGGGGTGATTACGGTGATGTCGGGCAGGTGCGTGCCGCCGTTGTAGGGCGCGTTCAGCATGTAGACGTCGCCCGGGCGCATGCGGCCGGCGTTCTCGCGCATCACGGTGCGCACCGATTCGCCCATCGAGCCCAGGTGCACCGGCATGTGCGGCGCGTTCGCGATCAACCCGCCCTCGGCGTCGAACAGCGCGCACGAATAGTCGAGCCGCTCCTTGATGTTGACCGAGTAGGCGGTGTTCTGCAGCCGGGCCCCCATCTGCTCGGCGATCGACATGAACAGGTTGTTGAACAGCTCGAGCCTCACCGGGTCGGCCTCGGTGCCGAGCGCGACCCGGCGCGGGCGCGGCCGCACCCGCTCTAGCACCAAGTGCCCGAGCGGCGTAACGCGCGCGCCCCAGCCGGGCTCGACCACGGTGGTCGCGTTCGCCTCGACGATGATCGCCGGGCCCTCGAACGAGTGGCCGGGCGCGAGCGCCTCGCGCAGGTAGAGCAGCGTCGCGTGCCAGGCCCCGCCGCTGAACATGCGCACCGTCTCGGCCGCGCGCGGCGCGCCGGCCGCCCGCTCCGCCGCCGCGTTCTCGGGCGGTGCTTCGCCCGCCGCGAGCGCCTCGACCGACACCGCCTCGACGATCAGGTCGCGCCCAGGCATGAGGAAGGAGAACTGCTTGCGGTAGGCGGACTCGAACTCCGCCGTCATCGCGTCCGGCGCGGCGAGCGCCACCGCGAGCGCGGTGTCGGTGCCTTCGTACTTGAGGTGGGCCCGCCTGCGCACCCGCACCCGCGCCGCCTCCGCACCCTGGCGCCGCAGCTCCTCGCGTGCGGCATCGGCGAGTGCTTGTGCTTCTTCTTGTATTTGAATCAGGTTCTTATCCGAGAGACGAAGCTCGATAGATTTCTCCTTCATCGCGACCTGGTCGGCGAGGCCCATGCCGTAGGCCGACAGCACGCCGGCGAGCGGGTGGATGAACACGCGCTCCATCGCCAAGGCGTCGGCCACCAGGCAGGCGTGCTGCCCGGCGGCGCCGCCGAAGCAGCAAAGAGCGTAGGGCGTCACGTCGTGGCCGCGCTGGACCGAGATCTGCTTGATCGCGTTGGCCATGTTGGCGACCGCGATCTGGATGAAGCCTTCCGCGACCTGCTCCGGCGAGCGTCCGTCGGCGATCGTCTTCGCCAATTGAATGAATCCTTCGCTTACGACTGGCGTATCGATCGGCTCGTCTCCTGCCGCGCCGAACACGCGCGGAAAGTGGCGCGGCTGGATCTTGCCCAGCATGACGTTGGCGTCGGTCACCGCGAGCGGCCCGCCGCGGCGGTAGCTCGCCGGGCCCGGGTCCGCGCCGGCCGAGTCGGGCCCGACCCGGTAGCGCGCCCCGTCGAAGTGCAGGATGCTGCCGCCGCCGGCCGCCACGGTATGGATGCTCATCATCGGCGCACGCATGCGAACGCCCGCCACCTTGGCGTCGAAATCGCGCTCGAACTCGCCCGCCCAGTGCGACACGTCGGTCGAGGTGCCGCCCATGTCGAAACCGATGATGCGCTCGAAGCCCGCCGCGAGCGAGGTGCGCGCCGCGCCGACGATGCCGCCCGCCGGCCCCGAGAGGATCGAGTCCTTGCCCTGGAAGCGGCGCGCGTCCGCGAGGCCGCCGTTGGACTGCATGAACAGCAGCCGTACCCCGCCGAGCTCGGCCGCCACGCCCTCGACGTAGCGGCGCAGGATCGGCGACAGGTAGGCGTCGACCACCGTGGTGTCGCCGCGCCCGACCAGCTTCATCAACGGGCTGACTTCATGCGAGACCGAGATCTGAGCGAAGCCGATGTCGGCCGCGATCCGCCTCACTTCGGTTTCGTGTTCGGGGTACCGGTAGGCGTGCATGAACACGATCGCGATCGAGCGAAACCCCTCGTCGTAGACGCTTTTCAGCTGTCGGAAAGCCTTTTCCGGATCCAGCGGCGTGACGCTTTCGCCGCGCGCGCCGACCCGCTCGTCGATCTCGACCACCTTCGAGTACAGCATCTCCGGCAGCACGATGTGGCGCTCGAACAGGCGCGGCCGGTTCTGGTAGGCGATGCGCAGCGCGTCCCGGAATCCCCGCGTGATGAACAGCGCGGTGCGCTCGCCTTTCCTCTCGAGCAGCGCATTGGTGGCGACCGTGGTGCCCATCTTCACCGCCTCGATGGTCCCCGGCGGGATCGGCTCGTCGCGCGCGAGGCCGAGCAGATGGCGGATGCCGGCCAGGGCGGCGTCGGCATAGCGCCCCGGGTCTTCCGAGAGCAGCTTGTGCGTCGCCAGCTTGCCGTCGGGGCGCCGCGCGACCACGTCGGTGAAAGTGCCGCCGCGGTCGATCCAGAATTGCCAGCCGCGCCGGCTTTGGTCGGTCGCCATGAGAACGCGATTCTAATCGTGATACATTGGCGCCCGCCTCTATTCCCTACGCCATGGACAAGATCGAAGCGGTGGTCATCGGCGCCGGAGTGGTGGGCCTGGCGGTGGCGCGGGCGCTGGCGCTCGCGGGCCGCGAGGTCGTGATCCTGGAAGCCGAGGACGCTATCGGCGTCCACACCAGCTCGCGCAACTCCGAGGTGATTCACGCCGGGATTTACTACCCGGCGGGTTCGCTCAAGGCCCGCAGCTGCGTCGCCGGCCGCCAACAACTGTACGAGTACTGCGCCGCGCGCGGCGTGCCGCGCCGGCGCTGCGGCAAGCTGATCGTCGCCGCCGACGAGGGCCAGCTCGGCGAGCTCGAGCGGATCCGTGCGAGGGCCCACGCGAACGGCGTCGCGGACGTGAATTTCGTCACGTTGCAGCAGGTGCGCGAGTGGGAGCCCGAGCTGCGCGGCGTCGCCGCGCTGCACTCGCCCTCGACCGGCATCATCGACAGCCACGCGCTGATGCTCGCCTACCTCGGTGAAGCCGAGGACCACGGCGCCATGCTTGCGCTGCGCAGCCGCCTGCAAAAAGGGTTCGTTCGCAGCGAAGGAATCGAATTGCACGTGAGCGGCGCGGACCCCATCCTCGCCCGCATCGTGGTCAACAGCGCCGGGATCACCGCGCCGAGCGTGGCACAGCTGGTCGATGGCTATCCGCCGGAGAGCGCGCCGCGCCAGCTTTACGCCAAGGGCAACTACTACTCGCTCGCGCGCCGCTCGCCCTTCTCGCGCCTGGTATACCCGGTGCCCGAGCCGGGCGGGCTCGGTGTGCACCTCACGCTCGACCTGGCGGGCCAGGCGCGCTTCGGGCCGGACGTGGAATGGGTCGACGCGATCGACTACCGGGTCGACCCTAAGCGCGCCGAGCGCTTCTACGCGGCGATCCGGCGCTACTGGCCCGCCCTTCCCGACGGCGCGCTGGCGCCGGGCTACGCCGGGATCAGGCCGAAGATCGCCGGCCCGGGCGAGCCGGCGGCGGATTTCGTGATCCAGGGCCCGCGCCAGCACGGCATGCCGGGGCTGGTGAACCTGTTCGGCATCGAGTCGCCCGGGCTCACCGCGAGCCTCGCGCTGGCCGAGGACGCGCTGCGCGCGATCGATCAGGCGGTCTGAGTCCCGCCCGGCTCGGCGGCCTCGAGGCCGAGGTAGATGCGCCGCACCTGCGGATCGTCGCCGAGTCGCTCCGCCGGTCCCTCGAGAACGGTGCGCCCGGTCTGCAGCACGTAGGCGTAGTCGGCGACCTCGAGCGCGAGCTGGATCGATTGTTCGGCGATCAACAGGGTGAGGCCCTGCTCGTGCAGGCGGCCGAGCGTCTCGTACAGTGTCTCCACGATCGCCGGTGCGAGGCCCAGGCTCGGCTCGTCGAGCAGCAGGATCCTCGGCTCGCCCATCAGCGCGCGGCCGAGCGCGAGCATCTGGCGCTCGCCTCCCGAGAGCGTGCCCGCGCGCTGCCGCCGCCGCTCCTTGAGGCGCGGGAACAGCGCGTACGCCCGCTCCAGCAGCTCCGGCGCGCGCCGGCGGTCGGCCAGCGGAGTGGTGCCGAGCAGCAGGTTCTGCTCCACCGACTGACCGGTGAACAGGCGCCAGCCCTCGGGCGAGAGCGCGAGCCCCTTGCGCACGATCGCATAGGCGGGCTGGCGCTCGATGCTCTCGCCGCGCCACTCGATCGACCCCTTACTCGGCGGCACCAGCCCCGCGATGGCATTCAAGGTCGTCGTCTTGCCGGCCCCGTTCGAGCCCAGCAGGGCGACGATGGCGCCCGGCCTGACCTCGATCGAGACGTCGGCGACCCCGACCAGGTCGCCGTAGTGCACCGCGAGGTGCTCGACCTTGAGCAGATCCATGCCGCGCTCAGGCATGCCCGCCGTGCCGGCGCGCGTGGGAATGGCCGAGGTAGGCGTCGATCACCGCCTCGTCGTTGACCACCTCGGTCGGCGTGCCGCGCGCGATCACCCGTCCCTGGTTGAAGACCACGACCCTTTCGGCAAGCGTCAGAATCACCTCCATCACATGCTCGACGATGACCAGCGTGATGCCTGAAGCGTGGATCTTGCGCACCAGCTCGATCGCCTGCTGAACCTCGACCGGAGTCAGGCCCGCGAGCGCCTCGTCGAGCAGCATCAGCTTGGGCTCGGTCGCCAGCACGCGTGCGATCTCGAGGCGCTTGCGCCCCGGCGTTCCAAGGCTCTTCGCCTTGTGCTCGGCGAGCGCCTCGAGGCCGGTGAGCTCCAGCACGCGGCGCGCCTGCGCACGCGCATCCCGAACGCGGGCGTGGCGCACGAAGGCGCCCACCATGACGTTCTCCAGAATGGTCAGGTCCTCGAACGTGGCCGGAACCTGGAAGCTGCGCCCAATGCCGAGCCTGGCGTGGGCCTCGGGCGACGCCCGCGTCACGTCGTGCTCGTCGAGCAGCACCCGCCCGCCGGTGGGGGTCAGGTCGCCCACCAGACAATTAAAGAAGGTCGATTTTCCCGCGCCGTTGGGTCCGATGAGCCCGATGATCTCGCCTTGCGCGATGTCGAGCGACGCCCCCGCCACCGCACGGAAGCCGCCGAAGCTCATCTGAACGTTCTCGGCCCTAAGCAGCACGCGAGGCCCTCCGCGCACGCAGGCGTTCCCACGTTTCGAGCAGCCCTCCCGGCTCGAAGCGGGCGATCAGCACGATGATGCCGCCATACAGAATGTAGGTGAGCCCCGTTCCGCCGCCGCCGAAGAGGTTGTTGGTCTCGGTCTGCAGCGGGATCAGGATCGCCGCGCCGATCAGAGGCCCGAACAGCCGACCGGCGCCGCCGAGCGCCGCGATCAGCACCATGTTGACCGACACCAGGATGCCGAAGCCGCTGCCCGGATCGATGAAGCCGAACTTGACCACGTACAGCGAGCCCGCGAGCGAGGTGAATGTCGCGCTCAGCATGAATGCGTACAGCTTGTAGCGGCTCACCGGCACGCCGAGGCTGCGCGCGGCGCGCTCGCCGCCGCGGATTGCGCGCAGGTAGTAGCCGAAGCGGCTGCGCTGGATCCACCAGGTGATCGCGAGCAGCGCGGCCAGCACCGCGAGGAACATGTAGTAGTACGGCACCGAGCTGCGATACACCAGGTCCCACCAGCCGCGCGGCGTCGCCGGTCCGGTCAGCCCGATCGCCGCGCCGAGGAAGTCCCAGTTGCTCACCACGATGCGGATCAGCTCGGCCACCGCGATGGTCGCCATGCTGAAGTAATGGCCGCTCAGGCGGAAAGTCGGGATGCCGATCACCACCGCGATGACGAGGCTGACCACGATGCCGGCCGGAAAGCCGAGCAGCGGGCTCACCTGCCACAGCTTGTAGAACAGCAGCGGCATGTAGGCGCCGGCGCCGAAGAAAACGGCGTTGCCGACCGAGACCTGCCCCGCGTAGCCGCCGATCAGGTTCCAGGCCGAGGCTGATATCGCCGCCAGCAGCACCAGCGAGCCGAGCTGCTCGTAATAGGGGTTGTCGAAGCTGAGCGGAAACAGCAGGAGCACCGTCGCGAGCAGGATCCAGCCGGCTCGGCGCATCAGGCTTTCCCCATCAGGCCGCGCGGCCTGATCCAGAGCACGAGCACGAACAGCGCGTAGACGAACACGTCCTGGTAGACCGGCCCGACGTAGAACGCCGAGAGCGACTCGATCAGCCCGATGATGAGGCCCGCGATCATCGCCCCCGGGACGCTGCCGAAGCCGCCGAAGGTCACCACCACGAAGGCGATCAGGCCGAGCGATTCGCCGACCGTCGCGGAGATGGGGAAGAAGGTGGCGATCAGGGCGCCCGCGATTCCGGCGCTCGCGCCCGACAAGCCCCAGGCGATCGCCTGCATGCGGTCGGGGCGGATGCCCATCAGCATCGCCGCATTGCGGTCCTCGGCGACCGCCAGGATCCGGCTGCCGAGCATGGTGCGGGTCAGCAGCAGGTGCATGCCGATGGTGACCGCCAGCGCGGCCACGCCGGCGACCAGCTTGGGCGCGCTCAGCAGGATGCCCCCGACGTTGAGGCTGGGGCCGAGGATGCCGTCGGGCAGGCTGACGAAGTTCGCGCCGAAGGCCCAGAACGCGGAATAGCGCAGCACCAGCAGCAGGCCGAAGGTCGACAGGATCTGAGCCAGCATCGGCCCGCGCATGACGTGCCGGATCAGCGCCAGATAGACCAGCACGCCGAGCATGAAAAGCATCACCGCGGCCGCGGCGCTGAAGCTCGCGACGCCGAAATGCGCCAGGGTGAAGCCCCAGAAGGCGACGTACATGCCGAGCATGACGAATTCGCCGTGGGCGAAGTTGATCACGTTCATCATGCCCCACACGAGCGTGAGGCCCGAGGAAAACAGAGCGTAGACGGCCCCGATCAAGAGGCCGGCTACGATCACCTGCAGAAGAATCATCACGCTGTGCGGCCCACAGCGGATGGCCTGCTAAGGCGCCCTATTTCCACCCCTTGAAAGGATAGATCAGCTTGTGCTGCGCGGCGCGGGCGGGCCACACCGCGACGTAGTGCTCGCCAATCAGCTGGATCAGGTAGGTCGCCGCCAGCGTGTTCTGCCCCGTCTTGTCGAACTTCACGCCGCGGTATCCCATCATGAGCTGGCTCGGCTTGAGGTTCGTCGCCTGCAGCGCCTTCCGGATCGCGTCGGGCTTGGTCGAGCCCGCGCGGTTGATCGCGTCCATCAGCGTGAACGCCGCTTGCATGTCGCGCCCGCTGGTGTCGTCCATGTCGCGGCCGGTCTTGGCCTTGTACATCTCGTTGATGCGCCAGGTGGTGCTGTTCTTGGCGCCGATGTTCCAGGCGCTGCGGTTGAGCGCGCCCTGAGCCAGGTTGCCCACTGCGCTGATGAATGCCGGGTCGGAAAATCCCGAGTCGTCGCCGATCACGAACTTCGGCAAATAGTCCAGGCTCTTCATCGTCTTCATGTAGAGGATCGAATCGGACGTGTAGGCGATGAATACGATCGCGTCCGGATTCTTCTGCTTGAGCTGGAGCACCTGCGCCGAGACGTCCGCGCCGTTCGCGTTGTACGAGATGTCGGCCACCACGTCGATGCCGTGCGCCTTGGCAGCCTTGTCCACCGTGCCCGCCACCGAGGTGCCGTAGTCGGTGTTCTCGTGCACGATCGCGACGGTGCTCGCCGGATGCCCCGCCTTCTTCAGGTCGGTCAGGAAATCCATGTAGTTGTTGGCGAAGTCGCTCGCGATCGGCGTGGTGCGGAAGGTCCACTTGAAGCCGCGCCCGGTGATGTTGGCCGCCACCGAGTCGCCGACGACGTAGGGAATGCCGTAACGCTCGGCGACCGCCGTCGCCGTGAGGGAGACCGAGGAATGGTAGCTGCCGAGCATCGCCACGACCCTTTCCTGGGTGATCAGGCGCAGGGTCTGGCTCTGCCCCTCGCTCGGATTGCCCTGATGGTCGGCCACGACCAGCTTGACCTTCGCGCCGCCCAGCCGGGTCAGGCCCGCGCCCGAGGCGAGGGGCAGGTTCTTCAGCTCGGGATGGGGCTCGTTCACGATCTGCGTCGCGAGCTCCATCGCCGCGACCGCGGCCTTGCCCGCGCTCGCGGAGTTGCCCGACAGCGGCATGATTACGCCGATCTTGACCTCGCTCGCGGCCATCGCGACCGCGCTCACGCTGAAAGCGGCCACAATGGTCGCCGATAGAAGCAGCCTTTTCATGTTTCCTCCTCCCCTTGAGGGATTGACCGCGGACATGGATTCCGCAAGCTTCGTGCGCCCTATAACATATAGTGACCGATTCTGAGAGAAGACGTCAGAACGTGTCAATCAACCGCGCGATCTACACCACCGAACAGATCCGCCGCGTCGAACGGGCCGCGGGCGACGCGCCGCTGATGCAGCGCGCAGGCGAGGCGGCCGCCGAGCTCGCCGCGCGCCTCGCGGGGGACCGCGGCAAGGACGTGCTGGTGCTCGCCGGGCCGGGCAACAACGGCGGCGACGCGCGCATCGCGGCCGAGCACCTGAAATCGATGTTCTTCCGCGTCGCCGTGGCGGGCGCCCCCGCCGAGATTCCTCCCGGCCGGCGCTGGGCGCTGGTGATCGACGGCCTGTTCGGCATCGGACTCGCGCGGGCGCTTGAAGGCGACTACGCCACGCTCGCCGCGTACGCTAGCGCGCAGGACTGTCCCGTGCTCTCGCTCGACATCCCGAGCGGGATCGAATCCGACACCGGGCGCGTGCTCGGCTGCGCGGTGCGCGCAACGCACACGCTTACATTCATCGCGTTGAAGCCGGGCCTGCTCACCCTCGACGGGCCGGGCCATTGCGGCGAGCTGAGCGTCGCCGGCCTCGGCCTCGACCTGCCCGCCCTCGCCGCGCCCGGCGGCTGGGTGGCCGGGCCGGAGCTGTTCCCCGCCTCGCTTGCGCCGCGTCCGCGCAATTTCCACAAAGGCATGGCCGGTTCGCTCGCGATCCTCGGCGGCGCGGACGGCATGGTCGGCGCGTCGCTGCTCGCCGGCCGCGCCGCGCTCGGGCTCGGCGCCGGGCGCGTCTACTGCGGCCTGCTCGCGCACGAGGCGCTCGCGGTCGACCCGGTCGCGCCCGAACTGATGCTGCGCCACCCCGACGAAGCGCTCGGCCTCGAGCTCGATGCTTTCGTCGTCGGTCCCGGCCTCGGCCAGGGCGGGCGCGCCGAAACGCTGGTCGCCGCGGCGATCGCCAGCGAGCTTCCCTGCGTACTCGACGCCGACGCGCTGAACCTGATCGCGGAGGACGAAGGCCTGCGTCGCGCCTGCGCGCGGCGCAGCGCCGAAACTCTGCTCACGCCGCATCCGGCCGAAGCCGCGCGCCTGCTGGTGACCCGCACCGAGGAGGTGCAGGCGAACCGCCTCGCAGCAGCGCGCAACCTGTCGGCGAATTTCAACGCGCACGTGGTGCTCAAGGGCAACGGCAGCGTGATCGTCGCCCGCGACGGCCGCTTCTTCGTCAATCTCTCGGGTAATCCGGGCATGGCGAGCGCAGGCATGGGCGACGTGCTCTCGGGCTTCCTCGGCGCACTGCTTGCGCAAGGCCTCTCGGGCGAGTCCGCGCTCGTGCTCGGCACGCATCTTCACGGCTGCGCCGCTGACGCGCTGGTGGCGCAGGGCGAAGGGCCGGTGGGGCTGCACGCGGGCGAGCTGATCGCGCCCGCACGCCGGATCTGGAACGCCTGGCTAGGGAGCGGGCACTAGCGGCTGCTTGGCACACAGCGCCTGCAGGGCGCGCACCGTGCGCCAGTTGCGGGTCGTGGCTCTCGTGCCGAGCGCCTTCTCGAAATAGGCATTACCAAGGCCGCTCTTGGCGTAGCCGTTGGGGCAGTAGAGGTACACGACCCGACCCACCAGCGCCGCCTTCTCCCCCTCGTGCAGGGGCAGCTGCTGCTCGGCGAACAGCGTCTCCGGCACGTGGCGAAACAGGAAGGTCGCGTGATAGAGGCTGCCGCCCTTCGCCGCGCGCGGCGAGAGCGGATTCGCGCGCACGATCTCGTCAAACTCCTTGGCCGGCAGCACCAGCACGTTGATTTCCTCCACGCCAAGATCTTCGGCGATCTTCGCCTCGAGCGCATCGGCGAGCGCGTGCGAATCCTCCTGGTTGGAGGAGAAGACCAGGTTGCCACTTTGCAGGTGGCAGACCACGTCGGTCAGCCCGAGCGACTCGCAACTCTTGCGCAGCGCTTCCATGCCGACGCGCTTGCCCCCGGCCACGTTCACCTCGCGCAGCAAACCCACGAATACCGTCATGTGCGCGCTCCCGGGCGGCGCAATGCTTCAGCGTTCACCATACTGCTGGACGGTGATTTCGAGTGGCTCGTCGTGGACAATTTGTCTCGTTTTCTCATCGATATACGCCGGCGGCGGCGCGAGACAAGGCAGACCGTTTCAGCGTTCCCCGTTTCCGAACATACCACCATCGGGCCTGTTCGCCGTCAACGAATTCACCATCCGCCAGTCTCTGCGAAACAACCGCTTGCCGCCCGCCCTGAACGTGGGCCGGGCGGGCCGCAAGGAATCCGTCAGTCCCGGCGCGCTACCACTTCTTGTACGGCAGGAACTTGCCCGACATGGTGACCTTTACCCGATCGCCCTTGGGATCCTTCTCCTTGTCCACCTCGAGCGTGAAGTCGATCGCGCTCATGATCCCGTCGCCGAACTTCTCGTGGATCACCGCCTTCATCGGCATGCCGTACACCTGCATGATCTCGTAGAAACGATAGATCAGCGGGTCGGTCGGCACCACCGGACCCAGCCCCTTGCACGGAAACTCCGTCAGCGCAGTCGCCACGTCCGCGCCCAGTCCGAGTGCCGAGGTCAGCTTCTTCGCCTCCTCTGGCGTCGCCTGCGCCTGTCCGTAGAACAGCGCTGCAATCCAGACTTCGTCGCGGCCGACCGTCTTTTCGAGCTTGGCGAAGCTCAAGCGCTTCTTCTTCTTCGCCGCGAACAGCCTTTCGCTGACCGTTGAATTCGTCATCGCATCTCTCCTTGCAGATTGAGTGGGTGTGCGTACTCGCCGTTGCCGTGCCAAGCAAGAATCCGGCCCGATCAGCACTGCATGCCGGGAAGCACGGCTATCGGCTGCAGTCGCCCGTCCGCTCCGCGTCGATGGTCTCGTGGTGCCCGGCGCGCCTGAGGTCGATCCAGACCGACTGCATCGAGGCGGCGTTGACGCTCAGCCAGATGCTGCCCTTGCGCACGCGGTGCGCCCCGTCGGCGCTCGTGCGGTCGGCGGGGCAGTCGACGGAGACGCTCACGGTGCGCGGCACCGGGTTTTCGACGCGCACGCTGCAACCGAGCATCTCAGCCTCGCGCGCGGCGGCGATGGCGAGGGCGACCTTGTCGAGCGGGTTACCGCAGAGCCTCGCTTCGTGCGGCCGGCCGTCGACCTTGCTCTTCAGGACCCACTCGCCGCGTTGCACGACGGGCAGCGCGGCGTGCGCGACGGGGACCGCGGCGAGCGCAAGGAGCAGTGCGGCAAGCGCATAGGCCGCGACGCGATGACTGCCGATGCTCATGTGGGTATCCTGCGTTGCTCCGGTTTTTCGCCAATAATAGGCGATATTGAATATCGTCACACTGCCATGAACTCCACCTCCTCCGCCTCGGAGTCGCTCGAGGGCGAGCTCACCGCCGCCTATCTCTACCGCGTGATCGCGCAGACCGAGAACGAGCCGCGCCGCAAACGGCTGTTTCAGGAGCTCGCGCGCGACGCCGAGTCGCAGGCGGAGCACTGGCGCGCCGCGCTCGCGGCCGAAGGCGCGCCGCCGCCCGAGTTCAGGCCGGCGCTGCGCGCACGGCTGGTCGCGCTGCTGGTGCGGCTGCTCGGCGCGCGGCGCCTCACCCAGGCGCTGACCGCGATGAAGGTGCGTGGCATGTCGGTGTACCGCGACAGCGGCCCGGTGCCAGCGCCGCGCCACGCCGGCGCGCTGCCCTCGGAGCACGACGAGGTGGGCGAAAAGCATCAGGGCGGCGCGGCGGCCGGCGGCAGCGGCAGCCTGCGGGCGGCGGTGTTCGGCGTCAACGACGGCCTGGTGTCGAACGCGAGCCTGATCCTCGGTGTCGCCGGCGCCGTCACCGACAGCGCCACGGTTCTACTGGCGGGCGTGGCCGGACTGCTCGCGGGCGCGTTTTCGATGGCCGCCGGCGAGTACGTCTCGATGCGATCGCAGCGCGAAATGTACGAGTACCAGATCGCGCTCGAAAAGGCCGAGCTCGAGGTGTATCCGCAAGAGGAAGCCGAGGAGCTGGCGCTGATCTTCGAGGCGCGCGGGATGGCCGCGGACGAAGCGCGCCAGTACGCGGGCCAGCTGATCGCCGATCCCGAGCGCGCGCTCGAGACGCTCACGCGCGAGGAGTTGGGACTCAACCCGGGCGAGCTAGGCTCGCCGTGGGGCGCCGCAATCTATTCCTTCCTCGCCTTCGCCGTCGGCGGGGCGATCCCGCTCGCGCCCTACCTCGCTGGCCGCGGCCCGCACGCGCTGGCCGCGTCGATCGTGCTGTCGGCCGCAGCGCTGTTCGCGGTAGGCGCCTCGATCAGCCTGTTCACCGGGCGCTCGGCAGTCACGGGCGGGCTGCGCATGCTCGGCATCGGTGCCGCAGCGGGCGCGGTCACCTACGCCATCGGCAGCGCGGTCGGAATCGGGCTTTCTTGAAGCGGATCACTGCGGGCGGTCGGCCGCGCCGCGCTCGATCTCGCCCGCGCTCGCGTCGCGCACGACCAGCACGCGGCAGGTGAACTCGAGCGCCATTCCGGCCAGCGGATGGTTGGCGTCGAGCACGACCTTGTTCTCGGCCAGGTCGGTAACGAGGTAGAGCTGCGGCTCGCCGCCATCGAGCTTGTCCTCGACCTCCATCCCGACCTCGAGCCCGTCGCCGTAGCGGCTGCGCGGCTCGACCCGCAGCAGCTCCGGGTCGTAGTCGCCGAACGCCTGCTCGGGCTCGAGGTGCACGTGCACGGTGTCCCCCGCCACCTTGCCCTCGAGCGCCTGCTCGAGCGCATCGGGCAGGCCTCCGTGCCCACCGTGCAGATACATCAGGGCCTCGCCCGCCTCGTGCAGCAGCGCGCCCTGCGCGTCGTGCAGCTCGACGGTCATCGACACCACCTTGTTGCGCTCGATCGTATCCAGGCTCAGCCCTTGAGCTTGCGCACCACGTCGAACACCTCGGCCGCCTGGCCGCGCGGGTTGACGCCGTAGGCGACGTGGCGCAGCACCCCCTTCTTGTCGATCACGAAGGTCGAGCGCACCAGGCACAGCCTGCGCTGGCCCTCGATCTCCTTCTCCTGAAGCACGCCGTACAGCCGGCAGACCTCGCCCTCGAGGTCCGACAGCAGCGAGATCGACACCCCGTTCTTGTCGCGGAAGCTCGCGTGCGTGAGGCAGTCGTCGCGCGAGACGCCGAGAATGACGCAGTCGTGCTTGTTGAACTGGTCCTCGTGGTCGGAGAAGTCCACCGCCTGCAGGGTGCAGCCCGGCGTGCCGTCGCGGGGGTAGAAATACAGCACGACGTTCTTCTTGCCGCGGTACGCCGACAGGTTGACCGTCTGCATGTCGGCATCGGGCAAAGAAAACGCTGGCGCAATCTTTCCAGGTTGCAGCATGTCGCGCCGATTCTAATCCATGCCCTTCGCCCGTTGGCAAGCATCCGCGTGCATATAATCGCGGTATGCGCGAACGCCTCCTGGGCGGCCTTTCGCCGCGCACGTTCCTGCGGCGCCACTGGCAGAAGCGCCCGCTTCTGGTGCGAGGCGCGCTGCCCGGCTTCCGCGGGCCGCACCGCGAGCGCGGGCTCGCCGCGCTCGCCGCGCGCGACGATGTCGAATCCCGCCTGGTCGAGCGACGGCGCGGCTGCTGGACTGTGACCCACGGCCCGATCGCGCCGGCGCGCCTGCGCCGCGCCGGGCCTATCGACTGGACGCTGCTGGTGAGCGGCGTGAACCTGTATTCCGAGGCCGCCGACCGATTGCTGCGCCGCTTCGACTTCCTGCCGCAGGCGCGGCTCGACGACGTGATGGTCAGCTACGCCGTGCCCGGCGGCGGGGTCGGCCCGCACGCCGACTCCTACGACGTGTTCCTGCTGCAGGGCCCGGGCCGACGCGTCTGGCGCCTGGCGCCGCCGCGCGAGTACGCGCTGGTGGAAAGCGCGCCGCTGCGCCTGATCGCGGATTTCGCAGCCCGGGAGGAGATCCTGGCCGAGCCCGGCGACCTGCTTTACCTGCCGCCGGGTTGGGCGCACGACGGCGTCGCGCTCGATCGCTGTTTCACCTATTCGATCGGCTTCCGCGCCCCGGGCGGCGCCGAGCTCGGCGCCGCCTTCCTCGACTGGCTGCACGAGCGCGGGCTGCCCGAGCGCGCATACCGCGACCCCGGCCTGCGCCCGACCGTGCGCGGCGCGCGAATTCCGGCGCGGATGCTCGAGCACGCCGCCTCCGCCCTCGCGCGCCTGCGCTGGTCGCGCACCGATGTGGCCGACTTCCTGGGCGAATACCTGAGCGCGCCCAAGTTGCACGTCAGCTTCACCGCGCGCCGGCGCGCGATGGCGCGTCCCGCGTTCGCGCGGCGGCTGGCACGCGCCGAGGCCGTGCTCGACCGCAAGACGCAGCTGCTCTACCTGGGCCGGCACTTCTATCTGAACGGCGACGCGCTCGCGCCGCGGCCGGCCCAGCGCGCGGCGCTCGCCGCGCTCGCCGACGCACGCAGGATCGCCGGACGTGCGCTGCTGCGGGGCGGCTTGCTCGAGCTGGCGCACGAGTGGTACCACGACGGAGTCCTGCACCTGGAACACGCCGCATGAGCGCGAACCCGCCGCCCGAGATTCATTACGAGCTCTTCGACACCGAGGCCGCCTTCCAAGCCGCGCTCGACCGCTTGCTAGAGCAGGCCGGGCGCGAACTGCGCGTGTTCGACCCCGATCTCGCCGCGCTGCGCCTGAACGCGCCCGAGCGCATCGCGCGCGTGGAAAGCTTCCTGCAGGCGAGCCGGACCCGGCGCCTCTACCTGGTGGTGCACGACACCGGACACGTCACGCGCTACTGCCCGCGCATGATGAACCTGCTCGCACGCTACTCGCACGCGATCCAGGTCAACCAGACGCACCAGGAAATCCGGGCGCTGCAGGATTCCTTTCTCGTGCTCGACTCGATGCACTACCTGCGCCGCCCGGTGGCGCGCTTTTCCCGCGGCGCCCTGGGGCTCAACGACGAGAACGAGGCACTCGCGATGCGCGGGCGTTTCGGCGAGATCTGGTCGGCGTCCTTTCCTGCGGTCGCGCCGACCACGCTGGGACTTTAGCTCAGCGCAGGTCGCGCCAGGCGAAGCCTTCGTCCTGGGTCGCAAGTCCGACCCAGTCCTCGGCGCAGTCCAGCGCACGGGCGAGCGCCGCGCGGGCGAGCGCCGGGCGGTTGTTCTGCTGCGAAAGGTGCGCGCCGATCACGTGCTGCAGACGCGAGCGATCGAGCGCGCCGAGCAGCTCGGCGGCCTGGTCGTTGTCGAGATGGCCCAGCGGGCCGCCGATGCGCTCCTTCAGCCAGCGCGGATAGCCGCCGTCGCGCAGCATCGCGCGGTCGTGGTTGCACTCGAGCACCAGCGCGTCGCAGCCGGAGAGCATCTCCAGCACGTGTGGCGTCGGCGCGCCGATATCGGTCAGCACGCCGAGGCTGCGCGCGCCGTCGCAGAGCACGTACTGCACCGGCTCGCGCGCGTCGTGCGGCACCGTGAAAGGCCGCGCTTGGACGCCGCCGATGGCGAATCCCGCGCGGCCGTCGACCAGCTCGGTGTGCACGCCCTCCACCACTTTGCCGGCGCCGGCCGCCGCCTGCAGCGTGCCGCGCGTGAGGTAGACGGTGAGCTCGTGCGCCGCCGCGAAGGCGAACGCGCCACCGACGTGGTCGTCGTGCTCGTGGGTGACGAGGATTGCGCTCAGGTCCGCGGGCGCGAGCCCGAGCCGTCCAAGGCGGCGCGCGGTCTCGCGCGGCGACAGTCCGCAGTCAAGCAACACCCGCGTGCCGCCCGACTCGGCCACCAGGCAATTGCCGCGGCTGCCGCTGGCAAGCGAGGCGAAGCGCACGCGCGCCGCGCCGCTACTTCAGCTGCTCGTTCAGCAGCGAGAGGATCCGGTGCGCAGTCTTCGAGTTGAGGGTCGCGCCGGTCTTGTCCTGGACTTCGACGATGCTGCTGTCCTTGGCGTCCTTGACCATCACGCGATACTGCTCGGCGACAACCTTCTTCTCATTGCTGCGCCAGAAGGCGAGCCACGAAAACATGCCCTTCTTCTCTTCCCGCTCGCCCGCGGGATCGGCGTAGCGCACGTAGTACACGCCCTTGTCCCGGTTGCGGTCCTCGACCGTGAAACCGACGCGGTCGAGCGCAAGGCCGACGCGGCGCCAGGCACGGTCGAAAGGTTCCGACACCACCAGCGTCTCCGTGCCGCCAGCGTCCTTGCGAATCTCCGCCATCGGCTTGCCTCCGGTCGCAGCCGCCACCTGCTGCTGCGCGACCTCCTTCTTGGCGCCGAGGCGCACCATCAGCCGGCGCAGGAAAATCGCTTCCAGCCCTGGGTCCGGCGCGCGCGGTTCCCAGGCGGTGGTCACCTTCTCAGAGTCGGAGTAGACCTGTTTCAGCCCGTAGTGGCTGATGTAGATCTCGGTACCCTTGCCGTTCGGCGTTCGCTCGAGCCGGGTGCGGAACTTGTCGCGCTCGCCGGTCGCGTACAGCGGACCGAGCACGCGCGCCAGCGTAAATCGGTCGACGTCGCCGGGCAGCTTGGCGCGGTTCTCGGCCCAGTCGGTTTCCATTACGCCTATCTGCGGCTGGTCGAGCTTGATCAGGAAGCCGCTTTCCTGCCAGAAGTCCTTCAGCAGCGGCCAAAGCTGCGCGGGCGTCTCGTTCGAGACCACCAGCCAGCGCTCGCTGCCGTCGCGCTCGATGTGCATGTCGGGGACTTCGGGCAGCACGGTATTGCTCGAAGCGGTCTGCTGCTGCGCGCGCTCGGTCTGATAGCCCGAAGCGGTGGTCGGCCCCCCGGGCACCGCATAGCGGTTGTCGCTGCTGGGCACGGTCAGGTCGGGCGGGACCTCCAGCGACGGCAGCGTCTGCGCCGATTTGTACTCGACCTGCTTGCCGTGGAGCAGGCTGTTGGCAGTGCTGCAGGCAGCGACCAGCGCGGCGGCCGCGAGAACGGCCGCCGCCGAGAAGCGAGGATGCATCAGGCGCGCCCCTCGACCACCCGCAGCCCGGGCAGCGAGACGCCCGCCTCATGCAGCGCCTCGCGCACCGGTTGATGAAACTTCTCCGACAGCGGCGTCATCGGCAGGCGTAGCCCCGCCGCCATCATGCCCATCTCCGCCAGCGCCCACTTGACCGGGATCGGGTTCGCCTCGAGGAACAGGCGCTGGTGCAACGGCAGGAGCCTGAGGTTGATCTCGCGCGCCTTCTTGACGTCGCCCACCAGCGCCGCGGCGCACATCTGGTGCATCGCCTTGGGCGCGACGTTCGCGGTGACCGAGATCACGCCGTGCCCGCCCATCAGGATCAGCGCGAGCGCGGTCGAGTCCTCGCCACTGTAGATGGCGAAGTCGCGCGGCGCGCGCCTGACCAGGTCGGTGCCGCGCTCGATGTTGGCGGTCGCGTCCTTGATACCGATGATGCCGGGCACCTGCGCCAGGCGCAGCACGGTGTCGTTGTGCAAGTCCGCGACGGTGCGGCCGGGCACGTTGTACAGGATCGTCGGCAGCCCGACCTTCTCCGCCGCGGCGCGGAAATGCCGGTACAGCCCTTCCTGGGTCGGCTTGTTGTAGTACGGCACCACCGATAGGCAGGCCGTGGCGCCGGCCTGCTTGGCCGACTCGGTGAGCTCGATCGCCTCGGCGGTCGAGTTGCCGCCGGTGCCGGCGACGATCGGAATACGTCCCTTGGCGTGCTCGACCGCGATGCGGATCAGCTGCTTGTGCTCGTCGAAATCGACCGTCGGCGACTCGCCCGTCGTGCCGACCACGACGATGCCGTCGGTGCCCTCGGCGACGTGCCAGTCGATCAGCTTCCTGAAGCTCTCCAGGTCGAGGCTGCCGTCCTCGTGCATCGGGGTGACGATCGCCACCATGCTTCCGGTGATCATGTGATCCGCCTTACGTGTCGGTTCGATAGCGTGAAATTTTAACTGCTTCAGGGCTCGAGCGCGACATCGGCTGCGGCGGCGCGCAGCGCACAAAGACGCTGAATCATCGCCGTTTTCGGCCGCGTCACCCGTCCCTGCTCGAACCCCGCAACCGTCAGCTCGCGGGCGAACGACGCCAGCAGCTCGCCCGGCGCGAGCAGAAACTCCGGATTAGACGGCTTTCCGTAGCGCTCGTTCCCCGCCATGAAGGTTTCGTAGATCAGGGCTCCGCCGGGGGCGAGCGCTTCGGTCAAGTGCCTGAATAGGGGCCGGTAAAGGTAGTTCGTGACCACGACCCCGGCGAAGCGCCCGGCCTCGAACGGCCACCGGCTGCCGTCCTCCAGGTCAGCGCAGACGGTGGTTACGCCCGACACGGCGTCGAGCGCCGCGAGCGCCTCGCGGTCGCGGTCGAGCGCGGTCACCCGCTGGCCGAGCGAGGCGAACAGGCGCGCGTGGCGTCCCTGCCCGCAGGCGAGGTCGAGCACCTCGCCGCGCGGTACGAGGGGTGCCCAGCGGCGGACCCAGTCCGAAGGCTGCAGCGTAGCGTGGCTCATGCGCGCATCAGAAGACGAATACGCCCTTGCCACTCGCCTGGCGGTCGAACGCGCGGTAGGCTTCGGCCGCCTGCTCGAGCTTCCAGCGCTCGGTGATCAGCTTCGCGAGCGGCAGTCCGCGCGCCGCGATGAACTTCGCGCATTCCATCTGGCCCACGCTGGAGAAGGTCCAGGATCCGATCAGGGTCACTTGCCGGCGCAGCAGGTCGGGGCTTACCTCGAGGCGCACGTCGCCGCCCTCGCCGACGAAGCATGCGGTGCCCCAGGTGCGCACGCTCTTCACCGCCGCGGCGCGCGCCTCGGGCGCCGCGCTGCAATCGAGCGCGAGATCCACGCCCTCGCCGCCGGTGAGCGCGCGCAGCGCCTCGACCGGATCGGCAGCGCGCGGGTCGAGCACCATCTCGGCGCCGAAGTCCTTCGCCAGCGCACGCCGCCCTTCGTTGACGTCGAGCGCGAGCACGCGCGCGCCCATCGCCGCGGCGAGCAGCGTCGCCGACAGCCCGACCGGCCCCTGGCCGAACACCGCCAGCGTGTGCTCGCCGCCGAGATTCATCCGGTGCAGCGCGGCGTAGGCGGTGCCGGTGCCGCAGGAAATCGCCGCGCCCTCCTCGAACGAGAGCGCCTCGGGCAGCGGCACCATGGTGCGCGCCGGCGCCTTGAGGTACTTCGCGTGGCCGCCGTGGCCGGTGACGCCATATACCGTGATCCCGGCGCGGCACAGCTGCGACCAGCCGACGCGGCAGTGCCCGCACAGCCCGCAGCCCTTGTAGTGGTGGTTCATCACGCGCGCCCCGAGCGGGGCCTCGGCCTCGCTGACGCCCGCGCCGCGCGCGACGATCATGCCGCAAGGCTCGTGACCGGCGATCACCGGTCCGCCCGAGCCGCCCAGGCCGAGCGCCGCGCCCGGGCCGCCGCCTGCGCGCGGCGCGCGGTAGGCGTGCAGGTCGCTGCCGCACATGCCCGAGGCCTTCATCTCGATCACCACCTCGCCCGGGCCCGGCGTGGGGTCGGGAAACTCGCGCATCTCCAGCTCGCGATCCCCCAGGAATACGACTCCTTGCATGACGCCTCCTCGATCAGCCTGCTGCCGCCGCATTCGGCAGCTTGCTCACCTGCGACAGGTCGCAGGCGAGGATCGCCTGCCGCAGCGCCTCGATCGCCTGTGGCCGCGGAAAGCTCTTGCGCCAGGCGAGCGCAACGCGCCGCTCGGGCACCGGCCTGGCGAAGGGCCGGATCCGGATCAGCCCGCTCTTGCCGCCGGCGCCGACCGAGGTCGACGGCAGCACCGTGACGCCCACCCCGCTCGCCACCATCTGGCGGATCGTCTCCAGCGAGCCGCCCTCGAGCGCCCTGGCGAGGTGACTGCGGTGCGGCGAGCGCGCCGCGGCGTGGCAGAAATCTAGCACCTGGTCGCGCAGGCAATGGCCCTCGCCGAGCAGCAGCAGGCTCTCCTTGGTGAGCTCGTCGGCAGTAACGCTCTTTTTCTTCTCCCAGGCGTGCCCCTGCGGCACTGCGACCAGGAAGGGCTCGTCGTACACCGGCCGCACCACGATGCCCGGCTCGGCAAACGGCAGCGCGATCAGGATCACGTCCACCTCGCCCTGCTTGAGCATCTCGGCCAGGCGGTGGGTGAAGTTCTCCTGGATCAGGAGCTGCATCGCGGGCGCAGTTCGCCGCAGGATCGGCACAAGCTTCGGCAGCAGGTAGGGGCCGATGGTGTAGATCGCGCCCAGGCGCAGCGCACCCGCGAGCGGGTCGTGCCCCGTGGCGGCGATCTCCTTGATGTGCGCCGCGCCCTCGAGCACGCGCTGCGCCTGCTCGACCACCCGCTCCCCGACCGGCGTCACCGACACCTCGCCCGGGCCGCGTTCGAACAGCGTCACCCCGAGCTCCTCCTCCAGCTTCTTGATCGCCACCGACAGCGTCGGCTGCGACACAAAGCACGACTCTGCCGCGCGCCCGAAATGCCGCTCGCGCGCCACCGCGACGATGTAGCGCAGCTCGGTGAGCGTCACCGCAGCCCCGCCAGGAAGTCGCCGATCTGATCCTCCAGCGCCCGCTCGCGCCCGGTGTAGAAATGATCCGACGCCGAGATCACGATCTGCTTCGAGCCCGCGTGCCGCTGCACCACGTGCCCGCGCTCGACCGACCAGCGCAGCACCAGCGGCAGATCGTTCGCGCCATAAACGTCGAGCAGCGGCACGCGCACGTTGTCGAGGTCGCCGAACGGCCCGCCACGCCCGAGACAGACCCAGGCCGCGAACGGCGCCTGTGGCGTCGCCGCGAAGTAGGCCTCGCTCATCCACGAGCCCATGCTGTGCGACAGCAGCACCGGATGCGCGAACCCCTTCTGCGCCAGCCACGCCGCCCCCGCCCCGATCCGCTCGATCGCCTCGGGAAAAAGCTTCGGGTAATAATCCGCCGCCTTCGCTCCTGCGGCCTCCACCGGCATCTGAATCGACAGCGTCGCGTACCCCATGTCCGACAGCGCCACCCGCAGCTCGCCGATCAAGCCGTAATTCGGCTGCACCCCCAGCCCGTGCACCAGCAGCACCGCCTGCTTCGCCCCCTTCACCGCCGTGTACAGCCCGAGAAACTCCCGCCCCTCCTTCTCTTTCAGCCACACCGCGTCCCCCACCACGATGTTCGGCACTACTTCGTCCGCCCACCGCTTCTCGCGCGCGTAGTCCTGCCCCCGCGCCAGCGGCGCGGCGAGCATCAGAGCGAGCACGACGACGGTCAGAATTCGGCTCAAATTAATGGTTGGCGTAAAATCCTCCCTCGCGCCCCGGTAGCTCAGTGGATAGAGCGGCCCCCTCCTAAGGGGCAGGTCGTACGTTCGATTCGTATCCGGGGCGCCATTCAACAATCGCATCGCGAGCCGAGAGTTTATCGGCTCTGCGGCAATCATAGCGCAGGGCTAATCCATGATGGACGAGGAAGATACCGCTGCCATTCGCGCACAGACGCACATTCACCACGCCTACCTGCTGGGTTTGCAGTTGATGGTGTCGACCCGCAAGGGCCCCGACGTGGTCGGCGATTGGATGTTCCGCCTGTTTCGCCGCCAGCACCTGGAGAAATTCCGGTCCAGCTTCGAAAAGCTGGGACTCGAGCACTTGCCGGACGCGGTGGCCTGCGCCCAATACCATGTGCTGTCCAACAATATGGGCGGCGTCGGCGTCGAATACATGTACGAATCCGACCAGAAAGCCTGGGTGCGGTTCCGTTATCCGCGCTGGATGTACGACGGCCCGACCATCTGCGGCGTTCCAATCGGCGTCAGCCGGGGATTCCTCGAGGGCTGGTATGCGCACAACGGCGTGTCCCTCGACAATCCGCGCCTTGGGTTCGTATGCGTGTCCGAGGACATGACGGGGGAGTTCGGCCTGTGCGGATATTTCCGGGAGTTCGATCGCGAACTCAGGCCGGAAGAGCGGCTGCAGTTCGCCAAGGGTGAGTTGCCGCCGCCGTTCGACCCGTCGGCGCAACCCGCGCCGCCGGCCGGGCTATGGAATGCCGCGAGGCTCGAGAAGGCCAAGCGCAACTATGCGCTCGACTATATCCGCAACGGCATTTGCACATTGGCGGAAATCATCGGGGAACCGCAGACGCGCGAGCTGGGCGGCCTCGCCGCGCGCCTCATCGGCCTGCAATATTTCCAGGCGACCGCCGCGATGGTCGATGCCAGGGATAACGCACTGGATGACGCGGCGAAGTATCTCTGCCGCATGTTCGCAGGCATGGGCGACGCGGTCGAGCGATCCGTCGAGCCCGCCCGGCAGCGGATCATCCAAAGCGGCCCGCGTGCAGTGCGGGGAATGAAGGACAAGGAGCGCGCGCTTACGCTCTCTTGTTGGACGGCGCTCTGGCAGGGCGCCATGGCGTCGCAACGCCAGATCAAATCGCTCGCATGGGAGGACCGGGGAGACTGCGTCGCCTGGACCCTGACGGCGAAGTAGCGCCCCTCAGGCGCAGCGGCGCAGGCTGGCTTCGACGTAGCGACTGAGCTCTTCCGCCAACTCGACGTATCCGTCGTCAACCGCGCACTTCGCGATCTTCTCCCAGGGCTCGTCGCGGTCGATGGCGCGCGCGGTCGCGCAGTCGGCGGGAAGCGTGCCGCGGACCTCCGCGACCCGCGCCAGCTGGCGGGCAACCGATTCCATGAACGGGTCCGCCGGCCCGCGCACGATCGCATCGCGCAGGTCGCCCAGAATCGTGAAGCGCAAGCTGCCCAGTCGCATATGGACATTGCGTCACTGCGCGCGGACACGGTCCAGCAAATCTTTGTCAAATCTTCGGGCCGAGAGGAAATCTAGTCCAATCGGACGATTGTTCGGCGACTCCGCCCCGTATAGCGTGTACTTGGAGGAACAGACGTTAGGAGGGGTCTATGCAGACTTCCGTAACGCGCTACGTCGGGTGGGTCAGTGCCGGCATAACGCTCGTCTGGCAGTTGACCTTCGTCGCCGGATCTTTTGCCTTGGCGACCTGGCTGTGGCCGCCAGGCTTGCTGGAGACTCCGCTCGGCGATCTCCCGCTGAGCAACGCTATCCGGGCGGTCGTCTCGGTCGCGTTCCTGTCGGTCGGGATCACCAGCATCTACCTCGCCTTGGTGGTGCCATTTGTTCGAAGCTACGGCGAACTATTTATTCGCCACCACGGCTACCATCACACTGCGTCACCGCGCGATCGAGGCGGAACGAAACCGACGACGCGTTGACCCATGACTCGTCGTCTCGGAGCGCGCCAGTGATTGGCTTCGTGCACGGCGACTACAAACAAAAAACCGAGCGGCCACAGGGAGTGGACCGCTCGGCGGCGCGCAAATAGCCCGGAGGAGAAGGAGGAGGAGGTGGTGAACTCTCCTCCAGGCCGTTCGGCGCTTACGGTGTTACGTTGATGTCGATGTAGACCTCGGTGGCCGAGACCAGGGTTCCGTTGCTGGCAGCATCGATGAAGGTGTTGTTCGTTGTCCCCTTTGGCGATGTCGCATCGAGCGAGAACGTGAGCCGCCAGATGCCGTTTTTCGGATAGGCCAGGACTTCCTTGTTGAGCATCCAGACAAAGCCGTAGGTGAAGTTGCCCGACACATTGACTTCGCCGGCAAGGAAACCAGGTCCGTCGCCCGTCCAGAGCGTCTGATCGTACAGCGGCGCCTCCAGCGGGGTTCCGCTTGCGTCCACCTTCTGAATCTTCAGGTGCGCATTCGACGCGAACACGAACGCGGTCAAGTTGTCGTACGTGACCCCGTCGGTCCCCTGGATCTCGTTCGCCTTTGTCCCGTACAGAGACTGCATCGTATAGGACGTCATCGGCACGGTGAGCGCCTTTGAAAGCACCATCTCGATCCTGACTACCGAATTCGTGGTCAGACTCTGGCTGACGAGATTGTCGCCCCACTTGGCCGTAACGTGCTGTTGCTCGCTTGCACCTGCCACCCACTGTCCCTGCCAGGTACTCGCGGTCTGCTGCTCGTAGTAGGTCACAGCACCCAGTAAGTATGCGCTGGCCGGGTCGAAATACGGCAGCGTGGCGACCGGCAATACTTCCGTGCTGAGCGGACGCAACCCGGTGTTGTAGTCGATCAGCGCGAGGTCAGTGGTCCAGGTCTTGGTCGGATCCAGCGCAACGCCCCCAATGCCGATGTCGTCGGCGAAGACAAGTGCGGCCGAGAAATTGTTGCCGTAGCCTTCGTCGCCGCCGCCCGGAGGACCGACCGGCTTGTACGTGGCCTCCGCAGTGGGCGTTTCGCCGCCTGCATTCTTGGCGCTCACGACCCAATATGTATCAACGGGTGTCAGGCCCGCGCCGTCCACATAGGTATAGCTCGCCTGACCGGTCACGACAGGCACCGATATCAGGTGATTGTCCGGCTGAAATGCGGTCCCCGCCGTTGTGCTGCGGTAGATCTCATAACTTGTCGGCACACCACCCGCCGCCGGCGGCGACCAGGTTAGCGTGGCAGAAAGGGTTTGTCCCGACGTGCCCACTACAGTGAAGTTGGTTGGCACACCAGGGGCGACGACGGTCGAGCTTGCGTCGCCGCCACCTCCTCCCCCGCATCCTGCGAAGGCGAACGCGATAACTGCAAGCACCACTCCTGCCGCCACGGGCGACATTAAGCGACGCCAATTGGCTGTAATCTGGGTTCTCACGGTGGCTCTCCTTATGGTTGCTGCGCCTTTACTGACAGTTATGTCAGCATTTCTTGCGCGCGTTCTGTTGAGAAAGGTCAAGCAGGCCTACGAACGCGTTGGAGAAAGGGCGTAGAGATTGAGAGCAATCAAAAAATCGCGCGGCGACGTCATTGCGCCGTTCTGGAGCGATTCCGGTCTGCTCGTGGAAGACCTCGACGGCGCCGGGCGCGCGGACTCGACGGGCAGCTTTTCGGCGCTGCCGCCGCTTCGCTGAGCCGGGCCGCGGCGTGCCCGATCAGTTCAGGCGCAGCTTGAACTGAAACGCCAGTGCACCGTCGGTGCGCCCCGGCAGGGTCGGAATCAAGCTCAGGTTGACGCCAAGCCGCCGACCTTCGAGCGAGACGAGCGGCAGCGGCGCGACGAACCACCCGCCGTCCCTGTAGTTCGGATAGCCGTCGAAAGCGGCGAAGATGACGCCGGCGCCGAGATCGAGGCCGGCCACTTGCCAGTGCAGCGGGCGCCAGGCGTAAGCCGCGTAGCGCGAGCGCGCGTCGTTGCTGTTGATGTAGGTCCCGACCATCACCGCATGATCCGGCGCAAATGCGATCTCGACCCCGAGGCCGGGATTGGCGTCGCGCAACCCCTTGTCGCGATCGAAATGACGCGAGTACAAGCCGGGCGAGAGCCATATCTGCTGCGAAAAAGGCGCCGCCGGCTCCTTCGCGCGAGCGCCGATCGGGTGCCAGGCCGCCACCATGGCGGCCAGGGCGCAGGCGCACGCCCTCAGGTGCCGATGCGCGTCCCTGGCCTTAGAAGTCGACATCGCCCCGCCCGTGACCACGAGCCGCCGCGCGCAGACGATGGCGGCGATGCTGCCCAAAGGGCGATGACGACCGACAGCACCGCGACGCCAAGCACGAAGAACAACAGCAGCGCGTAGACGTTGGACATGGCGTTGCTGGGCGCATAGGCACCGATGGTACACAGCGCGAGAACGACCGGGAAGAGCACGGCCTTGGGCACACTCAGCCAGTGCGCAGGACGGCGCCGATCAGGCAGACGAAGAGGAGCATCAGCTGTGAAACTCGGCCTACACGGTCGGTTCGCATTACATCAAGGGGTGCACATACGCTAGCTTACTCAGTGCATGGAGCGCCCCCTATTAAGGGGTAGGTCGTAGGTTCGATTCGTATCCAGGGCGCCACTCTGAATTGCTTTGCGAACAACCGGCCGCGGTCACGATTGATTTGCGTCAAGCTCCCCGCCGTCGCTCGCGATAGGCTTTTACGGCGTACGTGGGGGATTTAGCGTGAGTCGTTAGTTCAGGTGGGCATGCGACTTCGTGACTTTCTTGCGTAACAAAACGCCGACTCGCGGCTCCATCCGAAGGGGGTATCCATGAAAAAGTTACTCGCTGTATTCATCATTCTGTTCGCGGCCGCCAACGCGCAGGCCGCGGACGATGCTCTGCTGAGCAAGGCCAAGTCCGAAGGCAAGGTGGCGTTCTATGCCAACATCACCGCCGTCGAGCCGATCATGAAGGCCTTCACCGCCGACACTGGAATAAAGGCGGAGTACACGCGGATCTCGACCGCGAAATTCGTGGCCACGGCCGTCACCGAATTCGCGGCCGGCAAGTTCATGGCCGACGTCGTCCAGGGCCCGCTGCCGGTCCTGGAGATACTCAAGGAAAAAGGCATGCTGGCTCCGTACCGTTCACCGGTCGCCGCCGGCTACCCGGCGTGGACGCGCAAGGACGACCGCATCCAGCTGTTCGGGATCGAGTACGTGGGGCTGATTTACAACAAGGAGCTGGTGAAACCGGCGGACGTGCCTCAGCGCTACCAGGACCTGACCGATCCGAAGTGGAAGAACAAGATCGTCATGGCCAATCCGGCCAACCACGCCACGACCATCTCCTGGCTCATCGGGCTGAAGGAAAACGTGTTCAAGAACGACGCCGAGTGGATGAAGTTCATGGAGGGACTGGCCGCCAACAACCCGATGTTTGTGGCCTCCTTCGGACCGACCCCGGCGCCGATCGAGAGCGGCGAGAAACTGATCGGCATCTCCATGCCCAAGTACATCATCACCAAGGCCCCGGCCCCGCTCGACTGGGCGCATTTGTCGCAGCCGCTGATGGGCACGCCGCGGGCCATCGGTATCAGCTCCGCGGCCCCGCATCCCGCCGCGGCCAGGGCGTTCATCGACTACTGGCTCTCGAAGAAAGCCATGAGCATGCTGGCGGACAAGGTCGGCGAGTACGTTGCGGCGCCCGGGGTCTACCCGCCGATCGAGGGGATGGACAAAGCCAAAGTGATCCCCATCCGCGAATTGTCGGATGAAGAAATCAAGAAGTGGGGCGCCGAGTTCAAGAAGACTTTCGCCGTCCAATAATGCCGCTTCACGGCCATCGCCTGCCGCCCGGACTTGAGCGCCGGGCGGCGGTTCGGCCGGCGCGCGGCAACGGCGAATTGCCGTTTGCCTGCGCCGCCAAGGTCTGCGAACGCCAGAGGCCGATCTCCCTTCCGACTTGAAAAAACCACCAACAGACAAACACCATGGAGATCGCGATCCAGGGCATCAGCAAATATTATTTTTCCGGGGGCAAGACCATCAAGGCCCTGGACAACGTGGATCTGACCATACCCGCCAACCACATATTCACTCTTCTGGGACCCAGCGGCTGCGGCAAGACCACGCTGCTGCGCTGCATCGTCGGCCTGGAAACTCCGGACACGGGGGAGATCAGAATCGGCGACGAAGTGGTGTGGTCGAAGGCAAGGGACATCTCCATCCCAACCGAGAAGCGCGGGCTGGGCATGGTGTTTCAGACCTACGCCATCTGGCCGCACATGAATGTCTTCGATAACGTGGCCTACCCGCTGCAGATCCGCGGCGTTCCCCGCGATGTCATCCGTGAACGGGTGGCGAAGACCCTGAGCTTCGTGCAACTGGAGGGAATGGAAAGGCGCCCCGCGACCAAGCTGTCCGGCGGCCAGCAGCAGCGGGTCGCCCTGGCCCGCGCGCTGGTGGCCGAGCCCAAGGTCATCCTGTTCGACGAACCGTTGAGCAACCTGGACGCCAAGCTACGCGAGGAAACCCGTAAGGAGCTGCGAACCTTCCTGACCGAGCTGAAGATCACCGCGGTCTACGTGACGCACGACCGCATCGAGGCCCTCGCGCTTTCAGACACCATCGCGGTCATGCGCGACGGGCGGATCATCGAGACGGGCGACCCCAAGAAAATCTATTTCGATGCGAACCATCGCTTCGTGGCCGATTTCATCGGCCGCGCCAACCTGGTCAAGGCCGCGGTACGGGCCCACGAGGGGGACCACACCATCGTGGATTGCGGACTGGGGACCATCGCCTGTCAGCGTCGCGACATCCCCGTCGGCAGCGAGGTCACGCTCTGCATCCGGCCGGAGTTCATCCGGATCGCCGGGGGCGAGGGCGGCGGCAAAAACGTGGTCAACGGCCGAATCGAGACACTGATCTTCGTTGGCGAGGCCTACGAGGCGGAAATCCGCGTCGGCAACGAACTGCTGCTCGCCAAGATCGATCCGGAAGTGAATCTCCAAGAAGGCAGCGCGGTCAACTTCAGCCTGGATCCCGAGCATTGCCTGCTGCTTTCCATCTGAAGCGCGGCGGGGCGATGGATCGTAGCCGATCGAAACTGACGTTCTCGCTCATCCTCATCGTCGGCGTTCTGACCGTGGGTCCGGTCCTTATGCTGCTGCTGGGGAGTTTTTCCGAAGGGCTGACCGCCTTCGGCAGCTTTACCCTGGAAAAATACATCGAGGCCTATACCGATCCGGCCTTTTTCGAGGTCATCGTCAACACGATGGTTTTTGTCCTGGGCTCCGCGCTCACGGCCACGGTCCTCGCCTTGTTCCTTTCCTATCTGAATAATCGAACCGACATCCCGATGAAGTTCATGTTCAGGGTCATCTCCGTCCTGCCGATGATGATCCCCCACCTGCTGTTTGCGGTGAGCTGGGCGCTCCTGCTCAATCCGTCCAACGGCATGCTGAACATCGCAATCAAAGACGTCTTCGATCTGGAGAGCGCGCCGTTCAACATCTATTCGCTGTGGGGCATGATTCTCGTGGAGGGGCTGCTCGACATGCCCGTCGCCTACCTGATCATCGCACCGGCCATGGCATCCTTCGACGTGGCCTTGGAGGAATCTTCCCGGGTCTTCGGCGCGGGCACGTGGCGAACCCTGGTCCGGGTGACCTTGCCGGTGCTGCGGCCAGCGATCCTCGCATCCTTCATCCTGGGCGTGGTGCGCGGCCTCGCGGCCTTCGCCGTGCCTTCGGTCCTCGGCATGCCGGGCCGGGTCAATGTCCTGTCAACGTACCTGTACCAGATGGTCGCCACGGGCTTCGCCCCCGATTACGGCAAGGCGGCCGCCGTGGGCATGAGCGTGCTGGCGATCTCCATTACGCTCATCGTGGTCTACCGCGCGCTGACCGCGGAAGGCGAAAAGTACGTGACCATCTCCGGCCGCGGCTACCGCCCCAGCTTGATCGAGCTCAAAGCGGCGAAGATTCCCCTGTTTACCGTGATGGCCCTGCTCTCGTTCATCCTGATCGTGCTCCCGGTAGCGGTCCTGTTCTACACCTCGCTGGTGCCCTACTCCATGGTGCCGAGCGCGCGCGCCGTTTCGCTCATGAGTTGGAAGCACTGGACCGAGGTCGTGGAAGATCCGATCTCGCTGCTGTCGCTGAAGAACAGCCTGTTCCTTGGCGTTGTCGGGGCCACTCTGGGCGTGCTGCTGTCCATTTTCGTGGCCTACGTCATAGTCAAAGTAAAAACCCGGGCTTCCGGAATCCTCGAGTCCCTGAGTTTCCTGTCATTTTCGTTCCCGGGCATTGTGATCGGCGTCGGGTTCATGTGGTTTTTCGTCCAGACCCCGCTGTACGCCACCATCTGGGCGCTGCTGATCGGCTATATCGCCACCTATCTGCCTTATGGCATACGCCCGCTGGCGAGTGCCTTCGTCCAGGTGCACGCACATCTGGAAGAATCTTCCCTCGTCTGCGGGGCGAGCCGCTTGACCACCATGCGCCGAATCATCATTCCACTGCTCATTCCCGGCATCGTCTCGGCGTGGATTCTCATGGCCAGCATGTTCGTGCGCGAGCTGACCCTGTCCGTGGTGCTGTCGCGGCCGGGAACCGAGGTCCTGGCGGTTCAGGTTCTGCGCTTCGCCGATGACGGCCTGTGGGGCCGGCTTTCTGCCTTAGGCATAATAATGATCTTCATCTCGACCGCGCTGGTGCTGCTGGCCACGCTCATCGGCGGAAAGCTCAGAGCGGTGGAGGGCGAAGCCTAAATCGCTGGTTGCGCACCCCGAATCGGCACACCTGTTACCCCCTTGTGCCCAGCTTCATTCCCTCCTGGGCGCCACATCTCAGAAATCTACGTGCTGCTCACCGGTTCCCTGCGCGGCCACGCGCAGTCTGTGGCGCCGGTGCTGCCAGAGGGCGAACACGACCGAGATTACCGCGGCGCCGAGCAGGCCGCCAGAGATCGGGCGGGTGATGAACAGCCACGGATTCGAGTCGGTCATGAGCGCCTGGATCAGGTTGACCTCGATCTGGTCGCCCAGCACGACGCCGATGATGAGCGGCGCGAGGGGGAAGCCGAACTTGACCATCGCGTAGCCGAGGACACCGAACAGCAGCAGGACGTAGACGTTGGACATGGTGTTGCTCAGCGCGTAGGCGCCGACGGTGCACAGCACGAGCACCACCGGGAAGAGCGCGGCCTTCGGCACGCTCACGACGCGCAGCATCGCGCGCGCGCCCAGCCCCATCAGGATGACCATGATGGGATGCGCGAGCAGGTAGGCGGCGAAAATGCCGTAGGCGATTTTCGGATGCTGCGAGATGAACAGCGGACCGGACTGGATTCCGTGGATGGTGAGCGCGCCGAGCATCACTGCGGTGACGGCGTCGCCGGGAATGCCGAAGGCCATGATGGTGACGAGCGACCCGCCGACGTTGGCGTTGTTGGCCGACTCGGAAGCGATGATGCCTTCCGGGTTGCCTTTGCCGAAGCTCTCGGGGTGGCGCGAGAATTTCTTGGCCTGGTCGTAGGCCATCATGTTGGCCGCGCTGCCGCCGATCGCAGGCAGGACGCCGATGAACAGGCCCACCAGCGAGGACCACAGCAGCAGGAACGGCTTGGACAGGATCTCCCAGATGACCTTGAGGTGCGAGGCCGACAGCGCGGCGACGCGCTCGGCGGTGCTCGCCGGGGCGCCCGCGGCGCCGCTCATCTTCTCGACGTCGGACATGATCTGGGCGAAGGCGAAGACGCCGATCAGTACCGGCAGAAAGGGGATGCCGCCCTCGAGGAAGCCGATGCCGAGGGTCAGGCGCGGGGCGCCGAGCATCGGGTCGTTGCCCATGATGGTGACGATCAGCCCGATCGCGCCGGAGATGAAACCCTTCAGGAGCGAAGCCTCCATCAGCCCCGCCACCATCGACAGCGCGAGGATGAAGAGGGAAAAGAATTCCCACGGCCCGAATTCGAGCGCGATCTTGGCCAGCGGCCCGGTGGCGGCGATCAGGAAGATGCCGCCCAGCAGGCCGCCGAAGAACGACGCCCAGATGCCGGTCCACACCGCCCTGCCCGGCTCGCCCTTCCGCGCCAGCGGGTGGCCGTCGAAGGTGGTCGCGATCGACGACGGCGTGCCGGGGATGCCGAGCAGGGTCGCGGTGATCAGGCCGCCCGCCGAGCCCCCGACGTAGACCCCGGTCATCGCCGCCAGGCCCTGCAGCGGATCGAGACCGAAGGTGAAAGGAAGCACGATGATCACCGTCATGGTGATGGTGACGCCGGGCAGCGCGCCGCCGACCACGCCGGCCACAGTGCCGAGCACGAGCGGCACCAGGTACTTGTAGTGCATCAGCCCGATCAGGCTGTGCCAGAGCAGGTCGTACACGGGCTAGAAGTCCGTCCAGCGCCCGCGCGGCAGCAGCACCAAGAGATACTGCTCGAATACGTAATAAGCGATCAGCGCGGTTGCCGCGCCGAGCGCCAGAGCGCGCAGCCAGTGCGCGGGTCGGTGAGGCGGCTCGAGCAGCAGGTTGCCCGCCGCGACGAAAATGAAGGTCGCGATGCGGAATCCCAAACCGGGGAGCAGCAGCACGTAGACGGCGAACGCGCCGAAGGACAGCGCCACCAGCCGGTAGTTGCGCGGCAGCCCGGCCTCGGGCGGCGCGGCCCGAAGCTCGCGCCGCGCCAGCGCGTCGGCCAGCACCAGCGCGAGGCCGAGCAACCCGGTGATGCCGAGCACGATGCGCGGATAGAACCCGGGGCCGATCGGTAGGAGCGGATTTCTTTGCAGCCCCAGGGTGAGCCAGAAAAACGCGAGGCTCGTCGCCAGGACGACGAGCCCCGCCAGGCCGTCGCGCCCGATCATCGCTTCAGCAGGCCGAGCTCTTTCGCGAGCTCCTTGTTCAGCGCGTCGTTTTGCTTGAAGAACGCCGCGTAGTCCTTCGCGTTCTTGTAGTCCACCAGCGTCCCCTGCAGGTCCATCGCCTTGGCGAACGCGGGCTCGTGCGCCGCCGCGCCGCAGGCGCTGCGCAGCTTTGCCAGGGCCGCGGGGTCGGTGCCCTTGGGCGCCACCAGGCCGCGGTGCACCGCGTACTCGACGTCGATGTCGCTCTCCTTAAGGGTCGGCAGGTCGGGCATCTGCGGCATGCGCGTGGCAGTGGCGATGGCGAGGAACTTCATCTGCCCCGCGTCGACCTTGCCCTTCTGGGTCAGGTTCGACTCCGCCAGCTGGATATGGCTGCCGAGCAGCGCGTTCATGCGCTTGGCGGTGCCTTCATAGGCGACGTACTTGAACTTCAGGCCCGCGGCCTTCTCCACCAGCGCGGGGAAGAAGTGGCTGGTCGAGCCGAGCGTGGCGCCGACCGTGATCGTTCCCGGGTGCGCCTTGGCGTCCGCCAGCAGATCCTTGATGGTCTTCCACGGCGTATCCGGGGCCGCGGTGAGAATCGACGGCGTCGCCGAGACCAGGCAGATCGGCTCGAAGTCCCAGTAGTTCACGTCGGCCACGCCGGTGTAGTAGGTCGAGTGGATCGAGTCGTGGACCGCGAAGATGGTGTAGCCGTCGGGCGGCGAGTCTTTCGCTTCCTTCGCGCCGCGGGTGCCCGAGGCGCCGCCGACGTTGGCGATCACGATCGTGCCGCCGAGGTGCTTCTGGAACATCGGCTGGAACGCGCGGTAGATGTTGTCGGTGTCTCCGCCCGCGCCCCAGGGCACGATCAGCTTGATCGGGCGGTCGGGATAGGCCGCGTGCGCGGTGGCGGAAACCGCCAGCAATGCGGCAGCAATCAGTGCGAACGGTCTTTTCATGTTTTACTCCCGGGTAAGGATGACAGCATCGGTCAGCATACTACCCCGGTGGAGGCGAAAACGAGCATGGTGTTCCACGGAAAATGGTACGACGAGGTTGATCTGGGCGAACGATTCGGCTCCAGCCTCACGGTCACCGAAACGCATTTCGTTCTCGGCTCGGGCCTATTCGGTGATTTCAATCCGCTGCACGTGGACGAGGTGTTCGCTCAGAAGTCCCAGTTCGGCTCGCGCATCCTGCACGGCCCGTTCACCAGCGCCCTGGTCTCGGCGCCAGTTGGCATGTTCTTCGCCGGCACCGCGATCGCCTACCTCGAGCACGCCTGCCGCTTCAAGGCGCCGGTGCGCGCCGGCGACACCGTGGCGACCGAATGGACGGTGCTGGAGAAGCTCGACAAGCCGAAGCACCGCGGCGGCATCGTGGTGATGCGCGGCGTGTGCGCCAACCAGCACGGCGACACCGTGGTCGAGGCCGACGGCAAGATCCTGGTCGCCTCGCGGCCCGCGGCGCCCTAGCCCGCGAACGCCGCGATCCAGCGCCGGTCGATGCGGTCCTTCCAGCGCCAGGCCCACTCCCCTTCTGCCGCAAGCGGCCCCCAGGACGCGATCGCGTAGCGCCCGCCGCAGCTGATCAGCGCCAGCGACACTCGCTGCGGCGAGTAGGTCTCGAGCGGCCGCGACTCGACCGCGCGGCGCAGGTTGCGCGCGAGTACGGCGCCTTGGCGCACCGCGTAGACGCCCGACTTGGGCAGCGCGGCGCCGAGCAGCGCGGCGGTGTCGCCGACGGCGAAAAGCTGCGGATGCGAGATACTGCGCAGCGTCTCGTCGACCAGGACGAATCCGGACGGATCGAGCGTCAGGCCCGTCTCGCCGAGCCAGGGCGGCGCCGCCGCCCCGGCGGTCCACACCACCGCGTCGAAGGAGCGCCGCTCTCCGCGCGCGCGCACCACCGGCCCGGGCTCGACCGCGTCCACCGCGGTGCCAGGGCGCGGCGCGACTCCGGCGCGCGCGAGCGCGCGCGCAACGCGCCGCCCCAGGCGCGGCGCGAAAGCGGGCCGGTCGGAGTACAGCTCGATCTCGCCCGGACGCCCGCCGGCGACGAGCGCGCGCGCCATCGCCATCGCGAGCTCGACTCCGGCGGCACCACCGCCCGCGACCGCGATGTGCAGCGTCTGCCCGCGCCCGCGCTCGCGCAGCCGCTCCCAGGCGGCGACGAACGGCTCGAAAGGCTTGGCCGGGAGCGCGTGCTCGGCGGCGCCGGGCACGCCGGCGAAGTTCGGCAACGAGCCGAGGTTGAGCGAGGCCACGTCGTATTCGAGCTCGCCGCCGCGCTCCAAGCGCGCCACGCGCCGCTGCGGGTCGATCGCGGCGACGCGGTCGTAGACCACCGCCACGCCCGCGCGCGCGGCGAGCTGCGCCAGGTCGATCACGCAGTCGCCGAGCGCGTAGTGCCCGGCGACCAGGCCCGGCAGCATTCCCGAATAGAGATGGTGGCGGTTGGGGGTGACCAGCGTCACGCGCGCGCCCGCTGCCGGCGAGTCCGCCAGCGAGCGCAGCACGAATGCGTGCGCGTGTCCTCCGCCGAGCAGGAGCAGCTGTTTCACGCGCGCTTGCGCAGTTCCTTGCGCTGAACCTTGCCCGTGGTGGTCATGGGCAGCGCGTCGATGAACTCGATCTCGCGGGGGTATTCGTAGGGCGCCAAGCGCGCGCGCACGTGTTTCCGGATGTCCTCCTCCAGCGCCGCCGAAGGCTGCTGCCCGGGCTGCAGCACGATGTAAGCCTTGATGATCGCGCCGCGCGTCTCGTCGGGCTTGCCAATCACCGCCGCGTTCGCCACCGCCGAATGCTTGATCAGGCAGGACTCGATCTCGGCCGGTCCGATGCGGTAGCCGGCGCTCTTGATGACGTCGTCCGAGCGACCCTGGTACCAGATGTAGCCGTCCTCGTCCATCCTGCCCTGGTCGCCGGTGAGGCCCCAGTCGCCGACGAACTTGTCCTTCGTCGCCTGCGGGTTGTTCCAGTACTCGAGGAAGAACACCGGATCGCCGACGCGATGAACGGCGATTTCCCCGAGTTGATTTGTTTCAACTTCGGATCCCCTCTCATCGATGATGGCAACCCGATGTCCCGGGTACGGCCTCCCGATCGAGCCGGGCTTGACCGGCCAGGCGCTCTGGCAGTTGCCCACCACGTAGTTGATTTCGGTCTGGCCGAACATCTCGTTGATCGTGACGCCGAGCTGCTCGCGCGCCCATTCGATCACGGTCGCGCCCACGCTCTCGCCCGCGCTCATGATTGAGCGCAGGTTGAGCTCGTACCTGCCGCGCGGCTCGGGCACCGTCTTCAGCATCAGCTTAAGCGCGGTCGGAAAGAGAAAAGTGTTGCGCACCCCGTAGCGCTCGAGCAGGTCGTAGGCGCGCTCGGCGTCGAAGCGGCCGCGGTAGCCGAGGATCGGCAGGCCGAAATACCAGCTCGGCAGCAGCGCATCGAGCAGCCCGCCGGCCCAGGCCCAGTCCGCGGGCGACCAGAACATGTCGCCCTGCTGCGGAAAAAAGTCGTGCGAGTGCACGAAGCCCGGAATGTTGCCGAGGATCGCGCGCTGCGCCTGCAGCGCGCCCTTCGGCGCCCCGGTGGTGCCGCTGGTATAGATGATCAGCGCCGGGTCTTCGGCGGCAGTGTCGAGGCAGGCGAAATTGCGGCTCGCCTTCGCCAGCAGGGCGTCCCAGTCGTGGACGCCGGCCTCGCGCGCGCCGCCCGCGCCGATCACGTGTCTGAGCTGGTCCAGCCGGTCGCGCACAGCCGACAGGTTCGGCAGCGTGGTCGGCTCGACGATCGCCACGCTCGCGCCGGCGTTCTCCATCCGGTACTCGAGCGCGTCAGGGCCGAACAGGTGGCTGAGCGGCAGCGCGATCGCGCCCATCTGGAAAATCGCGATGTAGGCGATGGCGGTCTCGGGCCGCTGCGGCAGGATGATCGCCACGCGGTCGCCGCGCTTCACGCCGAGCCCGGCCAGCGCGTTGGAGAGCCGGTTGGCTTGCTGCTGGATGTCCCAGAACGAGTACGCCGCGCGCGCCCCCGACTCGTCCTCCCAGTAAAGCGCGAAGCGGCTGCGCTCCGCCGCCCAGCGCCCGCAGCAGGCCCGGGCCATGTTGAAGCGCGCCGGCACCTGCCACTTGAAGGCGCGGTAGATCTCGTCGTAGCGGTTCACCATTGTGCGCCGGCAGTTTACCATCGGGCTTTCTCGAAGGAGCCTCATCGATGCCCCTCGACGCGCTGGTGTTCGACGCCTACGGCACGCTGTTCGACGTCCACGCCGTAGTGGAGCGCTGCGACAAGTTCTGGCCCGGCAGGGGCGCGCAGCTGTCGCAGCTCTGGCGCGCGAAGCAGCTCGAGTACAGCTGGCAGCGCAGCCTGATGGGGCGCTACCAGCCTTTCTCCGCGATCACGCGCGACGCCCTCGGCTACGCCTGCGAGGCGCTCGGCCTGCCCCTGAGCGACAAGCAGACGAAGGCGCTGATGGAGGAGTACCTGAACCTCGCGCCCTACCCCGACGTGCCAGACGCCCTGGCGAAGCTCAAGGGAGGCGGGCGCAAGCTCGCGATCCTCACCAACGGCTCGCCCGACATGATCGAACCGCTGGTGAAGAACCGCAGCCTGCAGTCGAGCTTCGACGCGGTGTTGAGCGTCGACGGGCTGAAGCTGTTCAAGCCCGCGCCGCGCGTGTACCAGCTCGCGGTCGACTCGCTGCGCGTGCCCGCCGCTAACGTCGGCTTCGTGTCCTCGAACTGCTGGGACGCGCTCGGCGCCAAGGCCTTCGGCTTCAACGTCTACTGGATCAACCGCGGCGGCACGCCGGTGGACCGCCTCGGGCTGCAGCCCGACGGCATGCTCGGCAGCCTGGGCGACCTGCCCGAGAGGATCGCCAGCTGATGAAGTTCTGCTCCAACTGCGGCGCACAGGTCAGCCGGCGCGTGCCGCCGGGCGACAGCTTGCCGCGTTTTGTGTGCGACGCCTGCGGCGAGGTCCACTACCAGAACCCGAAGCTGGTGGTGGGGAGCATTCCAGTCTGGGAAGAGCGCGTGCTGCTGTGCCGGCGCGCGATCGAGCCGCGCTACGGCTACTGGACGCTTCCCGCCGGGTTCATGGAGAACGACGAAACCGCGGGCGAGGCAGCGCTGCGCGAGACGCTCGAGGAGGCCGGCGCGATGATCGAGCTTGGCGAGCCGTTCAGCATGATCTCGGTGCCGCGCGTCAACCAGGTTCACCTCTTCTACCGCGCGCGACTGCGCGACCTCGAGTTCAAGCCGGGCGAAGAGAGCCTCGAGGTGGCGCTGTTCGAGGAGGCGCAGATCCCGTGGAAGGAGATCGCCTTTCGCACCGTCGGCCTGACCCTGAAGCACTGGTTCGCCGACCGGCAGCGCGGCAGTTTCGCCTTTCACGCCGAGGACATCGCCCGCGCCTAGCGCCGCTCCGCGATGTCGGGCGAGGCGGAGATCTTGTGGATCGAGAGATCGGCGCCGTTGAACTCCTCCTCTTCGTCCAGGCGCAGCCCGACCACCGCCTTGAGCACGCCGTAGACGATCCCGCCGCCGACGAGCGCCACCGCGATGCCGAGCAGCGTGCCTGCGAGCTGCGAGGCGAAGCTCACGCCGCCCAGCCCGCCCAGCGCCTTGGCGCCGAAGATGCCGCAGGCGACGCCACCCCACGCGCCGCACAGCCCGTGCAGCGGCCACACGCCGAGCACGTCGTCGATCTTCCAGCGGTTCTGGGTGACGGTGAACATGTAAACGAACATCCCGCCCGCGACCGCGCCGACCACGAACGAGCCGGCCGGGTGCATGACATCCGATCCGGCGCACACTGCCACCAGCCCGGCGAGCGGCCCGTTGTGCACGAAGCCGGGGTCGTTGCGGCCCGCCGCCAGCGCGGCGAGTGTGCCGCCGGCCATCGCCATCAGCGAGTTGACCGCGACCAGGCCGCTGATCTTGTCGATCGCCTGCGCCGACATGACGTTGAAGCCGAACCAGCCCACCGACAGGATCCAGGCCCCGAGTGCGAGGAAAGGAATTGACGACGGCGGATGCGCCGCAATGCGCCCGTCCCTGGAATAGCGCCCGCGGCGCGCGCCGAGCAGCAGCACCGCCACCAGGCCGATCCAGCCGCCCACCGCGTGCACCACCACCGAGCCGGCGAAGTCGTGGAACTCGGCGCCGAAATGCCCCTGCAACCAGGCCTGCACGCCGAAATGGTGGTTCCACGCGATTCCCTCAAAGAACGGATAGACCAGCCCGACCAGCGCGCCGGTGGCGATCAGCTGGGGGTAGAAGCGCGCGCGCTCGGCGATGCCGCCGGAGACGATCGCCGGCACCGCGGCGGCGAAGGTCAAGAGGAAAAAGAATTTCACCAGCTCGTAGCCGTTGCTTTGCACGAGGTGCTCGGCCCCAGTGAAGAACGACACACCGTAAGCCAGGCCGTAGCCGACCACGAAATAGGCCACGGTCGAGACGCAGAAGTCGGCGAGAATCTTCACCAGCGCGTTGACCTGGTTTTTCGCGCGCACGGTGCCGAGCTCGAGAAAGGCGAACCCGGAATGCATCGCAAGCACCAGAATGGCGCCCAGCAGCACGAACAACACGTCGGATCCGGATTTGAGCGCCTGCATAAATATCTCCCCTTTGGCCTTGTTCTCAGAAAATCAGCGCCTTGCGGCAAACCTCGGAAGATAACCCAGATGCGCGCAGGGTGGCACCAAATGAGTGCGGATTTTGTGCGGCTACAATAGACCTGAGATGCAGCGGCGCCAGTTCATCAAGTTCTGCGCGGCGTCAGCCGCCGTCAGCTCGCCGGCGGCGCTCGCGGCCGCGGGTGCGAGCCCGCGCCTCTACGCGCGCGCCAAGCTGGTGGACGAGCGCGGCAAGCCGCTCGCCGCCACCGCGCTGCCCGCGAATCGCAACCTGCTGTTCGACTATCCCTACGCCGCGACGCCCTGTTTCCTGTTGAACCTCGGCCGGCCGCTGCGCGCGACGGTGCGCCTTAGAACCGCGGACAACCGAAGCTACGAGTGGCACGGTGGGGTCGGCGCGCGCCGCTCGATCGTCGCGTACTCCGCGATCTGCGCCCACAAGCTGACCTATCCGACGCGCCAGATCAGCTTCATCAGCTACCGCGCCGAGGCGAGCGCGCGCAATCCGAACGCACGGGTCATCCATTGCTGCTCCGAGCACAGCCAGTACGACCCCGCGCGCGGCGGGCGCGTCGTCGCCGGCCCGGCGCCGCAGCCGCTGGCGGCGATCCTGCTCGAGTACGACCCCGCCGACGATTCGATCAGCGCGATCGGCACGCTAGGCGGCGAAATGTTCCAGCAGTTCTTCGACAAGTTCCGATTTAGGCTGGCGATGGAGATCGGTCCGTCCGCGCACCGGGCCGTCGCCGGCAGCGCAGTGGTCACCCCGCTCGAGCGCTATTGCCGCCAGCAGGTGAAGTGCTAGCCTGGCTGCGGTCCGACGATCCGTTCCCGCCGGTCGAGCGGGCGCTGCACGAGCCCAACGGCCTGCTGTGCGCTGGCGCCGACCTGTCGCTCGAGCGCCTGCTTGACGCCTACCGGCGCGGCATCTTCCCCTGGTATTCCGGCGGCGAGCCGATCCTGTGGTGGTCGCCCGATCCACGCATGGTGCTTTTCTGCGACGAGCTGAAAGTGTCCCGCTCGCTCGCCAAGAGCCTGCGCAACAAAGGCTACCGGGTGCGCGTGGACACCGTGTTCCGGCGCGTGCTGGAAGGCTGCTCGGGTCCGCGCCGCGGCGACGGCGGCACCTGGCTGAGCGAGGACATGCGCAAGGCCTATTTCGCGCTGCACCGCGCCGGCCACGCGCACTGCTTTGAGACGTGGCGCGACGACGAGCTGGTGGGCGGGCTGTACGGCGTCGCCGTCGGGCGCATGTTCTACGGCGAGTCCATGTTCTCGCGCGCGACCGACGCCTCCAAGGTCGCGCTGGTCGCGCTGATCGAGACGCTGCGCTCGCGCGGCTTTCCGCTCATCGACTGCCAGATGCGCACCCCGCTGCTCGCCTCGCTCGGCGCGCGCGAGATCCCGCGCCGTGCGTTCTTGCGCCGCGTGTCGGCATTGGTAAACTACGCCGAGCCGGCCGGAACTTGGCGCAGCGAGGAAGCTTAAGGTGTCCCGACTCGACGATCTGCCTCACGCAGTCCTGCAGTTCTACGTGACCGCGCCTTATCCGTGCAGCTACCTGCCGGATCGAATGGCGCGCTCGCAGGTCGCCACGCCGAGCCACCTCATCAACACGGAACTGTACGGCGACCTGGTCAAGGCGGGATTTCGCCGCAGCGGGATCTTCACCTACCGCCCTCACTGCGACGCCTGCCGCGCCTGCGTGCCGGTGCGCATCCCGGTCGCGGAGTCCGTCGCCAGCCGCTCGCAGCGCCGCGCCTGGAAGCAGCACCGCGACCTCACTTCGCAATCGCAGCCGCTCAAGTTCCGCCTCGAGCACTACGCGCTGTACCTGCGCTACCAGTCCAGGCGCCATTCGGGCGGCGGAATGGACAACGACAGCCGAGACCAGTATTCGCATTTCCTGCTGCAGAGCCGCGTCGACACGCGGCTGATCGAGTTCCGCCAAGAAGGACAGCTCGTGATGGTATCGATCGTCGACTACCTTCCGGACGGTCTGTCCTCGGTCTACACCTTCTTCGAGCCCGACCGGCACGGCGCGAGCTACGGCACGTACAACGTGCTGTGGCAGGTCGAGGCTTGCCGCGCGCTCGCCCTGCCCTACCTCTACCTCGGCTACTGGATCGGCGAGAGCCCGAAGATGGCGTACAAGTCGAAATTCGCGCCGATCGAAGGCTTCGTCGACGGGGTCTGGAAGCGCCTCGGCTGACCCCCGGCTAGAATAGCCGCATGCTCTACGCGATGGCGCGGCCGCTGCTGTTCGCGCTCGACCCCGAAACCGCGCACCGGCTCACGCTCGGCCTCGCCGACGCCGCGCAGGCTTCGCGCCTGCTCGGCCTGCTCGCGCCGCGCGTGCCGGCGGCGCCGGTGCGCACGATGGGGCTCGAATTCCCCAACCCGGTCGGCCTCGCCGCCGGCCTGGACAAGAACGCCGAGCACATCGACGCGCTCGCCGCGCTCGGCTTCGGCTTCATCGAGGTCGGCACCGTGACGCCGCGTCCGCAGCCCGGCAACCCGCGCCCGCGGCTGTTCCGCCTGCCCGAGGCGCAGGCGCTGATCAACCGCTTCGGCTTCAACAACGTCGGCCTCGAGGCGTTCATGGCCAACGTCGCGCGGGCGCGCTGGCGCGGCGTGCTCGGGATCAACATCGGCAAGAACTTCGACACCCCGGTCGAGCGCGCCGCCGACGACTACCTTGCCTGCCTGGAGCGCGTGTACCGGGCGGCGAGCTACGTTACGGTGAACGTCTCCTCGCCCAACACGCGCGGGCTGCGCGCGCTGCAGGAAAGCGAGCCGCTCGAGGCCCTGCTCGCGCGGCTGGCGCAGGCCCGCGAGCGCCTCGCGGACCGCCACGGCAGGCGCGTGCCGCTCGCGCTGAAGGTGGCGCCGGACCTCGACCCCGGGCAGCTGCACGCCATCGCCGCGGCGGTGCGCACGCACCGCTTCGACGCCGTGATCGCCACCAACACCTCGCTCGCGCGCGAAGGCGTCGAGGGGCTGGCGCACGCGGGCGAAGCGGGCGGGCTCTCGGGCGCGCCGATCCGGGCGCGCGCCACCCGCGCGCTCGCGCTGCTGGCGGCCGAGCTCGGCGGCGAGGTGCCGCTGATCGGCGCCGGCGGGATCATGAGCGGGGCCGATGCGGCGGACAAGATCGCGCACGGCGCGACGCTGGTGCAGCTCTACAGCGGCCTGATCTATCGCGGGCCGGAGCTGATCGCGGAATGCGCGGCGGCCTGCCGACGCGCTGCGCCGCCCCCGCCATGAAACGCCGCAGCGTCGCAGTGGTCGACGAGTCGCGCTGTATCGGCTGCACGCTGTGCATCGCCGCCTGCCCGGTCGACGCGATCGTCGGCGCGCGCCGGCTGATGCACACAGTGGTCGAGCCCTGGTGCATCGGCTGCCGGCTGTGCGTCGCGCCCTGCCCGGTCGACTGTATCGAGATGGTCCCCGTCGCCGATCAGCGCTGGTTACCGCGGGACGCCGAGGCGGCCGGGCGCCGCGCGCGGCTGCGCAGGCAGCGCCTGGCGCAGCCGCGCGCGCCGGCGCCCCGCAGCGGGCGCGAGCGGCGCGACGTCATCGCGGGCGCGCTCGCGCGCGCCCGCGGCAGGCGGGGCGCGGCGTGACCCCCACCGCGCGGCGCGCGCTCTTCGAGCGGCTGCGGGCGGCGAACCCGAGTCCGCGCACCGAGCTCGTCTACCGCACGCCCTACCAGTTGCTGGTGGCGGTGGTGCTCTCGGCGCAGGCGACCGACAAGTCGGTCAACCTCGCCACGGCGCGCCTGTTCGAGGTCGCCGACACGCCGGCGCGGATGGTCGTGCTCGGCGTCGCCGGGCTCGAGGACCACATTCGCAGCATCGGGCTCTACCGCACCAAGGCAAAGAACGTCATCGCGCTGTCGAAGATCCTGCTCGACGAGCACGGCGGCGAAGTGCCGGCCGAGCGCGAGGCGCTCGAGAAGCTGCCCGGGGTCGGGCGCAAGACCGCCAACGTGGTGCTCAACACCGCCTTCGGCCAACCGACCGTCGCCGTCGACACCCACATCTTCCGCGTCGCCAACCGCACCGGGCTCGCGCCCGGAAAGGATCCGCTCGAGGTCGAGCGGAGGCTGATGAAGGTCACGCCGCCCGAGTTCCTGCACGACGCGCACCACTGGCTGATCCTGCACGGGCGCTACGTCTGTCTCGCGCGCAAGCCGAGATGCGCGGCCTGCCCGATCCGCGACCTGTGCGGGTTCAAGGACAAGACCCGCGATGTTTGATCCGACGCGCGAGCAGGTGCGCGACTTCTTCTTCGAGACCTGGCGCAAGTACCGCGCCGGCGAAATTCTGGCGGGAATGGAGGCGCTGGCGCTCGAGGTCGTGCTGCTGCACCCGGAATACCACGCGGTGCTGGGCGATCCCGAGCGCTACCGCGAGCAGGAGTACTTCCCCGAGCTGGGGCAGACCAACCCGTTCCTGCACCTTAGCCTGCACCTGGCGGTGGAGGAGCAGCTCTCGATCGATCAGCCGCTCGGCATCGTCGCGCGCTTCGGCGCGCTCGCCGCCAGGCGCGGCGAGCGCCACGCGGCGATGCACGACGCGATCGAGTGCCTGGCCGAGATGGTGTGGCGGGCGCAGCGCGAGGGCGCCGCGCCCGACGGCGCGGGCTACCTCGAGTGCCTCGAGGCGCGCGCGCGGCGCTGAGCGCTCGCGCGATTCGCTAGGCCGTCAGCGGATTTCCGATTCCGTCGGGGTGTAGAGCCGCGACGAGGGCTGGCTCGAGAACCAGGTCGCGACGTTCTCGATGTCTTGCTGCGAGAGGGTCGAGGCGAATCCCTGCATGATCGGGTTCTTGCGCTTGCCCGACTTGTAGTCGCTCAGCGCGCGCACCAGGTACTCGTAGTACTGGCCGGCCAGCACGGGATATTCTGAGGTGGTCGGCTTGGTACCGTCCGCGCTGTGGCAGGCGGCGCAGACCTGGGCCGCCTTGGCCTTGCCGGCCTGGACGTCGCCGCCCGCGAAGGCCGTCTGCGACAGCGCCAGTCCCAGCACGAGCGCCCCGGCGATGCGGATCGCGGCGCTCATTTCTTCACCTGGCTGAAGTAGGCGGCGAGGTCGGCCATGTCCTGCTCGTTCAGGCTGCCAGCGATCGCGCGCATGGACGGGTGCCAGCGCGCGCCGGACTTGTACTCCTTGAGCGCGCTGATGATGTACGCGTCCTGCTGGCCGCCGATCTTCGGCACCGGGTAGACCTCGGGGTACGCGGTGCGGTAGCCGACGATGCCGTGACAACCGAAGCACATGGAAGCTTTTTCCTTTCCTGCTGCGGCGTTGCCGGTGATTTTCTGCGCAAAGGCCGCCGGAGCAAGGGCCGCGAGCCCTAGACCGGCCGCGACGAGCGCGGCGGGTAAACGATGGTGCATGCTGGGTTCTGCCTCAGAGGTGGCGATGAGAAAACCCGGCGATTCTAGCGGAAGGGCCTGTCTGCCTCAACCGCGACGGCGCGCCGGTTGCGAAGCGATGGTCTTGCGTCATACTTACAGCTCACCCAGCACCGGAGCAGGAAGGGGGTCCATGCGCCGTGCCG
>Ga0210077_1000046_pt1 | contig 73293 bp, 58 predicted proteins | sample RushMan_CattailN_5_FD_185556 | JGI IMG/M metagenome (GOLD analysis project Ga0210077, IMG submission 185556) | Wetland microbial communities from San Francisco Bay, California, USA, that impact long-term carbon sequestration -... | ecosystem: Environmental > Aquatic > Marine > Wetlands ...
CGTATTCCATCGATTCGCGGGTCATGCGAGCAATTATAATCGCCGTCCCATGGACCAAGATCACCGCAGGCTGGGCTATGTCGAGCGCATTCCGATCCGCTGGGGCGACATGGACTCGATGAAGCACGTCAACAACACCGTCTATTTCCGCTACATGGAGCAGACGCGGATCAGCTGGTTCGATTCGCTGCTGCCGCGCGGCGAGGCCTGGGGCTCGACCGGGATCGTGATCGCCAGCGCGACCTGCAACTACCGGCGCGCGATGACCTATCCGGGCACGGTCGAGGTGAAGCTGTTCGTCGGCACGCCCGGCGGCTCGAGCATCCCCACCTATTACGAGCTGCGGGTCGACGACGACCCGAAGCCCTACGCCGACGGCAGCGCGGTGGTGGTGTGCATCGACACGGTGCGCAACAAGGCGGTGCGCATCCCGCAGGCGCTGCGGGCGAAGCTGACGGCGGCGGAGGCGGTCTCGTGAGCGACAAGCCGCTGTGGACCCCGGACCCGGCGCGTGCCGCGCGCACCGGGATGGCGCAGTTCGCTGCGCAGGCGGGCGGCTTTGCCGACTACGCGGCCTTGCACGGCTGGTCGGTCGAGCACCGCGCCGAGTTCTGGAGCCTGCTGTGGGATTTCTGCGGCGTGCGGGGCGAGAAGGGCTCCCGCGCGCTGGTCGACGGCGAGCGCATGCCCGGGGCGCAGTGGTTTCCCGACGCCCGGCTCAATTTCGCCGAGAACCTGCTGCGCGACCCCGACGACAGCGACGCGATCGTGTTCTGGGGCGAGGACCGCGTCAGGCGGCGCTACAGCCGCAGGCAGCTGCACGAGCTGGTCTCTCGCCTGCAGCAGGCGCTCGCCGCGGCCGGGGTGGGCAAGGGCGACCGCGTCGCCGGCTACCTGCCGAACCTGCCCGAGGCGACCGCGGCGATGCTCGCTGCCGCCAGCCTCGGCGCGATCTGGTCCTCGTGCTCGCCGGACTTCGGCGTGCGGGGCGTGCTCGACCGCTTCGGCCAGATCGAGCCCAAGCTGCTGTTCTGCGCCGATGGCTACCTCTACGGCGGCAAGGAGTACGACTCGCAGGACAAGGTGCGCGAGATCCTGGCCGAGCTGCCTACCGTGCGCCAGTGCGTGGTGCTCGACTATCTCGGCGCGCCGGCGACGGCGGGCACGGCGCTCGCCGAGTTCATCGCCCCGTTCGCGGCGAAGGCGGTCGAGTTCGAGCAGGTGGCGTTCAACGACCCGCTCTACATCCTGTATTCGTCGGGCACCACCGGCGTGCCGAAGTGCATCGTGCACGGCGCCGGCGGGACGCTCCTGCAGCACCTGAAGGAGCACCGCCTGCACTCGGACGTGGGCCCGGGCGACCGCGTGTTCTACTTCACCACGCTCGGCTGGATGATGTGGAACTGGCTGGTCTCGGGCCTGGCGGCGGGCGCGACGCTGCTCCTGTACGACGGCTCGCCGTTCGTCTCGCGCGCGAAGATCCTGTTCGATTTCGCCGACGCCGAGGGCATGACCCACTTCGGCACCTCGGCCAAGTTCATCGACGCGATCGCGAAGGTCGGCCTCGAGCCCGCGCGCACGCACAAGCTCGACGCGCTGCGGGCGATGCTCTCGACCGGCTCGCCGCTGCTGCCCGAGGGCTTCGACTACGTGTACCGGAAGGTCAAGCCGGACCTGTGCCTGTCATCGATCTCGGGCGGCACCGACATCGTGTCGTGCTTCGTGCTCGGCAACCCGGCGCTGCCGGTCTGGCGCGGCGAGATCCAGTGCAAGGGCCTCGGCCTCGCGGTCGAGGTCTTCGACGACGAAGGGCATTCCCTCGTCGGCGAGAAGGGCGAGCTGGTGTGCACGCGGCCGTTTCCGGCGATGCCGCTGGGGTTCTGGAACGATCCCGACGGCGCGCGCTACCGCGCGGCCTACTTCGAGAAGTACCCCAACGTCTGGCGCCACGGCGACTGGTGCGAGATCACCCCGCACGGCGGCATGATCATCTACGGCCGCTCGGACGCGGTGCTCAACCCCGGCGGGGTGAGGATCGGCACGGCCGAGATCTACCGCCAGGTCGAGAGCCTGGACGAGGTGGTCGAGTCGATCGTAATCGGGCAGGACTGGGAAGGCGACGTGCGCGTGGTGCTGTTCGTCAAGCTGCGCGAGGGCCAGGCTCTGGATGAGAATCTGATAAACAGAATAAAGAAGAAAATTCGCGACAACGCGACGCCCCGCCACGTGCCGGACAAGGTGCTGCAGGTGGCGGACATCCCGCGCACCAAGAGCGGCAAGATCGTCGAGCTCGCGGTGCGCGACGTGGTGCACGGCCGGCCGATCAAGAACCTCGAGGCGCTCGCCAACCCCGAGGCGCTCGATGACTTCCGCGGCCGCGCCGAGCTGGCGAGCGCCTAGCGGCCGGTGAAGCGCGGCGTGCGCCGCTCGGCGCTCGCCTTCACGCCTTCCTTGAAGTCCGCGCTCCCGCGCAGCCGCGTCTGCTCGGCGAGCTCGTGCTCGGTGGCGGCGCGTACGCGCTCGGCGAGCCCCGCGCGCAGCGTGGCGCGCGTGGCGACTACCGCGAGCGGCGCGCTCTCGGCGATCTCGCGCGCCAGCGCCTGCGCCGCGGCGCGCACCTCGGCCTGCGGCACCAGCACGTCCGCGAGGCCCATCGCGCAGGCTTCCTCGCCCTTCACCCGGCGCCCGGTGTAGAACATCATGGCCGCCTTGCCCGGCCCGACGAGCGCCGGCAGCGTCACCGTGAGGCCGAAGCCCGGATGAAAGCCCAGGCGCGTGAAATTGGCGCAGAAGCGCGCCTCGGGGCAGGCGACGCGCAGGTCGGGCACCAGCGCGAGCCCGAGCCCGCCGCCGACGGCGGGGCCGTGGATCGCGCCGACCACGGGTGTGCGGCAGGCGAACAGACGGACGGCTTCGGTGTACAGGTGTGCCGTGTTCGGAGTCCCGATGCTCGTTTGTTGAGTTCCATTTCCCAGGTTCGCCCCGGCGCAGAACGACTTGCCTTGCGAGGCGAGCACGATCGCGCGGCACGCGGGCTCGGCGTCGAGCGCTTCGAACGCGTCGGCGAGCTGGCGGATCAGCGCCAGGTCGAAGAAGTTGTGCGGCGGGCGCCGGATCTCGACCGTGGCGACCGCGCCGTCGAGCTCGACGCCGAGCTCGGGAAAGGCCTTGCCGTCGAGCATTCGTTGCCCCCCGTTCCGCTTCAGCGCAGGCCCAGCCCGCGCGCGATGATGCCGCGCAGCACCTCGCTGGTGCCGCCCTGGATGGTGAGCTTGGGCGCGATGTCGGTCGCGTAGGCGAGGCGCGCTTCGAACAGCGGATCTTTTTCCGCAAACGCCGCGAGATCGCGCGCCCGGGCGGGCAGCGCCTGCTCCCACACGGTGCCGAGGTCCTTGACGATCGAGGCTTCCAGCACCGGCTCCTTGCCCTGCTCGAGCATGCCCGCGACCGAGACCGACATGCGCCGCAGCACGTGCAGCTGGGCCGCGAGCCGCCCGAGGCCCTCGGCGCCGCGCAGGTCGGGCTCGGCCCCGAGCACGCGCATGAGGTCGAACAGCACGTAGGCGGTCTCGAGGAAGCGCTCGGGGCCGCTCCTTTCGTAGGCGAGCTCGCTGGTGGCCTGGCGCCAGGCGAGATCGATCTCGCCCAGGCGGTACTCGTCCGGCACGACGACGTCGTCGAACACCACTTCGTTGAAATCGTGCCGGCCGCTCATGTCGACGATCGGGTTCACCTTGATGCCGGGCCACTTCATGTCGACCAGGAACTGCGTCAGGCCGTGGCGGCGGTCGTCCTTCGCCGGCGGCGAGGTGCGGAACAGGCCGATCATGTAGTCGGCGTGGTGCGCCTCGGTGGTCCAGATCTTGGCGCCGTTCACGCGCCAGCCGGCGTCCGAGCTCACCGCGCGCGTGCGCGCGGCGAACAGGTCCGAGCCCGAGCCCGGCTCGCTCATGCCGATGCAGAAGCAGCATTCGCCGCGGGTGATCCGCGGCAGCACGTCGGCCTTGATGCGCTCGGAGGCGTACTTGAGCAGGATCGGGCCGCTTTGCCGGTCGGCGACGAAGTGCGCGCGCACCGGCGCGCTGGCGGCCGACATCTCCTCGGTGACGACGTAGCGCTCGAGGTAGCTCTTCTCGCCGCCGCCGTACTTCTTCGGCCAGGCCATGCCGATCCAGCCGCGCGCGCCGACCTTGCGGCTGAACTCGGGGTTGTAGCCGCGCGCCGTGCCGGCGGCGCCCGGGTCGAAAGTGCCGGCCGCGATCTCGGCTTGGAGGAAGGCCCGCACCTCGGCGCGCAGCGCCTGCAGCGCGGGCGGCAGGCGGATCGGGTCGAAGCGGATCGGAGTCGTCACGAGCGCCTCAGCGCGAAGCGAGAAGGGGCCACAAGGCGCCGGCGCCGCGCGCGGCGAGCATCCGCCCGAGGCGCGCGGCCCACTCGGCTTCGGCGCCGAAATCGTCGCGCCAGGCCCACAGCCGCTGCGTGTAGCGGTGCAGCACGTGCTCGGCGGAGAAGCCGATCGCGCCGTGCACTTGGTGTGCGATCGCGGCGCCTGCGCCGGCCGCCTCGCCGGCGCGAATCTTCGCGCTCGCGACTTCGAGCAAATCCGAGTCGGCGTCGAGCGCGCCGCCGTCCAGCGCGTCGGCGGCCGAGCTCGCGGCGGCGAGCGCGGCGGCGGTCTCGCAGGCCAGTCGAGCGAGCCCGTGCTGGATCGCCTGGAATTTCGCGATCGGGCGCCCGAAGGCCACGCGCTCGGCGGCGTAGGCCGCGGTGCGCTCGAGGACCGCCTCCAGCGCGCCGCTCATCTGCGCGGCACGGGCGGCGGCGCCCATCGCGAGCAGGCGCGCTTCGTCCAGCCCGGGGGGCGCCCCGGCCGCGGCGAGCGCGGGCACGTCGTCGAAGATCAGCGTGTCGCGCGGCTCGCCGGCCTGGCTGACCCCCGGCTCCAGGGCGCACTGCGCGCGCGCGACGAGCGCCACGACCATCTGGCCCTCGCGCCGCGCCAGCAGCGCCACGTGCGCGCCGTCGCGCGCGAAGGGCACCGCGCGGGCGCGACCCGAGACGCGTCCTTCTCGGTCCAGCGCAAGCTGCTCCCCGGCCCGCGCGGGCGCCGGGGCGAGCGCGCCCTCCGGCACCTCGAGCCCGCCCTGCGCGAGCAGCCATCCGGCCAGCAGGGTTTCGGCGAGCGGAACGGCGACCGCGAAGCCCGCGGCCACGCGCAGCAATTCGAAGCCATCGGCGAGCGAAGCGCCCGCGCCGCCGAGCGCCTCGGGCACCCACGCGCGCGTCAGGCCCGCTTCCTCGAGCGCGCGCCACAGGGGTTCGCGCCAGGCGTCGCCGCGCGCCGAATTGAGCGTCTGCGGATCGCCGAGCGCGCGGAAGATCCGGCTCGTGGCGTCGGCGGCGAGATTGGAGATCTCGGACATGCGGAGTGTGAGTCTACTCGGGCGCAGCGTTGAGAGGCCAGCCGAAGTCCTGTAAACTTGCATATCCGTGCTCGCCGTCGATTGATGACCAAATATGTCTTCGTAACCGGCGGAGTTGTCTCCTCTCTGGGGAAGGGCATCGCCGCCGCGTCCCTCGCCGCGATCCTAGAATCGCGCGGTATTCGAGTCACCAACATCAAGCTGGACCCCTACATCAACGTCGATCCCGGAACGATGTCGCCGTTCCAGCACGGCGAGGTGTTCGTCACCGAGGACGGCGCCGAGACCGATCTCGACCTGGGGCACTACGAGCGCTTCCAGAGCTCGAAAATGCGCCGCAGCAACAACTTCACCACCGGCCAGATCTACGAGTCGGTGATCAAGAAGGAGCGCCGCGGCGACTACCTAGGCGGGACGGTGCAGGTGATCCCGCACATCACCGACGAGATCAAGCTGCACATCAAGCGAGGCGCGGGCGAGGCCGAGGTCGCGATCGTCGAGATCGGCGGCACCGTGGGCGACATCGAATCGCTGCCGTTCCTCGAGGCGATCAGGCAGATGGGCCTCGAGATGGGGCGCAACAACGTCTGCTACATCCACCTGACGCTGGTGCCCTACATCGCCAGCGCCGGCGAGATCAAGACCAAGCCGACCCAGCATTCGGTCAAGGAGCTGCGCGAGATCGGCATCCAGGCCGACGTCGTGCTTTGCCGCACCGACCGGCCGCTGCCGGAGGACGAGAAACGCAAGATCGCGCTCTTCTGCAACGTGCAGAAGGAAGCGGTGATCTCGGCCTGGGACGTCGATTCGATCTACAAGATCCCGCGCATGCTGCACGAGCAGATGCTCGACGAGATCGTGTGCCACAAGCTCGGCATCCTCGCGCATGCCGCCGACCTGTCGGCCTGGAACCGCCTGATCGACGCGCTCGAGCACCCCGAGCACGAGGTCGACATCGCGTTCGTCGGCAAGTACATCGACCTGCAGGATTCGTACAAGTCGCTCAACGAGGCCCTGATCCACGCCGGCATCCATACGCGGAGCCGGGTCCGGATCCACTACGTCGACTCCGAGGACATCGACAAGTCCGGCATCGCGCCGCTGGAGGCGATGGACGGGATCCTGGTGCCGGGCGGATTCGGCAAGCGGGGCACCGAGGGCAAGATCCGCGCGATCCGCTACGCGCGCGAGAACGGCGTGCCCTACCTCGGCATCTGCCTCGGCATGCAGCTGGCGACGATCGAGTTCGCGCGCAACGTCTGCGGCCTCGCGGGCGCGAACAGCACCGAGTTCGACCCGGACACGCCGCACCCGGTGGTGGCCCTGATCACCGAGTGGCTCGACCGCACCGGCCGCATCGAGCGGCGCAGCGAGGCTTCCGACCTCGGCGGCAGCATGCGCCTGGGCGCGCAGCGCTGCCCGGTCGAGGGCGGGACGCTCGCCGAGAAGATCTACGGCTCCGAGGTGAACGAGCGCCACCGCCACCGCTACGAGGTGAACAACGTCTACGTGCCGCAGCTCGAGGAAAAGGGCTACAAGGTCTCGTCGCGCACCCCGAGCGAGGACCTGCCCGAGATGATGGAGCTGCCCGGGCACCCGTGGTTCGTGGGCTGCCAGTTCCACCCGGAGTTCACTTCGACGCCGCGCGCCGGCCATCCCCTGTTCAAGTCCTTCGTCGCCGCGGCGCTCAAGAACCGCCTGCGGGCAAAGCGTTCTTCGCCCGGTGGTTCACTGTCCGTCGTGGCGGCATGAAGCTCTGCGGCCACGAAGTCGGGCTCGATCGGCCGCTGTTCCTGATCGCCGGTCCGGACACGCTGGAAAGCGAGCAGTTGTGTCTCGACGTGGCGGGGACGCTGAAGGAGCACACCGCGCGCCTGGGCATGCCCTACGTCTTCAAGGGCTCCTTCGACAAGGCCAACCGCAGCTCCGGCGCGAGCTACCGCGGACCGGGCATGGAGGAGGGGCTGCGCATTCTGGAGGCGGTGAAGACGCAGATCGGGGTGCCGGTCGTGACCGACGTGCACGAGGACACCCCGCTCGGCGAGGTGGCCGCCGTGGTCGACGTGATCCAGACTCCGGCCTTCCTCTGCCGGCAGACGAATTTCATCCGCAGAGCGGCGAGCCAGGGCAGGCCGCTCAACATCAAGAAAGGGCAGTTTCTGTCCCCCTGGGAAATGAAGAACGTGGTCGACAAGGCGATGTCCACCGGAAACCGCCAGATCATGGTGTGCGAGCGCGGCTTCAGCTTCGGCTACAACAACCTGGTGGTCGACATGCGGGGCCTCGCGGTCATGCGCGAGACCGGCTGCCCGGTCGTGTTCGATGCGACGCATTCGGTGCAGCTGCCGGGCGGGCAGGGCGCCACGAGCGGCGGGCAGCGTGAGTTCATTCCGGTGCTGGCGCGCGCTGCGGCGGCGGCCGGCGTGGCAGGCGTGTTCATGGAAACGCATCCCAAGCCCGACGAAGCCCTGTGCGACGGACCCAATTCCTGGCCGCTCGCCCTGATGGGAGAATTGCTGGAAACGCTCGTCGGAGTCGACCGACTGGTGAAGAATAACGGCCTTGCCGAAGACAAATTGAAAGGAAGCCAGCCATGAGCTCGATAGTCGACGTCGTCGCGAGGGAAATCCTCGATTCGCGCGGCAACCCCACGATCGAGGCCGACGTGCTGCTCGAATCCGGCGTGATGGGGCGGGCGGCGGTGCCCTCGGGCGCCTCGACCGGAAGCCGCGAGGCGCTCGAGCTGCGCGACGGCGATCCGCAGCGCTACGGCGGCAAGGGCGTGCTGCGGGCGGTCGAGAACATCAACACGGAAATCTCCGAGGCGATCGTCAGCCTCGACGCCTCGGAGCAGACCTTCATCGACCGGACCCTGATCGATCTCGACGGCACCGACAACAAGGGGCGCCTGGGCGCCAACGCGACGCTCGCGGTGTCGATGGCGGTCGCACGCGCGGCGGCCGAGGAGTCCGGCCTGCCGCTGTACCGCTACTTCGGCGGCGCCGGGCCGATGCAGATGCCGGTGCCGCAGATGAACGTGATCAACGGGGGCGCGCATGCCAACAACCGGCTCGATATCCAGGAGTTCATGATCGTGCCGGTCGGCGCGCAGTCGTTCCGCGAGGCTCTGCGCTACGGCTCGGAGGTGTTCCAGGCCTTGAAGAAGCTGATCGACGGCAGGGGCATGTCGACCGCGGTAGGCGACGAAGGCGGCTTCGCGCCGGAGCTGCCCACCCACGCGACGGCGATCGAGCTGATCCTCGAGGCGATCGACAAGGCGGGCTACACCGCGGGGCAGGACGTGGCGCTCGCGCTCGACTGCGCGAGCTCGGAGTTCTATCGCGACGGCGTCTACGTGCTCGAGTCGGAGAAATTGAGGCTCAAGGCATCGGAGTTCAGCGACTACCTGGAAAGCCTGGCCAGCCGCTATCCGATCGTGTCGATCGAGGACGGCATGGCCGAGAGCGACTGGGAGGGCTGGCGGCTGCACACCGAGCGGCTCGGGCGCAAGCTGCAGCTGGTGGCAGACGACGTGTTCGTCACCAATACGCGGATCATCGAGCAGGGCATCCGTCAGGGGATCGCCAACTCCGTGCTGATCAAGGTCAACCAGATCGGGACCCTGTCGGAGACCTTCGCCGCGATCGAGCTCGCCAAGCGCTCGGGCTATACCTCGGTGATCTCGCATCGCTCGGGGGAGACCGAGGACACCACCATCGCCGACATCGCGGTCGGCTGCAACGCGCTGCAGATCAAGACAGGGTCGCTGTCGCGGTCGGACCGAATCGCGAAGTACAATCAGCTGCTTCGCATCGAAGAGGACCTGGGGGACTCCGTCGGCTACCCGGGGCGCGAAGCCTTCTACCAGCTCAAGTGACGTGAAGATCCTGGCCGGCATCCTCGCCGCCCTGATCGTGCTGATCCAGTATCCGCTCTGGCTCGGCAAGGGCGGCTGGGTGCACGCCTGGGAGGCCGAAGACAAGCTCGCCGCGCAGCTGGACAAAAATCGCCAGCTCGAGGTGCGCAACGCCTCCCTCGCCGGCGAGGTGACCGACCTGAAGCACGGCACCGACGCGATCGAGGAGCGCGCGCGCTACGAGCTGGGAATGATCAGGAAGGACGAGGTCTTCTACCAGATCGTGGGGGAGAAGAAATGAGACTGACACAAGCCCAGGTCGAGGCGTTCGACCGCGACGGTTATCTGTTCTTCCCGGGCCTGTTTACGAAGCAGGAGGTCGACGAGCTCACCGGGGAGGTGCCGGCGCTGTACGCCCAGCGCAGGCCGGAGAACGTGCGCGAGAAGACCGGCGACGCGGTGCGGACCAATTTCGCCGCGCACATGTACAGCGCGCCGTTCGCGCGCCTGGCGCGCCACCCGCGCATGGTCGAGCCCGTCGAGCAGGTTCTCGGCGAGAAGCTGTACATGCACCAGTTCAAGATCAACGGCAAGATGGCCTTCGACGGCGACGTCTGGCAGTGGCACCAGGACTACGGCACCTGGAGGAACGACGACCAGATGCCCGAGGCGCGCGCGATGAACGTGGCGATCTTCCTCGACGAGGTGAACGAGTTCAACGGTCCGCTGATGTTCATCCCCGGCAGCCACAAGCTGGGCGTGATCGACGCCGCGCACGACACCACCACGACCAGCTATCCGCTCTGGACGATCGACCACGACACCATCTCCAAGCTGGTCGCGCGCGGCGGGATCGTCGCGCCGAAGGGACCCGCCGGCTCGATGATCATGTTCCATTCCTGCCTGGTGCACGCCTCGACCTCCAACCTGTCGCCGTGGAACAGGATCAGCGTCTACCTGTCGTTGTGCGCGGTGTCGAACCACATCCGCCGTTTCAAGCGCCCCGGCTACATTGCGCACCGCGACTTCACTCCGATCGAGTGCCTGCCCGACGACTGCCTGCTCAAGCCCTACGACGTGCCGCTGCCGTGGAAAGACGGTACTCCCGAAGAGGAATTGACGGGAAGCCTCAAGGCCGCCTGATACAAAGCCGAAATCGGGGTCAGGGTCGAATTGCGCGATAATTCGGCTCCGACCCCGATTTCCCGACCCCGATTTCCTCACTTTCGGATTCGCGACGAACATGAATCTCTACTCGAAGCTGCTGCAGCGAAACGACGATCCGATTCGCGTCGGGGTGATCGGCGCGGGCAAGTTCGGGGCGATGTACATCGCGCAGGTGCCCAATACCCCGGGCGTGCACCTTGCCGGCATTGCCGACCTGTCGCCCGACAACGCGAAGCGCAATCTCGATCGAGTCGGCTGGAACGCCGAGCGCTATGGCGCGCCATCGCTTGACGCCGCTCTCAAACAACGGACAACCCGTGTATCGGACGACTGGCAGGCGCTGGTGGCGCATCCGGCGATCGACATCGTGGTGGAGGCGACCGGCAACCCGATGGCGGCGGTCGAGCACGCGCTGGCGGCGTTCGCCCACGGCAAGCACGTGGTCATGGTGACGGTCGAAGCGGACGCCTATTGCGGACCATTGCTGGCGAAGAAGGCGGCGGAGGCGGGCGTGGTGTACAGCCTGGCCTACGGCGACCAGCCCGCGATCATCTGCGACCTGGTGGACTGGGCGCGCGCGGCGGGGTTCAGCGTGGTGGCGGCCGGACGCGGCCACAAGTGGCTGCCGCACTTCGCGCAGTCGACGCCGGAAACCGTCTGGGGCTACTACGGCCTCACGCCCGAGCAGGCGAAGCTCGGCGGGCTCAACCCCAAGATGTTCAATTCCTTCCTCGACGGCTCCAAGCCCGCGATCGAGACCAGCGCGGTGTGCAACGCGACCGGCCTCACCCCGGCGCCCGGCGGGCTCGCGTATCCGCCGGCGGCGGTGGACGACATTCCCTTCGTCATGCGCCCGAAGGAAGAAGGCGGACAGCTCCACCACAAGGGGCAGGTGGAGGTGATCTCGTCGCTCGAGCGCGACGGGCGCGTCATTCCCTACGACATCCGTTTCGGCGTCTGGGTGGTGTTCGAGGCCGAGACCGAATACGTGCGGCGCTGCTTCATGGAGTACGGCGTCAAGACCGATCCGTCCGGCCGCTACGCGTGCATGTACAAGCGCTGGCACCTGATCGGCCTCGAGGTCGGCATCTCGGTCGCCTCCGTCGGGCTGCGCGGCGAGCCGACCGGCTGCGCCACCGACTGGCGCGCCGACGCGGTGGCGACCGCCAAGCGGGAGCTGAAGCCGGGCGAGCTGCTCGACGGCGAAGGCGGCTACACGGTCGTCGGCCGGCTGATGCCGGCGGCGGACTCGCTCGCCGAGGGCTGCCTGCCGCTCGGCCTCGCCCACGGCTGGAAGCTGCTCAAGCCGGTCGCCGCGGGCCAGGTGGTGAAGTGGAGCGACGTCGCGGTCGACGCAAACGCCCCCGCCGTGCGCTTGCGCCGCGAGATGGAGGCTCTCTTCCGCGCCCCGGCGCGGAACGCGGCCTGACATGATCAAGCGCTTTTTGAGCCTCGCGCTCTTCATCGCCGCCGCGGCGACCTGCCTCCCGGCGCTCGCCGGCGGCGCGACGGTGTCCGATCCCTGGCTGCGTTACCTTCCCGGCGGCGTGCCGTCGGCGGGATATTTCAAGCTGACGAACGCGGGCGACAAGCCGCTCACGCTGGTCGGCGCCGAATGCGGCGACTTCGGCAAGGTGATGATGCACCGGACGATCGAGCGCGGCGGAATCTCGACCATGCGGCCGGTGCACGAGATCAGCCTCCAGCCGGGCAAGTCCGTGAGCTTCGCGCCGGGCGGCTACCACCTGATGCTCATCCGGCCCAGGCACCCCCTGCGCCCGGGCGGGCGGCTTCCGGTCAGGCTGCGCTTCGCCGACGGCTCGACGCTGACGGCCGAATTTCTCGTCAAGTCGCCCGAGGCGCGCTGAACCGGTGAGCGGCTGGTTCGAGTTCCTCCTGCCGTGGGAGTTTTCCCCGCTCGCGGCCGCGCTGGTGATCGGCGCGAGCGCGGCCTTCGTGCGCGGCGCGCGGCGCGCGCCGCCGGGACAGGCGGTCGGCACGGCGCGCTGGATCGGCTTCTTCAGCGGACTGGCGCTGCTGTATTTCGTGATGCAGACGCATTTCGACTACCTTTCGCAGCACATGTTCTTCATCCACCGCCTGCAGCACCTGGTGCTGCATCACGCCGGACCGTTCCTGATCGCGCTGTCGAGGCCGCAGGACGTGATCGCGCGGGGACTGCCGACCCGTCTGCACGACAAGCTGCTGTCGCCGCTATGGCACCATCCCCTGGTCAGGTTCGCCTATCGCCTGCTGCAGAACTGGTTCGTGGCGCCGGTCCTGTTCGTCGGCCTGATCTTCTTCTGGCTGACGCCGGAAATCCATTTCTATGCCATGCTGAGCGGGACGCTCTACCACGTGATGAACTGGAGCATGCTGTTCGACGGCCTGCTGTTCTGGTTCCTGATGCTCGACCCGCGCACCAAGGAGCAGGGCGCGCTGATCGCCCTCGGACCTCGCATCGGCCTGCTGCTCGCCGCGGCGTTTCCGCAGGTCTTCCTCGGCGCGCATATCGGGCTCGCCACGCATGATCTGTACACCGTCTACGGCATCTGCGGACGGGCCTGGCCGATCAGCGCGCTCGAGGACCAGCAGCTCGGCGGGCTGATCACCTGGATCCCGGCGGCGATGATGCATACCGTCGGTACCCTGGTGGTACTGTCCTATTGGATGCGCAGCAAATGAAAATCCATCGCGCCTGGCTCGTCGCGCTCGTCCTGGTGCTTTCGGCCTGCGGCGGCGGCAAGGGCTGGCATCTGACGAACATCAGCGGCGTGGTGCCGGACCTCGAGTTCCGGCTCACCGACGATTCCGGCCGCCCGGTGAGCGGCGCCGACTACCGCGGGCAGGCGGTCATGCTGTTCTTCGGCTACACGAACTGCCCGGATGCCTGCCCGACGACGCTGGCCAAGCTCGCTGCCGCGATGAGGCAGATGGGCGAGGCGGCGCAGCACGTGCGGGTGCTGTTCGTCTCGGTCGACCCCAAGCGCGACACGGTCGAAGTGCTGCACCGCTACGTGCGCGCCTTCGGGCCCCGGATCACGGGCCTGCGCGGCGGCCAGGCGGAGCTGAAGACGCTCGCCAAGCGATACCGGATCACCTACAGCTACGGCAAGCCCGACGCGGAGGGGAACTACGAGGTGACCCACAGCAGCGCCGTGTTCGTGTTCGACGCCCGCGGCAAGGCCAGGCTCATGATTCTGCCGGGCGACGGCGCGAAGACGATTGCGGAGGACCTGAAGCGCCTGGTCGCCGGATGAGCGCGGCGGCGGAGGGCAAGCTCGGTTTCTGGGCCGTCGTCGCGATCGGCGTCGGCGGGATGGTCGGCGGCGGGATCTTCGCGGTGCTGGGGCTGGCGGTGCAGCTCGCCCGCGGCGGCACGCCGCTCGCCTTCGCGCTGGCGGGAGCGGTGGCCCTGCTCACCGCCTATTCCTACGCCAAGCTTTCGGTGCGCTACCCCAGCCGGGGCGGGACCGTCACCTTCCTCGACCGCGCGTTCGGCTCGGGCATGCTCACCGGCAGCCTCAACGTGCTGCTTTGGCTGAGCTACATCGTGATGCTGTCGCTGTACGCGTTCGCATTCGGCAGCTACGGCGCGACCTTCCTGCCGCCGGCGTGGGAGGCGGCCGGCAAGCACGTGCTGATCAGCCTGGTCGTGGTCGGGGTCACGGGACTCAACCTTCTCAGCGCGCGGCTGATCGGTGATGCGGAGAACTGGATCGTGGGCCTGAAGCTGGCGATCCTGCTGCTTTTCGTCGGCGCGGGATGCGCGGGAATCGAGGCGTCCCGGCTCGCGCCGGCGGCGTGGTCGCCATCGCTGCAGCTGGCGGCGGGAGGAATGATCATTTTTCTCGCGTATGAAGGCTTCGAGCTGATCGCCAACACCGCGCGCGACGTAAGCGATGTCGGCCGAACGCTGCCGCGGGCGTATTACACCGCGGTGGGATTCGTGATCGCGCTGTACGTGCTGGTGGCGCTGGTGACGGTGGGCAACCTTCCTCTGCGCCAGATCGTGCAGGCGAAGGATTACGCGCTGGCCGAGGCGGCGCGTCCGTTTCTCGGCCAGGCCGGCTTCACCCTGATCGCGGTCGCGGCGATGCTCTCCACCGCCTCGGCGATCAACGCGACCCTCTACGGCGCGGCGCGCGTGAGCTACACCGTCGCGCGCGACGGCGAGCTGCCCGCCGCGCTCGAGCGCAAGGTCTGGGGCGAGCCGATCGAGGGATTGCTGATCACGGCCGGGCTGACGCTGCTCGCGGCCAACGCATTCGACTTGAGCAGCATCGCGACGCTGGGGAGCGCGGGATTCCTGTTGATCTTCGCCGCGGTGAATGCGGCCAATGCCCGGCGCGCCAAGGACACCGGGAGCCGCGCCTGGCTGTCGGGCGCAGGCGGGCTGGCCTGCCTGGCCGCCCTCGGCGCGCTGCTTTGGCAGACCGCCGCGAGCGCGCCGTCCAAGCTCTGGATCCTGGCGGCGATGCTGGGCGCGGCGGTGGCGATCGAGGGCGGCTACCGCCTGGCGAGGCGGGAGATCCGGCTGCACGAGGCCCTCCCGGAGCGCAGGGGATAGAATGCTCCTTATGGCCGAGCGCGCCCTGATGTTCAAGTACGGATTCCGGATCCGCACCCGCAGCGGAACTCCGGTGGACAACCTGGTCCTGCAGGCGCGCGACCAGGCCGAAGCGGAGCGCAAGCTCAACCAGATCTACCCGCACTGCGAGATTACCGAATGCCGCGTGATCCACACCGCGATCGGCGACGACGGGCCCAATCTCGAGAGCATCATCTCGCTGATCGTCGATCAGCCTGACGACGACGCCAGCCCGGGCAAATAGCCCGGCTGTTGCCGTAGATCAAAACGCCGCCGTTCCTCCCGGCGGTACAGTCCGCAGACGCAACCCGGCAGGAGGAAGGGCGTGCTGCAGATCATCATCCAGGGACGGGGCGGGCAAGGGGCGCAGACCGCCGGCAACCTGCTGGCGGCGGCGTTCTTCGCCCAGGGCATGCAGGTGCAGAGCTTTGCCAGCTACGGCGGCGCCCGGCGCGGGACCCCGGTCAGCTCCTACATTCGGGTCGCAGAGCGCCCGATCCGGGTGCGCTGCGACATCGAGCAGGCGGACGCGATCCTGTGCTTCGACGCGAGCCTGCTCGAGGCGCGCCTGCTCGGCGCGGCGCGCCCGAACACCCTGATCGTGGTCAATTCGGCGCGCGACTCGCGCCATTTCGCGGCCGCGCTGTCGGGCTACCGGGTGATTCCCGTCGATGCGCTGGCGCTGGCGCGCCGCCACGGCCTGGGACGCATCGTCAACTCGGTGCTGCTCGGCGCGTTCGCGCGCGCGATCGAGGCGCCACCGCTCGAGGCTCTGGCGCGCACGATCGTCGCGCAGGCGCCCAGGCAGCCGCAGGAGAACCTGGCCGCCTGCGAGGCCGGCTACCGCCGGGTGGACGCGCAGCTGCAGCGGAGCGCGGCATGAACTCGCCGCAACCGATCCCGACCGCCTGGACCACCGGCACCACCGAGGTCTTCAAGACGGGCACCTGGCGCGCGTCGCTGCCGCGCCATATCCGCGCACCCTCGCCGTGTCACGCCGCCTGCCCGGTCGGCGGCGAGATCGCGCAGTGGATCGGGCGCGCGCGCGAAGGCGATTTGCGCGGAGCCTGGGAGATCCTGGTGCGGAACAACCCCTTCCCGTCCGTCGCCGGACGGGTCTGCCATCATCCCTGCGAAGCGGCCTGCAACCGCGCCGGATTCGACGAGCCGCTCGCGATCTGCAGGCTCGAGCGCCATGTCGGCGACGCCGCGCTCGAAGCCGGCTGGCCGCTGCCGGGACCGCAGAGCGAGCGCGCCGAGCGGATCGCGGTGGTCGGCGGCGGGCCCTCCGGCCTCGCCGCGGCCTACCAGCTGCGCCGGCGCGGCTACGCGGTCACCCTGATCGAGGCCGGCACGCAGCTCGGCGGCCTGATGCGCGCGGGCATCCCGGCCTACCGCCTGCCGCGCGCGGTGCTCGAGGGCGAGATCGCGCGCATTCTGGAGCTCGGCATCGAGCTTCGCCTCGGGCAGCCGCTCGACTCGGCCGCGGCGCTGGCGCGGCTGCGCGAGGAATTCGACGCGGTGTATCTCGCCACCGGCGCGCGGCGCCAGAAGCGCCTGGCGCAGCTCGACTACGGCGAGCCCTGGGCGATGGAGGGGGCCGAGTGGCTCGCGCGCGCCAACGCCGGCGCGCCGCCCGCGCTCGGCAGGCGGCTGGCGGTGATCGGCGGCGGCAGCGCCGCGATGGACGTCGCGCGAAGCGCGCGCCGGCTCGGTCACGAGGTGACCTTGCTCGCGCTCGAGCGCGAGAACGAGATGCCGGCGCAGCGCGAGGAAGTGGAGGAAGCCCTCGAGGAGGGCGTCGTCCTGTGCGACGGCGCGATGCTCGAGCGGGTCGTCGAGCGCGGCGCGGGCGGCCTCGCGCTCGAATGCGCGAAGGTGAATTTCGATGGCGGCAGCGTCGAGCGCATCCCCGGCACCGAGTTCGGTCTCGAGGCGGACGCGGTCGTGTCCTCGATCGGGCAGGACCCCGACCTCTCTGCGCTCGAGCAGACGCTGCGCACCGACGGCGCGCTGCTGCGGGCCGACGCGCGGCAGGCGACCAGCGCGGACGGCGTATTCGCGGGGGGCGATCTTGCCAGCACGGCGCGCTTCATCACCGAGGCGATCGGCATGGGCAAGCGCGCCGCGCAAGCGATCGAAGGCACGCTCGCCGGCGAAGCGCGGCACCCGGTGCCGCTCGCTTCGATCGCGACCTTCTATTACCCGCGCCGGGCGCGGCAGCCCGAGCGCCGGCTCGACATCGCGCTGCGCCAGGCGGGCGAGGCCGAGGTGCAGCTCGGCTTCGATGCGGCGCAGGCGCTGGCCGAGAGCGAGCGCTGCTTCTCCTGCGGCCAGTGCATCTTCTGCGACAACTGCTTCTACTACTGCCCGGACCTCGCGGTCAGCCGCGTCGCGGACGGCTACGCGGTGAACGGCGACTACTGCAAGGGCTGCGGCATCTGCGTGCGCGAATGTCCGACCGGCTCGATGGAGATGGTGGAGGAGCTGAGATGAGCGCGACGCGCCACGATACGATGCTGCTGACCGGCAACCACGCCGTGGCCTGGGCCGCGCGGCTGTCGCGGCCGAAGGTCGCGCCGGGCTACCCGATCACGCCGCAGACGCCGATCCTGGAGAAGCTGACCGAGTTCCAGGCCGCGGGCGAATTCGACGCCGAGATCATCACGCCCGAGTCGGAGCACTCGGTGATGGCGGCCTGCATTCCGGCCTCGCTCGCGGGGGTCCGCGTATTCACCGCCACCGCCTCGCAGGGCCTGCTGCTGATGCACGAGCTGCTGCACTACGCGAGCGGCGCGCGGGCGCCGATCGTGCTCGCCAACGTCAACCGCACGGTCGCCTCGCCGTGGGGATTCTGGCCCGATCAGACCGACAGCCTGGCGCAGCGCGACACCGGCTGGATCCAGTTCTACAGCGAGAGCGCGCAGGAGTCGCTCGACACGGTGATTCAGCTCTTCCGCATCGCCGAGAGCGTCTTGGTCCCGGCGATGGTGAGCCACGATGCCTTCTACGTCTCGCACGCGCTCGAGCCGGTGCAGGTGCCGCACCAGGAGCTGGTCGACGAATACCTGCCGCCGTACGCGCCGCCGCACCGCATCGACCCCGAGCATCCCGAGTCCTGGGGCAACGTGGTCTCGCAGGACATGTTCAACCGGCACCGGCGCGACCTCGCGCAGGCGATGGAGCGGGTGCCGCAGGTCGCGCTCGAGGCCGACCGCGAATGGGGCCGTCTCACCGGCCGCAGCTGGGGCGTGGTCGAGCGCTACCGCTGCGACGGCGCACGCACGGTCGTCGTCACCATGGGCAGCATGTGCGGAACCGCGCGCGACGCGGTCGACGCGATGCGCGAGGCCGGCCAGGCGGTCGGCCTGCTCAAGGTCCGGCTGTTCCGCCCGCTTCCGGTCGAGGCGCTGCGCGCCGCGCTTGCGGGCGTGCCCGAAGTGATCGTGCTCGACCGCAACTACTCGCCCGGCCATGGCGGCGTGCTGCACCAGGAGCTGCGCGCCGCGCTGTACGGCATCGACGGCGCGCCGCGCATCCACGGCCTGCTCGCCGGGGTGGGCGGCGTGAACGTGTCGGCGCAGCGTATCGCGGAGCTGGTGGCGGAGCGGGGCGCGGGCGAGGCGAGCGCGGAATCGGTGTGGGTGAGGTGAGCGCGATGAGACGGCTCGAGATCAGCGAAGACCCCGTGTTCTGCGCCGGCCACGCCGCCTGCCCGGGATGCATCGACGCGCTTTCGGTGCGTCACGTGCTGTCGGCGGTCGGCAGCAACGCGGTTGCGGTCGTGCCGCCCTCCTGCATGGCGATCATCGCCGGCCCGCAGCCTTTCTCGTCGCTGCGCATTCCCGTCTACCAGCCCTCGCTCGAGTCGAGCGCGGCGGCGGCCTCGGGGCTGCGGCGCGCGCTCGACGCGCAGGGCAAGCGCGACACCCAGGTGCTGGTGTTCGCCGGCGACGGCGGCACCTACGACATCGGCTTCCAGTGCCTGTCCTCCGCCGCCGAGCGCAACGAGGATTTCATCTACTTCTGCCTCGACAACGAAGGCTACATGAACACCGGGGCGCAGAAGTCCTCGTCCACCCCGCGCTTCGCCAGCACCGGCTCGACGCCCGCGGGCAAGCTCACTCGCAAGAAGAACCTGATCGAGATCATGGCCGCGCACGAGGTGCCCTACGCGGCGACCGCCTGCGTCGGCTACCTGCCCGACCTGATGCGCAAGGTGGACAAGGCGAAGCGGATCCGCGGCACTCGGATCATCTCGCTGCTGATCCCCTGTCTCGACGGCTGGGGGCTGCCGGACGACGGCGGCCTGCAGGCCGCGCGCTACGCGGTGGAGTCGGGGGTGTTCCCCCTCTATGAAGTCGAGGACGGCTACCGCTACACGCTGAACCGCACGGAAAGGACGCGGCCGGTGGCCGATTACCTCGCCCTGCAGCGGCGCTACCGGCACCTCGTCCCGGAGCAGGTCGACGCCCTGCAGGCCGACGTCGACGCCGGCTGGACCCGCCTGGCGCAGCGCGCAGGCATCTCGCGCTGAGTCTGCTGGCGCTCCGTCAGGGGATAATTCCGGCGTGTGGGCTGTCCCACGTGTAACACTCAAGCAGGGACGGATCCAAAATGAACAAGACCAAGGCGGGCACGCCCCGCTCGGATGCGTTGGTGCTGTTCGGCGTGACGGGCGATCTCGCGCACAAGATGATCTTTCCGGCGCTGTATGCAATGGCGAAGCGCGGCGCGCTCAACGTTCCGGTGGTGGGCGTCGCGTCCTCGAAGTGGAGCCTGGCGCAGCTGAGAAAGCGGGCCACTGACAGCATCAGGCAAGCCGGCAGGATCGACGACCGGGGCGCGCTGCGGCGCCTGCTCTCCCTGCTGCGCTACGTCGACGGCGACTACAACGACCCGGGTACGTTCCAGGCGCTGAAGAAAGGGCTGGGGCACGCGCGGCGCCCGGCGCACTATCTCGCCATCCCGCCCGCCCTGTTCGCCACTGTCATCAAGGGGCTTGGTGCCGCCGGCCTGACCGAGCAGGCACGCGTCATCGTCGAAAAGCCGTTCGGGCGGGATCTGGCCTCGGCGCGCGCGCTCAACCGCGTTGCGCGCTCGGTCTTTCCGGAAGACTCGATCTTCCGCATCGATCACTTCCTGGCCAAGGAGGCGATCATGAACATCCTTTATTTCCGTTTCGCCAATTCCTTCCTCGAGCCGATCTGGAACCGCAACTACGTCGCCAGCGTCCAGCTCACGCTGGCGGAGGATTTCGGCGTCGGCAGCCGCGGAGCGTTCTACGAGACTGCGGGCTGCCTGCGCGACGTGATTCAGAACCACCTGTTCCAGATCGTCGCCCTGCTCGCGATGGAGCCGCCGACCTACCGCGGATTCGGCGCGGTGCACGGCGAAACGGCAGACGTATTCCAGGCCATGCGCCCGCTGCAGCGCGACGAGGTGGTGCGCGGCCAGTACTCGGGCTATCGCACCGAGCGCGGCGTGGTGCGGGGTTCCGACGTCGAAACCTTCTGCGCCCTGCGCCTGTGGATCGACTCCTGGCGCTGGCAGGGCGTGCCGTGGTACCTGCGCTCGGGCAAGTGCCTTGCCGCAACGGCGGCGGAGGTGCTGGTCCAGCTCAAGGCGCCGCCGCAACGTCTGTTCGCCGACTCGGCGCCGTCGAGCGGCCGGGCCAATTATTTGCGTTTTCGGCTCTCGCCCGCCTCCGCCGTTGCGCTGGCAGCGCGCGTCAAGCGCGCCGGCAAGGATTTCGTCGGCGACCAGCGCGAGCTCTACCTGCTGGACCAGCAGCCGGGTGAGGAGACGCCATACGAGCGCCTCCTGAGCGACGCCATGGCAGGCAACGGCGCGCTTTTCACGCGCGAGGATGCGGTCGAGGCAGCCTGGGCGGTGGTCGACCCGGTGCTGCGCAATCACGATCGCTCGCAGCCTTACCGGCGCGGAAGCTGGGGGCCCAAGGCGGCCGACGCGCTGATCGCGGCCGACGGCCGCTGGCACAACCCAAGACCGGCGCTCGGCGGCCCGCGGCTGAGCTGACATGGACTACCGCGAGAAATTCATCGTCGAGCCGGGCAAGAAGGTTCGTCTCGCCAGAGTCGATCCCTCGTACAGCGGCAAGCACGTGTCGCACCGCAGGGCGCTGCGGCTGATCGAGGCGGACGTCGCGCGCATGGACAGGCTGCAGTACCTGCTGTACGCGGACGGCAGACTGTGGCGCGCTCACCAGCATGCGCCGGCCAGGGGCGAGGTGGTGATCTTCAACCGCTCGCACGTTCTACCTGCACATGAGCCCCGAGGAGCAGCTGGCGCGCTTCAAGCAGCGACTCGATGATCCGGCGCGGCGCTGGAAGATCAGCGAGAGCGACTACAGCGAACGCAAGCTGTGGCCGCAGTACGTCAAGGCGTTCGAGGAGGCGATGGAGCAGACCAGCACCAAGCACGCGCCGTGGTTTGTGATTCCGGCGAACCACAAGTGGTTCCGCGACCTTGCCATCTCGCGGATCGTCGCTTCCACGATGGAAGGCATGGGCCTGAAGCTGCCGCCCACGCAAGTGTACCTCGCCGACATCCGGCGCAAATATCATGCGGCGAAGCAGGCGCGCGCGAAGACGTAAAGTTGATCAATCGCAATACGCAGCCGGGCAGCGGTCGATAGCCTCTAGCCTCATGAAGCCAAGCCCCTTGGCAGGCAAGCCGGCCACGCCGGACCTGCTGGTCGACCTGCCCCGGCTCGTCACGGCCTACTACATGGACGCGCCCGACCCGTCGGTGCCGGCGCAGCGGGTTGCGTTCGGCACCTCGGGGCATCGCGGCTCGGCGTTCGAGAACTCTTTCAATGAGCGGCATGTTCTGGCCATCGCTCAGGCCATCTGCGATTACCGCAGGCGGCAGAACATAGGCGGTCCGCTCTACCTCGGGATCGACACCCACGCGCTGTCCGTGCCGGCCTGTGCCAGCACGCTCGAAGTGCTGGCCGCCAACGGCGTCGAAGTCATGCTCGCCGACAAGGACGAATACACGCCCACCCCCGTCATTTCCCACGCGATCCTCACTTACAACCGCGCTCGCAGCGCAGGCCTCGCCGACGGCATCGTCATCACGCCCTCCCACAACCCGCCCGACAACGGCGGCTTCAAGTACAACCCGCCCAACGGCGGGCCGGCCGACAACGACGTCACGAAGTGGATCGAAGCCAGGGCCAATACGCTTCTGGAAAGCGGCCTGCAGGGCGTGAAGCGAATTCCCCACGCGGAGGCGTTGCGCGCCGCCACCACTCACCGCCACGACTTTCTCGGCGCATATGTGAGCGACCTCGGCAACATCCTCGATATGGACGCGATCCGCGGTGCGAAGCTGAGGCTGGGCGTGGATCCGCTCGGCGGCGCAGGAGTGCACTACTGGGCCCGGATCGCGGAGCGCTACGGCCTGAATCTCGAGGTCGTCAACGAGGCGGTCGATCCGACGTTCCGCTTCATGACGCTCGATTGGGACGGTCGCATCCGCATGGATCCGTCCTCGAGCTACGCCATGCAGAGCCTGATCGGCCTCAAGGACCGCTTCGACATCGCCTTCGCCTGCGACACCGACCACGACCGGCACGGGATCGTCACCCGGAGTGCGGGCTTGCTGCCGCCCAATCATTACCTTTCGGCCGCCATCTTCTATCTGTTCCAGCATCGACCGCAGTGGAGCACATCGGCGGCGGTCGGCAAGACGCTGGTCAGCAGCCAGATGATCGATCGCGTGGCGGCGAAGCTGGGCCGCAAGCTCTACGAGGTTCCGGTCGGCTTCAAGTGGTTCGTCGGCGGCCTGCTCGACGGATCGCTCGGTTTCGGCGGCGAGGAGAGCGCCGGTGCGGCGTTCGTGCGCCGCGACGGCAGCGTCTGGACGACGGACAAGGACGGCATCGTGCCGGCCTTGCTGTCGGCGGAGATCACCGCGCGCATGGGTCGCGATCCCGCTCAGGTCTACCGCGAGCTCGAGCGCGAGTTCGGCGCGCCCGTCTACGACCGCATCGACGCGCCGGCGACCCCGGCGCAAAAGCAGACGCTGGCGAAACTGTCGCCGCGGCAGATCAGGTCCGCGCAACTGGCAGGCGAGCGGATCCTGGCTATCCTCACCCGCGCGCCGGGCAACGACGCGCCGATCGGCGGGCTGAAGGTAGTGGCCGAAAGCGGATGGTTCGCGGCGCGCCCCTCGGGAACCGAGGACGTCTACAAGATCTACGCCGAGAGCTTCCGCGACGAGGACCACTTGCGGCGCATCCAGGCCGAAGCGCAGGCTATCGTGGGCGCCGCGCTGAAGGAATTTCCATGAGCGAGCAGAACCGGATCAGCCATCCGAAGGAGCGTCTGCTGTGCGCGGACGTGGAAGGATTCGATACGCTGAGCGAGCTGGCGCTGGACATGCGTTCGGCGTGGAATCACGCCGCCGACCCGCTCTGGCGCCAGCTCGACCCCGTGCTGTGGGAGCTCACCCATAACCCCTGGGTGGTCCTGCAGACGGTCTCGCGCGAGAAGCTCGAGCGCGAACTGGCCGAGCCCGCTTTTTGCGACAAAGTCGCGGAGCTGGCGCAGGCCAGGCGCCACGCGGCGCAAACACCTGCCTGGTTTCAGCAGACCTATCCCCAATCTTCTCTGAGCCGTGTTGCGTATTTCAGCATGGAATTCATGCTGAGCGAGGCTTTGCCGATCTACTCGGGGGGGCTGGGCAACGTGGCAGGGGACCAGCTCAAGGCTGCCAGCGACCTGGGTGTACCGGTGCTCGGGGTGGGGCTGCTTTACCAACAAGGCTATTTCCGCCAGGCGATCGACAAGGACGGGACGCAACAGGCCCTGTTTCCGTACAACGATCCCGGACAGCTGCCGATCACGCCTTTGCGCGGGGCGAACGGGGAGTGGCTGCGGTTGGAGGTCGCCCTGCCGGGTTACTCGGTCTGGCTGCGCGCGTGGGAGGTCCAGGTCGGCAGGGTGAAGCTCTACCTGCTGGACAGCAACGACGCGGCGAACTACCCCGCGCACCGCGGCATCACCAGCGAGCTCTATGGAGGCGGGCCCGAGCTGCGTCTGAAGCAGGAGTTGCTGCTCGGAATCGGCGGCTGGCGGCTGCTCGCCGCGCTCGACCTTCGACCGGAAGTCTGCCACTTGAACGAAGGGCACGCCGCGCTGGCGGTGCTGGAGCGCGCGCGCGACTTCATGCACGACAATGCGCAGCCGTTCGAGGTTGCGCTGGCCGCCACGCGCGCGGGAAACCTGTTTACCACTCACACCGCGGTGGCCGCCGGCTTCGACCGTTTCGCTCCGGCTTTGATCGAACAATACCTCGGCGGTTATGCGGAGCAGAGGCTCGGAATCTCGCTGCACGATCTTCTCGCCCTGGGCCGGCGCAATCCGGACGACGCCCTGGAACCGTTCAACATGGCCTATCTGGCATTCCGCGGCAGCGGCGCGGTGAACGGTGTCAGCGAGCTGCACGCAAGAGTGAGCCGGCATCTGTTTGGGCCGCTATTTGCGCGCTGGCCGGAACGCGAAGTACCCGTCGGACACGTCACCAACGGCATCCACGTGCCGACCTGGGACTCGACCCAGGCCGATGCGCTGTGGACGAAGACCTGTGGCAAGGAGCGTTGGCTGGGAACGAGTGCAACCCTGGAGCGGGACATGCGCCGCGTCTCCGACGCGAGCCTGTGGCAATTCCGCACCGCCGCTGCCCAGTCTCTGGTCGAATACGCACGCGAGCGATTGTCGCGCCAACTGGCCGCTTCCGGCGCCGCCCCCGAGGCGGTCGAAAGCGCAAGGCATCTGTTCCAACCCGACCGGTTGACGCTTGGCTTCGCGCGCCGCTTCGCGACTTACAAGAGGCCGAACCTGCTGCTGCACGACCCGCAGCGGCTGCTGCGACTGCTGACTCATCCACAGCGCCCGGTGCAGCTCATCATGGCCGGCAAGGCGCATCCGGCGGACGAGGCGGGCCAGGCGCTGATCCGGCAGTGGATGCAGTTCATCCGCCGGCCCGAGGTGCGCGCGCATGCGATCTTCCTCAGCGACTACGACATGCTGCTGACCGAACGGCTGGTGCAGGGCGTGGACGTCTGGCTCAACACGCCGCGGCGCCCGTGGGAAGCTTGCGGCACCAGCGGCATGAAGGTGCTGGTCAACGGCGGCATCAACCTGTCGGAGCTCGACGGCTGGTGGGCGGAGGCCTACGCGCCGGAGGTCGGCTGGGCATTGGGGGATGGCCGCGAGCACGGCGACGACCCGGCCTGGGACGCCGCCGAAGCCGGGGCGCTCTACGACCTGCTCGAGCGCGAGGTGATTCCCGAGTTCTACGCGCGCGACGATCAGGGCATCCCCGTCGCCTGGGTGGCGCGCATGCGCGAAAGCATGGCGCGCCTGACGCCGCGTTTTTCCGCCGGCCGCGCGGTGCGCGAGTACACGGAGCAGTACTACCTGCCGGCGGCAGCGGCCTATCGCGAGCGGGCTGCGGGCAAAGGCGCGAGCGCTGCGCAGCTGGTCGAATGGCTGCACGCGCTGCATGGAAAATGGAGCGCGCTGCGTTTCGGGGAAGCGAGAGTGCACAGCGGCAGCGGGCGACATGTCTTCGAGGTTCAAGCCTACCTGGATGAGCTCGATCCGGACGCCGTTCGCGTCGAGCTCTATGCCGATGGCGTCGACGGCGGCGCACCCGAGCGGATCGAGATGAAGCGCGTGCGGCAGCTGCTGGGCGCGCCAAGCGGCTACACCTATCATGCGGAGCTGCCTGCAGGCCGCCCGGCGACGGACTACACGGCGCGCTTCATCCCGCGGCGCGAGGGAGTGGCGGTTCCCCTCGAAGCCGCGCCAATTCTGTGGCAGCGTTGAAGCGCCCCGCCATGGACGGCATCGAGCGCACGCTGCATGACTACGCGGAGGAGGTCTCCGAGCGCAGCGAGCTGCGCAGGGGCGTTCCGCTTCCGATGGGAGCGCATGAATACGGGACCGGCGTCAACTTCTCTCTCTTCAGCCGCCATGCCACCCGCGTGCGGCTGGAGATGTTCGATCGAGCCACGGACGAAACCCCGGCCAGGGCGATCGATCTCGACCCTGCGCGCAATCGCACGGGTGATGTGTGGCACGTCTGGGTGGAGGGGATCCGGTCCGGCCAGCTGTATGCCTACCGGGTGGAGGGGCCGTACCGGCCCGCCGAAGGGCATCGCTTCAATTTCAACAGGCTGCTGTTGGACCCCTGCGCGACCGCGATCGCGCCTTTGCCCGACTGGGATTTCGCCCCGGCGCGCGGCTACGATCCCTCGGCGCCCGGGCGCGACCTCGTCCGTTCGGAACTCGATGACGCTGCCGCCATGCCGAAATGCGTGTTTACTCACCATCACTTCGATTGGCATGACGACCGGCCGCCTCGGCATCCCTGGTCGAAGACGGTGATATACGAGACGCATGTGCGCGGCTTTACCGTTCATTCCAGCTCCGGCGTGGAGCATCCGGGCAGCTACCGCGGCCTGATGGAGAAGATCCCCTACCTGCAGGATCTTGGCGTCACGGCGGTTGAATTGATGCCCGTGTTCGAGTTCAACGCTTCCCAGGCAGCGGGGATTGACCCGCGCACGGGCAAGCGGCTCGGAAATTACTGGGGCTACGATCCCGTGGTCTTCTTCGCGCCGAAGGCTTCCTACAGCAGCGCGGGAGGCCTGGGCCAGCAGAGGCTGGAGTTCAAGCAGATGGCGCAGGCGCTGCATCGCGCCGGGATCGAGCTGATCCTGGATGTCGTATTCAATCACACCGCGGAGGGAAACGAACTGGGCCCGACGCTGTGCTGGCGCGGCTTAGACAACGCGATCTACTACACGCTGGAGGACGACAAGCGCCGCTACGTCGACGACACCGGAACCGGCAACACCATCAACGCCAACCATCCCGTGGTGCGCGATCACATCCTGGACGCGCTGCGCTACTGGGTGCTGGAGATGCACGTGGACGGGTTTCGCTTCGACCTCGCGTCGATCCTCGGCCGCGACGGCAGCGGCAGGCTGCTGGCCAATGCGCCGCTTCTCGAACGCATTGCCGAAGACCCGATCCTGAGGGACGTGAAGATCATCGCCGAGGCGTGGGATGCCGCCGGGGCCTACGAAGTCGGGAGCTTCTCCGAGCGCCGCTGGGCGGAGTGGAACGGCCGCTACCGCGACGACGTGCGGCGGTTCTGGCGCGGCGACGACGGCATGCTCGGCCCGTTTGCCAGCCGCATCTGCGGCAGTTCCGACGTCTACGCGGCGTCGGGCAAGGGCCCGGAGGGCAGCATCAATTTCGTCACCTGCCACGACGGCTTTACCCTCAACGACCTGGTGAGCTACCGCGCCAAGCACAACGGAGCAAACGGGCAAAACAACCATGACGGGACCGACGCCAATCTGAGCGAGAACTTCGGCGCCGAAGGCGAGACTGCGGACGCCGCAATCGAGGCGGCGCGCAAGGGCCAGATCAAGAACTTCCTGCTGACCTTGTTGATCTCGCGCGGGGTGCCGATGCTGCTGGGGGGGGACGAGTTTCGCCGCACGCAGCGCGGCAACAACAACGCCTACTGCCAGGACAACGAAACGAGCTGGTATGACTGGACGTATCTCGAACGGCAGCGGGAGATCCACCGCTTTGCCCGCGGCATGATCGCCTTTCGCCGCGTGCATCCGATTCTGAGCAAGGAACAGTTCTACACCGACGCCGAGATCGCCTGGTTCGGTCCGCAGGGCGGGGCGCCCGACTGGGCAAACCCGAAAGCCAGACAATTTGCCTGCCTGGTCCATGAAGACGGGCAGAGCGCCCTTTGCTTCATGTTCAATGCCGGCAGCGAAGCGGTCGATTTCGGCTTGCTGCCGGCCCCGCCCCGGGCTCGCTGGCATCTGAGCGCCGACAGCTCGCGCGAAGCGCCGCGAGACCTGTTCGCGCCGGGCCAAGAACCGCCGCTGGATGATCCGCGCGCCTACCGGCTGGGCCGGCGCTCCAGCGCCATCCTCGTGGCGAGGCGAGCGTGACCCGGCAACACATGCCGCTGGGAAGGATCATGGGGATTCCCATCGGTCTGGATTACTCCTGGTTTCTGATCTTTGCGCTCCTCACCTGGATGCTGGCGAGCAGCTACTATCCCGCGGAGTTCAAGAAGTGGCCGCCGCTGCTCTACTGGTTCACCGGCGCGGTCACGGCGATCATGCTCTTCGTCAGCGTGCTGCTGCACGAGCTCGGGCACTCGGTGGTCGCGCTGCGCTACAAGATCCCGGTGCGCAGCATCACGCTGTTCATCTTCGGTGGCGTGGCCCAGATCGGCACTAGGCCGCCGAGCCCGAGCGCGGAATTCATGATCGCCGTTGCCGGACCCGTCGTGAGCCTGGGCCTGGCGCTGCTGTTCACGGTACTCAAGCCCGCATTCGCCGCGATCGAGCCTTTGTGGGGCCTGGCAAAGTACCTGGCCTACATCAACTTCGCGCTGGTGCTGTTCAATCTGATCCCCGGTTTTCCGCTGGATGGCGGGCGCGTGTTCCGGGCGGCGGTCTGGGCCGTGACCAAGGACCTGCGCCGCGCCACGCTCATCGCCGCCAACGTGGGCCGGTTTTTCGGTTTCCTGTTCATGTTTGTCGGCGCATGGGAGGTCTTCAACGGCAACTTCGGCGGCGGGCTGTGGATCGCCTTCATCGGCTGGTTTCTCGACAACGCCGCGACCGCAGAAGCGCAGCAGGTGACGGTGCAAGCGCTACTGGCCCGCCACACGGTGAAGCAGGCCATGAGCGGCCGGGGCGTCAGCGTCCCCGCCGACCTGACCCTGCAGCAGCTGGTGGACGGGCAAATCCTCGGCAGCGGCCGGCGCTGCTTTCTCGTCAGTCGCGGACAAGACAACGTCGGCCTGATTACCCTGCACGGGATAAAGGAGATACCGCGTTCCGACTGGGATAAGACCACCGTTTCGCAGGCGATGCTTCCGCTCGATCGGGTCAAACGCGTGGGTCCGGATGCCGAACTATGGCCCACCCTCGAACTAATGGATCGCGAGGGCGTCAACCAACTGCCGGTCATGAGCGGCGGCCAGGTGGTCGGCATGCTCAACCGGGAAGACGTGATCACGTTCCTGCGCACGCTGCAGCAGCTCGGTACATAGCGAACCCACTGCCGGCCGAGGAACGCTCGCCGGCGAAAGAAGGAGAGGCAAATCATGAACGCTAAGACCCTTACCCCGGATCTGCTCAACAAGATGGATGCCTACTGGCGCGCCGCCAATTACCTGTCGGTCGGCCAGATCTATCTGTACGACAATCCGCTGCTGAAGCGGCCGCTGAAGCTCGAAGACGTGAAGCACATGCTGCTCGGCCACTGGGGCACGACCCCCGGGCAGAACTTCATCTATACGCACCTGAACCGGGTGATCAAGAAATACGACCTCGACATGATCTACGTCTCGGGTCCGGGGCACGGCGGCCCGGCGGTGGTGGGCAACACCTATCTCGAGGGGACTTACAGCGAGGTCTATCCCAACGTCAGCCAGGACGAGGCGGGGTTGCGAAGGCTCTTCATTCAGTTTTCGTTTCCCGGCGGGATTCCGAGCCACGCCTCGCCAGAGTGCCCGGGCTCGATTCACGAGGGCGGCGAGCTGGGTTATTCGCTCAGCCATTCGTTCGGGGCGGTGTTCGACAATCCCGATCTGGTCGTCGCCTGCGTGGTCGGCGACGGCGAGGCGGAGACGGGGCCCCTCGCCACCTCCTGGCACTCCAACAAGTTCCTCGATCCGGCTACCGACGGCGCGGTCCTTCCGATCCTGCACCTCAACGGCTACAAGATCTCCAACCCGACCGTCCTCGCCCGCATCGAGCGGGAGGAGCTGGAGCAGTTGCTGCGCGGCTACGGCTGGACGCCCTACTTCGTCGAGGGCCATGAGCCAGAGTTGATGCACGAGGCGATGGCCGCGGCGCTCGACACGGCGGTTGAAAGAATCAAGCAGATCCAGCAGGACGCACGCGTCAACGGCAACCTCACGCGGCCGCGCTGGCCGATGATCGTGCTCAATTCACCCAAGGGCTGGACCGGCCCGAAGGTCGTCGACGGCCTGCAGATCGAAGGCACGTTCCGCGCGCACCAGGTGCCGCTTGGCGACCCTGCCGGCCATCCGGGACACCTCAAGCTGCTGGAAGACTGGCTCAGGAGCTACCGGCCGCAGGAGCTGTTCGACGAGCAGGGCCGCCTGAAGCCAGAGCTGGCCGAGCTTGCGCCCAAGGGCGGGCGGCGCATGGGAGCGAATCCGCACGCCAACGGCGGCGTGCTGCTGCGCGAGCTGCGCATGCCGGATTTCCGCGAATACGCGGAGAAGGTGCCCGCGCCGGGCGCACCCGGCGTCGGCGACACGGTCGTGCTCGGGCGCTTCCTGCGCGACGTGGCGAAGCTGAACGCAGAGCAGCGCAATTTCCGCGTCTTCGGCCCCGACGAGACCCTCTCCAACCGCCTGGGCGCCGTGTTCGAAGCGACCAGTCGCCAGTGGGACGCGAGGACCCTGCCGAAGGACGAGTTTCTCGCGCCCACCGGCCGCGTGCTGGACTCCATGCTCAGCGAGCACCAGTGCGAGGGCTGGCTCGAGGGCTACCTGCTCACCGGGCGGCACGGTCTGTTCAACTGCTACGAGGCGTTCATTCACATCATCGACTCGATGTTCAACCAGCACGCCAAGTGGCTCAAGGTCACGGCGCACCTGCCGTGGCGGCGCAAGATCGCTTCGCTGAACTACCTGCTCGCGTCGCACGTCTGGCGCCAGGATCACAACGGCTTCACCCACCAGGACCCCGGTTTCATCGACAACGTGGTGAACAAGAAGGCCGAGGTAGTGCGGGTCTACTTTCCGCCGGATGCGAACTGCCTGCTCTCGGTGATGGATCATTGCCTGCGCAGCCGGCACTACGTCAACGTGGTGGTCGCCGGCAAGCACCCGTCGCCGCAGTGGCTGACGATGGACGCCGCCGTCAAGCACTGCAGCGAAGGCATCGGCATCTGGCAGTGGGCGAGCAACGATCAGGGCAAGGCCCCCGACGTGGTGATGGCCTGCTGCGGCGACGTGCCCACGCTGGAGACGCTGGCCGCCGTTTCCATCCTGCGCGAGCACCTGCCCGAGCTGAGAATCCGGGTGGTCAACGTCGTCGACCTGATGAAGCTGCAGCCGCCGAGCGAGCACCCGCACGGCCTGAGCGACGTGGATTTCGACGAGCTGTTCACCAAGGACAAGCCGGTGATCTTCGCCTACCACGCTTATCCCTGGCTGATCCACCGCCTGACCTACCGCCGCACCAACCACGACAACATCCACGTCCGCGGCTACAAGGAGGAGGGCACCATCACCACCCCCTTCGACATGACGGTGTTGAACGACCTGGACCGCTTTCACCTCGTCATGGACGTCATCGACCGCCTGCCGCAGACCGGGGACAAGGGCATCTACCTCAAGCAGCAGCTCAAGGACAAGCTGATCGAGCACCGGCAATACATCGCCAAACACGGCCAGGACATGCCGGAGATCAGGAACTGGAAGTGGTCACTTCCGAAATGAATAACAGCTTCGCGAACAGAAGGATCAGGCAGGACGGGCTTCGATGAACCCGGTGCTCACCAGCTCGTCCACCAATTCGTCGTAATTGCGGGCCCCGGTGCTGTCGGGGGCGTGGGCGAAGACGTCCTTCTGCTCGGCCGGGCTCTCGGCCAGCGCCACGTTCTCCCCGATGCGGGCGCGGCAGATCTCCTCGCCGTAGCGCTGCAGCAGCTCGGCGTAGACCCTGTGCGCAAGCTTGCGGCGCGCGTCGAACCGGGTGATCACATAGCGGCGCGAGACGCGCTTCTTCAGCACGTGCTCGAGCGCCTTGAGCGTCTTCTCGCTCTGCTGAACCCCCTTCAGCGCGAGGTAGTCGGCCGAGACCGGGATCAGCACCCTGTCGGCGGCGAAAATCGCCGACAAGGCGAGCACGCCCAGCATCGGGCAGCAGTCGATCACGATCGGGCGTCCCGTATTCAGGTTCTCCCTGACAATGCCGTGGTTCAAGCGGTTCAGAACGTTCGCGCCCTTGCCGAACTGGGTGTCAACTTTCGACAGCTCGACGTGGGCCGGAATCACGAGCCAGCCGGTGCTCGCGGGGCGGATCAGCTGCGCGAGCGGCTTGGACTGCTGGTAGAAGCCGAACATCGATTCGTCGGCGCGCTCCACCGCCGCACCACAGACGTACGACAGGTGCGCCTGCGGATCCATGTCGATCGACAGCGGGTTGTAACCCCGGCGCGCGAGCGCCGCGGTGACGTTGAGCGACGTCGTGGTCTTGCCGACGCCGCCCTTCTGATTGAACACCGCGATCTTGGCCATGGCGTAAGGCCCGTCCCCCCCACGCTTCAGCAAGTTGGAATCTACTGTCGGCCCGCGTGCAGTTTGCCAGATCCGGCGGGCACAGGGTACTCTTGCGCGGGGCCGCCTGGAGGAGGGAGGAACTAATGCTCGTTTTGTGCCGTTTACGTTCATTGTGAGCGCGGCGGACAGCATTCTGGAGGTGCGCGACGTCGCCGTTCACTTCGGCGGCATCGTCGCGCTCGACGGCATCAGCTTCAACGTACCGCGCAATTCCATACTCGGGCTGATCGGACCCAACGGCGCGGGCAAGACCACCCTGTTCAACTGCCTGAGCTGTCTCTACGTCCCGAGCCGGGGCGACATCCTGTTCGACCGCCGCTCGATCCTCGGCACCTCCTCGCACCGCATGGCCTCGATCGGGATCGGCCGCACGTTCCAGAACCTGGCGCTGTTCCACCGCATGACGGTGCTCGAGAACGTGCTGGTCGGCGCGCAGACGCGCGGCCGCAGCGACTTCGTCTCCAACGCCCTGCGCCTGCCGTGGATGCAGCGCGAGGAAAAGATGCTGGAGGAAAAGGCCTGGGGGCTGCTGGAGTACCTCGACCTGACCTCGGTCGCGCACCTGCCGACCGGCGCGCTGCCGTTCGGCACCCAGAAGCGGGTCGAGCTGGCGCGGGCGCTGGCGAGCGAGCCCAAGCTGCTGCTGCTGGACGAGCCCGCGGGCGGGCTCAACCACGAGGAAGTCGAGGAGCTGGGGCAGCTGTTCAAGCGCATCCGGGACGAGAAGCAGCTCACGGTGCTGCTGGTGGAGCATCACATGAGCCTCGTGATGTCGATCTCCGAGCACGTGGTGGTGCTCAACTTCGGGCGCAAGATCTTCGAGGGGCCGCCGGCCGAAGTGCGCCGCCATCCCGAGGTGATCGAGGCCTACCTGGGGGCTGGGCACCACTGATGGCGCTGCTCGAAGTTTCCCGGCTCGAGGCGTTCTACGGCCAGACCCAGGTGCTGCGGGGGCTGAGCTTCAGGCTCGAGGAAGGCAGCGTCACCACGATCCTGGGCGCGAACGGCGCCGGCAAGACGACCACGCTGCGCGCGATCTGCGGCATGGTGCGCACCCACGGCGAACTCTCGTTCGACGGGCACGCGATCGCGGGCAAGGCGACCGAGACGATCGTGCGGCACGGCATCGCCCACGTGCCGGAAGGACGCGGCACCTTCGTGCGCCTCTCCGCCGAGCAGAACCTCCGGCTGGGCGCCTATGCGCGGCGCGACAAGGCCGCGGTGGAGGAGGATCTCGAGCGCGTCTACGGCTACTTTCCGCGCCTGAGGGAGCGGCGCGGACAGCAGGCGGGGACGCTTTCCGGCGGCGAGCAGCAGATGCTGGCGGTGGGGAGGGCCCTGATGATGCGGCCGCGCCTGATGCTGCTCGACGAGCCGTCCTTCGGCCTCGCGCCGCTGCTCACCGAGGAGCTGTTCCGCATCCTCGGCGCGATCAGCCGCGAGCGGCAGGTGAGCATGCTGGTGGTGGAGCAGAACGCCTCGCTCGCGCTGGAGATCGCCGATCACGCCTACCTGCTCGAGACAGGGCGGATCGTGATGAGCGGCAGCGCCGAAGAGATCGGCAAGGACGAGGCGGTGCGCAAGGCCTACCTCGGCTACTAGGAGACGCTTCTTGGATCTTTTCCTGCAGCAGACTTTTTCCGGCCTGGCCTTCGGCGGGATCTACGCCTGCGTCGCGCTCGCGGTGGTGATGATCTACCAGGCGACCGACCACCTCAACTTCGCCCAGGGCGAGATGGCGATGTTCTCGACCTACATTGCCTACAGCCTCCTGCACCACGGCATTCCCTACTGGTGGGCTTTCCTGCTCGCGCTGGGGATCTCGTTCGTCGGCGGGGTGCTGGTCGAACGCATCGTGGTGCGGCCGGTGGAAGGCACCGGGGTGCTCAACGAGGTCATCGTGTTCATCGGCCTGCTGGTGATCTTCAACTCGCTGGCAGGCTGGATCTGGGACTACACCATCAAGCCGTTCCCGAGCCCGTTCCCGAAGCAGGTGCCGTTCGGCATTACCTTCGTCGGGCCGCACGAGTTCGGGGTGATCGGAATCACGCTGGTCGTGCTGCTGGCGGTGTTCCTCTTCTTCCGCTACACGCAGGTGGGCCTCGCGATGCGCGCGGCGGCGCAGGACCCGGCCTCGGCGCGGCTGGTCGGAATCCGGGTCGGCTGGATGCTTGCGCTCGGCTGGGGCCTCGCGGCGGCGATCGGCGCGGTTGCGGGAATCATGGTGGCGCCGATCGTTTTCCTCGAGCCGAACATGATGGATGGCATCCTGCTCTACGCTTTCGCCGGCGCCCTGCTGGGAGGAATCGGCAACCCGGTGGGCGCGGTGGTCGGCAGCCTCATCGTCGGCGTGGTGGAGAACCTGGTCGGCACCTACGTGCCCTTCGTCGGCAGCGAGCTCAAGCTTTCGGTGGCGCTGGTTCTGATCGTGACGGTGCTGGTGTTCCGTCCGAGCGGCCTGTTCGGCCAAGTCGTGGTGAAGAGGGTCTAGACGATGGCCGGGGACGCGAAAACGGTGAATGCGCGAGAGCTGGCGGCGCTCGCGAGCGGCGCCAAGCTGTCGAGGCGGCAGCTGATCGGCCTGGCGATCGTGCTCGTGGGGGCGATCGCGCTGCCATGGTTCGTCACGGACTACCGCACCTTCCAGTTCACCCTGGCGGTCATCTACGCGATCGCGGTGCTGGGGCTGAACATCCTGACAGGCTTCAACGGTCAGTTTTCGCTCGGCCACGGCGCCTTCTACGCGATCGGGGCCTACACCGCGGCGATCATGATGTCGCAGTGGGGAGTCGCCTACTACTGGACGCTGCCGGCGGCGGGGGCGGTCTGCCTGGTGGCGGGCTTCCTGTTCGGGCTGCCGGCGCTGCGCCTGGAAGGGCTCTACCTCGCGCTCGCGACCTTCGCCCTGGCGGTGGCGACTCCGCAGATCCTCAAGTACGACCCGATCTCGCCCTGGACGGGCGGGGTGCAGGGCGTGACGATCAACAAGCCCGATGCGCCGTTCGGGCTGCCGATCTCGCAGGACGCCTGGCTGTACTACTTCTCGCTGGTGGTGATGGTGATCGTCTTCGTCTGCGCCTGGAACCTGCTGCGCGGGCGCACCGGGCGGGCGCTGAAGGCGATCCGCGACAACCCGATCGCCGCCAGCGCGATGGGGGTCAACACCTCGCTCTACAAGTCGCTCACCTTCGGCGTCAGCGCGCTCTACACCGGCATCGCCGGCGCCCTGGGCGCGATCGCGGTCCAGTTCGTCGCGCCCGACACCTTCAATTTCTTTCTCTCGGTGACCTTCCTGGTCGGGGTCGTGATCGGCGGGCTGGCCTCGATCCCCGGGGCGATCTTCGGCGGCCTGGTGATCGTGTTCATCCCCAACATCGCCGAGGACGTCTCGCAGGCCGCGCCCTGGGCCATTTACGGGGTGTTCCTGATTTTGTTCATGTATTTCATGCCGACCGGGATTTGGGGATTTATCCGTTTGTTGTATGCTAAGTTCGCAAGGAGGCGCCGGGCGGGCTGAACGCAGGTCCGGCCTCGCAGACCAAGACAGACGTCACCACGATATCAAGGAGGAGGTGCAACATGATGAAACATAGACTGCTTGTGGCGGCCACCGCCGCGGCCCTCGCGCTCGGCGCGGGAACCGCGCTCGCGGCCAAGCATTACGGCCCCGGGGTCACCGACCACTCGATCAAGATCGGCGGCATCCACCCCTACAGCGGCCCGGCATCGGCCTACGGCACCATCGGCAAGGCGGCCGCCGCCTACTTCAAGATGGTCAACGACAACGGCGGCGTCAACGGGCGCAAGATCGACTACATCGACCTGGACGACGGCTACAGCCCGCCGCGCACGGTCCAGCAGGCGAGGAAGCTGGTCGAGCAGGATCGCGTGCTGCTGATATTCAATTCGCTCGGCACGCCGACCAACACCGCGATCCACAAGTACATGAACATCAAGAAAGTGCCGCAGCTGTTCGTGGCGACCGGCGCGGGCAAGTGGAACGATCCCAAGCACTTCCCCTGGACGATGGGCTGGCAGCCCTCGTACCCGGGCGAGGCGGAGATCTACGCCGCCTGGCTGCTGAAGAACAAGCCCAACGCGAAGGTCGGAATCCTCTACCAGAACGACGACTACGGTAAGGACTACCTGAACGGCTTCCTCAAGGGGCTGGGCAAGCACGCCAAGACCATGGTGGTCGACAAGGAGTCCTACGAGGTCACCGACCCCACGGTGCAGTCGCAGATCATCAAGCTGAAGAACTCGGGCGCCGACACTTTCTTCAACATCACCACGCCGAAGTTCGCGGCGCAGGCGATCCGCGCGGCCTACGATACCGGCTGGAAGCCGCTGCAGTTCCTCAACAACGTCTCGACCTCGGTCGGCAGCGTGCTGACGCCCGCGGGGCTGGACAAATCCACGGGCGTGATCACCACGGCCTACCTCAAGGACGCGACCGACTCGCAGTGGGACAATGACGCCGACATGAAGGCTTGGAATGCCTGGATGGACAAGTACAATCCGGGCGCCGACAAGGCCAACGGCTTCTACATTTACGGCTACGCGGCGGCCTACACCATGGAGCAGGTGCTCAAGCGCGCGGGCGACAACCTGACGCGCAAGCACATCATGTACGTCGCCTCGCACCTGAAGCACCTCAAGGTGCCGCTGCTGCTGCCGGGGATCGACGTCGACACCTCGCCGACCGACTTCGCGCCGATCCAGTGCGAGCAGCTCCAGAAGTTCAACGGCAAGACGTGGACAATCTTCGGCGAGGTGGTCTGCCCGAAGTAAGTCTCCCGACTCGCGACTGAGAGGGCCCGCCGGACTCCGGCGGGCCTTTTTATTTGGGCGCCGATGCGGCGCGGCGGCGCTGGAGCAGCAAGACGAGGCCGAGCAGCGCCAGCGCCGGGGCGAACAGCCATTCCTTGGCCGGGCGCGGCCGCTCGGTCTCGACCCCGGTCACGTTGAATCCCTGCTCGAAGCCCGCCTTGTCCGCCGGGCTGTTCAGCCCCACGCCCATGACCTGCGCCCCGGCGGGGGTGACCAGCACGCTCATGCCCGCCCGGTTGATCCGCTGCAGTCCGCTGCCCGCCTCGCCGAGCGGCAGCAGGACCGTCTTGCGGACGTCCTTGCCCTCGATCGTGGTGCCCGCGATCCGCACCCGCAGGCCGCTGCCCGGCGCCGCGTCACGCGCGAGGCGGATCAGCTCCTGCGGCGGCTGCACGTCGAAACGCGGCATGGCGAGGTCGAGCCAGAAGCCCGGCCGGAGCAGGGTGAAGGTCACCAGCAGCAGCGCGGCGGACTCGTACCAGCGGCTGCGGGTGATGAACCAGCCCTGGGTCCCGGCGGCGAATACGAGCATCGCGACGACCGCGGCGGCGACCACGATTGCGAGCTGCAGCCAGGAACCGACGCCGACCATCAGCAGCTGGGGATTGAAGATGAACATGAAGGGCAGGATCGCGGTGCGGCTGCTGTACCAGAACGCGGTGGCCCCCGTCTTGATGGGGTCGGCGCGCGAGATCGCCGCCGCCGCGAACGAGGCGAGGCCCACCGGCGGGGTCACGTCCGCCATCAGGCCGAAATAGAACACGAACATGTGGACCGCGACCAGCGGCACCACCAGCCCGGACTGGGCGCCCAGCTCGACCACCACCGGCGCCATCAGGGTCGAGACCACGATGTAGCTCGCCGTGGTCGGCATGCCCATGCCGAGCACGAGGCAGATGAACGCCACCAGCATCAGCATCAGGATGATGTTGCCCGACGAGACGGCTTCGACGAACTCGGTCATCACCAGGCCGAGCCCGGTGAGGGAAACCGTGCCGACGATGATGCCCGCGGCGGCGGTGGCGAGCGCGATGCCGATCATGTTGCGCGCGCCGCGCTCGAGGCCGTCGATCAGATCGTCCCAGCCGGCGCGAAACACGGCCCAGGGCAGCGCCTGGCGCCGCATCAGGGCGAGCAGCGGCTTCTGCGTGAGCAGAATGACGATCAGGAGCACGGTGGCGTAGAACGCCGACAGGCCGGGCGAGAGCTCCTCGATCATCAGGGTCCAGATCAGCAGGGCCACCGGCAGGAGGTAGTGCAGGCCCGCGAGCAGCGTTTCCTTCAGCGGCGGCAGCGCGAGGACCGGCGAGTTCGGATCATCGACGGTCAGGTCCGGCCCGGCGGCCACTACGCGCAGGATCAGCAGGTAGGCCACCGCGAGCAGGGCCAGCACCGCCCAGATCGTGGCGCTGCCCAGCAGCGGCTTGAGCCAGCCGAGCCCGAAGTAGATCGCATTGGCCAGGATCACGATGCCGGCGAAGGTCATCAGGATGCCGAGCAGGCGTCCCAGGCGCGAAAAGCCCTTGCCGCGCGGAATGCCGGCAATGCCGGCTTTGCAGGCCTCGAGGTGAACGATGTAGAACAGCGCGATGTAGGAAATGATCGCCGGCAGGAAGGCGTTCTTGATGATCTGCGTGTACGGCACGCCGACGTACTCGGCCATCAGGAACGCGGCGGCCCCCATCACGGGCGGCATGATCTGCCCGTCGACGCCCGCGGCGACTTCGATCGCGCCCGCTTTCTGCGCCGGATAGCCGACCCGCTTCATGAGCGGAATCGTGAAGGTGCCGCAGGTGACGACGTTCGCCACCGACGAGCCCGAGATCATCCCCATCAGGCCGGAGGACACGACCGCCGCCTTGGCCGGCCCGCCGCGCATGTGGCCGAGCAGGGCGAAGGCCGCCTTGATGAAGTAGTTGCCGGCGCCGGCCTTCTCGAGCAGCGAGCCGAACAGCACGAACAGAAAGATGTAGCTCGCCGACACGCCCAGCGCGACGCCGAACACGCCCTCGGTGGTGAGCCAGTAGTGCGAGACCGCCTTGGAAAGCGAGACGTCCTTGTGCGCGATCACGTCCGGCATGTGGGTGCCGGCAAAGGCGTAGCCGAGCATCAGCAGCGCGATGATCGCGAGCGGCGGGCCGACCACGCGCCGGGTGGCCTCCAGCAGCAGCAGGACCCCGGCCACGGCGGTGACGATGTCGAGCAGGATCGGCTCGCCTGGCCGGGTCGAGATCTCCCGATAGAACAGAAACAGGTAGGCGCCGCAGAACGCCGCCACCAGCGCCAGCACCCAGTCCTGCACCGGAATCCAGTGGCGGGGCGAGCGGCGGGCGAACGGAAAAGCGAGATAGGCGAGAAACAGCCCGAGGCCGAGGTGCAGCGATCGCATCTCGGTGGAATTGAGGACGAAGACGCCGAAGGTGTACGGCAGGGGCGATGCGTACCACAACTGCAGCATCGACCAGCCGATGCAGGTCCAGGCAAGGATCCGCTTGGCGAGCCCGGAGGGCTTGCGCCCCCCGAGGTCGGATTCCTGGACCAGCGCTTCGGCGTCGACGTCGCGGCTCACTTGATGAGGCCTTTCTCCCGGAAGTAGCGCAGCGCGCCTTCATGCATCGGCGCCGAGAGGCCGTCCTTCACCATGTGCTGCGGGTCGAGGTGCGCGAACGCGGGATGCAGCTTCTTGAACTCGTCCAGATTGTCGAACACCGCCTTGGTGATCGTGTAGACGATGTCGGGCGGGACCTTGCTCGAGGTGACCAGCGTCGCCAGCACGCCGTAGGTATGGGTCGGCTGCGGGTTGTTCGCGTACATGCCGCCCGGGATGGTCGCGTAGGCGTAGTAGGGATGCTCCTTCACCAGCTTGTCGATCGCCGGGCCGGTGAGCGAGACGAGCTTGGCGCCGCAGGTGGTGGTCGGATCCTGGATGTTGGCCGAGGGGTGGCCGACGCCGTAGAAGAAGCCGTCGATCTTGTTGTCGCACAGCGCCGGGCCGTGCTCGTCGGCCTTCAGCTCGGAGGCGAGCGAGAAGTCGGACATCTTCATATGCAGGGCCTTGAGCAGCTCTTCCATCGCCGCGCGGGTGCCCGAGCCGGGATTGCCGACGTTGAAACGCTTGCCCTTGAAGTCGGTGAACTTCGTGATGTGGGCGTCCGCGCGCGCGACCACCGTGAACGGCTCCGGGTGCACCGAGAAGACCGCGCGCAGGTCCTTGTAGGGCTGCTTGAACGAGGCAGTGCCGTGATAGGCCTGGTACTGGACGTCCGACTGGGCCATGCCGAAGTCGAGCTCGCCCGCCTTGATCGTGTTCACGTTGTATACCGAGCCGCCGGTCGATTCGACCGAGCAGCGGATGCCGGTCTTGGCGCGGTCCTTGTTGACCAGGCGGCAGATCGAGCCGCCGACGGCGTAGTAGACCCCGGTGATGCCGCCGGTGCCGATGGTGACGAATCTCTGCTTGGCCGCCATCGCCGGCGGCGAAACGAACATGCAGGCGAGTGCGGCGCCCGCCGCCGCCAGGGCGGCGCGGAATGCGCGCGATTCACGATTGCTTGTAAGCATTGGGTCAAATCCTCCCGAGTAAGCTGACATGATTGACGTGGAGCAGAGCGCTCCCGTCAGTGTAGTGTAAGAGAAATTCCCGGGTAGGCCTATACTTGCGCGGATGGCGGTGCGGTTCCTCGACGAGTTCAACCGTCTTTACTACGCCGGCTCCGACCCGCTCGAGCTGGCGGAGCGCGACGCGGACGATCTCGCGGGCGCCGCCGCCTCGCACCTCGAGCTTGCGAGGCAGTTCTCCGGCGGCGCGGCCAAGCTGCGCGTTTACAACCCGCGCCTGGATGCACACGGGTGGCAGAGCACGCACACGGTGATCGAGATCGTGAGCGAGGACATGCCGTTCCTGGTCGACTCTGCCAGCATGGAGATCCATCGCCTGGGACTCGCGCTGCACCTGGTGATCCACCCGGTGATCCGGGCCGTGCGCGATGCGAAGGGCGTGCTCAAGGCGGTCGGAGAGCCGGCGCCCGGGGGCGAGGGGCGCCTCGAATCCTGCATGCACCTGGAGGTCGACCGGCAGACCGACCCCGGACGCTTGCGCCAGATCGAGCAGGGCCTCGAGCGCGTGCTCGCCGACGTGCGCGCCGCGGTCGAGGACTGGAAGCCCATGCGGGAGCGGCTGCGCGCGCTGATCACCGAAATGAAGGCCGATCGTTCGCCGCTTCCCGCCGAGGAGGCCGGCGAGGCGCGCGCCTTCCTCGAATGGCTGCTCGACAACCACATGACCCTGCTGGGTTACCGCGATTACGACCTCGTGCGGGAAGACGGCGAGGATGTGCTGCGCATCGTGAAGGGATCGGGGCTGGGCATCCTGCGCGAGAGCGAGGGCACTACCGTTTCCACCAGCTTCGCGACCCTGCCGCCAGAAACCCGCGCCCGCGCCCGCCTGCCCGAGCTGCTGATGCTGTCCAAGGCGAACGCGCGCGCGACGGTGCACCGACCGGGCTACCTCGACTATGTCGGGGTCAAGCGCTTCGATGCCCGGGGCGAGGTGAGCGGAGAGCGGCGCCTGCTCGGTCTCTATACCCACACCGTCTACACCGCCAACCCGGCCGACATTCCGCTGCTGCGCAGGAAAGTCGCCCACGTGCTCGGACGCGCCGGATTCCTGCCGACGAGCCACGACGGCAAGGCGCTCGCCTCGATCCTGGAGGACTATCCCCGCGACGAGCTGATGCAGATCGAGGCCGGCGAGCTGTTCGCGCACGCGATCGCGATCCTTCGCCTCGGCCAGCGGCAGAAAGCGCGCCTGCTGGTGCGGCGAGACGCCTACGGCCGCTTCGTGACCTGCCTGCTGTACGTGCCGCGCGACAATTACAACACCGAGCAGCGCCAGCGCTTTCAACGCATTCTCGCCGAGGCATTCAGCGGCACGGCGGCGGAATTCAGCGTGAACCTGTCGGAATCGCCGCTCGCGCGCATCTTCATGGTGGTGCGCACGCGTCCAGGCGCGGTGCCCGAGGTCGACGTGCGCGAGCTCGAGCGCCGCATCGTCGCCGCGACGCGCCGCTGGGAGGATGAATTGCACGCGCTGCTGCTGGAGCGCGAGGGCGAGGAGCGGGGCAACCTGCTTTTCGCGCGCTACGGGGAGGCGTTTCCCGCGGGCTACCGCGAGGACCATGCGCCGCGCGGCGCGCTGACCGACCTCGAGATGATGGAGGCACTCGGCGAGCCGCCCGCCCTGGGCATGAACCTGCACCAGCCGCTTGCCGCAGAGCCCGGCACGCTGCGCTTCAGGCTGTTTCACGCCGGGGCGCCGATCGCCCTCTCGGACGCGCTGCCGATCCTCGAGAACCTCGGGGTGCGCGTGCTAGACGACCGTCCCTACCACATTCGGCGCGCCGACGGCCGCATCGTATGGATCGTCGACTTCGGCCTCGCGCTGCCGGACGACACGGAGGTGGCGCTCGAGCGGGTGCGGCCGCTGTTCCACGAGGCGTTCGAGGCGATGTGGGCGGGCCGCGTCGAGCCCGACGACCTCAACCGGCTGGTGCTCGCCGCCGAGCTCTCGGCGCGCGAGATCGCCATCTTGCGCAGCTATACGCGCTACCTGCGTCAGGCGGGCATCCCGTTCAGCCTGGCCTACATGCAGCAGGCGCTGGTGACGCACGCGGGACTGGCGCGGCGGCTGGTGGCGCTGTTCGAAGCGCGCTTCGAGCCGAAGGGCGCGTCCGAGGAGGCCGAGCAGCGGCTGGCCGGCGAGATCGAGGCGGGACTCGAGCAGGTGCCGAGCCTGGACGATGACCGCATCCTGCGCCGCCTGCTCGAAACGATGCGCGCCACCACGCGCACGAACGCCTTCCAGCGCGGCGCCGACGGTGCGCCCAAGCCGTACATCTCGCACAAGTTCGATCCGGCCGGGGTGCCGGGCCTGCCCGAGCCGCGGCCGATGTTCGAGATCTTCGTCTATTCGCCCCGCGTCGAAGGCGTGCACCTGCGCGGCGGACCGGTCGCGCGGGGAGGCCTGCGCTGGTCGGACCGGCGCGAGGACTTCCGCACCGAGGTGCTGGGCCTGATGAAGGCGCAGATGGTGAAGAACGCGGTCATCGTGCCGGTCGGCTCGAAGGGCGGCTTCGTGGTGAAGCGCCCGCCGCCGGGCGGGGACCGCGAGGCGCTGCAGAAGGAAGGCATCGAGTGCTACCGGAGCTTTCTGCGCGGGCTGCTCGATCTCACCGACAATCTGGCCGAAGGCAGGATCGTGCCGCCGCCTGACCTGGTGCGCCACGACGCGGACGACGCCTACCTGGTGGTGGCCGCCGACAAGGGCACGGCGAGCTTCTCCGACATCGCCAACGGCGTGGCCGCCGAATACGGCTTCTGGCTCGGCGACGCCTTCGCTTCCGGCGGCTCGGCCGGCTACGACCACAAGAAGATGGGAATCACCGCGCGCGGGGCCTGGGAATCGGTCAAGCGCCACTTCCGCGAGCTGGGCATCGACACCCAGTCGCAGCCCTTCACCGTGGCCGGGATCGGCGACATGTCGGGCGACGTGTTCGGCAACGGAATGCTGCTGTCGCGCCAGATCAGGCTGGTCGCAGCATTTGATCACCGCCACATCTTCATCGACCCCGATCCGGACGCGGAAGGGAGCTATCGCGAGCGCGAACGCCTGTTCGCGCTTCCGCGCTCGTCCTGGGCGGACTACGACGCAAGGCTTGTATCGGAGGGCGGGGGCGTGTGGCCGCGCAGCGCCAAGTCGATCAGGCTTGCGCCCGAGGCGCGCCGCGCGCTGGGCATCGAGCAGGCCGCGCTGGCGCCGAACGAGCTGGTCAGCGCGATCCTGAAAGCGCCGGTCGACCTGCTCTACAACGGCGGCATCGGCACCTACGTCAAGTCCGGCCGCGAGACTCATGCCGAGGTCGGCGACCGCGCCAACGACGCGCTGCGCATCGACGCCGGCGAGCTGCGCTGCAAGGTCGTCGCCGAGGGCGGGAACCTCGGGCTCACCCAGCTCGGGCGCATCGAGTACGCGCTCGCGGGCGGCCGGATCAACACCGACGCGATCGACAACTCGGCCGGGGTGGACTGCTCGGATCACGAGGTCAACATCAAGATCCTGCTCAACGCCGCGGTGCGCGAGGGCGAGCTCACGCTCGAGCAGAGGAACCGGCTGCTCGCCGAGATGACCGACGAGGTCGCCGCGCTGGTGCTGCGCGACAACACTTTCCAGACCGAGAGCCTGTCGGTGGCGGGGCGGGTGGCGCCGCAGCTGCTCGACCAGCAGGCGCGCTTCATCCGGGCGCTCGAGCGCGACGGGCAGCTGAAGCGCGCGCTCGAGTTCCTGCCCTCGGACGCCGAGATCGCAGAGCGCAGGGCGAGGCGGATCGGGCTAGCGTCGCCGGAGCGCGCGGTGCTTTTCGCTTACTCGAAGATCTGGCTCTATCACGAGCTGCTCGCTTCCGACCTGCCGCAGGAGCCGACCATCGCGGGTGCGCTCGAGCGCTATTTTCCGCGCCCGCTGCGCGAGCGTTTCGCGCGCCACATCCAGGCGCATCCGCTGCGGCGCGAGATCATCGCGACCCACGTCACCAACAGCATGGTCAACCGCGTCGGCAGCACCTTCGTGCACCGCATGCGCGAGGAGACCGGGGCGGACAGTGCGCAGGTGGTGCGCGCCTACATGGTGGCGCGCGAGGCCTACGGCATGGTGGAGGTCTGGCAGGCGAGCGAGGCGCTCGGTCACAGGGTGCCTGACCACAAGCAGGGCGAGATGCTGCTCGCGTCGAGGCGCCTGATCATGCGCGCCGCGCTCTGGCTGCTGCGTAACCGCAGGCATCTGGCGCAGATCGCGGCGGGCATCGCGCGCTTCCGTCCCGGGGTCCGGGCGCTTGCCGCGCTGCTGCCGGGCGTGCTTTCCGAGGCCGAGCGCGAGGCCTACGAGACGGCCCGGGCGGATCTGGCCGAAGCGGGCGTGCCGGCCGCGCTCGCGGCGCAGGTCGCCGGTTTCGATGCCCTGGTGGCGGCGCCCGACCTGGTCGAGGTGGGCGAGGCGCTCGGGCGCGACATCGAGCAGGTGGCGAGTGTCTATTTCGCGATCGGCGGGCGGCTGGAATTCCCGTTGCTGCGCTCGCGCGTGGCGGGCCTCGTCGTCGACAGCCACTGGCAGGCGCTGGCCAAGGCCGCGCTGCGCGACGATCTGGCGAGCATACAGCGGCATCTGAGCGCGGACGCGCTGCGCGGCGCGGCGCGAGGCGGCGATGCCGCGCAGGCGATCGCCGACTGGGAGCGCGGCAACCGGGCGCTGCTCGAGCATTTCAGGCGGGTGCTCGCCGATATGGGTACCCAGGGCGCGTTCGATCTGGCGATGGCCTCGGTCGCGATGCGCGAGCTGCGCAATATCTCCGCCCGCGCCTAGGCCTGGGCCAGGGCCGCGTCCACTGCGCTGCTCAGCCGGTACACGATCTCGTCGATCTGGGCCGGAGTGCAGATGAACGGGGGCGCGAGCAGCACGTGGTCTCCGACCCGGCCGTCGACCGTGCCTCCCATGGGGTAGACCATCAGGCCGCGCGCCATCGCCTGCGCCTTGATCTTCGCATTCAGCCGCAGCGCCGGGTCGAAGGGCCGCTTGCTCGGACGGTCCTCGACCAGCTCGACCGCCACGAGCAGGCCGCGGCCGCGGATGTCGCCGACGTTCGGGTGCTCGTCGAACTCGACCTGCAGCCGCTCGCGCAGGCGCAGGCCCAGCGAGCGTACCGCCTCGAGCAGGTTGTCGCGCTCGATGACCTTCTGCACCGCGAGCGCCGCGGCGCAGGCGACCGGGTGGCCGATGTAGGTATGGCCGTGCTGGAAGAAGCCGCTGCCCTCGGACAGCGCGTCGATGATCTTTCCCTGCACCAGCACTGCGCCGACCGGCTGGTAGCCGCCGCCCAGGCCCTTGGCGATCGCCTGCAGATCGGGCACGACGCCGTCCTGCTCGAGGGCGTGCAGCGTGCCCGTACGTCCCATGCCGCACATCACTTCGTCGGCGATCAGCAGGATGCCGTAGCGGTCGAGAATCTCGCGCACGCGGCGGAAATAGCCCGGCACCGGCGGCAACGCGCCGGAGGTCGCGCCGCCGACGGGCTCCACGACGAATCCGATCACCTTGTCCGGCCCCAGGCGCCGGATCGCGTCTTCGAGCTCCAGGGCCAAACGCTCGCCGTAGGCTTCGGGCGACTCGGCCGGCCGCCGGTCGCGGTATTCGTAGCACGGCGACACGTGCTCGACGTCCATCAGCAGCGGCGCAAACTGGCGCCGGCGCCACTCGTTGCCGCCCACCGCGAGCGCGCCGAGCGTGTTGCCGTGATAGCTCTGGCGGCGCGCGATGAAGCGGCTACGCTGGGGTTCTCCTAGCTCGAGGAAGTACTGGCGGGCGAGCTTGAGCGAGGCCTCGACCGCCTCCGAGCCGCCCGACACGAGATAGGCGTGCGTCATGCCTCGCGGCGCGCGGGCGATCAGATGGTCGGCGAGCTGCTCGGCGATCTCGGTGGTGAAGAAGCTCGTGTGCGCGTAGGCGATGCGGTCGATCTGCTGGTGCATCGCGTGCAGCACCTCGGGATGGGCATGCCCGAGGCTGGACACCGCCGCGCCGCCCGAGGCGTCGATGTACGCCTTGCCTTCGCTGTCGATGAGCTCGATGCCGCGCCCGGCGACCGCCACCGGCAGCGTTCCCCTCAACTGGCGATGCAGGATATGGGTCAGGACTTGCCCCGCTTGGCGACGAATTCGTAGATCGCGGTATGGTCCGCGCCGGCGCCGAGCGCCGCCGAGGCCTCGTGCCAGATTCCGGCGCAGCGCTTCGCCAGCTCGTCGCTTGCACCCACCGCCTCTGCCAGGCGCGCAGCGGTTGCGACGTCCTTGTCCATCAGAGCGGCCGAGAAGCCCGAGGCATAGGTCCCGGAAAGCATGAACTGCTTGACCTTCACTTCCGTCGTGTTGTTCTTCCCGCTCGAAGCATTGAGGATGTCGGTCATCACCGCGGGATCGAGACCGAAGCGCGCGCCGGCTGCGAGCGCCTCCGAGGTCGCGATCATGCCCGCGGCGGAAACATAGTTGTTGAGCGCCTTCATCGCGTGCCCGCTGCCGAGCGGGCCGGTGAGGAAGATCCTCGCGCCCATCTTCTCCAGCAGCGGACGGACCCGCTCGATCAGCGTAGGGTCGCCGCCCGCCATGATGGCGAGCGTGCCGTCGACCGCCTTCTTCACCCCGCCGGACACCGGGGCGTCGACCAGGCCTATGCCCCTGGCCGCAAGCTCCTCGCCGAGTTTGCGCGTGCCGACCGGGTCCGACGAGCTCATGTCGAGCACGAGCATGCCCTTTGGCAGCTCCGCGCCGAGCACGCACTCGCGCACTGACCTGCCGTCCGGCAGCATGGTGAGAAACACGTCGGCGCCGCGCGCGGCCTCTGCCGCCGAGGCACAGCTGCCGGCGCCGTTCAGGTCGTAGCTGCGCAGCGCGAAGCCCGCCTTTTCCAGGTTGGCGGCCATCGGCCGCCCCATCTGGCCGAGACCGACGAACGCGACGCTGCGAATCGCGCTCACACCCCGCGATCCTTGAACACTTCCTTCGCGCAGCGGAACCCCACCACCGCGGCGGGCACGCCGCAGTAGATCGCGACCTGCAGCAGCACCTCGCGGATCTGCTCCTTGCTGAGGCCGTTGTTGAGCGCGCCGTTCAGGTGCAGCTTCAGCTCGTGCTCCTTGCCGAGCGCGGACAGCATCGCCAAGTTGAGCATCGAGCGCGTCTTGCGGTCCAGCCCGGGACGGTTCCAGATATCGTTCCAGCAGTAGCTGTTCAGCAGCTCGACGAACGGGCGGCTGAAATCGTCGGTCCCCGCCATCGACTTGTCCACGTACTCGGCGCCGAGCACCTCGCGCCGGGTCTTGAGGCCTGCGTCGTAGCGTTCCTTGTGAGGACGTTTGTCCATGCTTTTCTTCTCCTTGGGTTGGTTCAGACGAGATCTTCGTAGCGGATGCCGGCGCGGCGCAGCACGGCGTCGAACTCGAGCCCGCCGGGGCGCGGCCCGTCGACGACCGCGGTATTGCGCGACGGATTGATATCGAGCACCGCCTGCGCGACCGGCAGGTTCTCGCCCTGCATGGCGTCGGTGGCGGCCTGGATCTCGCAGGCGCGCTGCAGCGCCCAGTAGGTGCGGAAGGCGAGCGGAATGCCCGGGCAGGCGACCAGCAGGCCGTGGTTGCGCAGGATCAGGATCGGCTTGGCGCCCAGGCTCTTCACCAGCCGCGGCTGCTCGGCGAGGTCGGTGGTGACGCCCTCGAAGTCGTGATAGGCGACCTGCCCGTGGAGCAGCGCGCTGTAGAAGTTGTCGTAGCGCAGGCCCTCCTTCTTGCAGGCCACCGCGCTGCCGGCGGTAGTGTGGGTGTGGATGATGCAGTGCGCGTCGTCGCGCGCGGCGTGAATCGCGCTGTGGATCACGAACCCGGCCTTGTTGACCGGCGCCTGGGTGCCGTCGATCGTGTCGCCCTTGGCGTCGATCTTGACCAGGTTGGTCGCGGTGACCTCGTTGTACCAGAGGCCGTAGGGATTGATCAGGTAGTGGTGCTCGGAGCCCGGCACGCGGGCGGTGATGTGGTTGAAAATGAGCTCGGTCCAGCCGAACCAGTCGAAGGCGCGGTAAAGCGCGGCGAGCTCGAGCCGGGTCTGCCACTCCTCGCCGCTCATGCCCGCGGGCTTGAGGCGCAGCAATTGGTCGCTCAGATCCATGGCGGGTTTCCTCCGGAGGTGAGCCCGGAAGTTTACCGCTCCGCGGCGCGCCCCTGCGCGCCGGTTCGCAGCGCCGTTAGCGGTTTCGCGCCGACAGCGCGGGCTGGACGGTCAGCGAATTGAGCACGGCGCGCACCCCTTCGACGCGCCACGCGATGCGCTCGGCGGCCCGGGCTTCGTCGCTGCTGTGCACCACGCCCGAGAGACTGACCTGCCCCTTGCGGGTGGTCACCCGCATGTCGGTGATGTCGAGCGCCCTGTCCATGAGGAGCGCCGCGGTGACTTTGGCGCTGACCCAGGCGTCGCCCGCCGTTTCGGCCGCCTTCAGGCGCGCGTCCCGGGCCTCGGCCCGCTCGAGCTCCTTGCCTTGCAGGCGCCCGTCGTGGTTGGCGTCCGAGGCGCGAAACGCGCTCGGTGCGCCGCCCATGCTGCGCCATTCTTCGAACGATACGGCGCCGTCCCCGTTCGCGTCGTAGCCCCGGGGGGCGACCGCGGGGTCGGCGCGCGCGGCGGCCGCCGCGAGCGCGAACAGGATTGCGAAAGCAGCCAGGACAGTTTTCGCCTGCACCCCCGGTCTACAGCGAAGTTCGTGCCAGCGCCGCAAAACGCCGCTGCGCCGGGCCCAGGGCGCATTTTCGGGGGATCGGGTGACCAATCTCAACACACGCGGGTGACGCATTTTGGCGCCCGGCGCCGGACTGTCGCACAGCGGCGACAGTGCGCAATAATCCGCGCATGCCCGTCCACAACGCGGATATCGCGCGCGTGTTCGAGGAGATCGCCGATCTGCTCGAGCTCGAGAGCGGCAATCCGTTCCGCGTTCGCGCCTACCGCAACGCCGCGCGCCTGGTCGGCGGCCTGCGCCTGGACATCGCGGCGCAGCTGGCCGAGGGCAGGGCGCTGCCCAAGTTGCCGGGCATTGGCGACGACCTGTCGGCCAAGCTGCGCGAGATCGCCGCCAGCGGCACCTGCAAGCTGCGGGAGCAGCTGCGCCGTCGCGCCCCGGCCGGCATCACGGAGCTGCTGCGCGTTCCGGGACTGGGCCCGAAGAAGGTGCAGGCGCTCTACCGCGAGCTCGACGTACACACGCCGCAGCAGCTGCACCGCGCGGCGCTCGACGGCCGCCTGCGCGGCCTGCATGGCTTCGGCGCGAAGACCGAGCAGAAGCTGCTCGAGGCCGTGCGCGCGCACATGGGCAAGGCGCGGCGCTACAAGCTCGCGCTCGCGGCGCAGTACGCCGAGCCGCTCGCGGCGTACCTGCGTTCGGCGCGCGGCGTCGAGCAGGTGGTGCTGGCGGGCAGCTTCCGCCGCATGCGGGAGACCGTCGGCGACCTCGATATCCTGGTCACCGCCGGGGACGCCGCGGACGCGCTGCGGCGCTTCACCGGCTACGGCGAAGTCGAGAAGGTCCTGGCGAGCGGCGGCACGCGCGCGAGCGTCATTCTCGCCAGCGGCATCCAGGTCGACCTGCGGGTGGTTCCGCGGGAGAGCTACGGCGCGGCGCTGCACTACTTCACCGGGTCGAAAGCGCACAACATCGCGATCCGCAGGCTGGGGCAGGCGCGGGGCCTGAAGATCAACGAGTACGGCGTGTTCAGGGGCAAGCGACGCATCGGAGGAGAGACCGAGGCGTCGGTCTACCGCGCGGTCGGCCTGCCCGAGATCGCGCCCGAGCTGCGCGAGGACCAGGGCGAGATCGAGGCGGCGCGGCGCGGCGCGCTGCCGCGGCTCGTCGAGCTTTCCGATCTGCAGGGCGACCTGCACGCGCACAGCAGGGCCACCGACGGGCGCAATACGCTGCGCGAGATGGCGGAGGCGGCGCGCGCGCAGGGCCTGCGCTACCTCGCGATCACCGATCATTCGCGCCGCGTGACGATGGCGCACGGCCTCGATCCGCAGCGGCTGGCGCGACAGGTCGACGAGATCGAGCATCTCAACGCGCAGCTCACGGGCATCACGCTGCTCACGGGGATCGAAGTGGATATCCTGGAGGACGGCGCGCTCGACCTTCCGGACTCGATCCTGTCGCGGCTCGACCTCGTGATCGGCGCGATACACAGCAAGTTCGACCTTTCACGCGCGCACCAGACCGCGCGCATCCTGGCTGCGATGGAGCAGCCTTGCCTGTCGATCCTGGCGCACCCGACCGGACGCCTGATCGGCGCGCGGGAAGCCTACGACGTCGACATGCTGGCGGTGATCCGCAAGGCGCGCGAAACGGGCGTGTTCCTCGAGCTCAACGCGCACCCCGAGCGGCTCGACCTGACCGACGTGCACTGCCGCATGGCGAAAGACGAGGGCGTGCTGGTGTCGATCGACTCGGATGCGCACGACAGCGACGGTTTCGGCAATCTCGCCTACGGCGTCGGCCAGGCGCGCCGCGGCTGGCTGGAGAAGAAGGACGTGCTGAACACGCGCCCCTTGGCGCAGCTCAGGAAGCTGCTTGGCGGCGGTCGACCTCGTCGGCGAGCGACTTGAGCGCGGCGCTGACGTCGACTCTGTAACCGGGTTCGGCCCTGCGCAGGCTGCGCAGCACGCGCGGCAGCTGCTCGTAGCCGGCCAGTGCGCGGGCGCGGATGGACTCGAGCGGCTCGGACGGCGCCACGCGCTTCCCCGCGCGCATGGCCGGCATCAGCAGGGGCGCGCCCGCGTGCCGTTCGTCGGCCAGTGCAAGCAGGTCGCCGTCGGCGGAGCGAAACACCTGCTTGCGGCCGGGCCAGGTCGCCTTGCCCTCCGAACGTTTGCGGCGCGCGCGGCCGGCATACTCCTGCAGCTTGTAGGCGCAATCGAGGCCCGGCACGTCCGACGAGGTGGTCAGGGCGGTGCCGACGCCGAAGCCGTCGATCGGCGCCGCGGACAGCGCCTGCAGCTCGTACTCGTCGAGTCCGCCGCTGGCAAAAATCCGGATTTCGCCGCAGCCGCCGGCATCGAGGATTCCGCGCACCGCGTGCGCGTGCGCGGAAAGATCGCCCGAATCGATGCGCACCGCCCTGATCCGGATCCCCTCGCGCGCCAGGCGCGGGGCGAGCTCGACGACCTTGCGCGCGCCGGCCTCGGTGTCATAAGTGTCGATCAGCAGCGTCGTATTGTCGGGATGGACGCGCGCGAAATCGGCGAACGCCGCGGCCTCATCCTCGTGCGCCTGAATGTAGGAATGGGCCATCGTCCCGTAGAGCGGGATGCCGAAGCGCTTGCCGGCGAGCACGGTCGCGGTGCCGTTGAAGCCGGCGAGATAGGCCGCGCGCGCCGCGAGCAGGCCCGCTTCGGCGCCGTGCGCGCGCCGCAACCCGAAATCGACCAGCAGCTTTCCGGGCGCAACGAGCACGCTGCGCGCGGCCTTGCTGGCGATAAGCGAAGAAAAATGCAGCAACGCCACCAGCCTCGTCTCGACCAGCTGAGCCTGCGGCAGGGGCGCGACGACGCGGAGAACCGGCTCGTCGCAAAAGAACGGCGTGCCTTCCGGCATCGCATCGACGTCTCCCGTGAAGCGCAGCGCGGCAAGCCAGTCGATGAAGCGGGCGTCGAATCCCGGCCGGGACCCGAGCCATTCGAGCTCTTCCGCGCTGAAAGCGAGGTTCTCGAGGAATTCGAGCACCTGTTCGAGCCCGGCGGCGACGAAGAAGTTGCGCTGCTGGGGAAGCTTGCGCACGAAGAACTCGAACGCGGCAGTGTCGTGCATGCCGTGCTCGAAGTACGACTTCAGCATCGTCAGCTGGTACAGATCGGTGAGCAGGGCGCTCGCGCCCGGGTCGGGGGCGCGGACGCTCACGGCGCCTGCAGGCGCGCCCCGGCCTGTTCCATCGTCGCGATTGCGCGCGCGCCGTCGCCCGGCGAGACCTCGACCGCGCGCACGGCGTCGCCGAGCACCACCACCTGCAGCCCCGCCGCGAGCGCGTCCAGCACCGTGTTGAGCACGCAGTAGTCGGTCGCCAGTCCGCCGACGAAGACCCGCTTGACGCCCCTGCGCTCGAGCTGCCGCGCCAGATCGGTGCCGCCGAAGGCGGAGTAGGAATCGGCGTCCGCCGTCGCGGCCTTCGACACCACGCCGGCCGAAGCCGGGAGCCGCAGGCCCCCCGCGAACTGCGCTCCGGGAGTGCCGGCGACGCAATGCGGCGGCCAGGGGCCGCCGCGCGCCTTGAACGAGCAGTGGTCGGGAGTGTGCCAGTCGCGCGAGGCGAACACCGGGCGCCCGGCGCGCTCGAAGGCATCGATCGCCGCGTTGAGCGGCGCCACCACCTCGTCGCCGTGCGGGACGCCGAGCGCGCCGCCGGGGAGAAAGTCGCGCTGCACGTCGACCACGATGAGGGCGTCGCCCGGGGCGGGAACGATTTTGGCCATTCCGGACCGAGTATATTCGCGAACCGCGGCGATGTGGTCTTGATCCCCGTCAAGCGGCGCGCCGGAGGGCGGGCTAGGCTGTCGCGACGGCATCTCGGGAGCCCATCATGCCTGCGAAGGAGTTGATGTTCGGCGAGGCGGCGCACGCCAGGATCGTCAGGGGAATGAACGTGCTCGCGGACGCGGTGCGGGTCACCCTCGGGCCGAAGTCGCGCACGGTGGTGCTCGAGCGGGCGTACGGGCCGCCGACGGTGATCAACTCGGGGGTGATCGTCGCCAGGGAAATCGAGCTCAAAGACCGCTTCGAGAACATGGGCGCGCAAATGGTGCGCGAGGTCGCCGCCAAGACCTCGGAAGTTGCCGGCGACGGCACGACGACCGCGACCGTGCTCGCGGCGGGCATCGTGAGCGAGGGCATGAAATACGTCGCCGCGGGGATGAACCCGATGGACCTCAAGCGCGGGATCGACATGGCGGTCGATGCCGTGGTGGACGGCCTCAAGAAGCTCGCGCAGCCGTGCGCCACGCCGACCGAGATCACGCAGGTCGCGTCGATCTCCGCCAACAACGACCGCTCGATCGGCGAGCTGGTCGCCCGAGCGATGGCCAAGGTCGGCACGGAAGGGGCGATCTCGGTCGAAGACGGCAAAGGTCTGGGCAACGAGCTCGAGCTGGTCGAGGGAATGCAGGTGGACCGGGGCTACCTTTCTCCGTATTTCATCAATGACGCCGAAAAGCAGCGTGTGGTGCTGGAGGATGCCTATGTTCTTCTGCACGACCAGAAGATCTCGGGGGTACGCGACCTGCTGCCGGTGCTCGAGCACGCGGCGAAAACCGGCAAGCCGCTGCTGGTGGTGGCCGAGGAAATCGAAGGCGAGGCGCTGGCGACGCTGGTGGTGAACACGCTGCGCGGCGTGTTCAAGGCGTGCGCGGTGAAGGCGCCGGGCTTCGGCGACAGCCGCAAGGCGATGCTGGAGGACATCGCGGTGCTGAGCGGCGCCGCAGTGATCTCGCAGGAGACCGGGCGCACGCTCGAGAAATTTGCGCCCGACGACCTGGGGCGCGCGAAGCGCATCGAGATCGACAAGGATCACACGACGTTCATCGGCGGCGCAGGCGAGCCGACGGCGATCCAGGCGCGGGTGGCGCAGATCAAGCGTCAGGCGGAGGACGCGACCAGCGACTACGACCGCGACAGGCTCAAGCAGCGCGCCGCGAAGCTCAGCGGCGGCGTCGCGCTGCTCAAGGTCGGCGCCGCGACGGAAACCGAAATGAAAGAGCGCAAGAGCCGTACCGAGGACGCGCTGCACGCAACGCACGCGGCGGTCGAGGAGGGCATCCTGCCGGGCGGCGGAGTGGCGCTTCTGCGCGCAAGGGCCGGGCTGGCGGCACTGCATGGTGCCAACCCCGACCAGGACGCGGGAATCCGGATCGTGATGCGTGCGATCGAGGAGCCGCTGCGGCAGATCGTGCACAACGCGGGCGACGAGCCGTCGGTGGTGCTGCAGAAGGTGGTCGACGGCAGCGGGGGCTTCGGCTACAACGCTGCGACCGGCGAGTACGGCGATCTGATGGAGATGGGCGTGATCGATCCGTGCAAGGTCACCCGCGTGGCGCTGCAGAATGCGGCTTCGATCGCGAGCTTGATCCTGACTACCGATTGCCTGGTTGCGCAGGCGGAGGAGGCGACGAGCGGCGACGCCGCGCCCTAGGCGAGCGCGCGCCGGTAGACGTCGAGATAGGCCCGCGCGGATGCGTGCCAGCTGAAGTCGCGCCGCATGCCGTTTTGCTGCAGTGCGCGCCAGGCGCTGGGCGTGCGCCAGACCTCGAGCGCGCGCCCGAGCGCCTCGCGCAACGCCTGCGGAGTCGGAGCGTCGAACAGAAACCCTGTCTCGTCGCTCACCGAATCGGCCAGACCGCCGGTGCGGCGCACCACCGGCGGCGTCCCATAGCGCATGCTGTAGAGCTGGTTCAGGCCGCAAGGCTCGAAGCGCGAAGGCATGAGAAAGAGATCGGCGCCGGCCTCGACCAGGTGCGCGAGCGCCTCGTCGAACGCGATGCGCACGCCGACATGCCTGGGGTGGCGCAGGGCGAGGTCCTGCAGCGCGCGCTCGAGCTCGGGCTCGCCGGTGCCGAGAATGGCGAGCTGCATGCCCTCGCGCACGAGATCGTCTGCCACTTCGATCACGAGGTCTGCTCCCTTCTGCGGTACCAGCCGGCCCGCCATGCCGGCGAGCGGCGCAGCGGGGGATTCGGGCAGTCCGAAGCTGCGCTGCAGCGCGGCCTTGTCGACGGCTTTGTCTTCCAGCCGCTCGACGTCGTAACGCTGAGCGATCAGCTCGTCGCGCGACGGATCCCAGACGTCCGTGTCGATGCCGTTGAGGATTCCGAACAGATCGGCCGCGCGCGCGCGCAGAACGGCCTCGAGGCCGAAGCCCAGCTCGGGTCCCTGGATCTCCCGCGCGTAGGTGGGGCTCACGGTGGTGAGCAGATCGGCATAGGCCAGGCCGGCCTTGAGGAACGAGAGCTTGCCGTAGAACTCGAGCCCGTCCGCGGCGAAGCTTGCGGCGGGGAGTGCGAGCGGCTCCAGCGCGTCGCGGGGAAACAGGCCCTGGTAGGCGAGGTTGTGGACCGTCATGACGGTCGCTGCGCGCGCGCCGGAGGCGTGGGCGAGGTAGGCCGGCGCCAGTCCGCACTGCCAGTCGTTGCCGTGCACGATATCCGGCCGCCACCCGAGCGGCGAGGCGGCGCCGCCGAGCACGGCCGCAGTTCGCGACAGCAGGCCGAAGCGCAGGTCGTTATCGTGCCAGTCACGGTGCTCCGGCGTCTGATAGGGGTTGCCCGGGCGCTCGAACAACGGCGGGCAATCGAGCAGCCACAGCGGCGGCGCGCCCGCCGCTTCGAGCAGCCGCGCCGCCGGCAGCGAGCCGCCGGGCGCAGGCAATTCGGCCACCTGGCGCGCGTGCGGGAAAGCAGCGCGCAGCGCCGGATAGGCCGGCACCAGGAGCCTGAGCTCGGCGCCCTCCGCCGCGAGCGCCCGCGGCAGGCTTTGCGCGACATCGCCCAGGCCGCCCGTCTTGGCCCAGGGCGCGATTTCCGGCGTGACGAACAGTACGCGCACTACAGCCACGCCATCATGCCGGTCTCGAACGGATGCGTGAGCAGCTCGTTGACGGGATAGGCGCGGACCCGGTACTCGATGCGGCCGGCGATCGCCGGCGTGTGCTCGATCGAGTACAGGTGCTCGCCGCTCTCGGGCAGGGGACGCACGTAGGCCAGGCGTTCGCGGCCCGCGCTCTGGGTGGCGCGCTCGTCGCCGGGCCGCCCCAGCAGCACTTCGACCGCGAGATCTTCCGGCGCGAGACCGTTCAGCTTCGCAGCGACCGAGATGCGCAGCGTCCCGCCGTATTCGATCTGGCGTGCCGGCTCGTCGACCCGGCGCAGGGCGACTCCGCTCCAGGCCGCACGCAGCGCGGCCTTCCATTGCGCGAGGCGTCTGGCGGCGAGGAAATTCTGCGCCGCGTAGCGCCGCCACTGACGCGTCGCCGGGCGGTAGACCCCTTCGATGTATTCTTCCAGCATGCGGGTCGAGGAGAAAAGCGGCACGATCGACGCGATCGATTCCTTGGCCATCGCCACCCAGCCGGGCGAGTAGCCCGCGGGGGAGTTCGCGAAGTAGAGCGGGATGACCTGGTCCTGCAGCAGCTCGTACAGCGTGCGAGCTTCCTCTTCGTCGCGCCGGTCGGGGTCGAGCGTGTCGGAGGCGGGCTTGATCGCCCAGCCGTTGCTGCCGTTGTAGCCTTCGCCCCACCAGCCGTCGAGCACCGACAGGTTCGGCACGCCGTTGATCGCGGCCTTGATGCCGGAGGTGCCGCAGGCTTCGAGCGGATGGACGGGGTTGTTGAGCCAGACGTCCACGCCCGAAACCATGCGCCGAGCGAGACGCAGGTCGTAGCCCTCCACCAGCAGGATGCGGGACTCGAATTCAGGCATGCGCGCGACTTCCGCGATGCGGCGGATCAGCTCCTGTCCCGGCTGATCGGCCGGGTGCGCCTTTCCCGCGAACACGAACATGACCGGGCGGCGCGGGTCGCTCACGATCTCGCGCAACCAGTCGAGGCGGTTGAACAGCAGCGTGGCGCGCTTGTAAGTCGCGAAACGGCGCGCGAAGCCGATCGTCAGCACCGTCGGGTTGCCCGGGTCGGTGAGCTTGAGCATCCGGTCCAGGTGCGCTTCCGAGCCCTGGTTGCGCGCGTGCTGCACGCGGACGCGGTGGCGCACGAGGTGCAGCATCTCGCTCTTGAGCCGCTGGTGCACGCTCCAGAACTGCGAGTCCGGAATGTCGCGAACGCCTTCCCAGCACTCGCGGTCGCGCAGGCGCTGCGCCCAGCCGGGCCCCAGATAGTCGTCGAACACGCCGTGCCAGGCGTCGGCGAGGAAGGTCGGCACGTGCACGCCGTTGGTGATGTAGCGCAGCGGGTTCTCGTCGGGGTCGATCTGCGGCCACAGCTCCGAGCAGATTCTTGCCGAAACGCTGCCGTGAATTCGCGACACGCCATTCTGGTAGCGCGAGGTGCGCACGGCGAGCGCGGTCATGTTGAAGTCGCCGTTCGAAGGCGTGCGTCCCAGCGCGAGCGCGGCGTCGAGATGGCCGCTCAGCTCCGGGCACGCGGTTTCGAGGTATCTGCGCACCATCGCAGCGGGGAAATGGTCGTGCCCGGCCGCGACCGGGGTGTGAGTGGTGAAGACCGTGTTGGCGGCGACCGCTTCCAGCGCCGAATCGAAGTCGAGGCCGCCGATCATCAGCATGCGCATGCGCTCGTAGGCGACGAACGCGGGATGGCCTTCGTTCAGGTGCCAGCAGTCGGGCCGGATGTCGAGCGCGGCGAGGGCGCGGGCCCCGCCCACGCCCAGCATCAGCTCCTGCTCGAGCCGGGTCTGCGGGTTGCCGATGTAGAGCTGATGCGCGATGCCGCGGTCCGGCGCGTCGTTCTCGGGCAGATCGGTGTCGAGCAGGCAGAGCGTGACATGGCCGACGCGGGCGCGCCAGACCTTGAGCTGCACCCTCCGGCCGGGCAGATCGATCGCCACGTGCAGCTCGCTTCCGTCGCGGCGCCGTGCCGGCTCGACCGGCAGGAGGTCGAACTCGGTGTCGGCGTAGAGCGCCTGTTGCCGCCCTTCGCCGTCGATCGTCTGCTGGAAATAGCCCTGGCGGTACAGCAGCCCGACGCCGATGAACGGCGCCCGCAGGTCGCTCGCCGTCTTGGTGTGATCGCCGGCGAGGATGCCCAGGCCGCCGGAGTAGATCGGCAGGCTCTCGTGCAGGCCGAATTCGGCGCAGAAGTAGGCCACGACGTCGTCGCGCTGAAGCTGCGCGGTCTGCTCGCCCCGGGTAGGCGGCTCGTGGTAGCTGTCGTAGGCCGATAGCGCGCGGTGGAAGCTGGCGAGGAACACCGGATCCTCGGCTGCCTCCTCGAGGCGCTTCTGATCGACGTTGCGCAGGAACGCCCGGGGGCTGTGGCCGATGGTCTGCCACAGCGCGCGGTCCAGGCGGGCGAACAGGGACCGCGTGGGCCGGTCCCAGCTGTACCAGAGATTGTTTGCAAGCTCTTCCAGCCGCTGCAGGCGCTGCGGCAGCTTGGGCCGGATATCGAGGCGATAAGGGGTGCCGCGCAAGATGGCGGCGATTGTAGCACCGCGCCCGGGAAGGGCTCAGCGCACGTGATTGACCTGCTGGCCGAGCATGTCGGGCGTCACCAGCGTCAGGCCGTTTTCGGTCACGAAGAAGCGCTTGCGGTCCTCCTCGTGGTCGAGCCCGATCACCATGCCCTCGCCGATGCGGCAGCCGCGATCCAGGATCGCGCGCTTGACCACCGCGTTCGGACGGATCTCGACGTCGGGCAGGACCACGGAGTCCTCCACCCGGGCGTGGCTCTCGACCCGTACGTTGGAGAACAGCAGCGAGCGGCGCACGCCGGCGCCGCTCACGATGCAGCCGCCCGAGACCATCGAATCGATCGCCATGCCGCGGCGCCCTTCCTCGTCGAACACGAACTTGGCCGGCGGCAGCTGCTCCTGGTAGGTCCAGATCGGCCACTCGGTGTCGTACATGTTGAGCTCGGGAACGACCTTGAGCAGCTCCATGTTCGCCTCGTAGTAGGCGTCGAGCGTGCCGACGTCGCGCCAGTACGGCGCATCCCCGCTCATGCCGACGCAGCTCTCCGCGAAGCGGTGGGCGTGGACGCGATAGCGCGGCAGCACGTAGGGAATGACGTCCTTGCCGAAATCGTGGCTGGAGCTCTTCTCGTCGGCGTCGCGCATCACCTGCTCGATCAGGAAGCCGGCATTGAACACGTAGACGCCCATGTTGGCGAGAAAGCGGTCGCTCGAGCCCGGCATCGGATCGGCACGTTCGGGCTTCTCGACGAAGCCGGTCACCCGCCCGTCGGCGTCGATGTTCATCACGCCGAAGCTCTTCGAGTCGCGCAGCGGCACCTCGGCGCAGGCCGCGGTCATGTCGGCGCCGGTCGAGGCGTGCTGGGCGAGCAGCTTGCCGTAGTCCATCTTGTAGACGTGGTCGCCGGAGAGCACCAGCACGTAGTTGCAGCCGTCCTGGCGCAGGATGTCGAGGTTCTGGAATACCGCGTCCGCCGTGCCGCGGTACCAGCGCTCCTCTATCTGCTGCTGGGCGGGGAGAATGTCGATCGTTTCCCGGATGCGGCCGTCGAGAAAGCTCCACCCGCGCTGCAAGTGGCGGATCAGGCTCTGGGCCTTGTACTGGGTCGCGACGCCGATGCGGCGCACGCCCGAGTTGACGCAGTTGGACAGCGTGAAATCGATGATGCGGAACTTTCCGGCGAAGGGCACCGCCGGCTTGGCGCGCCAGTCGGTGAGCGCCTGCAGCCGCGAGCCGCGCCCGCCCGCCAGGATGAGAGCGTAGGTCTCCTTGGTGAGGTGGCTGACGTAACGCGAGCCCGATTGCAGCTTCGAATCCAATTGATTTCTCCTCTTCCGCAGGCCTCCTCAATTCTCGCGGTCACCGTAGCGCCGCGCTTGACGAAGGTCAAAGTTCGCCTGCTACGCCTCCCGATTCGGACAAGCTTACACCGGGGGCAGTTCCAGCACTGCCCGCAAGGGCAGGTGATCCGAGGCCGCGCGCGCCAGCGGGCTTGCGTGCGCGCGCAGCTGGCGCAGCGACGAGCGCGGCTCGACCCATATCCGGTCGAGCGCCAGCAGGGGCCATCGCGCGGGAAAGCTGCGCGGCGAGGGCGTGCGCCCGAAGCGGGCCCGCAGCCAGCGCAGGGGGCGGCCCCAGAGAAACCATTCGTTGATGTCCCCGAGCAGCACCATCGCCGACGCATGCCCGCGACGCAGGGCGAGCAGCCGGCGCATTTGCAGGCGCCGCTCGTAGGGGCGCAGCCCGAGGTGGGTCGCGACCAGGCGCAGCGGACCGGCAGAAGTCTCCAGCAGCGCGTTCAGCGCGCCGCGCGGCTCGCGGCCCGGGACGCTCAGATCGACGCTGACGGTATGGCGCACCGGAAGCCGCGTCAGCACCGCGTTGCCGTAGTGTCCATCGGGACGCAAAAGGGTCGGTCCGGGGAGGGCGGCGTAGCCGAGCTCCTGCGCCAGCTCCTGGAGCAGATGGATGGCGTCTCCCGGCCGCCATTGCAGCTCCTGCAGGGCGACGGCGTCGGCGTCGAGCTCGCGCAGAACCGCGAGCGTGCGCCCGGGATCGAAAGTCCCGTCGCCGCCCACACAGCGATGCACGTTGTAGCTTGCGACGACGATCGGCATCGCGCTCACCGCGCTCGGCGCACGAGCCAGCGGTAGATGGCGAAGGTTCCGGCTGCGATCGCGGCCGCGACGACCCCCAACAGGCCCAGCGTGACGGCCGACGGATGCCAGAGCGCGGCCGCGAGCCGGTCGGAGAATACCGTGACGGCCAGTACTCCGGGCGTCATCCCGAGCGCGGTGCCAAGCAGGAAATCGCGCGCGCGCAGGTGGGTCGCGCCGGAGACGAGGTTGACCAGCGTGAACGGCGCGACCGGCACCAGGCGCAGCAGCAGCACGGCGAGAAGGCCGCCGTTGCCGAGCCGCCTGCTGAGTTCGTTCAGGCGCGCTCCGGCGAGACCGCGCACCGCGTCGCGTCCAAGCCAGCGGCCGAGCGCGAAGGTGACTCCGCTCGCAAGCAGCGAACCCGTGAGGGCGTAGGCGAAACCGGCGGCGGGGCTGAACACCAGCGCGGTGACCACGATCAGCACCGTGATCGGCATCGCGGTCAGGCTGGCGAGCACGTATATCCCGAGCACCCAGAGCGGAGTCAGGGGCTCGGTCCGGAGCGTGGCGACCACGGCGGCGATCCTGTCCACCCGGAGCCACTCGTGCAGCGGGCTCCAGCGCCAGGCTGCGGCGAGGCCGGCCACCGTGAGCACCAGGGCCGCGACCCATGCGATGCGCAGCCCTGCGCGCGGGCGCTCCTCGCGCGGGACGATCTCATCGACCAGCTCGTCCGGGTCGACCGGCCGCTCGGGATCGATCAGCGCGCCAGCGGGAATTGCGGCATCCACCTCGGGCTCGATATCGTGCGAGATCGGCGTCAGCGTGCGCTCGTTGCCGCGCAGCGCTTCGATCGCCGCTGCGAGCGATCCTCTGCGCTTCAGTTCGGCGGCGACCCGGTCGTCGTCCACGCCCAGGTGCTCGCCCAGCAGGCGGCAGCGCAAGCCGGCGAACGCCTCGCCGATGCGCGGCTCGGTCGCCTCGATCGCGAGGTCGCACTCGGTGTCGAGGCCGAGCGAGCGGTTGTTGAGATTGGCGGAGCCGACGCGAAGCAGCCGCTCGTCGACGAGCATCAGCTTGCTGTGAAGGTCGATGCAGTGATCCTTCAGCCCGGCATGATCCGGGAAATAGGCGTGCAGGCGAGCGTGCTCGTCCAGCTTGCGCAGGCGGCGCAGCAGCCGCGCACGCTGTACGTACATGGTGTTCTGCTCGAGCCAGCCGCTGGCGTTGCGCCGCGATATCACGATGACCTCCGGCCCGTCGCTTTCCGCCAGGCGCATGGCGATCGCATCGCCCACCGCGGGGGAGGTGAAGTACTGGTTCTCGATGTAGATCGAGCGGCGCGCCGCGGCGATGGCGTCGAGGTAGAGCTGCCTGACCTCGTGCACCGCCGGTTCGCCGTCGTAGGCAGGTGCCGTTCGCGCGATGGCGACGTCGACCTCGGTGAAGTCGGGTTGCAGGGTCGCGGGCCACAACTCGCCGCCGGGATCGTGAGAGGCGGGCGCGCGGCCCGTCGCCCGGCGCCAGCGCTCGCGCGCCAGGTCGCCGAGCGCGACGGCGGCTTCGCCGTCGACTGCCATTTGCACGTCGTGGAAAGGCGGGTACGGGGTGCCGTCGGGTCCGCGTCGAAGCGGATCGTCGGGGCGGTGCTCCGGCCGGTCCCAGCGCCCGCGCGTGAGATCGATGCCACCGACGAAGGCGAGTGCGTCGTCCACGACGACGACTTTCTGGTGGTGCGAGGCGCCGGGCGGGTGACGGTCGTCGAGCCGGAACTGAAGGCGTCGATGGGTGCGCCAGCCGAAGCTGTAGATCGGCAGCACCTCGCGATCGAGCGCGTAGAGCATGGCGAAGTCCCAATCGAGCACGTGGACCTCGAGCTGGCTGCGTTGCCTGACGAGCGCATCGAGAAAGGCGCCGAGCTGCTCGGGCAGGCCGTCGTCCGCGCCCTGCGGCGCGAGCGAGACGCGGCTGTTGACGTCCCAGCCGATCACGAAGATGGAGCGCCGCGCGCGCAGCGCCGCGGCACGCAGCGCTGCGAAGTAGGCCGCGCCGTCGATCAGCAACGCCGCGCGCCGCGCGCGCGCGAGGCGCCAGCAATTGCGTCCTGGCTTGAGAATCACCGCATGTAAGCTAACAGACAAGCGCGCGGATTGCGAACCTGCGGGAACGCGCGGCGTGAAACCGCTGTCATTATGGTCTATGCCCCAATCGCCGCCCATCGAAGACTACGCCCTGCTGGGCGACACCAATACCGCCGCGCTGGTCAGCCGCGGCGGGTCGATCGACTGGCTGTGCGCGCCGCGCTTCGATTCGGCGGCCTGCTTCGCGGCGCTGCTGGGCACCGCGCAGCACGGCCGCTGGCTCATCGCGCCGGCCGCAGTGCCGCGCGCCACGCGGCGGCATTACCGCGACGGGACGCTGGTGCTCGAGACGGAGTTCGAGACCGAGGACGGCACGGTGCGGCTGATCGACTTCATGCCCTGTCCGCCGGCCGACGGCAGGGTCGACGTGCTGCGCGTGGTGCAGGGCGTGCGCGGAACGGTACCGATGCAGATGGAGCTCGTCATGCGCTTCGACTACGGCCGGGTGGTGCCGTGGGTGAGGCGAGAGAGCGACGGGCTGCGCGCGGTCGCCGGGCCGGAGGCGCTGAGGCTGCGCTCGCCGGTCGAGCTGGAGAACAAGGGCTTCGCCACCCGCGCGCGCTTCGAGGTCACGGCGGGCTCGAGGATCGCCTTCGCGCTCACCTGGGCACCGTCGCATCTTCCGATGCCCGAGGCTCCCGATATCGAGCGCGAGCTCAGGACGACCGACGCGTGGTGGCGCAAGTGGAGCCGGCGCTACGAGGGCACGGGGCCGTGGCGGGACGCGGTCGAGCGCTCTCTGCTCACGCTCAAGGCGCTGACCTACGCGCCGACGGGCGGCATCGTCGCGGCGCCGACGACTTCCTTGCCGGAGCTCATCGGCGGCGCCCGCAACTGGGACTACCGTTTCTGCTGGCTGCGCGACGCGGCATTCACCCTTTACGTGCTGCTCAGCTCGGGCTACGTGGAGGAGGCGCGCGCATGGCGCGACTGGCTGCTGCGCGCGGTCGCCGGCCGGCCGGAGCAGTTGCAGGTCCTGTACGGCATCGCCGGCGAGCGGCGGCTGCCGGAGATGGAGCTGGAATGGCTGCCGGGCTACCGGGGCAGCGCGCCGGTGCGCAGCGGCAACGGGGCGCACGGGCAGGTCCAGCTCGACGCTTACGGCTCGATCATGGACATGATGCACGTCGCGCGCATGCACAAGGTGGACTACGATCACGAGGCCTGGCGCGTCGAGCGCGTGCTGCTCGACGCGCTCGAGTTCCGCTGGAGCGAACCGGACGCCAGCATCTGGGAGGTGCGCGGCAAGCCGCGGCAGTTTACCTATTCGAAGGTGCTCGCCTGGGTGGCGTTCGACCGCGCGGTCAAGGCGGTCGAGCGCTACGGGATGAAGGGGCCGGTGGAGCGCTGGCGCAAGCTGCGCGACGCGGTGCACCGGGACGTCTGCGAGAAGGCCTACGACTCGGGGCGCGGCGCCTTCGTGCAGTACTACGGTGCGAGCGCGCTCGACGCATCGCTGCTGATGATTCCGAAAATCGGCTTCCTGCCTGCGAACGACCCGCGCGTGGTCGGCACGGTCGAAGCGGTGCAGCGCGAGCTGACGGTCGACGGCTTCGTGCTGCGCTACCTCCAGCACGACGACGGTGTCGACGGACTGGCGCCGGGCGAGGGGGCTTTCCTGCCCTGCAGCTTCTGGCTGGCCGACAACCTGGCGATGATGGGGCGGCGCGAGGAGGCGATCAAGCTGTTCGAGCGCCTGCTCGCGATCCGCAACGACGTCGGCCTGCTGGCCGAGGAGTACGACCCGAAAGCCGGTCGGCAGCTGGGCAACTTCCCGCAGGCGCTGTCGCATATAGCGCTGATCAACACCGCGGAGAATCTGGCGCGCGGCTGAGCCTCGCGGCTTGCTAGAATCGACGGCGTGTCAGAGTTGCGCCAGGATCCGATCACGCGCGACTGGGTGATCATCAACCCCGCGCGGGCGCTGCGTCCCCACGATGACGGCGGCGCGGCTGCGCCGTGCCCGTTCTGTCCCGGGCACGAGCAGCACGCCACCGGGGCGGTGGACGCGATCGAGGGGCCGGACGGGCGCTGGCTGGTGCGCGCGCTGCCGAACAAGTATCCGGTCCTCTCGACGCCGCCGCAGGAGATCCCCGGAGCCGCGCCCGGGGGTTCCGGACGCCGGCTGGCGGGCCGCGGCTATCACGAAGTGATCGTCGAGTCGCCCGAGCACGGCACCACCCTCGGCGTGATGCCGGTCGAGCAGGTGCGGCGGGTGCTCGAAATGTACGCGCGACGCTACCGCGCGCTCGCGGCGCGCGACGGCAGCGTGCGGCAAGTGGTGCTGTTCCGCAATCAGGGCACGCTGGCCGGCACCAGCCTGGTGCACCCGCACTCGCAGATCGTCGCCACGCCCGCGGTGTCGCCCGAGACGCGGCGCCGCGTGAACGACGAGATCGCGTTCTTCGACGAGCACGGGCGCTGCGGCCTTTGCCAGGTGCTGGAGAACGAACGGGCCGCCGGCGAGCGGGTCGTCCTGGAAACCTCGTCCTTCCTCACCAAGGCACCCTATGCTTCGCGCAACCCCTACCAGCTGCACGTCGTTCCGCTGCGTCATTGCGCGAGCTTCAACGGGGTCGAGCCCGGCGAGCTGGACGACCTCGCGCACCATCTCACGCGCGTAGTCGCCGCGTTGCGCGCCTGCCTCGGCGAGCCGCACTACAATCTGGTGGTGTCCACTCCGCCGCTCGACGTGGTACATCGTTCGGCCAGCCACTGGTACATCGAAATTCTGCCGCGCGTCACCACACCGGCCGGCTTCGAGCTGGGCTCCCGCATCATCGTGAACGTGAAGGCGCCTGAGCAGGCCGCGAGCGAGCTGCGCGCGGCAGCCGCGCGAACCTGAGGAGGGGGGATGGAAAAGTTCTTCTGGCCGCTGCGCATCGAGCAGTACGAGGACCTGATCGGCGCCGCAGCGGTCGAGCGCATCATGCTCAAGGCCAAGCGCCTGCACGACTTGCGGGTGGTCAACATCAGCTCGACTTTCTACGGCGGCGGCGTGGCCGAGATCCTGTCCTCGCTCACGCTGGCGCAGCGGGCGATCGGCATCCGCGCGGACTGGCGCCTGATCCAGGGCAGCCCGGACTTCTTCAGCGTGACCAAGAAGCTGCATAACGCGCTGCAGGGGGCGGACATCGACCTGACGGACCTCAAGCAGCACCATTATGAGCAGATCGTGTTCCATAACGCGCTGCGAATGGACATCGACGCCGATCTGGTGGTGGTGCACGATCCCCAGCCGCTGCCGCTGGTGACCCACTACCGGCACACCTGCCCCTGGGTCTGGCGCTGCCACATCGATCTCTCGCGCCCAAATCCGGCGGCGTGGGGCTACGTGAAGAATTTCGTCGAGCAGTACGACGCCGCGATCATGTCGCTCCCCGACTACGCGCAGAAGCTGGAGATGCCGCAGATCTTCTTCATGCCGGCGATCGACCCGTTCTCGACCAAGAACCGCGAGCTGGACGAGGCGGAGATCAAGGACCGGCTCGAGCACTACGGCATTCCGGACGACCTGCCGATCGTGGCACAGATCTCGCGCTTCGACCGCTGGAAGGACCCGCAGGGGGTGATCGAGGCGTTCCGGATTGCGCGCAAGGAGGTCGACGCGACGCTGGTGCTGCTCGGCAACGTGGCGACCGACGACCCGGAGGGCCAGCAGGTATTCGAATCGCTGCTCGACTGCAAGGAAGAGCGCATCCTCATCCTCACCGCGGAAGACAGCGCGCTGGTCAACGCGCTGCAGCGCCGCGCCGCGGTCGTGCTGCAGAAGTCGCTGCGCGAAGGTTTCGGCCTGACGGTCACCGAGGCGATGTGGAAGGGCGCCGCCGTGATCGGCGGCGATTGCGGCGGGATCCGGCGCCAGATCGAGGACGGCGTGAACGGCTACCGGGTAGCGAGCGTCGAGCAGGCCGCCGCGCGCATGGTGCAGCTGCTGAAAGACGAAGGCCTGCGGCGCAGGCTCGGCAAGGCGGCGCGCGAGTCGGTTCGCGCCAGCTTCCTGATGAGCCGCCTGGTCGAGCAGTACCTCGACCTGTTCGCCGCTTTCGAGCCGCGTTTCACGCTAAGGCCTCAGAACAACCTGCCGGGCAGCCATAGCGCGAGCTGAGGCACGTAGGTCACGATCACGAGGAACAGCAGCAGCACCGAAAGCCAGGGCAGCGCGGCGCGCACGACCTGCACGATCGACATGCCGGTGATGCCGGAGGTGACGAACAGGTTGAGGCCGACCGGCGGGGTGACCATCCCGATCTCCAGGTTGACCACCATGATGATGCCGAGGTGGATCGGGTCGATGCCGAGGTGGGTCGCGATCGGGAACAGGATGGGCGCCAGGATCAGGATGATCCCCGTGGGCTCCATGAAATTTCCGGCCACCAGCAGCAGGATGTTGACCACCACCAGGAACTGCCAGGGCGCCATGCCCATGGCGACGATGTGCTCCGCGATCGCCTGCGGGATGCGCTCGGTGGTCAGGACGTGGGCGAACAGCAGCGCGTTGGCGATGATGAACATCAGCATCACGGTGACGCGGGCCGCGTCGACGAGGACTTGCGGCACCTGCCTGAGGCCGATGTCCCGGTAGACGAAAACCGCGACGAAAAAGGCGTAGACCGCCGACACGGCCGCCGCCTCGGTGGGCGTGAACACCCCGCCGTAGATGCCGCCGAGGATGATGAACAGCAGCAGCAGCCCCCACAGCGAGTCGCGGCCGGCGAGCAGCACTTCGCGCAGGGTGGCGCGCGGCTGGCGCGGCAGCTTCAGCGCGCGGGCGCGCACGTAGATGGCGACCATCAGCATGAGGCCGAGAAACACGCCGGGGATCACGCCGGCCATGAACAGCTTGCCGACCGAGGTATCGGTAGCGGCGGCGTAGACCACCATCACGATCGAAGGGGGAATCAGGATGCCGAGCGTACCGGCGTTGCAGATCACTCCTGCGGCGAACGATTGCGTGTAGCCGGCGCGCACCATGCCGGCGATCACGATGCTGCCGACGGCGACCACGGTCGCGGGTGAGGAGCCCGACACGGCGGCGAACAGCATGCAGGCGAGCACCGAGGCCATCGCCAGTCCGCCGCGCAGGTGGCCGACGCAGGCGATGGCGAAGCGGATCATGCGGCGCGCCACGCCGCCGGTGGTCATGAAAGCGCCAGCCAGGATGAAGTAGGGGATCGCCAGCAGCGTGAAGTGCTCGGAGGTCTCGAACAGCTTCAATGACAGCGAGGCGAGCGAATCCTTGCCGAAGAACAGGATCGTGAGCACCGACGACAGCCCGAGCGCCACCGCGATCGGAATGCCGATCAGCATGAACGCGAAGAGCATGACGAACAGGGCCACCGTGGTCATGCGGTGAATTCGTCCTTGTGCTTGAGCGCGTCGGCGGCCTCGTCGGCGACCTGCAGGCGGGTCTCGCGGCCCGTCACGATGCGGAAGGACGCCTCGGCGAAGCGCACGATCAGCAGCCCGTAGCCGATCAGCAGCGACAGGCGCGGCACCCACTGCGGAATCGGCAGATCCTCCGCCATGATGCCGATCTCATACATCTTGGCGACGTAGGTCCAGGCGCCGATGAAGATGATCACCGAGTAGGCGAGGCAAAGCAGCGCCGCCGCGGCGCCGACGACGCGCGCCGCCCTCGGCTTGAGCGCCTTGACCAGCGCGTCGACGCCGATGTGGCTGCCGACGCGTACGCCGTAGGACATGCCGAGGAAGATCAGGAACCCGAACAGGTAGGTGACCAGCTCGAGCGCCCAGACGAAGCTGAAATTGAACACGTAGCGCGCAACCACCTGGGTGAAGGTGATGAGCGTCATGACGGCGAGGAGGAGGGCGATCAGGCCCTCCTCCAGCCGGTGGAACCAGCTCCAGCGCATCGCCTGGACCCGCGTCCGCCCTGCGCCGGGTCAGCGGTTCGCTTTCTGCGCGGCCTCGATCAGGTCCTTGCCGATGTCACCCTCGAACTTCTTCCACACCGGCGCCATCGCCTTGCGCCAGGCCGCGACGTCGTCCTTGCTCAGGGTCTGGATCTTCGCCTTGCCTGCCTCGGCGATGCGCCCCTTGTCCCTCTCGTTGATGTCGCTGGCGAGCTTGTTGCCGAAGGCGGTCGCTTGCGCCATGGCCTCGGACAACCCTTGGCGCACGTCGGCGGGCAATCCGTCCCACCATTTGGCGTTGGTGACCACCATGTAGTCGATCACGCCATGGTTCGTTTCGGCGATGGTCTTCTGCACCTCGAAGAACTTCTGGGTGTAGATGTTGGACCAGGTGTTCTCCTGGCCGTCGACCACGCCGGTCTGCAGCGCCTGGTAGACCTCGCTGAACGCCATCTTCTGCGGGTTGGCACCGAGCGCGCGGAACTGCGCCTCGAGCACGTCGGAGGACTGGATGCGGAACTTGAGCCCCTTCACGTCCTCGGGCCGGACGAGCCGGTCCTTGTCGGTCGAGAGCTGCTTCATGCCGTTGTGCCAGTAGGCGAGACCCTTGATGCCCTTCGATTTCATCGAGTCGAGCAGCGCGATGCCGTCCGGGCTGTGCTGGAAGCGGTCCACCGCGGCGATGTCGTCGAACAGGAACGGCAGGTCGAACAGCTGAAGCTTCTTGGTGTAGCGGGAGAACTTCGACAGCGAGGGCGCGATGATCTGCACGTCGCCGAGCAGCAAGGCCTCCATTTCCTTGGCGTCGCCGAAGAGCTGGGAGCTCGGGAAGACCTGGACCTCCACCTTGCCGGGAAGCATCTTCTCGGCCAGCTCCTTGAACTTGAGGGAGGCCTGCCCCTTGGGAGTGTTCTCCGCCACGACGTGGCTGACCTTGACGATGATTGGATCTGCCCGAGCCACGACCGATAGCGAAAGCGCAATGGCGCCGGCCAGCACTGCCGGGATGAGTCTCATGGATACGCTCCGTGTGAATTGAAGGACGCCCGCGGTAGCTCGCGGTTGCCGGCGGAATCCTATCCATGTAAGCTGGCCGCAAGCTTGACTTGGGTCAAACCATGGCGCTGCCGAGCCGATGACGGAGCGCAGCGCCGAGTGCTTGCGCGGCCGGCGGGAAACCTGTCGCCCGCCCGAGAAAAAAAAGCAGAGATGTTGCTACCGCGCGCGCCTGCCGTCACGCTGCGACGCAACACGAAACAGTAAGCCTTCCGATAGCGAAACCGTCTAGACTTCAAAGCGCCACTCATCATGAATGCAGTGCGTTTTCGCGTCAGGCAAGCGCGCCCAATCAACCCCAGGAGGAGATCGCAATGAGCAGGAAATTCGATCGACGTCGATTTATCAAAACGACCGCAGCGGCATCCGCAGCGGCCATGTTCCCGTACATTCGTACCTCGCGCGCCGCCGGCAAGCTGAAGGTGGCGTTCTGGGACCACTGGGTACCCGGCGCGAACAAGACCATGGAGGCGATCTGCCACGAGTGGGCGCACAAGCACAAGGTCGACATCACGATCGACTTCATTACCTCGCAGGGCAGCAAGCTCGAGCTGACGATTGCCGCGGAGAAGCTGGCGCAGTCCGGCCACGACCTGGTGCAGCCGAGCGCGTGGTCGCCGGCCGCCTACGCGGACGACTTCGAGCCGGTGGACGACATCATGCACGCGGCGATCAAGCACAATGGCGCGCCGTACGCGATCGTCGAGTACCTGGGCAAGCCGAAGGGCGGCTGGGTCGCGGCGCCGGCGGTGACCGGCAGCCAGGTGAAGCCTCCCTGCGCGCGCATCAGCATGTTCAAGGAATACGCCGGCCTCGACGTCACCAAGATGTATGCCGGTCCGGGCGGACACTCGGACAAGAAGCTGCAGGACGAGTGGACCTGGGACAAGCTCGCGGAGGTCGCCGAGAAGTGCGCCGCGAACGGCCACCCCATCGGTCTCGGCCTGGGGCAGACCACCGACTCGGTCGACTGGGCGGGCGCGCTGTTCCACGCTTACGGCGCGGAGCTGGTCAACGCCAAGGGCGACGTCACCGTCGATTCGGACAACATGCGGCAGGTGCTCGAGTATGCGCAGCGGCTGGTCAAGGTCCTGCCGAAGGACGTGATCGCGTGGGACGACGCCTCGAACAACAAGTTCCTGATCTCCGGGCAGGGCTCCATGATCATGAATCCGCCGAGCGCGTGGTCGGTGGCGAAGCGCGACAACCCGAAAGTGGCGGAAGATTGCTGGACCTTTGCCTCGCCGAAGGGGCCCAAGGGGCGCTACGCGCCGGCGCTGCCGTTCTTCTGGGCGATCTGGAAGTTCTCGCCCAACAAGTCGGCGGCCAAGAGCCTGCTCGCGCACCTGATCTCGCGGCATTCTTCCGAGCGTTTCGTCGCGGCGAGCAACGGCTACGATCTGCCGGGCTTCACGGGCCTGCGCAACTTCAAGACCTGGGCCGAGGTCGAGCCGCCGAAGGGCACGGTGTACAACTATCCGCCGAAGCCGGACCAGATCGTGATGGTCGCGGGGGCGCCGGGGCCGATCCACGTGGTCAACCAGATCTACGTCCAGGGGCTCATGACGCAGATGTTGGCCAAGGTCGGCGCGCAGGGGGCGTCGGTGAAAGACACCATCGCCTGGGCCTCGAAGCAGGTCGAAGCCTATTCGATGATGTAAGCTTTTAGCCGGGTTCGGGAGGCGCCTGCCGGCGCCTCCCGGCGGCATCGAGGAAGCCGAGCCTGGCTGGTGTCAAATTGCAACAGTAGGAGGAGGAATCTGATGGCCAACGGCATTGTCGCCAGCGCGCCCGCGTCGGGCGCCGCTCGCCGCATGACGATGCAGAAGCTCATGCGGCGCCGCTCGACGACCGCATTCGCGCTGGCGCTGCCGCTCATCCTGCTGATTTGCACGCTGGTCATCTATCCGGCCATCTACGCGGTCTATCTGTCGATGCTGGACCGCACGATGTCGCACTTCACGGGCTTGAGGAACATCCTCTTCCTGCTGCATTTCGACACCTTCTGGATGGTCGTCAAGCAGTCGTGCCTGTTCGCGATCACGGCCGTCATCTTCAAGGCGATCATCGGTTTCGTGAGCTCGCATTTCGTTCACAATCTCCCGGCCAAGGGCCAGCGCAAGTGGCGCGGCATGCTGCTCGTGCCGTGGGTGATTCCGACTGCGATGAGCACGATCGCGTGGTTCTGGCTGTTCGATCCGACCTACAGCGCGTTCAACTGGGTTCTGGCCAAGTTCGGCATTTCGCCTATCCCGTGGCTCGGCGTCACCGACTGGGCGCGCTTCTCGGTGATCCTGGTGAACGTCTGGTACGGCGCGCCGTTCTTTCTCATCATGTACCTGGCGGCGCTCAAGTCGGTGCCCGATCAGCTCTATGAAGCGGCCGCGATCGACGGCGCGAACTGGTGGCAGAAGGTCTGGTACGTGACGCTGCCCATGATGCGCAACATCATCGCGATCACGATGCTGTTCTCGCTCATCGTGACGTTCGCGAACTTCGACATCGTCCGAATCCTGACTTACGGGGGGCCGGTGAACAGCACGCACATCTTCGCGACATGGGCGTTCGCGCTCGGTATCCAGGGCAACAACATCCCGATGGGCGCGTCGGTATCGCTGTTTATGCTGCCCATCCTCGGGGTGGCGGCATACTTCATCCTGCGCGACATCACCAAGCGCGGCAGCTCGGTCTGACCATGAGCGCGACCGCACAGGCAATCGGATCCGTGGGAGCGGCAAAGCGCGGCAGCCTGAGGCGCAGCCGCCGCTGGGCTCTGGGCTGGTCCTATGTCTTCCTGCTGATGTTTGCCGTCTTCTTCCTCATGCCGCCGGTCTACATGCTCATCATGGGCCTGAAGACGAGCGGCGAGATCGCGGCGATGACCAACCCGTGGTGGGTTTTCCACCCGACGCTGGCGAATTTCAAGGCGCTGCTCACCTCGACGCAGTACCTGACCTTCTTCCGCAATTCGGCGGTGATCGCGCTCGCGGTGGTCGTCATTACGATGCTGATTGCGGTACCGGCCGCCTTCTCCCTCGGGCGCATGCGCTTCTGGGGCTCGACCACGCTCGCG
>Ga0210077_1000047_pt1 | contig 71097 bp, 63 predicted proteins | sample RushMan_CattailN_5_FD_185556 | JGI IMG/M metagenome (GOLD analysis project Ga0210077, IMG submission 185556) | Wetland microbial communities from San Francisco Bay, California, USA, that impact long-term carbon sequestration -... | ecosystem: Environmental > Aquatic > Marine > Wetlands ...
CCCTGCGCCAGGAGAGGGCGAGAACATCGCGGCCGATTACGCGAGTCTCGGGCTCACGCTCGGACGGCATCCGCTCGCGCTGCTGCGCGGCCATCTCGGCCGTCTCGGGATGCTCACTACCGGGCAGCTGCACGCGCTGCCAAACGGGCGCGTTGCGCGCGCCGCCGGGCTGGTCACCTGCCGGCAGCGGCCCGACACGGCAAGCGGCGTGATTTTCGTCACCCTGGAAGACGAGACGGGCTGCGCCAACGTCATTGTCTGGCGCGACCTGGCCGAGCGCCAGCGCAGGGAGCTGCTCGGCGCGCGCCTGCTCGGCGTACAAGGGGTGGTCGAGCGCGAGGGCAAGGTCGCGCATCTGGTGGCGCGAAAGCTGTTCGACTATGACGTATTGCTCGGTCGCCTCACGGTGCATTCACGCGATTTTCACTGACAGTGCTACCATCAACCGCAACAGATGACCGTCTACGCAGAGACCCTCTGCCTGATCGCCGCCCGACGAGGCCGCCGGCCTGAGCGCGGGCCAGCGGCGCTGGACGCACTGTTCCGGCGCCTTGGCGCGTCGAGGCGCGCAGAAGAAGCCGTCGCGACGGAAGACCGCATATGGCACCTGTGGATGTACCATCCCCATCGCGCCGCCGCACGGGCGCTCGATCTGGCGGCGAGCGACATCGCCGCGCGCCGTTATGACATCGCGGAGACGAGACTGTCGTTGCTCCTGCGCCATCGCCCGGATTTCCCCGAGGCATGGCACAAGCGGGCGACGCTGTACTACCTCCTGGGCCGCGACGCCCGCTGCGTCGAAGATCTGCGCCGAACGCTCGAGCTCGAGCCGCGCCACTTCGGGGCGCTGTGCAGCTTTGCCGAGATCCTCCTGGGAGACGGGGAACTGGATTCGGCCCGATTTGCGTTTTCGGCCGCCCTCATGCTGCATCCATACCTGGTGAGGGCGCGCGAGGTGATCGAGCTGCTCGACGCCGACCGCCCCTCCGGGCGCCCGTGAGCGATTGACGCCAATTGACAATCCTTTGAATGAGGCGGCTGCGAAACCCCTATAATTGTGGACAAAAGAGAACAAATGGCACTCCGCGTTCTTGTCCAGTTTGCTCTAGCCATCATCACTTCCAGGGCATGCCATGACTGACAGCGTATACACGGTGGTCGTCGAGAAGGACCTCGAGGATCTCGTTCCTGCGTTCATGACCAATCGCAGGAAGGAGGTCGAGACGCTGCGCGCCGCGCTGGAAGCCAGAGATTTCGAGCAGCTGCGCCAGCTCGGACACCGGATGAAAGGGGTTGGCAACTCATACGGCTTCAGCAAGGTTTCCGAGCTCGGCAAGAGCATCGAGGACGGAGCGCGCGACGAGGATCGCGTGACCTTGGAGGCCTTGATCGTCGATTACGCGGATTATCTGGGCCGCGTGAAAGTGGTCTATGAGTGAGATGGCGGCGAGTTGGCGCAGTGGATTCGTCGGACATGGAAGGTCAAGGCAGATACGCGCTGTCTTGGCGGTTCCCCAACTCCAGAAAGCCTGATGAGAATTCTCATCATCGACGACGATGAGAATTTGAGGAGCCTTCTCGCCCATTACATCAGGCAGGAGTGGCCGAAAGCGGAGGTGGAGGAGTTCGATCCGCTCGTGCGGGATATGCCGGACGAGCAATTTCCCTTCGGCGATTATGAGCTGATCATCCTGGACTACATGCTTGGCCGCGGCGACGGGCTGGAGTGGCTTCACGAGTTCAGGAAGCGCAGCGATTGCCCGCCAGTGTTGTTCCTGACAGGGGCGGGCAACGAGATCATCGCGGTCCGGGCAATGAAGGCCGGCGCCAGCGACTACCAGCGCAAGCAGGAGCTGACCCGCGAGCGGCTGATCACGTCCATCCGCGATCTCACCCTCGACGCGGCTGAACGGACGCTTTCCCCGGAGCTCGCCGCCCGCATGGAAGGGCACATGCTCGGCGAGCGGGTGCGCATCCCGGGCTTTCGCATTCTTCGCCTCATCGGCGAAGGCGGCATGTCGCGGGTGTATCTGGCGTCGAGAGAGGGCGACGACGAGCCGCTGGTCGTGAAGATTCTCAGAAGCGAAGCCACGGCGGACAAGAACGCGCTCGCCAGATTCATGGAAGAGTATGCCTTGATCGAGAGGATCAAGAGCCGCCACGTCGCGCGCATTCACGGACATGGCGTCTCCGAGGGGCATGCCTATCTCGTCATGGAGTTCTTCGACGGCGGCGATCTGAACAAGCGCCTCGGGGGAAAGGCCAGTCCGCCGCACGAGGCGCTCAGGATATTCAGGGAACTGATGTTCGCTCTTGGGGATATCCACGAGTGCGGCATCCTTCATCGGGATCTCAAGCCGCAAAACCTCATGTTCCGCGCCGACGGCAGTCTCGCCATCGTGGATTTCGGCATCGCAAAACACGTCGATGCGATCGACCGAACGGGGTACGGGGAGATCGTCGGCACGCCGCGCTACATGAGCCCGGAGCAGGTGCGCGGCATGGCGCTGGATCTTCGTACGGACATCTACAGCTCGGGAGTGCTGCTGTACCAGATGCTCGCGGGGAGGCATCTGTTCGACGGGGAAACTGCGGTCGAGGTGGCATTGCAGCACTTGAACAAACCGGCGCCCGGGTTGGTGGAGGAACTCGCGCAATACCAACGTCTGCTGGACAAGCTGCTCGAGAAGGATCGCGACGCAAGGTTCCGCAACGCGGATGAAGTGATAGGTTTCCTGGCGCGCAAATTCCAGCAGACCTGATCCGTGGAGATCGTAACGGCATGATGAAGAAAGTACCTATCGACGATCTGCAATATGGCATGTACGTGAGCCAGCTCGATCGCCCGTGGACGGACACACCTTTCATGTTCCAGGGATTTCTGCTCAAGACGCCCCAGCAGATGGAGGCTCTGCGGAAATTCTGCAAGTTCGTGTTTATCGACACGGAGCGGGCAGATGCGACCGCTCCAATCCGCAGGTCGGTGACGTTGCCGACCGCGAGTAACGTCGAGATTTCAGGTGCCGGGCGCGTGAGCTACTCGACGAGTGTCTCGGTAGAGAACGAATTTGCGCGGGCGCGCGAAGCCTACGAGCAGTCGGAGAAGGCCGTCGGGTCGGTCATCGATTCTATTCGGGAGCGCGGCACACTGGATGTCGCGGAAGCTGCGAGTGCCGCCAAGAGCATGACCGAGAGCATCAAGCGCAATCCGGACGCATTGGTGCTGCTTACATCGCTGAGGGACAGGGCCGATCTCATCGACAAGGCGCTGCAGATTTCGGTGTACATGATCGCATTCGCCCGCTTTCTGGAGATGGCGGAGGAAGACCTGGAGATGGCGGGAATGGTCGGCCTTCTGTTGGACATCGGTAAGCTCAACATTCCGGATGAGGTCCTGAACAAGCGGGAACGGCTGACCCCGGAGGAATACGTGCTGGTACGCTCGCACGTGGATCATTCGGCACAGATACTGCAATCGAGTCCCGGAATATCGCCGGGGGTCGTGCAGGCGGTGGCAATGCATCACGAGCGTTTCGACGGGTCCGGATATCCCAAGGGCTCTCGGGGCGAAGAGCTCGGCGTGATTGCCGCCATCGCGGGGATTGTCGATACCTTCACCGGTCTCACCTCGAAGCGGCCCTATGCGGCGCCGGTCGCGCCGTCGAACGCGCTCAACATGCTTCACAAGTGGCGGGGCGGCGCGTTCCACCCGCTTCTGGTCGAGCAGTTCATCCGCTGCATCGGGATATTCCCGGTAGGCGCAGTCGTGGAATTGAATTCGGGCGAGCTGGGAGTCGTGATCGCCCAGAACCTCGAGAAGAGGCTGCAGCCAAGAATCATGGTCGTGCGCGACGCGGCCGGAAACCCGCTCAGACCGCAGAAACTGCTCGACCTATCGAAGTCCCCAAAAGTGAACCCCGAAGAGCCCTACCGGATCAGGCGTACCCTGGAATACGGGAAGGCGAATATCAGCCGCAGCGACCTGTTCCTTTGAACCGGCGCCTGGCCGGAGTCACTGGGACTGCGTGTTCCAGAGTGCACGCAGCTGATCGGGGAGATCCTTGGGCGCGAATGGCTTCGAGATTGCGCCGAGAGCGCCGAGCGAGCGCAGCTCCGCCAGTTCGGTGGGTGTCGCCTTCGCGGTAATGAAGACGACCGGAAGATCCTTGGTTTCGGAATTTTCCTTGAGCTTGCGGAACAACGTCGGTCCGTCCATGCCGGGCATCATCCAGTCGAGCATGACCAGATCCGGCTTGAAGCCGATGATTGCATCGACCGCGACCATCGGATCGCCCACGATCTCGACGGTCATCTTGCCGACGCGCTCGAGCGACATGCGGACGATCCGCTGGATGTCCTCGTCGTCCTCTACGTAGCAGACGCGCTCGAGGGATTTGCTCGCCATTAAACCGCTCCTTGATGCGAAACTTTGGCCCGTGCATCTTCCGTCACTGCGGGCAGTTCGAAAAAGAATGTCGTTCCTCCGCCTGGCCGGTCCTCGAAGCCGATGTTGCCGTGCATCAGCTCGATCAACCGCTTGCATATCGCCAATCCAAGCCCGGTGCCCCCCTTCTGCCGTGTAGCGGTGGAGTCCGCCTGGGCGAAGCGACTGAAGATCCGGCTGCGAAATGCTTCCGGAATGCCGGGGCCGCGGTCGTGCACGCCGACCCGCACATGATCGCCCGCAAGCTCGAGCGTGACGTCGACCGTGCCGCCTTCGGGAGAGAACTTTGCGGAGTTGGAAAGGAGGTTCGTCACCACCTGGACGAGCCGCTTCGGATCGGCTTCCACGCTGACCGGCGGCAATTGCTCGGCGAGCGAGAATCTTACGTTGAACCGGTCCGCGAAGCTCTTGTTGAGCACCAGGGTGTCCCGCACCAGCGAGTCGAGCGAGACGATCTCGGGGTATAGCTCGAATTTCCCGGATTCGATCTTCTCGATGTCGAGCAAATCGTTGATCAGGTCGAGCAGCCGCTGCCCGTTGCGCTCGGCGATTACGGTCAGATCCTCGACGTCCTTGTCGAGATCGCCCATCACCCCCGAATTGATCAGTTGCAGCGAACCGATGATCGAGGTCAGGGGCGTGCGCAGCTCGTGGCTGAGCGTGGAGGTGAACTCCTTCTTCAGCCGTTCGGCTTCGAGCTCCTGCGTGATGTCGCGACCTTGGGCGATGACGGAAATGACGTCGCCTTCGTCGTTGACCAGGGGCGTGAAGGTGAACGAGCACATGATCTCGAGGCCATCGCGACGCACGCAGCGCAGCCGATCCAGGGTGGCGGGCTTGACTCCGGAAACGAAGTCGCGCCACCAGGAATCGTTGACGCCGAATTCGTCGACGGGAAAGAGCATTTGCAGCCCGCTTCGTCCGATCAGCTCGCCGATCGTGAAGCCGAACAGATTTTCCGAGGCGGGATTCATTTCGAGCACCGTCGCGTTGGCGTCGAATTCCAGCACCGCGATCGGCGCGCGCTCGGCGAAGAGCGTCAACTTGCGGCCGGATGCCTCGACTTCTCGGCGCGCGTTCAGGAGTTCCTGGAGCTGCTCCTCGATCTGCGCGTTCATCGCGTCCTGTTCATGCGCGATGCGCGCATAGTCCTCCTTGGCCCGGAAGCCCGACGAGAAGACCTTGTCCAGCCTGTACGCGACAGCGACGTTGGCCACGTAGAAGATCGGCACCAGCACCGCCAGCTCCGAAAAGAGGCGGTTGCCGAACGCCGCCAGGACGTACATGAGCGGCAGCATGATGCCCGCGGCGTAAAGCGCGTAGGTCCACCACACCGAGGAAAAAACCGCGACTCCGCCCGAGATGAGGCCCGCGAGCATGAAGGCAAGAAATACCTGCTGGTCGTCGCTGTGGGTGGGAAAGAAGACCGCGCCGGCGATGCCCCAGTTCACGCCCGCGGCCAGGGCTCCGATTGCCATCCATCGCAGCCACTTCCCTTCGTCGTGGTCCGTGCGCTGCTGGTAGGCCCGGTACAGAGCGAAGCGCGCGGCCGCGATGGCGATCGTGACGAGCCACCACATGATCGTGACTTGCCGAAAGCCGGGGCCCCACAGCTCTGCGGTCACGATCACGCCAACGAGCAGCGTGAGCAGAATGCCGAGAATCGATTGACGGTAGAGGTGAGCGACCCGATCGGCGAACACCCGTTGTTCCGGTTGCGCGCCGGGTCCTGAGCTCACTGCGCCAGAATATTCTTCACCCGCCGGGTAGGCGGTTGTTGGGGCGGCTTGTATGGTCATTCTCGGGCATCAGAACACGTCCCCGATTATAGCCATCGCCCCCTATTGCGCATAAGGAAAATCAAGGCACTACAGATTTTTACCATTGCGAATCACCCCGACTGCGATTCCCTCGATTGTCACCGAATCACGACGCAGGTCGAGCTCGATCGTGACAAATTCCGGGTTTTCGGCCACCAGCTGCACCGAGTGGCCTCGCCGCCGGAGGCGTTTGACGGTCACCTCGTCGACGAGGCGCGCGACGACGATCTGACCGCTTCGCGCCTCCTGGCTGCGGTGCACGGCCAGCAGATCGCCATCCAGTATGCCGGCGTCCCGCATCGACATGCCGCGGACTCTCAGCAGGTAGTCCGCGCGGGGGGTGAAAAGGGTGGGATCGATCTGGAAGCGTCCCGTAAGGTGCTCCTCGGCCAGCATGGGGCTTCCCGCCGCCACGCGTCCGACCACTGGCAGTTCCATCAGCCTGCCGTGGCGGGCGCCCGTCTTATCGCGCACCCTGATGCCTCGCGAAGCCCCGGAGGAGATATCCAGCACGCCTTTGCGGGCAAGGGCGCGCAAGTGCTGCTCGGCGGCATTCGCCGAGCGAAAGCCCATCGTGCGGGCAATTTCGGCGCGGGTGGGCGGATACCCGGAGGCTTCGGTCAGCTCGCGTATCAACTGGAGGATTTCTGCTTGCCGGTCCGTGAGTTCTTCCATGGCCATCCGCACTGTTTCTCCATTCAGCACTGAGATTATATACAGTATGGCAAGGGATGCAAGGCCGAGCGGCGAATCGGGCGCGTTACAATTCCGTCCCCGCGCCTTGGAACAGGCTCCGTGATCATCCAGTCGCTGCTCGACACCGATCTGTACAAATTCACCATGATGCAGGTCGCGCTGCATCATTTTCCGGGCGCCCAGGTCGAGTACAAATTCAAGTGCCGTAACGAGGGAGTCGACCTCGCGCAGTTCGTCGAGGAGATACGCGCCGAAGTCGACGGATTGTGCACGCTTCGCTTCCGCGAGAGCGAGCTCGCTTACCTGCGCAGCATGAGATTCCTGAAGTCGGACTTCGTCGACTTTCTCGGCCTGTTTCAGTTCAACCGCCGCTTCATCACCATCGAGCCGCTCGGCGAGGCGCCCGGAGAGCTGGATATCACGATTCACGGCCCATGGCTGCACGTGATCCTGTTCGAGATTCCGGTGCTCGCCGTCATTTCGGAAGTCTACTTTCGTCGCACTCAATCTAGCCTCGATCCCGGGGAGGGCCGTAGCCGGCTGCAGTCCAAGATCGACCTGGTTCGCACCGTCGATCCGGCGCTTGAATTCAAGATCTCGGATTTCGGCACGCGCAGGCGTTTTTCGGCCAGATGGCAGGAAGAGGTTCTGCGGACGCTCAAGCGCGAGGTCCCGGAACACTTCGCCGGCACGTCGAACGTCTGGTTTTCGATGCGCAACGACATGACGCCGCTCGGCACCTTCGGACACGAGTACATGCAGGCCTGCCAGGCGCTGGGTCCGCGGCTGCGCGACTCGCAGGTGTTTGCGTTCGACACCTGGGCCAAGGAATACCGCGGCGATCTCGGTATCGCGCTTTCGGATACCTACGGCCTGGATGCTTTCCTGCGGGATTTCGACATGTACTTCTGCAAGCTGTTCGACGGCGCACGGCACGATTCTGGCGATCCGTTCGAGTGGGGCGAGCGCCTCATCGATCACTATCACAGGAACCGGGTTGATCCGCGATCGAAGACATTCATCTTCTCGGACCAGCTCTCGTTTCCGCGGGCGATCGAGATCTCCCGTCATTTCCACGGTCGCGTAAAGACGGCCTTCGGCATCGGAACCAACCTCACCAATGACATGGGCTGCGAGGCGCTCAACATCGTCATCAAGATGACCGAGTGCAACGGTCAGCCGGTGGCGAAGGTGTCCGATTCGCCAGGCAAAACCATGTGCAAGGACGAAGGCTACCTGGCGTATCTTCGGCAGGTTTTCGGGCTGGCGGCGCCGGTATCGCGATAGGCAAGCTCTGGAAGAATCCGCGCAACACCGCCGCACCGCGATTGCGGTGCTGGTCACCTGCTTTGCGCTCAACACGTTCGGGCGCGGGATCAGCGACACCTACACGGTGTTCCTGCTGCCGATCGAGCGCGAGTTCGGCTGGAGCAGGTCGCAACTCACCAGCGTCTATTCGCTCTACCTCCTGGTCAGCGGGTTCGCCGCTCCGCTGGTAGGCATGGTTTTCGATCGGCTTGGTCCGCGCTGGGTGTACGGCGCCGGAGCGGTCTTTCTGGGCTCCGCCTTCTTTCTCTCGGGCGGCATCTCGCAGCTGTGGGAGTTCTACCTGCTGATCGGTGTCTTCGTCGGCGTAGGCGTCGGCCTCACCGGCATGGTCCCGGCCTCGGCGCTGCTGTCGCGCTGGTACCGGGCGCGCCTGTCGACGGCGATCGGCGTCGTGTTCTCGGCGGTGGGCATCGGTGCGATCACGCTGGTGCCCTTCGCGCAATGGCTGGTCGACCGGCACGGCTGGCAGTTTGCCTATCACGTGCTCGGGGCCGGGCTGATCGCCCTCGTGCCGGTCGTGCTGTTCGTGGTTCCCTGGCACCGGTTTGCCGCCGGGCACCCTGCGCATCGCGTGGACACGAAGGAAAAAGCGGCGGCAGGGGGCTGGACCCTGCGCACTGCGGCGCGCACGCGAATCTACTGGGCGATGGCGCAGGCGTTTTTCTGTACCGCCGCAGGGATGTACATCATCATCGTCCAGACCGTTGCGTTTCTGATCGACGTGGGCTTCTCGCCGCTTGCGGCGGCGTCCGCGTTTGGCTTCGTCGGCATGCTGTCAGTCGTGAGCGTCACCAGCAGCGGCATGTTGTCGGATCGTTTCGGGATGCGCCAGACCGTTTCGGCGAGCTACGTCGGGACGGCGACCGGCATCGTGATCCTGATCGCGCTCGCGGGAGGGGCTTCGGCCGTGCTGCTGGCTGCCTATGTGCTCGTGTTCGGCCTTTGCCAGGGCGTGCGCGGGCCCATCATCTCGTCGGTCTGCACCAAACATTTCGCCGGGCCGCGGGTGGCGACCATTTACGGCACCATCTTCGCGACCAACGCGCTCGGCGCCGCGTTCGGTTCACTGATGGGCGGAGTGTTGCACGACCTCACCAATGGCTATCGGGTCGGATTCACTTTCGCACTCTGCCTGATCGGGCTGGCCGCGGCGCCCTTCTGGACCGTTCCGGCGCTGCGGAACTTCCGCTAGCGCTTCAACAGGCCGGATTCGCGCGCGCTGCGCTCGAGTTCCTCGCGAAAGGCCGGGTGGGCGATGGCGATCATCCGGCGCGCGCGCTCGGCGAGCGCGCAGCCGCGCAGATCGGCGGCACCGTGCTCGGTAACGAAGACACCGGCTTCGCTGCGCGGCGTCGCGACCGGACCGGACAGCTGCGCCACGATGCGGGAACGCTTGCCGCCGACGCTGGAGGGCAGGACGACCAGAGAGACTCCGCCCGGCGACTGGTTCGCTGCACGAATGAAATCAAGCGCGCCGCCGACCGCGCCGACGTAGCTTCCGTTCGCGACCTCGGCGTTGACCTGACCGGTGAGATCGACCTCGACTGCCGAGTTGACCGCGACGAAACCGGGGAGCTGCGCCAGGATTCTCGGGTCATGAGTGTGCTCAACGGAGCGCAACCACAGGGCCGGGTTCCGTCGCGCGAAATCGAACAGCTTGCGCGAGCCGAGGAGCAGTCCGCCGATGCTGCGTCCGGCGTCGATCGGCTTGCGCGCATTCGTGATCACCCCGCTCCGCATCAGATCCACCAGCGAGTCGCCGAGGGCGCCGGAGTGCACGCCGAGATCGCGGCGCCCGCCCAGCCCGGCGACGACCGCGTCGGGCAGCGAGCCGAGGCCGGTCTCAAGCGTTGCGCCGTCCGGCACGTATTGCGAGGCGTGCGCTGCGATACGCCGCTCGATTTCGCCTGGCTCGGCGCGGGGAGGGCAGGCCGGCGCGCGCGAAGACTGCACGGTCAGGGTGAAGTCTTCGTCGCGCAGGATGCGGTCGCAGTAGGTCCAGGGTACCTCTTCGTTGATCTCGGCGATCACGACGCGCGCGTTGCGCAGCGCCGGCACCAGATATTCGGCTCCCAGGCCGAGGCTGTATTCGCCCTGCGCGTTCGGCGGACTGACCTGGACCAGCACCACGTCGGCGGGGATGCGCCGCGCGTCGATCAATGCGGAAAACTGGGAGTAGGGGAAAGGGCAGACATCGAGCACGCCCGCGTCGGCGAGCGCGCGGTTGTGGCCGGCGCCGCAGTAGGCGGCAAGGACGAGATGATCCGCATGCTCCGGGCGAACGATGCCGGAGTAGCTGACTCCCATGAAAGCCCGCGCTCCGCCGAACTCGGCACGCTGCGCCACGAGGGCCTCGACCAGCGTCTGCGGCTCCGCGGTCGCCTGTCCCCAGATCACGCCGTCGCTGGAGCGAATGAACTTCGCCAGGTCGATCTCGCTTGACGAAACCATGCGGGCCATGCGGCGATGCTAACATCAGCGCAACCCGCTACAGGAGGACGAAATGATCGACGAGACCGCCCTTGATGCCTTGTTCCGGACTGCACGCACGCAGAACGGCTTCGTCGACAAGCCGGTATCGGACGACCAGTTGCGTCAGATCTACGAGCTGGCGAAATGGGGGCCGACGACCCAGAACAGTCAGCCGATGCGCGTCGTATTCGTGCGCAGCAAGGAAGCCAAGGACAAGCTGGCGCCCGCGCTCAGCCCCGGCAACCTGGAGAAGACCATGAAGGCGCCGGCAACCGCGATCATTGCATACGACTCGCTTTTCTACGAGCACTTGCCGCGGAATTTTCCGAACAATCCGGCGGCGAAGAAGAACTACGAAGGCGAGGAGAAGAAAGCGGTCGTGGAGAAGACGGCGCTGCGCAACAGCTCGCTCCAGGGCGCGTACTTCATTCTCGCGGCGCGCGCGCTGGGTCTCGATTGCGGCCCGATGTCCGGATTCAACAACGGCAAGGTCGACGAGGCGTTCTTCGCGGACGGGCGGTTCAAGTCGAATTTTCTCATCAACCTCGGCTACGGGGATCCCTCGAAGGTATTTCCCCGCAACCCGCGCTTCGCGTTCGACGAAGCGTGCAAGATCGTCTAACGGCGGGAAGGATGTTTCCGCTCGTCGAGACAGTCGGAACGCCGCGCGAACGCGGGCGCATCCACGGCGCAAGTGCGAAGACGCGCGTTGCGCGCTCGATCGCGACCTACGCCAGGCTGTTCGCGTATTGCGGCATCGACTGGCGCGGGGCGCAGCGCCGCGGCGCGACCTTCCGTGCGGCGATCGGCGAACTGGGGGGCGGGCTGCTCGAGGAGATCGAGGGCATCGCAGAGGGATCGGGTCGGCAGGTGGACGAAATCCTCGCGCTGAACGCGCGCACCGAGATTCTGCCCCCCAGCTATCCGGGACAAGCTCACCCTCAGTGGCGCGAGCTCGATGCGGGCAACCGCGCGGGCGGCGTACCGGATTGGGGGGAGTGCACGGCGATCGCGGTGCCGGGGGCGGTAAGCGCGTCGGGCGGCACCCTGCTGGCGCAGAACTGGGACTGGCTGGGCCGGCAGCGGCAGGCGCTGATCGTGCTGCGGACGGGACGCGCGGACGGACCTGCGTGCCTGACTCTCACCGAGGCGGGGATGCTGGCCAAGATCGGGTTCAACGAATACGGGCTGGGCGTGTGCCTGAACATTCTTCGCTCGAGCGCGGACGGGGAGCGGGCAGGGGCGCCGGTTCATCCGCTGTTGCGGCGCTTGCTCGACTGCCGCAGTGTCGACGAAGCCGTCGCGCTCGCCCGTCCCCTGACCTTCGGCGCCTCCTCCAACGTGCTCTGCGCCGACGCCGGCGGGAATGCCGCGAATCTCGAATTTTCGCCGGCGGGGCTGCAAGTGCTGCGCGGGGACGGCGGCGTCGTCTGCCATACCAACCACTTTCTGTCGGCTGCCGGAGAGCACGGGCAGAGGGCGCTCGCGCCCAGCCTCTCCTCGGAGCCGCGCCTGGCGCGCGCGCGCGCGCTGACGGCCGGGCGCGGCCGCCTGGGCGTGGCCGAGCTGCAGGCAATCCTGCGCGACGAAAGCGACGGCTTGTTGTCGATTTGCCGCCATCCGGACCGGTCGTTGCCGGACGAAGCGCGCATCGAGTCGGTCGCGTCGGTCATCATGGAGTTGTCGGCGCGCCGGATGCACGTCGCCCCGGACGTGCCGTCCTTGGTGGATTACGAGACGCTCACCCTTGGGGCTCCGGTGACCGCCTAGCGGTCGAGCTCCATGTCGTCGTAGGAGCGCGGGTCCGAGATGGGTTCGATGTGGCTGATGAGGGATGCGTTCGGCACCAGGGCGCCGATCCGCGCCTCGACCTCTTCCGCGATCTGGTGCGCGTGCTTGACGGTCCATTCGTCGGGCACCAGCAGATGGAAAGATACGAATCGGCGCGTTCCGGCGTGACGCGTGCGTACGGCGTGAAATGCCACGCCGTAACGCTTGGAGTACTCCTGCAGGATCTTTGAGATCTCATCCCGTTCCGGGCCCGGAATCGCGGCGTCGAGCAATCCCGCGATCGATCTCCGCATCAGGCGGAATCCGGTCCACAGGATGTTGACCGCCACGACCAGCGCGATCGTCGGGTCGAGCCGCAACCAGCCGGTGAGCGGCACCAGCGCGACGGCCAGCAGCACCCCTGCCGAAGTCCAGACGTCGGTCAGCAGGTGCCGCGCGTCTGCCTCGAGCGTGATGCTGTGATAGCGTGCGCCGGCCTTCAGCAGGACTCGCGCGGTCCCGAAATTGATCGCCGAGGCGAAGATCGAAATGGCGATGCCGAGGACGGGCGTGTCGAGCTGGCGCGGTTCGATCAGGCGGGGCATGGCCGCGTAGACGATGCCGGCCGCCGCGAGCATGATCATCGCGCCCTCGAAGCCGCTCGCGAAATACTCCGCCTTGGAACGCCCGTAAGGATGCTCGGCGTCGGGCGGGGCCGCGGCGATGCGCAACATCCACAGCGCGAGCAGGGCGGCGACCAGGTTGACGATCGACTCGAGCGCATCCGAGAGCATGCCGACGGAGCCCGTCACCAGCCAGGCGAGAGTCTTGAGAACGATCGTCGCGACCGCGGCGCTGACCGAAAGCCAGGCGTAGCGGGTCAGGGTTCCGTCGTTCGGGGCGGTGGACATGAGCGGGAGCAGGCCGCGACAGGGGGCCGGAGGCGACCATTATCGCAGACCACGCCGCGGCGACCGGTCCGGGTTACACGGAAAGATGGCGATTCCGGATCTCGGGGTCGGCGGCCAGCTCCTGCATCGTTCCGGCGAAGCACAGCTGGCCCTTCTCGATAACGAACGCGCGATCCGCGACACGCTGGGCAAAATGCACGCTTTGCTCGCACAACAGCAGCGTCAGGCCGTCCCGCTTGAGCTCGAGCACGGTGCTCGCCAGCTGCTCCGCGATCAGCGGCGCCAGTCCTTCTGAGGGTTCGTCCAGAAGCATCGCCCTGGGATTGCCCATCAGGGTACGCGCGATCGTGAGCATCTGTTGCTCGCCGCCGGACATTCTTGCTCCGAGCCGGTTCCGCATGCGGCCGAGGTTCGGGAACAGCTCGAACAGGCGCGCGGGCGTCCAGCGGGCGCGCTCTCCGCTTCGCGTTCGGCGCCCGACCTCGAGGTTTTCCATCACGGTCAGGTCCGTGAATATGCGGCGGTCCTCGGGAACATAGCCGAGTCCCAGGCGCGCGATCTGGAACGGCTCGAGGCGATCGATGCGGCGGCCGTCGAAGCGGATTTCGCCGCCCGAAGGGCGCAGCAGCCCCATGATCGCTTTCAGGCAGGTGGATTTGCCCGCGCCGTTGCGCCCCAGCAGGACGGCCACCTCGCCTGCCCGCGCCTGTAGCGTAAGTCCGTGCAGCACCTGCGCCGGGCCGTAGGCCGCGTCGAGGCGGCTGACTTCAAGCATCGCCGAAGCGGTTGCCGAGGTACACCTCGCGCACCCGCAGATCCGCGCGCACTTCGGACGGCCGACCTTGGGCGATCAGCCGCCCCTGGTTCAAGACCAGGACGCGCTCGGCGTGATTGAACACCACGTCCATGTCGTGTTCGGTGAACAGAACTGCGATCCCGTCCCGCTGCGCGAGCTCCGAGATCAGTCGCATGAGCTCGCCGCGCTCCCCCGGAGCCATGCCCGCGGTCGGTTCGTCCATCAGCAGCAGCCGCGGGCGGTTGGCGAGCGCGAGCGCAAGTTCGACGCGCTTCAGGTCGCCGTAGGCAAGTACCGCGCAGGCGCGAGCCGCCTGGTCCAGCACCCCCACCCGGCTCAGCAGCGCGTCGGCTTCCTGCGAATAGGCCCGCGCGGCCAGGGAAAGCATGGACATCAGGCGCCGGCGGTACGACAGAAGCGCCATCTGCACGTTCTCGCGCACCGTCATGGAGCCGAAGGTGGCGGCAACCTGGAACGTGCGCCCGACCCCCATTCTCCAGACCTCCCGCGGCCGCATCCCTACCATGCCGCGCCCATCGAGCTCGATCGTGCCCGAGTCGGGCCTGAGCTGACCGTCGAGCATGTTGAAGCAGGTGGTCTTGCCGGCGCCATTGGGGCCGATCACGGCCAGTCTTTCTCCCGGGGCGATGTCGAAGCTCAGGTCCGCGAGCGCCTGAAAGCCTCCATAGGACTTGGACAGCTTGCTCGCCTTGAGAACGGGAGCGCTCACGGCGTGCCCTTCAAGGCGGCGAACCGCTCGCGCAGGAATCCGGCCAACCCCTGGGGAAAGGCGAGCACCAGCGCGAGGATGACGAGCCCGATGACTGCGCGCCAGTAGTCGAAGTAACGCGACATCGCATCCTGCAGCCAGGTGAACAGCGCCGCGCCCCACAGCGGACCGGTGAGCGTGCGGATACCGCCCAGCAGCACCATCACGAGGCCGTCGACCGAGTGCGACACGGACAGCGAATCCGGCGAAATCGCGCCCTTGGAGAACACGTACACGGCGCCCGCGACCCCCGCGAAGAGCCCGGCAAGGACGAACGCGGCCCACTGGTGCTTGAGCAGATCGATTCCGATGGCGTCGGCCCGCAGCGGCGAGTCGCGGCCGGCGCGCAGGGCATACCCGAAAGGCGAGTGGAGCACGCGCCAGAGAAACGCGGTGCAGGCCGCGCTCACGGCGAGCGCCAGGTAGTAGTAGGTCTTCGTCGACGCGAGCCAGGCCGGCGGCCAGATGCCGATCATGCCGTTTGAGCCGCCGGTCACCGAATCCCATTGAAATACGATCGACCAGCAGATCTGGGCAAACGCGAGCGTGAGCATTGCCATGTACACGCCCGACAGGCGCACGCAGAACCAGCCGAACAGGAGCGCTGCGCAGCCGCCCAGCAGCGGCCCGAGCGCGAGCGCGAGCTCCATCGGCAGCCCGCCGCGCAGCAGGAGCAGTGCCGCCCCGTAGGCGCCGAGGCCGAAATACGCGGCATGGCCGAACGAGGGCATTCCGCCGGGTCCCATGATGAAATGCAGACTGACGGCGAACAGGGCGAACACCAGGATGTCGGTCAGAAGGATGAGCAGATATCCGGGCGCGACGGCCGGCAATAAGGCAAGAAGCAGAGCCAGGCCCGCAAGCGCGTAAAGCGCCGGGCGGCGCGGAAGCGCGAGCGGGGGTTCGGCCGTGCCCGCTCCGCGGGGCTGCGGCTGCGGCCGTCCGAGCAGGCCCCAGGGCCGCAGCACGAGCACCACCGCCATCACCACGAACTCCGCCACAAGCGTGAGCTTGGAGAACGAGATCACATGCCCCAGCAGGGTGGCGTCGCCAACGGCGATGCAGAACGCCTTGATTTCGGAGATGAGCAGGGCGGCGAGAAAGGCGCCGGGAATCGAGCCCAGACCGCCGACTACGACGACGACGAAAGCATCCGCGATGACCGAGAGATCGAGGGACAGATTGGCCGGCTCGCGCGGAATCTGCAGCGCGCCACCGGCGCCGGCGAGCAGAGCGCCTACTGCAAAAACCGCGGTGAACAGCCATTTCTGGTTGACCCCCAGGGCGCCTGCCATCTCGCGGTCCTCGGTCGCGGCGCGCACCAGCGTTCCCCACCGCGTGCGCTTGAGCAGCAGGTGCAGCGCGACCAGCACGAGAGGGCCCAGCACGACCAGCAGAAGGTCGTATTGCGGGAAGCGTTGGCCGGCGATCGTCACGGCGCCGGACAGCCCCGGAGCGCGGGGGCCCAGCAGGTCCTCCGGTCCCCAGGCCCAGAGCGTGAAGTCCCGGACCACGAGGACGAGCGCGAAGGTCGCCAGCAGCTGGAGCAGTTCCGGGGAAGCGTAGAGACGCCGCAGGAGAATGACTTCGATCAACGCGCCGAACAGCGCGACCACGGCGGCCGCGACAAGAATTCCGCCCCAGAATCCGGCCATGCCCTGACCGAAGCGCTCGATCAGGCTGTAGGCGAGATACAAGCCGAGCATGTAGAGCGAACCGTGCGCGAAGTTCACGATTCGGGTGACGCCGAAAATGAGCGACAAGCCGGCCGCGACCAGAAAGAGCGAGCTGGCACCCGCCAGGCCGTTCAGAAACTGAACGAGAATCGCCGACCCTGTCATCGAAACAAAATCGCCGGGGCATGCCCGGCGAGTCGGATGCGACGTTTCGCAGGCATCAATGCCCGCGCAATTTCCTGGCCTCGGCCGGCGGCGGCAGGAACGAGGCGCCGTCCGCGTAATGCCAGTCGACCATGACCCCTTTGCCGTTCTTTTGCGCCAGCCGACCGACGAAGGCGCCCATGGTCGACTGGTGGTCGACCTTGCGGTAGACGATCGGACCGAAGGGAGTCTGTACCTCGAGTCCTTCCAGCGCCGCAATGATCGCCTCGCTGTCGGTCGAGCGCGCCTTCTTCAGCGCGTCGGCGACGCTGTACATCGTCGCATAACCGACCACCGAGCCCATGCGGGGAGTCTCGTGCCAGCGGCCCTCGTAGGCCGCCAGAAATTTCTTGTGCGCCGGGGTCTCGATCTGGCGCCAGGGATAGCCCGTGACCCACCAGCCCTCGGGTGTCTCGTCCTTCAGCGGGTCGAGGTACTCCGGTTCTCCGCCCAGCAGGTCGAATACTGCGCGCCCCTTGAACAGGCCGCGCAGGTTGCCCGCTCTGACGAATTTCTGCAGGTCAGCGGCGAATAACGCGCTGAAGATCGCGTCCGGTTTCGCGTCCTCCAGCGCCTGGACCACGGCGCCGGCGTCGATCTTGCCGAGGGGCGTCGCCTGCTCGGCGACGATCTGCAGGCCGGGTTGCGCCGCGCTCATCAGCTTCTTGAACGATGCGACGGCCGACTGGCCGTATTCGTAGTTCGGATAGACGAGCGCCCAGCGCTTCTTCTTCAGCTTGACGGCCTCGGGGACCAGCATCGCGACCTGCATGTAGGTCGATGGGCGCAGGCGGAAGGTGTAGCGATTTCCGTCTCCCCACACCAGCTTGTCGGTCAGCGGCTCGGCCGCGAGGAATACGATCTTGCGCTGCTTGGAAAGATTGGATACGGCGAGCCCGATGTTGGAGGCGAATTCGCCCATCAGCATGGCGACCTTGTCGCGCGAGATCAGCTCATCCGCGACGCGCACGGCTGCCCCCGGGTTGCCGCCGTCGTCGCGCGAGACCACCTCCAGCTTGCGCCCGTCGACGCCGCCGGCGGCGTTGATCTCTTCCAGGGCGAGCTGCCAGCCCATCCTGTAGGGCTCGAGGAAGGCCGGAAACCGCTTGTAGCTGTTCAGCTCGCCCACCTTGATGGGCTGGGCGATGGCGCTGCCCGCGGCTGCCGACGCTGCGGCCAGCGAAAGCGCGAGCAACGCTCGCTTGATCTTCATACTCTCCTCCGGGTCGCGGTGCGAAAGCGAAATCTTAGCGCAAGACGGTGTCGCGTCGAGGCCGGCGTTGCAGCTGGGCCAGGCAATGGTCGATCCACTGCGCGGTCAGTTTTTCATGAACACCGTTCTGGCGAAGGCGCTGATCCAGGGCGGGAAAGTCCACCAGATCCAGCGGCTGGTCCTGGTTGAAGCACGAGAAGACATAGCTGCGATCGCCGGTGACGGGGTCCACGTGAGGCTGCAGGCATTGCGCGCAGACCTCCTTCATCATGCACTGCATGGGAGAGTTGATCGATCCGATCGCCAGGTGGGAGGCCTTGAGGAGCTCCTTGAGGGCGCCGTGCCTCGCGCGCGCCACCGCGGCCATCATGCGATCGGAGCCGATCGCAATCAGACGGTCGCAGTCGTGAAAAGAAATCGTCTGCTCGCCCAGCTCGCCGTGCGCGTAGGCGAGCATCGCCTGGACGATATTACCGACGAAACTTCGATCCTGCGCTCTGGCGGCGGTGAATCCCGGCGCCTGGTCGCAGCACCACACGACGACGTCGGCCGCCTTTTCGATCTCGTCGACCTTGTAGCGGTCGATGGCGCTCTTGTAGCCGGCGAAATAAAGCACTCTCGAGCCCGCCTGGCGCAGCGCCTGACCGATCGAGAAGAGCACGGCGTTGCCCAGCCCGCCGCCCGCCAGGACTACCGTCTCGTCCGCGGGTATCTCGGTCGGCGTACCGGTCGGTCCCATCAGGACCACGGGCTCGCCTGGCGCCAGCTCCGCGCACAGGTCGGACGAGCCGCCCATCTCGAGGATGATGGTCGAGAGCAGCCCCTGCGCCCTGTCCACCCAGGCGCCGGTGAGGGCGAGCCCTTCCATTGCGAGCGTCGTATCGGCCGTGCGTGGCGCGAGGGCCTCGAAATTCTGCAGCCGGTAGAACTGCCCCGGCCGGAAGCGCCGCGCCGCGGCCGGCGCGCGGAGCACGACCTCGACGATGGTCGGCGTCAGGCGTCTGACCTCGTGCACGACCGGGCGCAGCTCCCGGTTCATCTGCGCGAGGAACGCGCGATCATTCAGCGCAGAGGCGGCACCGACCCGCTCGAGCATCGCGCTGACGGTCGGGTAGCCCTGCTTGGCGCCGCCCATCGCTTTGACCACGTTGCCGAAGTACGAGGGGTGGAGGTCGCCGAAGTAGCTCACGAAGCGGCCGTCGCGCGTGCGCCACATGAGTACGTTCGGTTGCCGCGGCTTCGAAATGGCCCGCTCAGGCCTGACCGGGTTGCCATCCGCGTCGCATGCCTCGAAATATTTGCCGTCGAGCCTGAAATGAGCCGGGTCTTCGCGCCCAAGCACGGTGTTGGGTTGCGTTCCGGCCGCGACCAGCACCGAGCGGGCAGGCAGCTCGACCTCGCTGCCGCCCTGTTGCGCGAAGCGCACCGCGCGCGCATGGCCGAATTCGTCGACCTCGATTCTCGACGGGGACAGGCCTTCCGCGAAACTGATGCCTTCTTCGAGCGCCTTCTCCACTTCCTCGTGGTTGAGGGTATAGGAAGGGGCGTCGACCAGCCGCCGGCGGTAGGCAATCGTGACGCCGCCCCAGGATTGCAGCAGCTCGAGCACCCTGGGCGCCCGATTCTGCGCCTTGGCGGATTCGCGCTCGGCACGGATCGCACGCGCATGGGCCAGGAATTCGTCCGCGATGCCGGCTTCCTCCGGATTCCACGCGGCGCGAACCGCCGCTTCGCCCCGCTCGCCGCACAGGCGCTCGTAGCGCGCGAGGAATTTCTCCACTTGAACGACGTAGTAGGCGAGCGACTCGGTCGCGGTGTCGATCGCCGTCAGGCCGCCGCCGATGACCACCACGGGCAGGCGGACCTGCAGGTTGGCGATCGAATCGCGCCGGGCGGCCCCGGTCAGCTGCAGCGCCATCAGAAAATCCGATGCCGCGCGAACGCCCCGCGCGAGGCCGTTGGAGACGTCGAGCAGCGTCGGGCGGCCGGCGCCCGCGGCGAGCACGATATGGTCGAATCCCACTGCAAAGGCGTCCTCCGCGCTCAGGGTGCCGCCGAATCGCACTCCGCCGAACATGGCGAATTCGCTGCGCCGCTCCAGAAGCAGGCGGATGATCTTGAGAAAATTCTTGTCCCAGCGAACGGTGATTCCGTACTCGGCCACGCCGCCGAACCCCGCCATTCGGCGGTCCTCGAGCGGTTCCTGCAGCTCGGCCAGCGCCCTGACCGGCCGGAAGGGCTTGCGCGCGCCGAGCGGGTCGACGCCGGAGAGCGACGCGTCGAGCGGCTCGATCTTCAGGCCGTCGATGCCGACCACGGTGTGGCCGTCGTTCATCAGGTGGTGCGCGACCGTGTATCCGGCGGGTCCCAGGCCTACCACCAGCACCCGCTTCCCCGTCGCGGGCTTCGGATACGGGCGGCGCAGATGAAGCGGATTCCAGCGCGTCAGGAGCGAGTAGATCTCGAATCCCCACGGCAGCTCGAGAATGTCCTTCAGGGTGCGGGTCTCTGCCTGTGGAATGTCGACCGGGTCCTGCTTCTGGTAAATGCAGGACTTCATGCAATCGTTGCAGATCCTGTGCCCGGTGCCGGCGACCATCGGATTGTCGACCGTGATCATGGCGAGCGCCGCAAGTGCCTGCCCGCGCGTTTTCACGAGGTGGAACTCGGAGATCTTCTCCTCGAGCGGGCAGCCGGCGAGCGTGACACCGAAGACCGTCTTCTTGAAGCCCTGCGCAGGCGCCTTCTCCCGCAGGCCCTTCGAGCAGGAATCCTTCCCCTGCTCGTGGCACCAGATGCAGTAATTCGCCTGATCGAGCGCCCCCACCAGGTCCGTGCCTTGGTCGGTGAGCGCGAAGCCCTCGCGCCGGCGCAGATCCTCGGCCGGCAGGACGTGGCGCGGAAAGCCCTGCGAGGCGTCGGTCTGGATCGGCACCAGGCGCATGAAATCGAGCTTCCTGGGCGCTTTGAAAAGCACTCCGGAACGGTGTTTCGCCTTGCCTTGCTCGGTCACGCTTGCCCAGGCCGCGTAGCGGGCCGCGAGCTCCAGCGCATCCGCGTTGGCCGCCTCGTCCTTCTGCCACAGGGTGACGTGGCGCGCGAAGGCCAGCTCGCTGAACGGCTCGCCGAAGCGGGCCGCGAGCTCCCGCTCGGCGGCGGCGCCGTCCAGGTCCTGGGCGTCCGAGGCTTGGACCTTGTGCAGCGCGCGGCGCTGCACGAACAGGCGCTTGACGGAATAAAGCGGCGCCAGCTCGTTGTGACGGGCGGCCAGCTCCTGCACTTCCGCCTCGATCCCGAACAGGCGGGCGATGAAGTCGTCCAGGTGAGGCGCGAGCGCGACCAGCAGCTCCGACTCCTCCTTGGGCGCGAGCTGCCCGGGGGCCTCCCGCGCGGCCAGGAGTCGGGCCTGGAGGGCGGCGTCGGCCTCGGCGAGGAAGGCGAGGAACGTGGCGTCAAGGGCGCGCAGCGACTCGCGGTCGTACAGGCCGGCGAAGCTCTGGCCGAAGCCCAGGTTCAATGCAGAGGGATCCTTGGAAGCGGTGCTCACGAAATTTGAACGGCTGTTCAAGAAACCGGATTGTCCACGATTGGAGCCGCCGCCTCAAGAAAATTCCGTTATATGCTTGAACGAGGACATTCCTATCGACACCCGGAAGGAAGCGATATGCAGATCAAGAACAACGTGTTTCTCGTTACCGGCGGCGCATCGGGGCTCGGCGCCGCTACCGCGCGGATGGCGGTCGAGGCCGGCGGCAAGGTGGTGCTCGCCGACATGCAAGTCGAGGCCGGCGAGGCGCACGCGAAATCCCTCGGTGAAAACGCGCGATTCATCCGCACCGACGTCGCCTCGGAGGCCGACGCGAAAGCCGCTGTCGAGCTCGCGCTGAGCGCATTCGGGGGCCTCCAGGTGCTGGTCAATTGCGCCGGCATCGCGGTCGCCGAGAAGACGATCGGCAAGGAGGGGCCGCATCGCCTGGACAGCTTTGCCCGGATCATCGGCGTAAACCTGGTCGGGACCTTCAACATGATTCGCCTCGCCGCGGATGCGATGGCGAAGGCGGGGCCGAATGCGGCGGGCGAGCGCGGGGTCATCGTGAACACGGCTTCCGTGGCCGCGTTCGACGGTCAGATCGGGCAGGCTGCGTACTCGGCGTCGAAAGGGGGCGTGGTCGGCATGACCCTGCCGATCGCGCGCGACCTCGCCCGCAGCGGCATCCGCGTGTGCACGATCGCGCCCGGCATTTTCGAGACGCCGATGCTGATGGGGCTGCCGAAGGAGGCGCAGGAATCGCTCGGCAAGATGGTGCCTTTTCCGCCGCGCCTCGGTCGGCCGGCGGAATACGCGCAGCTGGTGAGAAGCATCGTGGAAAACGAGATGCTGAACGGCGAGGTGATCCGGCTCGACGGCGCCATTCGCATGGCGCCGAAATGAAGCCTTATTTTGCGCAGGCCGGCGGCGCAAGCGCGCGCAGTTCCTTCCTGTAACGTTCGCCGCGCTCGATGTACCCGTGCGCGATCGCGAGCAGCTTGTCGCGCTCCTCTTGCCTCAGTTCGCGCACGACCTTGCCCGGGGAGCCGAGCACCAGCACGCCGTCGGGAATTTCCCTGCCCTCCGGGATCAGGCTATTGGCCCCGACCAGAGTGCCTTTACCGATGCGCGCGCCGTTCATCACGACGCTGTTGATGCCGATCAAGGAACCTTCCCCCACGGCGCAGCCGTGCAGCATCGCCTTGTGGCCAATGGTGACCATCCTGCCCAGGCTGAGCGGAAAACCGGGATCCACGTGCAGCACCGAGCCATCCTGGACGTTGCTGCCTTCGCCGATGTGGACGTGGTCGTTCTCGGCGCGGATCACCACCTGGAACCAGACGCTGACATCGTTGTCGACCGTGATGGAGCCGACCAGCGTCGCGTCGTGAGCAATGAAGTGGCGCTCGCCGCGGAATTCCGGGCGAAGATCGCCGATCGAGAAAATGGGCATCGGAACGTTTATCGCTAGGCGCAGTCCGGCGGATATCATAGCGTGCTCTGACCGCGGGGAGATCGCGTGAGAGTGGTGGTGCTGGGTGCGGGCGTCGTCGGCGTAACGAGCGCGTGGTATCTCGCGCAGGCCGGGCACGAGGTCACCGTCGTCGAGCGCCAGGCGCAGCCTGCGATGGAAACCTCGTTCGCCAACGGCGGGCAGATCTCGGCCGGGCACGCCGAACCGTGGGCGCGTCCGGGCGTATTGCCGAAGATCCTTCGCTGGCTGGGGCGCGAGGACGCGCCGTTCCTTTTCCGGCTGCGTTTCAGCCCGGCACAGTGGGAGTGGGGCCTCAGATTTCTCTTCGAGTGCATGCCGGGCCGGCTGGAGCGCAATACGCGCGAGCTTGCGGGACTCGCGCTGTACAGCCGGGACTGCCTGGTCGAGCTGCGCGAGCGCACCGGAATCGAATATCAGAGCCTGCAGCGCGGGATCCTGCACTTCTGCGGCGACGAGCGCGATTTCGCGGAGCTCGCCCGGCACGCGGAAGCGATGCGAAAGCTCGGCATCGCGCGCGAGCTCAAGTCGCGGGAAGAGTGCATGGCGCTGGAGCCCGCCCTGCGGCGCAGCTCGGTGCCGATCGTCGGCGGCGTCTACACGCCGCAGGACGAGTCGGGCGACGCGCACCTCTTCACGCAGCAACTCGCCCGCATGGCACTGGCGCGCGGGGTGACCTTCCGCTACGGAACAACGGTACAGGCCATCGAGTCGAAGGGCGAGCGGGTGACCGGCGTCACCGTGCGCGACTCCGGCGAGCGGATCGAGGCAGACGCGTTCGTCGTCGCGCTGGGGAGCTACAGTCCCCTGCTGTGTGCGCCGCTGCGCATACGCATGCCCGTCTATCCGCTCAAGGGTTATTCGATCACGATTCCCCTGACGCCGGAGCAGGAGGCGGCCGCGCCGAGCGTGAGCCTGACCGACGAGGCGCACAAGATCGTGATTTCCCGCCTCGGCAACCGCCTGCGGGGCGCGGGAACCGCCGAGCTGACCGGTTACGACGACGCCGTGAACGCGGTTCGCTGCGAGTCGATTCTGCGGCGGATCAGGCAACTCTTCCCGGACCTCGTTCCCGCCGCAGAGGTGGAGCATTGGGCGGGCCTGCGGCCGGCGACGCCGAACAACGTGCCGCTCATCGGTGCCACGCGCCTGCGCAACCTGTTCCTGAATACCGGCCACGGAACGCTCGGCTGGACGCTTGCCTGCGGCTCGGGTCGCGCCCTGGCGGACATCGTCTCTGGGCAGCGGCCCGGGATCGGCTTCAAGTTCCAGTAAGATCGCGGCTTTGCGCGGTCGTCATGCGCCAGAGCGAGTCGCAATTCTTCGATGTGCGCCGGATGCGCCACCACGTGCGCCATTGGCCGGGCGATCCCGCGCGGCGCATTGTCCTGCTCCACGGCTGGATGGATGTCTCGGCTTCCTTTCAGTTCCTGGTGGACGAAATGTCGCCGGACTGGGACGTCTACGCGCTCGACTGGCGCGGCTACGGGCTGACCGACTGGGGGCAGTCGGACTGCTACTGGTTTCCCGACTATCTCGGCGATCTCGACGGCCTGCTGGACAGGATTCAGCCCGATGCGCCGGTCAATCTCGCCGGGCACAGCCTCGGCGGCAACGTCGCAATGCTGTATGCGGGCGTTCGTCCCGGGCGGGTCGCGAAGCTGGTCAATCTCGAGGGATTCGGCATGTCGGCCACGCGCCCGGAGCAGGCGCCGCAGCGGTATGCACGCTGGCTCGAGGAGCTGCGCGCCCCGCCCCGCCTGCGCAGCTATCCGGACTTCGCGGCGCTGGCGGACCGGCTGCAGAAGAACAACCCGCGGCTGCGGCGCGATCGGGCCGAATTTCTGTCGCGTCACTGGGGGCGGGAGACCGCCGGCGGGGTGGAGTTGCGGGGGGACCCTGCGCACAAGATCGTCAATCCGATCCTCTACCGCTACGAGGAGGCGCGCGCGATCTGGCAGGCGGTCACCGCGCCGGTGCTGTGGGTCGACGCCAGCGAGTCCGAGACCCTCAAGCGGATCGGGATCGGGCCCGAGCAGTACGCGGAACGCCGCTCGGCGCTCGCGAACGTGCGTCACGTGACCGTGACCGACGCGGGCCACATGCTTCATCATGATCAGCCCGAGACGCTGGCGAAGCTGATCCAGGAATTCCTGGTCGAGCGCGCATGAACGTCGACTTGCACTGTCATTCCACGGCCTCGGACGGCGCGCTGCCGCCGCGAGAGGTGGTGAGCCGCGCAGCGCGGCAGGGCGTCGAGCTGCTCGCACTGACCGACCACGATCAGCTGGGCGGGCTTGCCGAGGCGCGCGAGGCGGCGCGCAGGGCGGGCATCGCGTTCGTCGACGGGGTCGAGGTTTCGGTGAGCTGGCGAAGCGTAACGCTGCACGTGGTCGGCCTGGGCGTGGATCCGCAAAACGATGCGTTGCAAACGGGCCTGCAGCACGTGCGCTCCGGGCGCATCGAGCGCGCACGCGAGATGGGACGCGGACTGCGGGAAGCCGGGATTGCCGGCACCTTCGAGGGCGCGATGGCGCTGGCCGACAATCCCGTCATGGTGAGCAGAACCCACTTTGCCCGCCATCTCGCGCAGCGCGGGGTGGTGGCGGCCGCCAAGGACGCCTTTCGCGACTACCTCGTGCCGGGCAAGCCGGGCTATGTGCCGCACCGCTGGGCGCAGCTCGCGGAGGCGATTCGCTGGATCCTCGACGCCGGCGGACGGGCCGTGCTGGCGCACCCCGGCCGTTATCGGCTCTCTGCCGGCGCGATGAGCCACTTGATGGAAGAATTTCGCGGCGCGGGCGGCCGCGGCATCGAGGTCGTGACCGGGAGCCATTCGCCGGATCAGTACGCGCTGTTCGGCGCGCTCGCCCTGCAGCATGGGCTCGCGGCCTCGCGCGGGTCCGACTTCCACGGGCCGGGGGAGGGCGCGGAGCTGGGAGGGCTGCCGGACATGGACGGGCGCTTGCAGGCGATCTGGACGGGCTGGGGCGTCTGAGGCCGTGGCGCAGTATTTTCAGGTTCACGCCACCCATCCGCAGCCCAGGCTGATCCGCCAGGCGGCCGAAATCCTGCGCCGCAGCGGCTTGATCGCGTATCCGACGGATTCCTGCTACGCGCTGGGGTGCCAGATCGGAGACGCGAAGGCGCTCGAGCGCCTTCGCCGCGTGCGCCGGCTGGACGAGCGACACCACCTCACGCTGATGTGCCGGGACCTTTCCGAGATTTCCGCCTATGCGATCGTCGATAACGCCCAGTACCGCCTGCTGAAGGCCGCGACGCCCGGCAGCTATACGTTCATCCTGCGGGCGACGCGCGAGCTGCCGCGGCGGCTGCTGCACCCCAAACGAAAGACGATCGGCGTGCGGGTGCCGTCGCATGCCGTCGCACATGCGCTGCTGGCGGAGCTGAACGAACCGATGCTCTCGGCCACTCTGATCCTGCCGGACGATGAGCGGCCGGTCGCCGACGTGACGGAGGTTCGCAAGCGGCTCGAGCACGAGGTCGATCTGCTGATCGATTCCGGTTCCTGCGGCGTCGAGCCGACGACCGTGATCGATCTCACCGCTGCCGAGCCGCTCGTGGTGCGCAAGGGACGTGGCGCCCTCGGCGCGCTCGGGGTGGCGGCCTGACGAGCGTCCGCGCCGTCTAATCTGCTAGAATTCAATGTTTTAGAATTTCCTCGATGGACGTTAATCACCTCGTACAGACGATCGCCATTGTTGCGCTCCCCGTGATTCTGGCGATTACGCTGCACGAAGCGGCCCACGGCTACGTCGCGCGACATTTCGGCGACCTGACGGCTTACGCACAGGGTCGCGTAAGCCTCAATCCCTTGCGCCACATCGATCCGGTCGGCACCGTGGTCGTTCCGCTGCTGATTCTGCTCATGTCGGGCGGCATGTTTCTGTTCGGTTGGGCGAAACCGGTGCCGGTCAATTATTCCGCGCTGCGAAGTCCCAAGCAGGACATGGCGTGGGTCGCGGCGGCAGGCCCCGCGGCGAACCTTGCCATGTCGCTCGGCTGGGCCCTGCTGCTCAAGCTCGCGCTGGTCTTGCCGTTGAATTTCTTCACCGTCCCGATGGCCAAGATGGCGCACGCGGGAATTCTGATCAACCTGGTATTCATGTTTCTCAATCTGCTTCCCATCCTGCCGCTCGACGGCGGGCGTATCGTGTCGAGCCTTCTGCCGGCACGCGCGTCGTGGCAGTACGCGAAACTGGAGCGCTGGGGGCTTCCGATTCTGCTGCTCTTGCTGGTCACGCACGTGCTCGACTTCGTCCTTGGACCCCTCGTCAACGCGGGTGCCTCGCTGATACACGCCGTCGTAATGCTTTAGGGGCGACGCGTCATGTACGAAACAAGAGTCCTTTCCGGCATGCGCCCCACCGGCGCGCTGCATCTCGGCCACTATCACGGAGTGCTGAAGAACTGGGTGACGCTTCAGGCGGAGTATCCCTGCCTGTATTTCGTCGCCGACTGGCACGCGCTGACGACGGACTACGAGTCGCCCAGCCAGGTGCAGAAGAACGCCTGGGATATGGTCATCGACTGGCTCGCTGCGGGCGTCGACCCGAACCAGGCGACGCTGTTCGTCCAGTCGCTGGTGCCGGAGCATTCGGAATTGCATCTTCTGCTGTCGATGATGACTCCGCTCGGCTGGCTCGAGCGGGTGCCGACGTACAAGGATCAGCAGGAAAAGCTTTCCGATCGCGATCTGTCGACCTACGGCTTTCTCGGCTACCCGTTATTGCAGTCGGCCGACATCCTGATCTATCGCGCCAAATTCGTTCCGGTGGGCGAGGATCAGGTCCCGCACGTGGAGTTCACGCGGGAAGTCGCGCGCCGCTTCAACCATCTGTATGGCCGCGAGGCCGGATTCGAGGACAAGGCGGTGGCGGCGGTGAAGAAGATGGGCTCGAAGAAGGCGCGCCTTTTCAACGAGCTGAGAACGAAATTCCTCGAGCAGGGGGACGTCGAGGCATTGCAGCGGGCACAGGCCCTTCTGGATGAGCAGCAGAACCTGCCGCGCGGGGATCGCGAACGCCTGTTCGGATGGCTGGAAGGGAGCGGCAAGAAGATCCTGGTCGAGCCCGACGCGCTGCTGACCGAATCCTCGCGCCTGCCCGGCCTGGACGGACAGAAGATGTCCAAGTCCTACGGCAACGCAATAGAGCTGCGCGACCCGCCGGAAACGGTGGCGAAGAAGATCCGCACCATGCCGACCGACCCGGCGCGGGTGAAGCGGAGCGATCCGGGCAATCCGGATTTGTGCCCGGTGTGGCAGCTGCACCTGGTCTACTCCGATCAGGAAACAAGGGATTGGGTGCGTCAGGGATGCACGACGGCGGGAATCGGATGCCTCGAGTGCAAGCAGCCGGTCATCGACGCGGTGCAGGCGGAGCTGGCCCCGATGCGCGAGCGCGCGCAGACCTATCTCGACGACCCGACCCTGGTCAAGAACATCATCGCCGACGGCTGCGACAGGGCGCGCAAGCTGGCGGGCGAGACCATGCGCGACGTGCGCGAAGCGATGGGATTGACCTACAGCTGATGATCGATCCGGTGCAGCAGACCATCCCGACGCCGGTCGCCAGGCTCTACGGCGAGCCGATGATCGAGCTCCCGCAGGACCTCTACATCCCGCCGGATGCGCTCGAGGTGATTCTCGAGGCGTTCCAGGGGCCGCTGGACCTTCTGCTGTATCTCATCCGCAAGCAGAATCTCGATATTCTCGACATCCCGATGGCGCCGCTTACGCGCCAGTACCTCGAGTACGTGGAGGTGATGCGCTCGAAGAATCTCGAGCTCGCGGCGGAATATCTGGTGATGGCGGCGATGCTGATGTCCATCAAGTCGCGCATGCTGCTGCCGCGGCCGCCTTCCATGCCGGAAGAGGAGGAGGATCCGCGCGCGGAGCTGGTCAGGCGGCTGCTCGAATACGAGCAGATCAAGCAGGCGGCGCAGAAGCTCGACGCGCTGCCGCAGGTGGGGCGCGACGTGGTGGCGATCTCGGTCTGGATAGAGAAGACGGTCGAGGAACGGCTGCCGGAGGTCCACTCGCGGGACCTCGCCGAGGCCTGGCGCAGTCTGCTCAACCGGGCCCGGCTGGCCAAACACCACCGGGTTTCGCGCGAAGAGCTGTCGGTGCGCGCGCACATGAGCGCCGTTCTGCGCCGGCTTCGCGATCAGCGGGTGCTCGAATTCGCGGAGCTTTTCGATCCCGCGCGCGGCGTCGCCGTGCTGGTCGTCAATTTCCTGGCGATCCTCGAGCTGGCGCGCGAGCTGCTGATCGAAATTACGCAGGCCGAATGTTTTGCCCCGATTTACGTAAAATTGACCGATGCTGAGCCCCACTGAAGCCAAACGCGTGATCGAGGCGGCGCTTCTCGCCTCGCGGGAGCCCTTGTCGCTGGCCGAGCTCAAACGCCTGTTCGAAGACGGAATCGGCGCGGACACGCTGCGCCGTCTGCTCGGCGAATTGCGCGAGGAGTGGAACGGGCGCGCGGTCGAGCTCGTCAACCTCGCCAGCGGCTGGCGGTTCCAGACCAGGCCCGAGTTTCAATCGTACGTCGAGCGCCTCAATCCGGAGCGGCCGCCGCGATATTCGCGCGCGGTCATGGAGACCCTGGCGATCATCGCGTACCGGCAGCCGGTGACCCGCGGTGACATCGAGGACATCCGGGGCGTCGCGGTATCGGCGCAGATCGTCCAGACGCTGGAAAGCCGCGGCTGGATCGACGCGGTCGGCCATCGGGAGACGCCCGGCCGGCCGGCGCTCTACGCGACCACCAGGGCGTTCCTGGACGACCTCGGTTTGCGCTCGCTGGAAGAGCTGCCCCCGCTCGACGAAATCGCCAGGACACTGCAAGTTGAGTCCGACGCCACCCAAACCGCCGAGAGCGACTCGCAGCCGCCGACCGCGCCCGAAGAGCACGCCGAGTCGACCACCGGCGCCTGAGGCTGGCGCGCCGCAGCGTCTGCAAAAGCTGCTTGCGGCGGCTGGTCTCGGCTCCCGGCGCGAAATCGAGCACTGGATCAGCGCCGGCCGCGTGTCGGTGGACGGACGCGTGGCGGGCCTTGGCGACCGGGCGAGCCCCTCGGACAGAGTCTGTGTCGACGGCCGGCCGGTCAGCTTGCGCGCGCCGGGCGCCCCGGCGCGGGTCATTCTGTATCACAAGCCGGTCGGCGAGCTCGTGACGCGCCGGGATCCGGGCGGCCGGCCCACCGTTTTCGACCGTCTGCCGCCGCTCGAGGGAGGCAAATGGGCGGCGGTGGGGCGCCTGGACCTCAACACCTCGGGCCTGCTGCTGTTGACCGATTCGGGCGAACTCGCGAACCGGTTGATGCACCCCCGATTCGGCATGCTGCGCGAGTACGCGGTGCGGGCGCTCGGGAGGCTGGGCCCCTCCGAGCGTCGCCGGCTGCTGGCCGGGATCGAGCTGGAAGACGGTCTGGCGGCGCTGGAGCGGATAGACGCTCAGGCGGGGGACGCCGGCGCCAACCGCTGGTACCGGGTCGCGCTGCGGGAGGGACGCAACCGCGAGGTGCGGCGCCTGTTCGAGGCGATCGGCATGAGGGTGAGCCGCTTGATCCGGACCGCCTACGGCCCGGTGCAGCTTCCACGCGAGCTGTTGCCCGGCCAGTGGCGCGAGCTGGAGCCGCGCCGCGTGCGCGATTTGCTGAGCGCGACGGAGCGATCAGGCGACGGTGCCGCGGCGGGATTGTCTCGGGCGGAAAAAGCTGTTAAACTTCAAAAGCTTTAGGGCTCGATGCGGCTTATTCGAGCCGAAAAAACACGATGGGCTTCGGCCCATTTTTTGTTTGCGCAGCCGAACGGGAATATGGGGGCGATCGCCGGCCTAGTGGAGCCCGCCGTCACGGGGCTCGGTTTCGAGCTGGTCGACACCCAGGTGTCGAGCAGAGGCCGGATGGTGCGCGTCTTTATCGATAAGCCGGGCGGCGTGTCGGTAGACGATTGTGCCGACGTCAGCCATCACCTGACGCGCGTGTTTGCGGTGGAAGGGATCGATTTCGACCGTCTCGAGGTCTCTTCGCCCGGCCTTGACCGGCCGCTGCGCAAGGCCGTGGACTTCGAGCGTTTCGCGGGACAGCGGGTCGATGTACGGATGCGCGTACCCGACTCGAGCGGCAGGCGCCGATTCGTCGGCACGCTGCGGGGATTGATTGGAGGGGTCGCGACGTTGATCGTCGACGGCCAGGAAGTTGAGTTGAATCTCGCGGACATGGAGCGGGCACGGCTCGTTCCGGACCTGTGAGGACTTTGGAGAGTACTCAATGAGTCGTGAAATACTGCTTCTGGTAGACGCCCTCGCGCGGGAGAAGAACGTCAATCGGGACGTCGTCTTCGCGGCGCTGGAGATGGCGCTTGCCTCGGCGACCAAGAAGCGCTTCAGCGACGACGTGGACGTGCGCGTCGCCATCGACCGCAACACAGGAAACTACGATTCGTTCCGCCGCTGGAAGGTCGTGGCGGACGATGCGCTCGAGGTACCCGCGGCGCAGATCGCGCTGTCCGAGGCGCAGCAACGCAAGGCGGACATCCAGCTCGAGGAATACGTCGAGGAGCCGCTGGAGCCGATCGAATTCGGGCGCATCGGGGCGCAGACCGCGAAGCAGGTGATCCTGCAGCGCATCCGCGATGCCGAGCGCGAGCAGATTCTCAACGATTTTCTTTCGCGGGGCGACGAACTCGTCACCGGCACCGTGAAGCGGATGGAGCGCGGCAGCGCGATCGTGGAATCGGGACGGCTTGAAGCGCTCTTGCCGCGCGACCAGATGATTCCCAAGGAGAACCTGCGTATCGGCGATCGGGTGCGGGCGTGGGTGATGAAGATCGATCGCGGTGCGCGTGGTCCGCAGCTCATCCTGTCGCGCACCGCGCCGCAGTTCATCATGAAGCTGTTCGAGCTCGAGGTGCCGGAAATCGAGGAGGGGTTGCTCGAGATCAAGTCGGCGGCCCGCGACCCCGGAATCAGAGCCAAGATCGGCGTGCATTCGAACGACAAGCGGATCGATCCGATCGGTACCTGTGTCGGCATGCGCGGCTCGAGGGTGCAGGCCGTCACGCAGGAGCTGGCCGGCGAACGGGTCGACATCGTGCTGTGGTCGGCGGATCCGGCGCAATTCGTGATCGGCGCGCTGGCTCCGGCCGAGGTGAGCTCGATCGTGGTCGACGAAGAGAAGCACGCGATGGATGTGGTGGTGGACGAGGAGAACCTCGCCATCGCGATCGGTCGCAGCGGACAGAACGTGCGCCTCGCCTCGGAGCTGACGGGCTGGCAGATCAACCTGATGACGGAAGAGGAGTCCGCCAGCAAGCAGGCTGAAGAAAGCGGGCGTACGCGAAGCCTCTTCATCGAGCGGCTGGACGTCGACGAGGAGGTCGCGGATATCCTCATCCAGGAGGGCTTCTCGACCTTGGAGGAGATCGCCTACGTGCCGATCAACGAGCTGCTCGAGATCGAAGCCTTCGACGAGGACACGGTCAACGAGCTGCGCAATCGTGCGCGCAATGCGCTGCTGGTCGCGGCGATCGCGAACGAGGAAAAAGTCGAGGGGGTCGAGGCCGACCTTCTCCAGCTGGATGGAATGGATACGCAACTCGCCGCCAAGCTTGCGGAGGGCGGCGTGAAAACGCGCGACGACCTCGCCGATCTCGCGGTCGACGAGCTCGCAGAGCTCAGTGGCATCGACGAGGAGCGCGCAAAGACCCTGATCATGGCCGCACGCGCGCATTGGTTCGCGGACGAGGCGGCCCCCGAGCAGGCAGAGCACAAGGAGGTTCAGTAACGTGGCTCAAACCAGCGTCGCACAATTCGCCAGCGAGCTAAAGGTACCGCCGTCGGTTTTGCTCGAGCAGCTGCGCGCCGCGGGCGTGGAAAAGCGCGTCCCCGAGGACTCGTTGACGGAGCAGGACAAATCGCGGCTTCTCGAGTATTTGCGCAAGTCGCACGGCTCGGCCGAGGGGAAGAACAAGATCACGCTCACCCGCAAGCAAACGAGCGAGATCAAGAAGTCCGACTCGTCGGGCAAGGCGCGCACGATCCAGGTCGAGGTGCGCAAGAAGCGCGTATTCGTGAAGCGCGACCCGGCGGAGGCCGCGGCCGAGGCGGCGGAGGAACTGGCTGCGGCCGCACCTGCGGCCGAAAAGGAGGCGCCGGCAGCGGCGCCCGCGGCAGCGACGCTGGACGCCAAGGAGATCGAGCTTCGGGAGGACGAGGCGCGCCGGCAGCGGCAGCTGGCCGAAATCCAGGCGCAGGAGTTGCGCGAGAAGCAGGAGCGCGAAAAGCGCGAAGCGGAGCAGAAGCAAGCGGAACGCGAAGCCCAGGCGGCGCTTCAGAAGGCGGCCGTGGCGGGCGCCGCGCCGGCAGGCTCGGACGGCACGCTGCACGCGCCGAAGCCCAAGGGTGACGAGGGCAAGAGCGAGAAGAAAGCGAAGAAGGTGAAGACCACCACCGTCCTGCGGGACGATTCCGTGCGGCGGCGCATGATCAAGACGCGCGGCGACGCCGGCGGCGGGGTCGGGGGCTGGCACGGGCGCGGCGGAGCGCGCCATCGTCCGTCCTCGAGCGCGTCGGAGCAGGCCACGTTTGCGCAACCGGCGGAGCCCATCGTGCGGGAGGTCGCGGTACCCGAAACGATTACCGTCGGCGAGTTGGCGCACAAGATGTCGGTCAAGGCTGCGGAAGTCATCAAGACCATGATGAAGCTCGGCAGCATGGTGACGATCAACCAGGTGCTGGACCAGGAAACCGCGATGATCGTGGTCGAGGAAATGGGCCACAAGGGCAAGCTCGCGAAGCTGGAGGATCCGGAAGCCTATCTGACCGACGTGCAGCACGAGGAGGCGGAGGCGGTGACGCGTCCGCCGGTCGTGACGGTGATGGGGCACGTCGACCACGGCAAGACTTCGCTGCTGGACTACATCCGCCGGGCCAAGGTGGCCGCCGGCGAGGCCGGGGGCATCACGCAGCATATCGGCGCCTACCACGTGGAGACGCCGCGCGGGGTCGTCACCTTCCTGGATACGCCGGGTCACGAGGCGTTTACGGCGATGCGCGCGCGCGGCGCCAAGGTGACCGACCTGGTGATTCTGGTCGTCGCCGCAGACGACGGCGTCATGCCGCAGACGATCGAGGCGATCAATCATGCCAAGGCTGGGGGAGTGCCGCTCGTCGTGGCGATCAACAAGATCGACAAGCCGGAAGCGAACCCCGAGAAGGTCAAGCAGGAGCTGCTGAGCCACGGCGTCGTCCCCGAGGAGTACGGCGGCGACGCGCCGTTCGTGCCCGTTTCCGCCAAGACCGGACAGGGCATCGACGAACTGCTCGAACGGGTGCTGCTGCAGGCCGAGATCCTCGAGCTCAAGGCTCCCGTCGACGCGCTGGCCAAAGGGGTCGTGATCGAGGCGCGGCTGGACAAGGGGCGCGGACCGGTCGCTTCGCTTCTGGTCCAGTCCGGAACGCTCAAGCGCGGCGACGTCGTCCTTGCGGGAGCGGTGTTCGGCAAGGTGCGCGCGATGGTCGACGAGAATGGCCGCTCGATTCAGTCCGCCGGACCCTCGATTCCGGTCGAGATCCATGGCCTGTCGGAGGTGCCGCTCGCGGGCGAGGAGGCCATCGTCATGGCGGACGAGCGCAAAGCGCGCGAGATTGCGCTGTTCCGGCAGGGGAAATACCGGGACGTCAAGCTTGCCAAGCAGCAGGCGGCGAAGCTCGAGAACGTGTTCGAGCAGATGGGCGAGGGGGAAAAGAAGACTCTCGCGATCGTGCTCAAGGCCGATGTCCAGGGCTCGCAGGAGGCGCTCGCGCACGCCCTCTCGCGGCTGTCGACCGACGAGGTGAAGGTGAACGTGGTGCACGCCGGCGTCGGCGGGATCACGGAATCGGACGTCAATCTCGCCATGGCCTCGCACGCGGTGATCATCGGGTTCAATACCCGCGCCGACGCCACCGCGCGAAAGCTGATCGAGAGCGCGGGCGTGGAGGTGCGCTACTACAACATCATTTACGAGGCGGTCGAAGAGATCAAGGCTGCGCTGTCCGGCATGCTTGCGCCGGAACGCAAGGAGCAGGTGATCGGGCTGGTGGACGTGCGGCAGGTGTTCCGCATCTCGAAGGTCGGAGCCGTCGCCGGTTGCTACGTGCTGGAAGGCAACGTCAAGCGGGGGGCACAGGTGCGCCTGCTGCGCGACAACGTCGTGATCCACACCGGCGACATCGATTCGCTGAAGCGTTTCAAGGAGGACGTGCGCGAGGTCAAGGCCGGCTTCGAGTGCGGCATTTCGCTGAAGAATTTCAACGATCTGCAAGAAGGCGACCAGCTCGAAGTGTTCGAAGTGCTGGAAGTCGCCCGCACCCTGTAGGGCCGCCATGTCGCGCCAGAGCGGCCGCGCTCAAAAGGTGGCGGATCAGATCCAGCGGGAGCTCTCCACGATCCTGCACCGGGAGCTGCGCGACCCGCAGGTCGGCATGATTACGCTGACCGGCGTGGAGCTGTCTCCGGATTGCGCCCACGCGACCGTGTATTTCACCTGCCTCGACAGCGCGCACGTGGCCGACGCCGAAGCGGGCCTGCGGCGGGCCACCGGCTTTCTGCGTAGCCAGCTGGCGAAGCGGATCAAGCTCTATGCGGCGCCCGAGCTTCGCTTTGCCTACGACGAATCGGTCGAGCGCGGCTCGCATCTGTCGCAGCTGATCGATAGCGTCAGCGGGGAGCGCAAGAGCTGAGCGGTGCCGCGAGAACGGTGCGTCGGCGCCTCGATGCGGCGCTTTTGCTCGACAAGCCGGTCGGGCTGAGCTCGAACGCAGCCCTGCAGGTCGCGAAACGCCTGTTTCGCGCCGCCAAGGCCGGCCACGCCGGAACCCTCGATCCGCTCGCCTCCGGGCTGCTGCTGGTGCTTTTCGGGGACGCGACGAAATTCGCGACGTCGCAGCTCGAGGCGGACAAGACCTACCTGGCATCGGTTCGTCTGGGCGTGACGACCTCGACCGGCGACGCGGAGGGCGAGGTCACCGGAGGGCGCCCGGCCGCGATCACGCCGGCGCAGGCCGAAGCGGTCCTGGCGGGATTGCGCGGTGCGATCACGCAGGTTCCGCCGATGTATTCGGCCCTGAAATTCGGCGGGCGGCCTCTTTATGCGCTGGCGCGGGAGGGGGTCGAGGTGGAGCGCAGCCCGCGCGAGGTCGTCATCCACGAGCTCGAACTGATCGCGCTCGAGGCAGACCTGCTGGACTTGCGCGTGCGCTGCAGCAAGGGGACCTACGTGCGGACCCTGGCGGAGGATATCGGCGCGGCGCTCGGCACCGGCGCACACCTGGCGGCCCTGCGCCGCATCGCGGCCGGCCGGCTGCGCGTCGAGGACGCCACCGGCCTCGAGGCGCTCGAGAAGCTGGGAGAGGCTGAACGCGACGCCAGACTGCTGCCGCTGGACGCCCTCGTCGGCGACTGGCCGCGGCTGGATTGCGGGGCGGAAGCCGAGGCGCGCCTGCGCAACGGGCAGACGATCAGCGTTCCCCACGCGCCGGAAGGGGAATGCGTCGCCTACGGCCCGGACGGGCTGATCGGGCTCGCCCTCGGTGACGGGGCGGGCAGGGTACGGCCGCTCCGGCTCACCGCCCCCAGCGCCGCGCGAGAAGCGCAAGCGGCTGAAATACCTAAATAATCCTTGTGAACGGCGCGAGGCTTCGGTTAAAATCCCGGTTTGCACGCAGAGAGAAGACGAGATCATGGGTTTGCAGGTCGCGCAGAAGGCGCAAGTCGTTCAGAATTTTCAGCGCTCCGGTAACGATACCGGCTCGCCGGAAGTGCAGGTCGCGCTTTTGACGGAGCGCATCAACGGGCTTTCCGAGCACTTCAAAAGTCACGTCAAGGATTTCCACTCGCGTCGCGGCCTGCTGAAGCTGGTGAGCCAGCGGCGCAAGCTGCTCGACTATCTGAAGCGCACGGACGCAGACAAGTACCGGTCGCTGATCGAGCGACTGGGCCTTCGCAAGTAACTTCTCCCTCGATGCTTCGACGGAAAACGCTCATTCAACGGATGAGCGTTTTCATTTTTTGCGTCAGCTGCTTGCTCTGAGCGCGGCGCCCGGGTGGCGCCTCCGCGGCGCGCCTTGTCTGTAGAGGAAACTGGCTTTGAATCCAATCAAGAAAACGTTTACCTACGGTTCCCAAGAGGTCACCTTAGAAACCGGCGAGATCGCCCGCCAGGCGCACGGCGCGGTGCTGTGCACCATCGACGACACGGTCGTGCTGGCGACCGTCGTGGCCGCGAAGGAGGCGCGTCCGGGACAGGAATTTTTCCCGCTGACGGTCGACTACGTCGAGAAAACCTACGCCGCAGGCAAGATTCCCGGCGGTTTCTTCAAGCGCGAGGGTCGTCCTTCGGAGAAGGAAACCCTGACCTGCCGGCTGATCGACCGGCCTATCCGGCCGCTTTTCCCGGACGGTTTCTACAACGAGGTGCAGGTCGTCGCGACCGTGATGTCCTGCAATCCGGAAGTCGACCCGGATATTCCGGCAATGATCGGAGTGTCGGCGGCGCTGACCCTGTCCGGAATCCCGTTCAGCGGACCGATCGGCGCCTGTCGCGTCGGCTACATCGACGGCGAGTACGTTCTCAACCCGACCGCCACGCAACTGAAGAGCTCGAAGCTGAATCTGGTCGTGGCGGGCACCGAGCAGGGCGTGCTGATGGTCGAGTCCGAGGCGCAGGAATTGCCCGAAGACGTGATGCTGGGCGCGGTCGTGTTCGGCCACGAGCAGATGCAGGCGGCGATCCGGACGATCGACGAGCTGGCGGAGGTGGCGGGCAAGCCGGCCTGGGATCTGCAGCTTCCGGGAAAGAACGAAGCCCTGGTTGCGCGAGTGAAGGAGCTGGCCGAGAAGGATCTGCAGGATGCCTTCAACATGCGGCAGAAGCAGGCTCGCAATACGCGGCTCGGCGAGATTCGCAAGGGCACGCTTGCCAAGCTGCAGGACGAGGCGAAGGACAGCGGCACCGAGATCAACAGCAACGAGATCAAGGACATATTCTTCGATCTGGAAGCGGGCATCGTGCGCAGCCAGATCCTCGACGGCGAGCCGCGCATCGACGGCCGCGATACGCGGACCGTGCGCCCGATCACGATCCGCCCCGGAGTTCTGCCGCGGACCCACGGCTCGGCGTTGTTTACGCGCGGCGAAACGCAGGCCCTGGTGACGGTCACCCTGGGCACCGGACGCGACGAGCAGATCATCGATGCCCTGATGGGCGAATACCGCGAGCGCTTCATGCTCCACTACAACATGCCTCCCTACGCGACCGGAGAAACGGGGCGGATGGGGACCCCGAAGCGGCGCGAAGTCGGTCACGGCCGGCTCGCGAAGCGGGCGCTGGCGGCGGTGCTGCCCTCCGCGGAGGATTTCGGCTATTCCATGCGGGTGGTGTCGGAGATCACCGAGTCGAACGGCTCGTCTTCGATGGCCTCGGTCTGCGGCGGCAGCCTGGCGCTGATGGACGCGGGGGTGCCGATCAAGGCGCACGTCGCCGGCATCGCGATGGGGCTGATCAAGGAAGGCAAGCGCTTTGCGGTGCTGACCGACATCCTCGGCGACGAAGATCATCTGGGCGACATGGACTTCAAGGTCGCGGGCACCGAGCAGGGCATCACCGCCCTGCAGATGGACCTCAAGATCGAGTCGATCACCAAGGAGATCATGCGGGTGGCGCTCGACCAGGCCCGCGAAGGCCGGATGCACATCCTCGGCCTGATGCAGCAGACGATCGACCATTCGAGGCAGGAGGTGTCGACCTTCGCGCCGCGCATCATCAAGATCAAGATCAACCCGGAGAAGATCCGCGACGTCATCGGCAAGGGCGGCGTCGTCATCCGCGGCCTGCAGGAAGCGACCGGCGCGACGATCGAGATCGAGGACGACGGCACGGTGTCCATCGCCTCGACGAGCGCGGAAGGCGGCGAGGCGGCGAAGGAGAAGATCCTCGAGCTCACGGCGGACGTCGAGGTCGGCAAGATCTACGAAGGTCCCGTGCTGCGCCTGCTCGATTTCGGCGCGATCGTCCAGCTGCTTCCCGGGCGCGACGGCCTGCTGCACATCTCGCAGATCAGCAACGAGCGGGTCAACGCGGTGTCGGACCACCTCAAGGAAGGCCAGATCGTCAAAGTGAAGGTGCTCGAGGCCGACGACAAGGGCCGCGTGCGGCTGTCGATGAAGGCGATCAATCCGCCCGAGACCGCCAAGCAGAACTAGAGCAGGACTCAGGCAGAACAAAAAAGGGCGCCTCGGCGCCCTTTTTCATTCCGGTCCCGCGGAGCGTTACTTCGCGACCTGCCTTTCGCGCATTTCGTCGAGCGTCTTGCAGTCGATGCAGAGCGTCGCGGTGGGGCGGGCCTCGAGCCGCTTGAGGCCGATCTCCACCCCGCAGCTGTCGCAGTAGCCGTATTCGTTGGCGTCGATCCGGCCGATCGTTTCGTCGATCTTCTTGATCAGCTTGCGCTCCCGGTCCCGGTTGCGAAGCTCGAGCGCCATATCGGACTCCTGGCTGGCGCGGTCGTTCGGGTCCGCGAACACCGTGGCCTCGTCCTGCATGGTGTGCACGGTGCGATCGATCTCCTCCGAAAGCTCGGCTTTGAGCTGCTCCAGGATCTTCCGGAAGTGCGTACGCTGGCGCGCGTTCATGTACTCCTCGCCCTTCTTCGGGGCGTACGGCGTGAAGCTCTTCCGGGTCAGTTCGACAGCCATTTATGCGGTGGCCTGAAAATAGGAAAGGCGCTTTTTAGCAGAAATACACCCCTGCCGCAAGCAAACTCTATGCGCTCTTATCTGCCCGTTCTGAATGGGTTTTTCGTTGCCCGGGACGCCCTCGCGGAGTATCATGTGCGACCGTTTTTCGGGGTGTGGCGCAGCCTGGTAGCGCGCTTGCTTTGGGAGCAAGATGTCGGGAGTTCGAATCTCTCCACCCCGACCAGCTTTGCAGGCAGGCTGCCCGTAGCTCAACTGGATAGAGCACCAGCCTTCTAAGCTGGGGGTTGTGGGTTCGATTCCCGCCGGGCAGGCCACAGCGGCCGAAAACGGCTGCGCAATGCGCAGGCAAGGCGGCAGTTTCGAAGCTTCCAGTTGCACGACGGTGGCCGTAGCTCAACGGTAGAGTCCTGGATTGTGATTCCAGTTGTTGTGGGTTCGAGTCCCATCGGCCACCCCAATTCTTCCCTGCGCAGTGAAGAATGCCAATCGAGCGCGAGCTCAAGTTCCGCCTTCCGGCGCGCGCTGCGCCCCGCGTCTGGAAATTGCTGCCGGGCAAACCCGCTGTTCGCCGCAAGCAGGTAGATAGCGTCTACTACGACACGCCGGAGCGGCGCCTGCTCGCTGCGCGGTCGGCGCTGCGGCTGCGGCGCGACGGCCGCAGGCATCTCATCGCCTTCAAGCACGAGCGCGCGCCGGCTTCCGGGCTGGCGCAAAGAGACGAGTGGGAGGCCGGCGTCGCGAGCGCGGAGCTGGAGCTCGGCGCGCTGCCCCTAGGCAGGATCCGCCGGCGCAGCGGACTCGACCTGAGGCGACTCGCGCCCCGGCTCGCGCCGGTGTTCGAGACGCGCTTTACGCGCATGGCCGCCGAGGTAACGCTGGGGTCCGGAACGGTCGTCTCGGTCTGCCTTGACCGCGGGTCGATCGCCGCCGGGCGCCGCCGCGAGGCGCTCGAGGAGCTCGAGATCGAGCTGCGCGAGGGCAGCCTGGACGCGATGCTCGCGTTCGCCGCAAAGCTGGTGGCGCCGCTGCGGCTTCGGCTCGAGCCGCGCAGCAAGGCCGAGCGCGGCTACCGGCTCGCCGCCCGCGAGCGCTCGGCTCCGCTGAAGGCCGAGCCGCCCACGTTGAGGCGGGACGATCCGGCGCGGGAAGGCTTGGCGGCGGTGCTGCGCGCCTGCCTGGGGCAGGTGGAAGGCAATGTGCCGGGTCTCATATGCTTCGACGATCCCGGCTACCTGCATCAGCTGCGCGTCGGCATGCGGCGTTTGCGCGCCGCGCTGCGCGGCTTCGACGGGCCCGGTGAGCGCAAGGAGTTCGAGGCGCGGACGGCGGAGCTGAAGGCGCTGATGCGCGGGCTCGGCGAGGCGCGCGACTGGGATGTGTTCTGCGCAAGGATTGGCCCGGCGCGCGCGCCGGGAGTCGCGAGGAAGGCGCGGGCCCGGCGCGCGGCTGCGCGAAGGGCGGCGCGGGAGCTGGTGCAATCGGCCCGCTTCCAGAAGTTCGTGCTGGAAATGCTGCAAGGCGTGGAGGCGCGTGCGGCCGGGGCGCGACGCAGGCGGGGGCCCCTCGTCGCGGAGCATGCAGCACGCACGCTGCAACGCCTGGAGCGCAAAGTGATGCAGCGCCGGGCAGAAGGCGATTGGAGCGACGCAGCGCGGCGCCACCGGCTGCGTATCGCCGTCAAGCGCCTGCGCTACGCCTGCGACGGGTTCGCCTCGCTCTACGAAACGCGCAAGTTCAGGATCTACCTCGAGCGGCTCGAGGCGCTGCAGGATCTGCTGGGCGAGCTGAACGACGTCGCCGTGGCGCGACGCCTGCTGGGCGAGCTTCGTGCCGGGCGCGACGAGGTCGAGCGCCTGCTCAGGAGCTGGACCCGGCGCGAGCGCCGCCTGATCGCAGAGCTGGACGGCGCCTGGCGCGCTTGGAAGAAGACGCGCTTGCCGAGGTGACCGGGAGCTGGTCGCGCTCCAGCAGGAAGACGTGCTCCGGCCCTGCGCTGCTGTCCAGCCATACGAAAGGGAGCGCGGGAAAGGCGCGCTCCAGGGCGCGCCGGTTGTGGCCGATCTCGCACACCAGCAGCCCGCCGGGCGCGAGATGCGCGCGCGCGCCGGCGAGGATGCCCCGCACGAGATCGAGCCCGTCGGCGCCGCCGGCGAGCGCGATGCGCGGCTCGTGCCGGTGCTCGGCCGGCAGGGCGCGCATCGAAGCGGCCTTGACGTAGGGCGGGTTGCTGACGATCAGGTCGTAGCGGCGGCCGCCGAGGGCGGCGAACAGATCCGAGCGAACCAGCCGAATGCGGCGTCCCAGGCGGTAGCGCGAGACGTTGCGGCGCGCGACCGCGAGCGCCGCGGCCGACAGATCGGAGGCATCGACCCGCGCCGCGGGAAAGCGCCCGGCCAGCAATACGGCCAGGCAGCCCGAGCCGGTGCAAAGATCGAGCGCGTGCCGCAGCGGGCGCCGCAGCCAGGGCGCGAATCCCTCGCGCGCGAGCTCGGCGATGAAGGAGCGGGGGATGATCACCCGGGGGTCGACATAGAAGCTGTACTCGCCCAGCCATGCCTCCTTGAGAAGGTAGGCGACGGGAATCTTCTCGCGCACGCGCCGCTCGACGAGCGCCGAGATTCTGCGGTTCTCGGTCGGCGTCAGGACGCGCTTCAGGTGCGGGCGCAGGTCGTCGAGCGGCAAGCGCAGGGCGTGGAGAATGATCCAGGCCGCGTCGTCTCTCGCGTTGTGGGTCCCGTGGCCATAGTGCAGGCCCGCGCGCTCGAAGCGGCCCACGCTAGCGCGGAAGATTCCGCCCACCGTGACGGGCGCGGGCGGCGAGCTCATGGCCGCGCTAGGGGAGGAGGGTCCTGAGCACGTCGAGGTAGATCCTGGGCAGCTGCTCCAGCGCGCCGAGCTCGATGTTCTCGTTCAATTTGTGAATGCTCGCGTTGACCGGGCCCAGCTCGACGATCTGCGGACAGATGCGGGCGATGAAGCGCCCGTCGGAGGTGCCGCCCAAGGTGGACAGCTCCGGCGTTCTGCCGGTGTGGGTCCTGACCGCGCGCTTGACCGCCTCCACGAGCTCCCCGCTGCGGGTGACGAACGGACGGCCCGAGAGCCTCCACTCCAGGCTGTAGTCGAGCCCGTGCCGGCGCAGGACGTCCTCCAGCCGCTGCTGCAGGGATTGATCGGTGCTCGCGGCGCAGAATCGGAAATTGAATTCGACCTCGAGCGAGCCGGGAATGACGTTGTTGGCGCCGGTGCCCGCGTGGATGTTGGAGATCTGCCAGGCGGTGGGGGGGAAGTGCTCGTCGCCGTCGTCCCAGTGGGTGGCCGCGAGCTCGGCCAACGCCGGGGCGAACAGATGAACCGGATTTCGGGCCAGCTGCGGATACGCGATGTGCCCCTGGATGCCCCTGACGACGAGCCGCCCCGACAGCGAGCCGCGGCGCCCGTTCTTGATCGTGTCTCCCAGCGCGTTCACCGAAGAAGGCTCGCCGACCACGCAATAGTCGATCGATTCGCCGCGCTGCTCGAGCTTCTCGACCACGCGCGCCGTGCCGTCTACCGAGGGGCCTTCCTCGTCCGAGGTGATGAGCAGGGCGAGCGATCCGGAATGCGCGGGGCGCTCCCTTACGAAGGCCTCGGCGGCGCACACGAAGGAGGCGATCGAGGACTTCATGTCGGCCGCGCCCCGCCCGTAGAGCGCGCCGTCGCGGAGGGTCGGCACGAACGGATCGGACTGCCATTGATCGAGCGGCCCGGGCGGCACCACATCCGTGTGGCCCGCGAAGCACAGCAGCGGATGCGCGTCGCCGCGGCGCGCCCACAGATTGGTCACCTCGCCGCAGGCAAGCCGTTCGCATTTGAATCCGACCGCCTCGAGGCGGTTCGCGATCAGGCCCTGGCAGCCGGCGTCGTCGGGCGTCACCGAGCGGCGCGCAATCAACTCCTGCGCGAGCGCCAGCACGCCCTCTGTCATCGCCGCGGTCACTCCAGGTCGATCTTGATGTCCCTGAACTGCGTGATATCTCCCGTGCGGGAGAAGGGATCTTCGGTGGGGTCTTTCTTGCCTTTCGAGGAAGGAGCCGGCGCCTCGCGCGGGAGCTCGCCGGTCTGCTCCGGGGCGACATCCCCGGTGGCGTCTCCGGCAGTGGCCTGGTTGATCAGCCACAGCATGTTGGTGGCGGAGTCGGCGTTGGACAGCGCCTCGTCCTGGGTGATCTGGCCTTCCATGAAGAGCTTGAACAGCGCCTGCTCGAAGGTCTGCGAGCCGGGCGCCATGCTCTTCTCGAGCGCCTCCTTGATCTCGTTGAGCTCCCCCTTCTGGATCAGCTCCTGTACGTGCCGGGTATTGAGGAGCACTTCCACCGCGGCCGCGCGGCGGCCGGACTTGGTTCGCACCAGCCGCTGCGAAACCACGGCCTGCAGGGTCGCGCCCAGGTCCAGCAGCAGGCTGGGGCGATTCTCCAGGGGATAGAAATTGATGATCCGGTTCATCGCGTGGTAGCTGTTGTTGGCGTGCAGCGTCGCGAGGCAGAGGTGTCCGGACTGGGCATAGGCGAGCGCCATCGCCATGGTTTCCTTGTCGCGGATCTCGCCGATCAAGATGCAATCCGGTGCCTGGCGCAGCGCATTGCGCAGCGCCACGTAGAAAGCCTTGGTGTCGGTCCCGATTTCGCGCTGATTGACGATCGATTTCTTGTTGGAGAAGATGAATTCGACCGGATCCTCCAGGGTGAGAATGTGGCCGGACTGGAGGGAGTTGCGGTAGTCCAGCATGGCCGCGAGCGAGGTGGACTTGCCCGACCCGGTCGCCCCGACCATGAGCAACAGGCCGCGCTTCTGCATGATCACTTCCCGCAGAATGGGCGGCAGCCCCAGGTTGTCCAGTTGCGGAACGGACCCCGGGATGTAGCGCACCACCACTGCCGGCGTCTGTTTCTGGCGAAACGCGCTGATCCTGAAACTGCCGACGCCTTGTATGGCGTAGCCGATGTTCAGCTCCATTTCTTCCTCGTATTCCCGGATCTGCTTTTCCGTGAGAATTTCGTACAGGAGCTGGCGGACGGTTTCCGCCGTCATGATCGTCTGATTGACGGGCATGGCAACGCCGTTGATCTTGATGTTGATCGGAGCGCCGACCGACAGGAAAATGTCCGAGGCGTTCTTCTCCGACATCAACTGGAACAATCGCTTCATCGCCGACATGGCTGTCCCCCCGACAACGTCATTGCACCGGCTCAATCGCCGCGCAGCAGTTCATTGAGACTGGTCTTGGCTCGGGTTTTCGCATCGACCTTCTTGACGATCACCGCGCAGTACAGCGCGCAGCTGCGATCGCCGGAGGGAAGCGTCCCGGGAACCACGACGGAGCCGGCCGGTACGCGCCCATAGATGATTTCGCCGCTCTCGCGGTCGAATATTCTGGTGCTCTGCCCGATGAACACTCCCATCGAGATCACGCTGTTTTCCTCGACGATCACCCCCTCGACGACCTCCGAGCGCGCGCCGATGAAGCAATTGTCCTCGATGATGACCGGGTTCGCCTGCAGCGGCTCCAGCACGCCTCCGATGCCGACGCCGCCGGACAGATGGACGTTCTTGCCGATCTGGGCGCATGACCCGACCGTCGCCCAGGTGTCGACCATGGTGCCTTCGTCGACGTAGGCCCCGATATTCACGTACGACGGCATCAGCACCACGTTCCTCGCGATGAACGCCCCGCGGCGCGCCATGGCCGGCGGAACAACGCGAAACCCGCCGGCGGAGAAAGCGTCCGCATCGTAACCGGCGAACTTGGACGGAACCTTGTCGTAGTAGCGGCTCGCGCCGCCCTCCATCAGGCGATTGTCCTCCAGGCGGAACGACAACAGGACCGCCTTCTTGATCCACTGGTGCGTCGTCCACGTCCCGCCCTCTTTCTCGCAGACTCGAAGGCTTCCGGCATCGAGCCCCGCGAGCACGTGCGCCACCGCTTCGCGCAGAGGCCCGGACGGGGAGGACGGATTGATCGTGGCCCGGCTTTCCCAGGCGTCGTCGATGATCTTGCGGGCAGATTCCATTTCCATCTCAAAGCGTACGGGTAAATCGGTTGACGCGCTCGACTGCCTCGACGCACTCGGCAAGCGGCGCAACGAGCGCGATGCGCACCCTGTTGCGCCCCGGATTTCCGCCCTGGGCATCGCGCGCAAGGAAACTGCCCGGCAGGACGAGAACATTATATTCTTGCTGCAAGCGGCGCGCGAAGTCGCGGTCGTCGATCGGGGTGCGGATCCACAGATAAAACCCCCCCTCGGGAAGGTAGGCCGAGAGCGGCGCGCGGAGCAGCGGAAGCACGGTGTGGAATTTTTCCGCATAGAGCCGGCGGTTTTCCCGCACGTGCTCCTCGTCGCCCCATGCCGCCACGGACGCCTGCTGCACGGAAAGGCTCATGGCCGATCCGTGATAGGTGCGATAGAGGAGAAAGTCACGCAGCAGCTTGGGGTCGCCGGCGACGAATCCGGAGCGCATTCCGGGAGCGTTGGAGCGCTTGGACAGGCTGGAGAACACCACCAGCCGGGAATAATCTTCCCTGCCGAGCTCGCGCGCGGCTTGCAGCGCGCCAAGGGGCGGGGTTGCCTCGTCGAAGTACAACTCCGAATAGCATTCGTCCGAGGCGATCGCGAACCCGTGGCGATCGGAAAGCTCGAACAGCAGCTTCCAGTCCGCCAGGCCCATGACGCTGCCGCTCGGGTTGGCCGGCGAGCACGCGTAAACGAGCCGGACATCCTTCCACACGGAGTCCGGCAGGCTGTCGTAGCGTGCGCGGAAGCCGGATTGCTCGTCCGCGTTGACGTACACCGGGGTCGCGCCCGCCAGGATCGCGGCGCCTTCGTAGATCTGATAGAAGGGATTGGGGCAAACCACCTTGCCCTTGCCCTCGCAGGGATCGATGACCGTTTGCGCGAATGCAAACAGCGCCTCGCGCGAACCATTGACCGGCAGCACTTCGCTCGCGGGGTCGATCGCCGGCAGCGAGTAGCGCCGCGCCAGCCAGCCGGCGATCGCTTCGCGCAAGGCCGGGGTGCCGGCCGTTGCGGGGTAGGCAGCGAGCCCGTCCAGCGCGCCGGTCAGCGCGTCGCGGATCAGCGACGGCGTAGGGTGCTTGGGTTCGCCGATCGACAGGTTGATCGGCCGCATCCCGGGGTTCGGCGTGACTCCGTGCAGCAACGCCCGCAGCCTCTCGAAAGCGTACGGCTGCAGCGCGGAAAGCCGGGGATTCATCGCCTCGGCTCGGCGCCGGGCAGACTGTCCAGCGCGACCGCGGGCGGCGGGCGCCAGCCGCGCTTGCGTTGCTCCGCGACGACGGTGGTGAACAGGCCGCCACGCACGTTGAAGCGCGCGCTGAGGCGCATGTATCGCGGCCGGGTCGCCCGGACGAGATCGTCCAGGATGCGGTTGGTGACGGCCTCGTGAAACGCGCCCTGGTCGCGGAACGACCAGACATACAGCTTGAGCGACTTCAGCTCCACGCACAGGCGGTCCGGGACGTAGTCGAGAACCAGGACGGCGAAATCCGGCTGTCCCGTGATCGGACACAGGCAGGTGAATTCCGGAATTTCGACGTGGATGCGGAAGTCGCGCCCGGGGCTCGGATTGGGGAACGTCTGGAGAGCTTTCTTGGGCGGGCGTGAAGCCATCGCTGCGGGCGAACAATAGTCGGGAACGTGCACGAAAATGGTATCATGCCGGACGTTTTTTCTGGCGGCGTTTCCCCGGCGCCGCAACCCATTTTTTCGATCTCGATTACGATCCGTGCGACTTACGCAGATCAAGCTTTCCGGATTCAAGTCATTCGTCGACCCGACCTCGATCCACGTGCCCGGACAGCTGGTCGGCATCGTGGGACCGAATGGCTGCGGCAAGTCCAACGTCATCGACGCCGTGCGGTGGGTGCTGGGCGAGTCGCGCGCCTCGGCGCTGCGCGGCGACTCGATGCAGGACGTCATCTTCAACGGCTCGGTGAACCGCAAGCCGCTCGCGCGCGCCAGCGTCGAGCTGATTTTCGACAACTCCCAGGGGCGCGCAGCCGGCCAATGGTCGCAATACGCCGAGATTTCGGTCAAGCGCGTGCTGCAGCGCGATGGCGAATCCTCGTATCACATCAACAATACGCATGTCCGGCGGCGTGACATTACCGACATGTTTCTGGGAACCGGCCTCGGCCCGCGCGCGTACGCGATCATCGAACAGGGGATGATTTCGCGCGTGATCGAGGCCAAGCCCGAGGAATTGCGGGTCTTCCTCGAGGAGGCAGCGGGCGTATCGAAGTACAAGGAGCGGCGGCGGGAAACCGAGAACAGGCTCTCGGACACCAAGGACAACCTCGCGCGGGTCACGGACATCCGGGTCGAGCTCGGATCGCAGATCGAAAAGCTCGAGACGCAGGCGGAGGTTGCGGGCAGGTACAAGGCGCTACAGGCCGATCTGCACCTCAAGCAGCACTTGTTGTGGTACTTGCGGCGGCGGGACGCGGCGAGCGAGCGCGAGCGTTACGCCAGGGAAATCGTCAAGACCGGCAACGAACTGGAAGCCGAGACGGCGAATCTCAGAGAAGTCGAGTCACACCTGGAAACGGCCCGCGCCGATCATTACAGGACGGGCGATTCCATGAATGCGGCGCAGGCGGCCCTGTACGGAGCCAACGCCGAGGTTGCGCGCCACGAGTCGGAGCTCCGCCACGTCGAAGAGGCGCGCCAGCGGCTGGAGCACCAGCACACCGAGCGGCTCGTCCAGTTGAATTCCTGGCGCGAGCAGCGTGCCCAGCTCACGCAGGCCCTGCATATGTGGGTCGCCCGCGCGGGCACGGCCAAGCAGCGAGTCGAGCAGGCTCAGGCACGGCTCGCGGAACAGAACGCCAGGCTGCCCGAGGCCGAACAATCGTTCCGCTCGGCGCAGGAGCGCCTGGGCGATGCGCGCAACCGGCTGGTCCAGGCGGAAAGCAGGCTTCAGCTCGAACAATCGAATCTTGCCCACCACGAGCGCAACATGCAGTCGCTCGAGCCGCGTCGGGAACGCCTCCAGGCGGAGCTGGAGACCCTCGTCAAGCCCGATCAGGCGGAGCTGGCGGTGCTCGATGAAACGATCGGCGGGATCGACGCGTCGATTTCGGAGGCGGAGGCGGGTATCGAGGCCTTGCAGGCCGAGTGCGCGCAGCTGGAGGAGCGGCACGCGCAGGCGCTCGACCGGGTCCAGGCGGCATCCCGTGAAGCGACTGCGGCGGAGGCGCAACTGGCGACGCTGCGCCAGATTCAGGCGGCTGCCGAAGACAATGCGCCCCTGCAGGAGTGGCTGGAAACACATGGTCTGTCCGGCTTGCCCAGGTTGTGGCAGAAGCTGCGCATCGACCCGGGTTGGGAGACCGCGGTGGAGTCCGTGCTGCGCGAGCGGCTGCACGCCCTGGAGCTTGCCGACCCGGCGTTGCTGGACAGGCTGGGGAGCGATCAGCCCCCCGTCAAAGCGAGCCTGTTCGCGCAAGGCGCCGGGACGATGCCCGAGGCGCTGCCCGGATATCCCTCCCTCGCCTCTAAGGTGCATGCCGCCGATACGGCCGTGTCGGGGGCCCTGTCCGACTGGTTCTCTGGGTTTTACGCCGCGGAAGCGGAGCCGGACCAGGCGGCGCGCGCCCGGCTGCCTGCCGGGGCCGTCCTGGTGAACCGCGCCGGGCATCAGTTCACCGCGCATACCTTGAGCTTCCACGCGCCTGACCCGACGGACGCGGGGCTGCTTGCGCGCCAGGGCGAAATCGAGGCGCTCGAAGGGCGCAGCGCGGAGCTCGAGGCACAGCTCGGTGCCGTGCGCGAAGCGCTCGCGTCCGTCGAAGCGGAGCTTACCGGGCGGCAGGCCGCGCTGGAGGATTCGCGCGACTCGCTTTCCGCGCGGCAGGGCGAGCGTCACGACCGTCAGATCGAGCGGCTCAAGCTCACTCAGGCGCTCGAGCGCTACAACGAGCGCAGTGCGCAGATCAGCGCCGAGTTGAGCGAAATCGCGCGCGATCTGGAGCTGAATAGCCGTCGCCTGCTGGAGTGCCGCGGGTCGGTCGAGCGCACCGGAGAGGAAATCCGCGTCGCGCGGGAAGGATTGGAAACAGTCAAGGCGGATCATCTTGCGGCCGAGGTTCGGCTGACGGATCAGCGGCGGGAGGTCCAGCAAGCCGAGCGCGCGGCGCAGGATGCGCTGTTCGGCGAACGCGAGTGCGCCTCCAAGATCAGCGAAATCGACAACTCGGTGCGTGTCATCGACCAGCAGATCGAGACCGCTGAGGTCGAGGTCGCGAAACTGGCCGAAGAACTGTCGGAAGACCCCGTCCCGGCGGTGCGCGCGGCGCTGGAAGCCGCCGTCGAGGCGCGTATCGCCTGCGAGAAAACCCTTGCGGAGGCCCGCAACGCGGTGGAGGCCGCGGCCGCAGTGCTGCGCAAGTTCGAGGAGGAGCGGCTGCAGATCGAGAGTCGGATCGCCCCTTTGCGCGATCGCGTCGGAGAACTGCGGCTGAAGGAACAGGCCGCCCAGATCAATCAAGACCAGTTCGAACAACAGCTGCGCGAGGCGAATGCCGACGAGCCAAGGCTCGAAAGCGAGGCGCAAGGAGCGCCGCGGCCATCGACGCTGCAAGGCGAGATCACCCGGCTGACGCAGGCGATCGACGAGCTGGGGGCGGTCAATCTTGCCGCACTGGAGGAGCTGCAAAGCAGCCGCGAGCGCAAGGCCTATCTCGACTCGCAGACAAGCGACCTGGAAGAGGCGGTCAATACGCTCGAGGACGCGATACGCCGCATCGACAGGGAAACGCGCGAACTGCTCAGGGAAATGTTCGACAGCGTCAACCGGCATTTCGGCAGCCTGTTCCCGGTCCTGTTCGGCGGCGGCGAGGCAAAGCTGATCATGACCGGAGAAGAGATCCTCGATGCCGGAGTTCAGGTCATGGCCCAGCCGCCGGGCAAGCGGAACACCAGCATCCATCTGCTCTCTGGAGGCGAAAAAGCGCTTACCGCGATCGCGCTGATTTTCTCGATGTTTCAGCTCAATCCCGCCCCTTTCTGCCTGCTCGACGAGGTGGATGCCCCGCTCGACGACAGCAATACCGAGCGGTTCTGCACGCTGGTGCGGCGGATGTCGGACCAAACGCAGTTTCTCTTTATCAGCCACAACAAGCTCACAATGGAGCTTGCGGCGCAGCTGGTGGGCGTCACGATGCCGGAGTCCGGCGTTTCGAGAGTCGTCGCGGTGGATATCGACGAGGCTCTGCGCATCCGAGAGGAGCTCGCGGCCTAACGGCGACCGGCGCAAACCCGCTTTTCGCGGCCCGACCTTATGTCCGAATTCCAGCTCGGCCTTCTCATAATCGGTGCGCTGGCGATCGTCGGGGTCATCGTCTACAACCGCCTGCAGGAGCGGCGCGCAGGCATTGCCGCCGAGCGCGCCTTCGGCTCACGCCACGCCGACGTGCTGATGGACGAGCTCCCGGCACGAAGAGAGCCCACGCTGGAGCCGGTTTCGCGCAAGCCGGAGCCGGCCCACGGCGCGTCGGCTGCGGCCCTCCCGGACGAGAGTCTGGACTATGTCATCGGATTGGCCGTGCAAAGGCCTCTGTCGGCGTCCGCCTTCCTTGAATACTGGGCGCCGCTGGAGCATCGATTCGCGCGCAGCGTGCTGGCCGCCGGGAGCGAAGACGGACGATCCTGGACGCGTATCGCGCACGGAGAGCCGGGCGCCTACAATTCCTACCAGGCGGCGCTGCAGCTGGTCTCGCGCGCCGGCGTCGTCAGTGACGGCGAGCTGGTCGAGTTCCGCTCGCAAGTCGATAATCTCGCGGCAATGATCGGCGCCACGGTGAATGCGCCCGAGGTCAGGCGCGCCATGGAGCGCGCGCGCGAGCTCGACCAGTTTTGCGCCGACGCCGACATCCAGATCGCGCTGAATCTGGTAGCGGCGGGAGGCGGGCCGCTTGCCGCTCGGAAGCTGCAAGCGGCAATGGCCGCGGCCGGCCTCGAGCGCGGCCCGGATGGCAGCTTCTCGTTGCGCGATGCAGGCGGCGATCTGGTGTTCCTCGCTTCCCCGGCCGGGGGGGAGGGCGGAGAGGAATCCGCGAAGCTCGCGTTCTTCCTCGACGTGCCGCGAGTCCGGGATGTCGACAAGGCCTATGAATCGATGGCGCGTCTTGCGCGACAGCTCGCGGCCGAGCTGGACGGGGTCCTAGTGGACGACAACGGTCGCGTGCTGGACGAGCAGGCCCTGTCGGTGATCGGCGCCGAGCTGGAAGCCGTGCGGCAGGCGCTCGAGGGCAGGGGACTGCCTCCCGGAAGTCCCTCGGCACTGCGTCTGTTCGCATGAGCGCACTCGCGACGGGCGTCACGAAATCGGTGCGCGAGCGCGCCCAATGGCTGCGGCGCGAGATCGATCGGCACAACCGGCTTTATTACGCTCTTGACCGGCCGGAGATTACCGACGCCGAATACGATCGCCTGTTCCGGGAGTTGGTGGAGCTGGAACAGCAGCACCCGGCGCTGGCCACGCCGGACTCCCCGACCCGGCGAATCGGAGCCCAGCCTCTGCCGGAATTCTCGGAGGTGAGGCACCGCACGCCGATGCTCTCGCTGAACAACGCATTCGACGCCGAGGAGGTGAGCGCGTTCGACCGGCGCGTGCGCGAAGCCCTGGGAGAGGAGGCCGTGGACTATGCGGCGGAGCCGAAATTCGACGGCCTCGCGATAAGCCTCGCCTATCGAGACGGCGTGTTCGTTCAGGGCGCGACCCGCGGCGACGGCAGCAGCGGGGAAGACGTCACGCCCAATCTCCGTACCGTAAGGTCGCTTCCGCTGCGCCTCGAATCGGTAGCCGGCATGCGAGAGCTGGAGGTGCGGGGGGAGGTCGTCATGTATCGGCGCGAGTTCGACAAGCTGAACGAACGCCAGCGCCGCGCGGGAGCGAAGGAATTCGCCAATCCGCGCAATGCCGCCGCCGGCAGCCTTCGCCAGCTCGATTCACGCATTACGGCAAAACGTCCGCTGCACTTCTTCGCCTACGGCCTCGTGGTATCCGGAAATTCGCCTCGAAAGACTCACTCGGAGACCATGGATTGGCTCGAGGCGATGGGATTCAGCGTGAGCCCGCAGCGCGCCGTGGTCACTGGCATCCGCGGATTGCTCGGCTATTTCCAGAAGATCGGCCGCGAGCGCGGAAGTCTTCCCTACGACATCGACGGCGTGGTCTACAAGGTCAACAGGCTCGATTGGCAGCGCCAGCTCGGCTTTGTCTCTCGCGCACCGCGCTTCGCGCTCGCGCACAAGTACCCGGCCGAAGAGCAGAGCACGCGAGTCCTGGGGATCGACGTGCAGGTCGGCCGGACCGGCGCCTTGACTCCCGTGGCCCGTTTGGAGCCCGTTCAGGTGGGCGGCGTCACCGTGACCAATGCGACCCTGCACAACGAGGGTGAGCTCCATCGAAAGGACGTCCGGATCGGCGACACGGTCGTGGTGAGGCGGGCGGGAGACGTGATCCCCGAGATCGTTTCCGTTCAGCTCGCGCGGCGCCCGCCGGGAGCGCGAACCTTCAATCTCCCCGCGAAATGCCCGGTATGCGGATCGAAGGTCGTCAAGGACGAGGACGGTGCGATAGCGCGTTGTTCCGGAGGGCTCTATTGCGCGGCCCAGCGCAAGCAGGCCTTGCGCCATTTTGCGAGCCGGCGCGCGATGGACATCGAAGGGCTGGGCGAGCGCCTGGTCGATCAGCTGATCGAATCGGAAATGGTCAAGAGCCCGGCGGACGTGTACGGACTCACGGCCGAGCGCCTCGCGGCGCTGGAGCGAATGGGAGAGAAGTCCGCGCGGAACCTGGTGGACGCGCTGGACAAGTCGAAGCAGACGACGCTCGAGCGCTTCATTTATGCGCTCGGAATCCGTAACGTGGGCGAAAGCACCGCGCGCGACCTTGCGCGCCATTTCGGCAGCCTGGATCGCCTGCTCGGGGCCGAGCTCGAGACGCTCGAGCAGGTGCCGGAGGTGGGGCCGGTGGTCGCGCGCTCGATCCGGGAGTTCTTCGACGAGCCGCATAATCGAGACGTGGTTCGCAGGCTGCGCGCGGCCGGGGTAGCCTGGAAGGAAGGCAAAGGCGCTCCGTCGAAGGCGCCAGGCGAGGTGAAAACCTTCGTCCTGACCGGCACTCTTCCGGGCATGACACGCGACGAAGCTCGGGCGCGAATCGAGGCGGCAGGCCACAAGGTGGCCGGGTCCGTGTCGAAAAAGACCCATTATGTCGTTGCAGGAAGCGATGCGGGAAGCAAGCTCGAGAAGGCAAGGGCGCTCGGAATTGCGATAATCGACGAAGGCCAGTTGCGCAAACTGCTGGAGAAATTGTGAGAGACACGAAGTCGACCCTACGCAAGGCGGTTTTCCCGGTCGCCGGCCTCGGCAGCCGCTTCCTTCCCGTCACCAAGGCGAGTCCGAAGGAAATGCTTCCGATCGTGGACAAGCCGCTCATTCAATACGCGGTCGAAGAAGCGGCGGCGGCGGGCATCACGGACCTGATCTTCATTACCGGGCGCAACAAGCGCGCGATAGAAGATCACTTCGACAAGGCATACGAGCTGGAAACCGAGCTCGAGCTGAAGGGCAAGCAGGGCCTCCTCGAAATGGTGCAAACCGTGCTCCCGGACAACTGCCGCTGCATCTATATCCGGCAGGCCGAGCCGCTCGGGCTCGGCCACGCGGTGCTTTGCGCCAGGCCGGTCGTGGGCGACGAACCGTTCGCGGTGCTGCTCGCGGACGAGCTGATGGATGCGAGCCCGTCCGCGACAGCGCAGATGGCGGCGCATTTCGCGTCCGAGAAGTGCTCCGTGATCGGGGTGCTGCCGGTGCCGCGCGATCAGACCGAAAGCTACGGTATCGTGAGCGTCGAAGACACGGCCGCCGAGCTGTCGCCGATCAAGGCGATCGTCGAGAAGCCGTCTCCCGCGGAGGCGCCTTCGACGCTTGCGGTGGTAGGGCGCTACGTTCTGACGCCCGGGATCTTCGATCTCCTCGCCCGCGGCAAACCGGGGCGTGGCGGGGAAATACAGTTGACGGACGGGATCTCCGCGCTCTTGAACGAGGAGCGGGTGCTCGCCATGCACATGCCGGGAAAGCGTTACGACTGTGGATCGAAGCTGGGCTACCTGAAGGCGAGCGTGGAGTTCGGTCTGCGCCATCCCCAGGTCGGAGAGGAATTCTCGCGCTATCTTCGGAGCCGGGAGGGATGAGCGGATTGCTTCGGCTATACTTTGTAGTTTAGCAATTCCTAATATGGATAGAGGAGGAGTGCAGATGGCCGACAAGCTCATGATCGTCATGGTGAACACCGACCCTAACGACCCCGCCGAGCTTGGCGCACCGTTCTTTCAGGCGACAGTCGCCGCGGCGATGGAGTACGACGTCGAGGTCATCCTGACCGGGCGTGCCGGGGAGCTCGCGGTAAAAGGCGTGGCGGAGAAACTGCATGTGAAGGAAGGCTCGCCGAAGAGCGTCTACGATTTCATGAAAGATGCGCACGAGGCTGGCGTCAAGTTCAAGGTCTGCACGCCCACGCTCGAGCTCTGGGGCGAGGACCTGATACCGGAAATCGAGGAGACGGTGGGCGGCGCATACGTCATCGCGCAGGCGATGGACGACGACGTCGTGACATTTACCTACTGAGAATGCAGGATCCCGCACAGGCATGGAGGTTCCTCGAGAACTCCGACCGGATATGCGGTGCCGACGAGGTGCAGGCCGCGGTGCGCCGCGTCGCGGGAGAAATCAACGGCAGGCTCGGGGAATCGTATCCGCTGGTGCTGGTCGTCATGGCGGGGGCGGTGGTATTCGCCGGCCAGCTGCTTCCCCTGCTTCACTTTCCGCTCGACCTCGACTACGTGCACACGTCGCGCTACGGCAAGGAGACCACGGGCGCTGCGCTCGAGTGGCGGGTTGCGCCAACGGACGAGGTGCGGGAACGGACGGTGCTCTTGCTGGACGACATTCTTGACGGCGGCAACACTCTGCTGGCGATACGCAGGCGCTTGCTCGAGCTCGGAGCAGCGCGGGTATTGAGCGCGGTGCTGGTCGAGAAGCGGCTCGAGCGGCCCAGGCAAATCGAAGCGGATTTCGTCGGGCTCAGAATTCCCGACCGCTTCGTATTCGGCTGCGGAATGGACGCCAAGGGCTATTGGCGCAATCTGCCGGAAATTCGCGCCATGAAGGAGGCCTGATGCTGGCCATTATCGGTGGCAGCGGACTAGCTCGGCTCGAGAATCTCGAAATCAGGCAGCGCAAGCTTGCGCGCACGCCGTATGGCGAGCCTTCCGGTCCACTCACCATCGGCAGCATTTCGGGCGGCGACGTGGTGTTTCTCGCGCGCCACGGCGACGGACACACGATGGCCCCCCACGAGGTGAATTACCGGGCCAACCTCTGGGCGTTGAGAGAGGAGGGCATCGAGGCGATCGTGTCGGTAGCGTCGGTGGGGGGCATCCGCAAGGACCTCGGCCCGGGCACCCTGCTGCTGCCCGATCAGATCATCGATTACACCTGGGGACGCGGATCGACCTTTTTCGAAGGGGCGGAGGCGCCGGTCACGCACATCGACTTCACGCAGCCTTATTCGGAATCCGTGCGCGGGCGCATCCGCGATGCGGCCAGGCACTGCGGAGAGCGCCTGGTGGAGGGGGGGGTCTACGCCGCCACGCAGGGGCCGCGGCTTGAAACGGCCGCGGAGATCAACCGCATGGAACGTGACGGGGCGGATGTAGTCGGCATGACCGGAATGCCCGAGGCGGTGCTCGCGCGCGAGCTCGGGCTCGATTACGCGACGATCGCCGTAGTCGCCAACTACGCCGCAGGCAGGGGAGACAGTGCGCGCGGCATATCGCTGGAGCGAATCGGAGAGGTATTGCGGGAATCGATGGCGCGGGTGCGCAACATCATCGGCAGGCTGGCCCTGCCATGATCCGCCCCGTCCTCAGGATGGGCGATCCGTCGTTGCTTAGGATCGCGGCCCCGGTCGAGCGTTTCGGCACGCCGGAGCTCGCGACGCTGCTGGCCGACATGCGCGATACCATGCAGCACCTGAACGGAGCGGGTCTGGCGGCGCCGCAGATCGGCGTCGGGCTGCGGGTAGTCATCTTCGGCGTGAAGAGCAATCCGCGCTATCCCGATGTCGAGCCCGTGCCCGACACCGTGTTGATCAATCCGGTCATCGAGCCAATGTCGGACGAGACCGAGGAGGGCTGGGAAGGCTGTCTCTCGGTCCCCGGTATGAGGGGCCTGGTGCCGCGCTACACCAGGCTGCGCTATTCCGGACGCGACGAGCGCGGCGCGCCGATCGCGCGCGAAGCCACCGGATTTCACGCCCGCGTGGTCCAGCACGAATGCGATCACCTCGACGGAATCCTCTATCCGATGCGGATGCCGGATCTGAGAAAATTCGGCTATATCGACGCCATGTTTCCGGGGGGAGAGATCCCGCCGGAAGAATAGCGGCGGCTCAGACCTGGAGTTCCTTGGCGAGCTCCTGCTCCAGGCGGAGCACGGCCTTGGGGTCGCCGATCGAATCCCCCGAGATGAGAAATACATCCTCCGCCCGGTCGCCGAGGGTATTGATCTTCGCCGTGTGCAGGTCGACCCGGTAGCGGGCGAGCGTGCGCGCGACGCCGTACAGCAGGCCCGGGTGATCGCTGGCGACGATCGAAAGCACCTGATAGGTCCCGCGCTCGTCCGGGCGCACGTCCACCACCGGCGAAACCGGGAAGTGCCGCACCCGGCGCGAGAGCCGGCCGCCTCGCGGAGGCCCGAGAGGCGCCTCGGACTCGAGCTCCTGGGCGAGCTCGGTCTCGACCAGGCGGATCAGGTCGCGGTAGTGAATTCCGTGACCTTCCCCCATGACGAGGAAGGTATCCAGCGCGTAGCCGTTGCGCGTGGTGTGGACCTTCGCTTCCACAATGTTGAAATTGATGCGATCGAAGCAGCCGCAAATGCGCGCGAAGAGCGACTCGCGGTCTTTCGTGTAGATCATGACCTGCAGCCCGTCGTCGAACGGGGCGAGGCGGGCTCGCACCACGGGCTTCGCGGCGTCCACCCTGTTGTAGAGATTGCGCGTTTGCCAGGCGATTTCCTGTGCGTCGTGACGAAGGAAATAGGTGGTATCGAGCTGCGCCCACAGCTTGTCCTTGACGTCGTCCGACAGGGCGTAAAGCCGCAACAGCCGCGTCGCTTCGGCCTGTTTCTCGGCGAGCGCCGCGTCGAGATGCAGCGTCTCGCCCGTGAGAACCCGGCGCGCGGCGCGGAACAGGTCCTCGAGCAGCTTGGCTTTCCATGCATTCCAGACTTTGGGGCTCGTTCCGCGAATATCCGCCACGGTAAGCAGATAGAGCGCGATCAGGCGCCTCTCGCTGCCGACGCGTTCGGCGAAAGCCCGCACGACCTCCGGATCGTGAACGTCCTGCTTCTGCGCCACCATCGACATGGACAGGTGATTGGCGACCAGGAATACCACCAGCTCCTCGTCCTCGCCGGCGAGCCCGTGCCGCTTGCAGAAAATTCGCGCATCCCGGGCGCCGAGATCGGAGTGGTCGCCGCCGCGCCCTTTTGCCACGTCGTGGTAGAGCGCCGCGATGTACAGCAGCCAGCCCCGCTCGAACCCGCTCATAAGCTGGCTGCAGAGGGGAAATTCGTGCGCCAGCTCCGGCATCGTAAAGCGCCGCAGGTTGCGCAATACCATGAGAATGTGCTGATCGACCGTGTAGACGTGGAACAGGTCGTGCTGCATCTGCCCTACCACGTGCCCGAACTCGGGCAGATAGCGCCCGAGAATTCCGTATTGGTTCATGCGCCGGAACTCGTGCACGATGCCGCGCGACTGCTGAAGAATCTGCAGGAACATCAGCCTGGCGACCGGGTGGCGGCGGAACCTGTTGTCGACCCGGCGGCGGCCGCGCCACAATGCACGCAAGGTGGGAGCCGTCATGCCCTGCAGCTCGTGGTGCTGCTGCATCAGCAGGAAGCTCTCGAGTACGGCGAGCGGCTCGCGCTCGAACAGGCCTTCGTCGCATGCCTCCAGCAGCTCGCCACGGGCGCGAAAGCGCTCGTTGAGCGCATGCGGCTCGATATCCGTCCTCGGAAACAGACGGGCGCCGACGTTCTGCATGAGTATCGTGTTCAGCTGAGTGATCGTTTTCGCGGTACGGTAGTAGCGCTGCATCATTGCTTCGCTGGCGCGGCGGGTCGGGGTTTCCCTGTAGCCGAGCTGTTCCGCCAGGGCGTTTTGCAGATCGAACACGATTCGATCCTCCCTTCGGCCCGCAAGGTAGTGCAGCCTGATGCGGAGGTTCTGCAAGATGGCCTCGCTTTTCGCGAGTTGCCGGGTCTCGTCTTCCTGGATGAGGCCATGGGTTTCGAGGTCGCGCCAGCGCCAGCCGATACCGGCAGCCCTGGCGATCCACTGAATGACGTGTAAATCGCGCAAGCCTCCGGGCGCTTCCTTCAGATTCGGCTCCAGCGAATAAGGCGTGTCCTGGTGCTTGGCGTGGCGCTGTTCCTGCTCGAGCTTCTTCGCCTTATAGAACGAAGCAGGGTCGAAGCCTTCGTGGAGCGCCTCTTCGAGCTTGCGCTGAAGGGCCCGGCTGCCGGCGAGAAAACGCCCTTCGAACAGCGTTGTGCGAACGGTGATGTCCGCCTCCGCAGCTTCGACGCAGGCGGGAATTGTTCTGACGCCGAGACCGATCTCGAGCCCGATGTCCCACAGCAAGCCGACGAACAGCTCCAGGCGCGCGCGCTCGGAAGGCGAGGGCTCGCGCGCGAGCAGTACGAGTACGTCGATGTCCGAGCAGGGGTACAGCTCCGCCCGGCCATAGCCGCCGGTGGCGAGCAGCGCCGCGCCCGCGGCCGGTTGCAGCTCGCGCCAGATCGTCTTGATGGCGCGATCCACGGCGCCGGAATGCCCGCGCAGCAAGGCATGCGGCCGCGGGCGTCTGAGGTAGGCCTCGCGCAGCGCGGCACGGGCCGCCTGAAGCTCGTTGCGCGTTTGCGCGATGAAGGTGTCGGGGATGGGCCGCGCCGCAGCCACGGATAGCTTTACGCCGCGAAAGAGGGAGGGGCCGGGGTACCGGAGGATACCGTCAGCACCTCGTAACCGGTCTCGGTGACGAGAACGGTGTGTTCCCATTGGGCGGACAGGCTGTGGTCCTTGGTCACGATCGTCCACCCATCCGCAAGCTCGCGGATGGCGGGCTTTCCGGCGTTGATCATGGGTTCGACGGTAAACGTCATTCCCGGCTCCAGCAGCAGCCCGGTACCCTGCTTGCCGTAATGCAAGACCTGCGGCTCCTCGTGAAAATTGCGCCCGATGCCGTGCCCGCAGAACTCTCTCACGACCGAGAATCCATGTTCTTCCGCGTTCGCCTGAATCGCGGCCCCGACGTCTCCCAGGCGCGCGCCCGGGCGCACCTGCACGATTCCGCGCCACATGCATTCATAGGTGACCTCCACCAGGCGCCGCGCCTGCACGCCCGCCTCTCCGACGTAGAACATCCGGCTCGAGTCGCCGTGATAGCCGTCCTTGATGACCGTCACATCGATATTCAGGATGTCGCCGCCCTTGAGGACGCGATCGCCCGGAATGCCGTGGCAGACCTGGTGGTTGACCGACGTGCAGATCGACTTTGGATAGGGCTTGTACCCCGGCGGCGCGTAGTTGAGGGGGGCAGGAATGGTCTCCTGGACCCTCGTCATGTAGTCGTGACACAGCGCGTCCAGCTTGCCGGTGGAGATGCCCGGACGCACCTGGGGTGCGATGAAATCGAGCACCTCGGAGGCCAGGCGCCCCGCCACCCGCATCTTCGCGATCTCTTCTGCGGACTTTCGTGTAACGGGCATGGGATCGCAAAAGCGTTGGAGGATACGAGAATAGCCCGCCGGAGGCAATTCTGTTGAGTCTTGATAGCTGATTATGCTAGAATTTTAGGCTGGCTGGGGGCGCACCAGCGTGGTGCGCGCAAAGCCAAATTTCCTGTCCGGCCGGTTAGGGTGCCCGGTTTCTTTCCGGGTCGACAGTTCGGCCGTGCGGCAGATATCAACCCTAAGGAGCGATTGTGTCAGTCACCATGCGTCAAATGCTCGAGGCCGGTGTCCATTTCGGGCACCAGACCCGATACTGGAATCCGAAGATGGCGCCGTACATCTTCGGACACCGCAACAAGATCCACATCATCAATCTTGAGACGACCCTGGCAATGTACCAGGATGCTCTCAAGTACATCCGCCGGCTGGCGGCCAACAAGGGAAATCTCCTGTTCGTCGGAACGAAGCGCCAGGCGCGCGAGATCATCCGTGAAGAGGCCGAGCGCTGCGGCATGCCGTTCGTCGATCACCGCTGGCTGGGCGGCATGCTGACGAACTTCAAGACCGTCAAACAGTCCATCAAGCGGCTCAAGGAAATGGAGCAAATGGCGGGGGACGGCACCTTCGAGCGGATGTCCAAGAAGGAAGCGCTGGGTTTGCAGCGTGAACTGGAGAAGCTGAACCGGTCGCTCGGGGGCATCAAGGAGCTGGCGAGCCTGCCCGACGCCATGTTCGTAATCGATGTCGGCTACCAGAAAGGCGCGATCGCGGAAGCCGTGAAGCTTGGCATCCCCGTGGTCGGCGTGGTCGATACCAATCACTCCCCGGAAGGAATCGACTACGTGATACCGGGCAACGACGACTCCAGCCGCGCGATCCGGCTCTACGCGCGCGGAGTGGCGGATGCGGTGCTCGAGGGACGCTCGCAGTCGGTCGAAGAGGTCGTCGCGGCCACGCGCGACGAGTTCGTCGAGGTCGACGACGAGGCAGGCGAGGAATGACGCGGCGATAGCCCGCCATCAAAAAGGGGGCCGATGGCCCCTTTTTTCAACCTGGAAACGGAAATTGACTGAATCGGGCCCATGGCCCTAGGCAAGGAGCACTCGGCAATGGCAGAAATTACTGCGGGTCTGGTCAAGGAGCTGCGCGAAATGACCGGCCTCGGAATGATGGAGTGCAAGAAGGCACTCAGCGAAACGGCCGGCGATCTGCAAAAAGCCGAAGAGCTGCTGCGGATCAGGAGCGGCGCCAAGGCGAACAAGGCGGCGGGACGTATCGCCGCGGAGGGCGTCATCGGAACCTATGTTTCGCCCGATTCCCGTCTGGGCGCCCTGGTGGAAGTCAACTGCGAAACCGATTTCGTCGCGAAGAACGAGGATTTCCTCGGTTTCGCGAACGGGCTGGCTGACCTCGTCGCGAGCGCAAATCCCCCCGATCTGAAGGCGCTGTCCACCCTGGATCTGGGCGGCACGACGGTGGAGGACCGCAGGCAGAGCCTGGTACAGAAGATCGGCGAGAACATTTCCATCCGCCGATTCGAGCGCCTTGAAGCGAAGTCGCGCCTCTCGGTCTATCTGCACGGGGCGAAGATCGGCGTCATCGTCGATTGCGAGGGGCCGGACGAGGTCGGCAAGGATCTGGCGATGCATATCGCGTTCGGCAAGCCCCGTTACCTCTCCAAGGCAGACGTTCCGGCCGACGTGGTCGCGCGGGAACGCGAGATCGTCGCGGCACGCGCGAAGGAGTCCGGCAAGCCTCCCGAGATCGCGGCGCGCATGGTGGAAGGCGGTGTAAACAAGTTTCTCGGCGAAATCACCCTGCTCGGTCAGGCGTTCGTGAAAGACGACAAGCAGAGTGTCGAGAAGATGCTGTCCTCCAAGAAGGCGAAGCTGCACGCGTACAGGTTCCTGGTGGTTGGCGAGGGAATAGAGAAGAAGTCCGATGACTTCGCGGCGGAAGTCATGGCCCAGGCAGGACTGGCGCGTTAGCCGGGTGCAGCGCAAACGCCGGCGGAGAGAGCCTTGACCCCCAAGTACAAGCGCATTCTGCTCAAACTGTCCGGCGAAGCCCTGATGGGCAGCGATGCCTATGGCATCAATCGAGAGACCATCGATGCGATCGTCGCGGAAATCGCACAAGTGGCGGGCATGGGTGTCGAAATCGGAGTGGTGATCGGCGGGGGCAACATTTTTCGAGGCCTCGCGCCGGGCGCCTCGGGAATGGATCGCGCGACCGCGGATTACATGGGAATGCTGGCAACCGTGATGAACGCGCTGGCACTCCAGGACGCCATGCGGCGCGCAGGCATTGCCAGCCGGGTGCAATCTGCGCTCAACGTTGAGCAAATCGTCGAACCGTACATAAGAGGCAAGGCGATCCGCTACCTCGAAGAAGGCAAGATCGTGATCTTCGCGGCGGGAACCGGCAATCCCTTCTTCACCACCGACACCGCCGCAGCCCTGCGCGGAAGCGAGATGGGCGCGGAGATCGTGATCAAGGCGACCAAGGTCGATGGAGTGTATACAGCAGACCCGAAGAAGGACACGGCGGCAAAGCGGTATACCCGGGTCAGCTTCGACGAGGCCATCGCCCGTAATCTCAAGGTCATGGACGCTACGGCGCTTACCCTTTGTCGCGACCAGAAACTCCCGATCAGTGTGTTCAGCATCTTCAAAAGCGGTGCATTGAAGCGCGTGGTCCTCGGCGAGGACGAGGGCACGCTCGTGCACGTGTAACTCTGCAAAGGAGGCCCGACAATGATCCCGGAACTGAAGAAGAGCACCGAGCAGAAGATGGGCAAGACCATCGACGCTTTCAAGCAAGACCTTGCGAAGGTGCGGACCGGGCGTGCCCATACCGGAATTCTCGATCACGTGCTCGTCGACTATTACGGTTCGCCGACGCCTTTGAGTCAGGCGGCCAAGGTCACCTTGCTTGATGCGCGCACGATCGGCGTCGCGCCGTTCGACAAGAAGATGGTTCAGACGGTCGAAAAAGCGATCCGCGATGCCGATCTCGGCCTCAACCCGGCGTCCATGGGCGAAACGATCCGGGTCCCGATGCCCCCTCTTACGGAGGAGCGACGCAAGGAGCTCATCAAAGTGGTGCGGCACGAGGCGGAGAACGCCCGCGTGGCAATTCGCAATCTGCGACGCGACGCGAACCACGCGCTCAAGGAAGCGCTAAAAAAGAAGGAGGTGTCGGAAAACGACGAGCGACGTGCGCAGGACGATGTTCAAAAGCTCACCGACCGCCACGTGGCGGAGATCGACTCTCTGCTGCAGCAGAAAGAAAACGAGCTGCTGGCGGTCTGAGGCGACGATGAGCGGGCACGCGAGCTCGACCAGAGAAATTCCCTCGCACGGCGTAGTGCCGCGGCATATTGCCATTATCATGGACGGCAACGGGCGCTGGGCGAAGCAGCGACATCTGCCTCGTTTTGCGGGACACAAGCGCGGAGTCGAATCGGTGCGCGCGGTGGTGAAGGCTTGCGCGCAAATCGGCGTGGAGTACCTGACTTTGTTTGCCTTCAGCTCGGAGAACTGGCGCCGTCCTCCAGAAGAAGTGGCTCTGCTGATGCAGTTGTTCCGGAGAGCGCTCGTCAACGAGGTCGAAAAGCTCCACCGCAACGGCATCCGACTCAAACTCGTGGGAGACACGAGCCGCTTCGATCCGAAGATTCGCAGCCTGATCGAACGCGGAGAAGCGCTGACGGCGGGCAATGCCGGCCTGACCCTTACCATTGCTGCGAATTACGGCGGTCGGTGGGACATCCTGCATGCTGTTTCGGAATTCCTGCGCGAGCACCCGGAGGCGGCGACGGCCCCGATCGAGGAAAGTGCAGTGGCGCCGTACCTCGCGATGAGCCATGCGCCGGAACCCGATCTATTCATTCGAACCGGCGGCGAGCAGCGAATCAGCAATTTCCTGCTCTGGCAGCTCGCCTATACCGAGCTCTACTTCACGGACATGCTGTGGCCTGATTTCGACGCGAGGGCATTGGAGGCAGCAATCGATTCGTACCGTCAGCGTGAGCGCCGCTTCGGGCGCACGAGCGAGCAGGTCGGCCAGGCGGCGCAGCCCGCTTCCGCCCCGACCGGCGCGGGATCGGCCACGGGCATCGTGGCCTGAGCGGCTTGCTCTTAACCCGCATCCTGACGTCGCTCGTTCTGCTGGCCGCCTTCGGTGCGGCGCTCGTCTTGCTGGGCCGCACGGAGTTCGCGATGGTCGTTGGCCTGCTGGTGGCCGTCGGCGCCTACGAGTGGGGCCGACTGTCTCATTTCGGGTCGATCGGGACGCTCGTCTACGCAGGATTGATGACGCTTGCCTTCGGCGGATTGTTCTGGCTGCTCAATCCGATCGAGACGCGATGGACGGCGCTGCAGGCGGTCTTCTGCGGCTCGCTGGCGTTATGGCTCATCGTGATTCCGGCATGGTTGCGCGCCGGAGTGGGGGACAGTCCGCGATGCTTGCTTCCCCTTTCGGGAGTTGTCGTGCTGTTGCCCGCGGGGCTGGCGATGATCGCGATGCAGCGCGCCGAGCTCTTGCTGGCCCTTGGCGTGGTATGGGTATCCGACACGGCCGCCTATTTCGCCGGACGAGCATTCGGGCGGCATAAGCTTGCGCCGGCTATCAGCCCTGGAAAAACCTGGGAAGGCGTCGCCGGAGCGTTCATCGCGACCGCCGCCTACGCTATCATCTGCGCAGTACTGGTGCCCGAGATATCCGGGCATGTGCGGGGCGCTGTCTGGCCTCTTCTTCTGGCGGGCGCGGAGCTGCTGCTGCTGGCAAGCGTTCTCGGCGACCTGTTCGAGTCGGCCCTTAAGCGGCAGGCGTCCGTCAAGGATAGCGGTTCACTGCTTCCGGGACATGGAGGCTTGCTGGATCGAATAGACAGCGCGACCGCGGTTCTTCCAATTGCGGCATTGCTGATGTACTGGATGACTGGGACTTGAGCACAGCTCCAACCAATTTTCCGTCTGCCGGACGCAGGCTCGGGCTCACGATACTGGGAGCGACGGGGTCCGTGGGTGCGAGCACGCTCGACGTGGTGGCCCGGCATCCGGGGCGGTACTCGATCTTCGCATTGACCGCCCACAAGTCCACTGCGGCGCTGCTGGAGCTTTGCGCGCGCCATCAGCCGCGCTTTGCCGTCCTTTCCGGAGTCAGCGAGGACGCATCCCTGAGAGAGCGCTTTGCCGCCGCGGGGTGCCGCAGTGAACTCCTCTTCGGAGCGCAGGCGCTGAAAGAGGTTGCCGCAGAGACCGGCTCGGAGGTCGTCATGGCGGCGATCGTGGGCGCGGCCGGCCTTGCCCCGACACTCGCCGCCGCGAAGGCCGGTAAGAAGGTATTGCTGGCGAACAAGGAGGCACTGGTGATGGCAGGCCCCTTGTTCATGGCATCGCTGCGAGAGGCTGGAGCCGAACTGTTGCCGATCGACAGCGAACACAATGCGGTCTTCCAGTGTCTGCCGCATGGCCAGGGCCCGACCCCGTCGCTTGCCAGCGTGCGGCGTATTCTGCTCACGGCGTCCGGCGGCCCTTTCCGCGCGGTGCCCGTGGAGCAGCTCGCGCGGGTGACTCCAGACGAGGCCTGCGCTCATCCGAACTGGGTAATGGGCCGCAAGATCTCGGTCGATTCCGCGACCATGATGAACAAGGGACTTGAAGTGATAGAGGCGCGCTGGCTTTTCAATATCGCGCCGGAAAAGATCGAGGTGCTGATTCACCCTCAGAGCATCGTGCATTCGCTGGTGGAGTACGTCGACGGGTCGATGATCGCCCAGCTGTCCAACCCGGACATGCGGGTGCCGATCGCGCACGCGCTGGGGTTTCCGGACCGGATCGAGTCGGGGGCGACACCGCTCGATCTTGGCGCCATCGGTCAGCTGTCGTTCGAGCGCCCCGACGTGGACAGGTTTCCCTGCCTCGCGCTCGCATACGCGGCGCTGCGGGCGGGAGGAAGCGCGCCCGCGGTTCTGAATGCCGCCAACGAAGTCGCGGTCGAGGCCTTTTTGTCCGGCCGACTTTCCTTTGTCCGAATTCCGGATGTCATAGAAGCCGCCCTGGATACCGTCCCCGCGACGCCCGCGGCAACGCTTTCCGGCGTGCTGGAGGCGGACGAGCGGGCGCGCAAGGTCGCGCACTCCGCGGTCGCGCGCTGGGTAGGACGGGCCGCGTGAGCATCGTTCACACGGTCATCGCGTTCGTGGTGGCGCTCGGGATTCTGATCATCGTGCACGAATTCGGGCACTATCTGGCGGCACGCCTATGCAACGTCAAGGTACTGCGCTTTTCGGTTGGCTTCGGCAAGCCGATCGCGACTTGGCGCCTCGGGCGCGACGGCACGGAATGGACGCTTGCCGCCATCCCGTTCGGCGGGTACGTGAAAATGCTGGACGAGCGAGAGGGGGAGGTGGAACCCGCCGAGCTCGGACGGGCCTTCAACCGCCAGAGCGTATGGAAGCGCTATCTCGTCGTGGTGGCGGGTCCGGCGTTCAATCTTCTATTCGCGATCTTTGTCTATTCCGCCCTGTTCATGCATGGCTTGCCCGAAGTGCGACCGGTCATCGCGCAGCCGCCGGCCGGTACTCTGGCGGCAAAGGCCGGTTTTCTCGATGGCGACACGCTTACGGCAATCGACGGCAAGCACGTCAGAACCTGGGAAGACGTCAGATGGCAGGTGCTCCGGGGAGCCGTGCAGCACAAGATCCTGTCGATTGAAACCCTGAGCAGGCAACGGCAGATTTCGCTTCTCACGCTCGATCTGCGCGGCGTGTCGGACAATGAGCTCGAGGGGAATCTCCTCGCAGACCTGGGGTTGAGGCTCTACCGGCCGAAGCTCGATCCTGTCCTGGGGGAGGTCACCCGCGGCAGCCCTGCGGCGCGCGCAGGCCTTGAAACGGGGGATCGCGTGACCCGGGTCGACGATCAACCCGTCAACACCTGGGAAGAGCTGGTGCTTGCAATCCGGGCGCGCCCGGAGCAGACGCTGACGCTTTCGGTGTTGCGCGACGGGACGAGCCTCGCGATCAAGGTGCGCCCCGAGGCGATAGAACTGAACGGGAAGCGCATTGGCCGGATCGGCGCGGCGCCCCATATCCCCGCCTCGAATGCGGACCGCATGCTCGTGCGAATTCACTACGGCCCCGCCGAAGCCCTCGCGAAGGGAGCACAAAAGACATACGACATCGCGATATTCAGCTTTCGCATGATCGGCAAGATGCTGCTTGGCCAGATTTCCTGGCGGCACTTGTCCGGTCCGGTGACCATCGCGGATTTCGCCGGTCAGTCCGCGCAGCTGGGATGGATTCCCTACGTAAATTTTCTCGCGCTGATAAGCATCAGTCTCGGGGTGCTCAACCTGCTCCCGATCCCGCTGCTCGATGGCGGACACTTGATGTACTATACGCTCGAGATAATAAAGGGCAGCCCGGTATCAGAGCGCGCAATGGAGCTCGGTCAACGCGTTGGGCTGACATTGCTGCTGGTCATGATGGCGTTCGCGTTCTACAACGACCTGAACCGACTGCTCTCCGGCTGAACGATGCGCAAGGGAATACTCCGCGCGCTCGGCTGCGTGCTGCTCGCGTTTGCGATGAGCGTTGCGGCGCAGACGTTCACCCCATTCGTAATCAAGGATATCCGGCTCGAAGGCCTGCAACGGACGGAGCCCGGCACGGTCTTCAGCTATCTCCCGGTCAAGGTCGGCGACACCATGACGCAGGAGAAGGCACGCAAATCGATTCAGGCTCTATTCGCAACCGGATTCTTCAAGGACGTCCGGCTGGAGGAGGACAAGGGCGTCCTGGTCGTGATCGTCCAGGAGCGGCCCGCGATCGCGCAGATAGATTTCTCCGGAGTGAAGGAGTTCAGCACGAAGACCCTCAAGAAGGTGCTGAGCGAGCAGGGGCTGGCCGAGGGCCGCATCTTCGACCGGGCGGTTCTGGAAAAGGCGCAGCTCGAACTCAAGCGGCAGTATCTTTCGAAAGGCCGTTACGCCGCCGAGATCCAGACGACGGTCACCCCCCTCGAGCGCAACCGGGTCGCGATCAATATATCGGTAAACGAAGGGGCAGTCGCCAAGATCCGCTCGATCAATATCGTCGGAGCTCACGCGTTTTCGAAGAAGACGCTGCTCGGGCTGTTCGTGCTGCGCACCCCGGGCTGGCTCACCTGGTACACAAAGCACGACCAGTATTCCCGGGAGCGCCTCGCCGGAGATCTGGAGACTCTGCGCTCCTATTATCTCGATCGGGGCTATCTCGACTTCAACATCGATTCGACGCAGGTCTCGATCACGCCTGACAAGCGAGACATCTACATAACGGTGAACATCACGGAAGGCGAGAAGTACACCGTGTCCGACGTCAAGCTCGCGGGGCAGACGCTGGTACCGAAGCCGGAGCTTCAAAAGCTGATCAGGCTCAAGCCCGGGGACGTCTTTTCCCGCTCGAAATTGACCGAGACGACCAAGGCGATTACCGACCGGCTGGGCAACGACGGGTACGCGTTTGCCAACGCCAATGCCGTTCCGCAGATCGACAAGGCGAAGCGCACGGTCGCGTTTACGATCCTCGTCGATCCCGGGCGGCGGGTGTACGTTCGGCGGATTCTCATAAGCGGCAACACCAAGACCCGCGACGAAGTGGTCCGGCGCGAGATGCGGCAGCTGGAAGCCGCGTACTACGACGCCTCCAAGATCAAGCTTTCGCGCCGGCGCATCGATCGCACCGGATATTTCTCGGACGTCTCGGTCAACACGCATCCTGTCGAGGGCAGCACCGACCAGGTCGACGTCGACTTCGATGTCAAGGAAAAGGCGACCGGATCACTGTTGCTGGGCGCCGGCTTTTCCAGCGTGGACAAGATTATCCTGTCGGCCTCGATCACGCAGCCGAACGTATTCGGAAGCGGGAAGTATCTCTCGCTGCAGATCAACAGCGGAAGCGTGAACAAGACCTATTCGCTGTCGTACGTCAATCCGTACTACACGGTGGATGGAATCAGCCAGGGTTTCGACATCTACAAGCGGGACGTCGACGCATCCACGCTCGCCGTCGGCGCGTATCAGACCAAGAGCGTCGGCGGCGGGGTCAAGTACGGTTTTCCGCTGTCCGAAACCGACTCGATCAACCTGGGCTTGAACGCGGAGTCGGTCGACCTGACTACGTTTGCCAACAGCCCGTTCGTGTACACGGATTTCGTCAGCAAATTCGGCAACAAGTACACCTACGGCTCGGGCACCCTGGGCTGGTCCCACGACACCCGCGACAGCGTCATTTTCCCGACGTCCGGCCTGCTCTCGCGGGCCAGCCTCGAGGCGGGGGGAGGGGACCTCGAGTACTACAAGCTGAATCTCGGCGAGCAGTGGTTCAAGCCGCTCAACCGCACCTTTACGCTACGGCTGAGCGGAAGCCTGGGCTATGCCGGCGGCATCGGCGCCAAGCCGTTGCCGTTCTTCAAGAATTACTATGCGGGGGGACCCGATACCGTAAGGGGCTACAGGGTCTATTCGCTCGGTCCGCGCGACCCCCTGGGCAACGCGCTCGGCGGCAACCGGCAGGTGATCGGCAACGCGGAGCTCCTGTTTCCGATGCCCGGCGCGACCAACGACAAGTCCTTGCGGCTCGGCGCCTTCATCGACGGCGGACAAGTCTTCGGCGAGGGCGAGCAAATCCAGCTCAGCCAGCTCAGGTTCTCGACCGGGCTCGCGCTCAATTGGAGCTCCCCTTTCGGCCCTCTGCGCCTCTCGCTGGGGATTCCCCTCAACAAGAAGCCGGGCGACAGTGTGCAGAGGTTACAATTCACGTTTGGCTACGGATTCTGATCTCGACGCAGACATGCACACTATGCGGCCATTATCGAAGGTACTTCTCGCCGCCGCTCTTCTGGCGGCCGCTCTTCCCGTAACCGCGCTCGCCCAGACCAAGATCGGCTTCGTCAACACCGAGCGCATCCTGCGCGACTCGGCACCCGCCGCCCAGGCCTCGAAGAGGCTCGAAGCCGAGTTCGCGAAGAAGCAGCAGGATCTGCGCAAACTGGCGGACAAGCTGAAGCGGATGCAGAGCGACCTCGAAAAGAATGCGGTCACGATGTCGGACAGCCAGCGGCGCAGCAAGGAGCGCGAGTTCAACGAATTGAACCGCGAATTGCAGCGGCGGGACAGGGATTTCCGCGACGAGGTCAATCAACGCCGCAACGAGGAAATGGCGTCGCTGCTCGACAAGGCGAACCGGGTGATCAGGCAGATCGCGATTCAGGACCATTACGACGCGATTCTCCAGGACGGCGTTTACGTCAGCCCTCGCATCGACATTACCGACAAGGTAATCAAGGCGCTGGAA